>Ga0224496_10001072_pt1 | contig 17647 bp, 16 predicted proteins | sample SF_Jul11_sed_USG_2_FD_168127 | JGI IMG/M metagenome (GOLD analysis project Ga0224496, IMG submission 168127) | Sediment microbial communities from San Francisco Bay, California, United States - SF_Jul11_sed_USGS_8_1 | ecosystem: Environmental > Aquatic > Marine > Sediment | place: USA...
TCAACTGCGGAATCCGGGATTATTGACCACCATCATGAATAATCCCGGCTAGTTATATGCTGGAACGACAGAAAGCTTGGTGCCTGTTCATCACGTCGTTTCCTCTTCAGTCGCTGGGCATTAGCCTGCTGGCCACGCTCCTCTCAGCAATACTGTGGTCCTTAGCCCCTGCAACCTTTACGGCGCTGGATTACACGGTCTATGACACCTGGATTCGCCACCGCGCCACCATCGGCACCAGTCCATCGCTGGCCATCGTCACTCGCGACCCAGTCAGTGAAGAACGCTTTGGAACAGGCCTCTGGGATCGCGCCATTCTTGCTCAGTTGGTTACGGCAGCGCATGAGGCAGGGGCGTCGGTTATCGGTATTGACCATCGACTCGACCATGCGAGTCCCACGCAGCTCGGTGGAGCCTCAAGTGATGCGCTCTTCCTTGAGGCTCTTCGCACAGCTTCCCCGGTTGTCCTAATGCACGAGGCCGATTCTCTTCTTCAATCCGAGGCCGTGATCTCTACTCACGTGGAGCTTTTGAGAGATCTTGATCATGTTTCCCGTCGCATTGCGCTGTCTACTCGAGTTGGAGCCCAACCAGTCTCAGCCTTTGGCTCCGTCATATACGATGTATTTCGCCGACACATCACCAGGCCTATGCAATCCCTTTCCAGCATGTTCGACGCTACTATTCTGATCAACATGGTCGGCGACGGCTCCCTCGCTCCTCTCCAGCCGATCCCGTTGTCATCGGTCCTGGCGACAATGCATGAGCATGACGAGGAACAGTTGACTACGTGGTTCAAGGATAAGATCGTCGTGATTCAATCAAGTCCGGCGCACCCGAAGACATGGCTCCTTTCCTCCGGCGCCTCAGTTGACGGCATGACCGCTCATCTGCATCTCCTGAATACCCTGCTCACCGGCGAACAGATCGACTCACTCGACTGGTTAGGTCGTTTCACCATCACAACATTGATGGCATGGCTGGCAGCTTGGAGTCTTCTACGATTTCGAGTCCCCCTTGGTCTTCTGCTTGCTGGTGTCGTCGTCGTTCTCTATGCCATCCTGACCGTTGGCATCCTCAGCATGGCATCCCTCCTCATGCCGGTCGCCTTGCCTCTCACGGCGTCACTGCTCGTCTTCATCGGCACTGCCGCGTGGGGCAGCCTGACAGCAAGCCAACGTCTGATCGTGCTTGAACGCGATATGATTCGTCTCCAGCACGAGTCGGCTGCCGTCAGAGAGGCACTTGTTCTCCGTGAGGATCGATCGGAAGCCCTGCAGGAAGATTTAGATACCGCGATGGCAACAATCGCCCATTCATCAAGCCAACAGGAAGAGCTGACGAGAACGACTGGTCTTCTCCGAGCACAGATCACAGAAGCTCAGAATCAGGAACAAGAGGCTCGTCGACAGCTCGAGTCACTGGAACGACAACTCTCTGACCTCAGGGCCGTAAACTCCGTGCCCGGTACCATTGGCGATACTGAGCTTGACTTGCTTCACACCGAATCCCGCCAATTCGGAATCATTACGCGCGATCCATCGCTCTTGCGCCTGTTTCAGGATCTCAAGAAGAGCGCCAAGTGGACGTTAACCGTCCTTCTTCTCGGTGAACCGGGCACGGGGAAAGAACTCTTTGCTCGCGCGATCCATCGACTGAGCCCACGCTCAAGCAAGCCCTTCATCGCTGTGAACATGGCGGCAATATCTCCGGAGTTGTTTGAGAGCGAGCTCTTCGGTCATATGAAGGGGAGTTATACCGGCGCGACGACTGATCGTCGCGGCTACTTTGGACTTGCTGATCATGGCACGATCTTTCTTGATGAGATCGGCGACCTTCGTATGGATCATCAGGGCAAGTTGTTGCGAGTTCTGCAGGACAAGTCGTTCTATCGAGTTGGTGCCACCACACCAACGACCGTGGATGTCCGCATCGTGGCCGCGACCAACCGCGATCTGCAGAAGGGCGTGTCAGAGGGATGGTTTCGCGAAGACTTGTACTTCCGGCTGAATGGAATTGTCTTCCATCTCCCTCCGCTCCGTCAGCGCACCGGCGACATTCCGCTATTGTCTGAGATCTTCTTGAACCAGCTTGCTCAGCAGCTCAGCAAGCCGGTCCCGACGCTGGCCAATGAAGCGCTTCGTGCACTGATGGACCATGGGTGGAAGGGAAACGTGCGGGAGTTCCGTCACTGTTTAGAGCGAGCCATCACCCTGAATGATGGGCCCCTATTGACGAAGGAATCCCTCAGACTTGAGGCAGACAGCACCCTATCGGCAGGACGTGCGAGGCAACTTGTCCCGGACCCAGCCAGTGATGCCGCGGTCCTGAGCTGCTTGAGGGAACATAACTTCGACATGCAAGCGACAGCCAAGACGTTGAGCTGGGACCGTAGTACAGTGACACAGCGCCTAAAAGGACTTTGCTTCCAGGCCTTCGTCGAGGCCAACGGCGACCAGGCGAAAGCCGCACTGGCCATCGCCGGCGATCCAAGTCACCTACGGACGGCCGAATTGAAACTGAGGGACTACTATGGCCATCTCCAGGCCGTGATTGAGTCTTTCTCAACCGCTGAGGAAGCGCTGGCCGAATGCAGGCGACGTTTCAAGAACCTGCCGGAACGCCACTTCATGTCCGTCGAAACGCTCGTTTGGCAATACTTTGAACAAAAAGGTCCAGTCCGCTCTAAATCGACTCCACACCCCTAATCCCTTATCGTTGTGGCATGGAGAAGGCCCTGGCTTCAATTCTCACTCATCGCTCACCTACTCCAATCCACGTTCCAGATGTGAGGCTACAGCGATGTACATACAGACGACCTGACCCGGAGCACCGCATCCTGCTGAAAACGAGTCTTGTAGGCAGTAATGAGTTCCTGAATGGCGCTATCCTCATCAACACCGCCCGAATGAAAAAGACTGAGAACGTAAGAAAGCTCGTGAATGACGTCGCCCGACGCAGATCGCCATTGCCCTGAGGCCTGCCACACGGAAAGACCCTCTGGAAACCGTGGAGTCACGGTCTCATTGAGAAAGTTCTCCCAGTTTTCTAGCGTGACGTGACCGGATGGCGTTTCTGTTCCGAAGTACAACAGCTCTTGGACCGCACGTTGGCCCCCATCGCCGCACGGCAAACCAGTCACCGTCCCACACCCCACAAGTGAGACAAAGATGCAGACGCCGAGTCGGTTTCGAAGGTTCGTCAGGGGGCCACGAATATCCTCCGTCGGCGACCGCCTATCACCATGATGTTGCTGGTCGGCCATGGGGTAGAAGATCTGATTCCCTGATTGCTTCACAATTCTCCAGCTTACCGCTTCCAAGTACGATTCCCCGGTTGCTCGGACCGCACGCGTCTCTCCTAGCAGGATGCTGAAAAAGTCCGCCAGCGGCGTTCTCGCGTCGCTCAGAGGCTCAACGTACCGAGGCGTACGCCTCGCCCCTTCGCTTGCTGCGGCCTTGCTGGACAGCCTTTTTGAGCATCCTGAAGTTATTCTGGCGTTAGCATCGTACGGACCATTCCACTCATATTGTTGGCATCAATCGAGGTTTTCCCCAGCCTGCTAGTAGACCCTTTTCAGCCGGTTGCCCTGATCGTTTTTGTAACTGCTGGTGAAGATGTTGCGTAGCGCCTCTCGATGACGTTGCCAATGATTCTGCGCCACGGACTCCATCCGGTTATCGACTCGCTTGGACCATCTCCACACCAACAGGCCAACGCCGGCATACAGGGCACCGATGACGAAATTGGGATACGGACACCATTGGGTAATAGCGCTGGTTACTTGCGGAAATGGCGGCAAGGAGTACCACCATCCAAGAACTGGAATGGTCGCCGCCACAAAGGTGTAGTACGACATCTTTCCACTTTGCACGGTTCCTCGGATACTCTCGAGTAACGACCGATTCCGGAGAGGGAGAGCATGGCCCCCTTCAGGCTGTGCAACCTCCTGCTCAACGCCCGACATGATTGGCTTCTCCGGCCAGGAACAACCATCGTTCGTTCGAACAACCACACATTGAGCGGGTAGATTGACGGGCGCATAGCATCCCGTGCCGTTGGCAATGCGTTCGAACACGCTGATGTGGATCTTGGGACGAGCGATATTGTGATCCCGACACAGTTTGACGATGTCACGTGGCTCCCAACGATAGTACACGCCCAATCCTCCTCGAGCGTCGTACAGTTCATCGTGCACATCGTGGTGTGTGCGGACGTAGTTGCGATCCGCTGCGATAAAGCGCAACCCGCACCGCTCTGCTTCGGCCATCATCCAATCCAATGCCACCAATGACATCCCATGCTTCACATAGCCCCCGCCCACGTTAGAATGCACACCGGCGAACCACACTTGCTCGACTTGGGTCGCACGAATGTCCTTCTCGTTCCACAATTCCGGGTGGAAGGTTCGGCGGTCATCGTCGATCGAGAGCGCATGACAGGCACGCGAGATCCGACTGCTGGGCGTCAGCTCAGAAAACCGCATGGGGTAAATCCAATTAAACAGCTCCCGCAGTTCTTCAAACGGCATCCCAACTGCTCCGACCGTATCCCACACTCCGACAAAATCAATCGTGATCGCTCCATCCGGCACGTGCGTCTCGTCAATGACAGCGCAGAACCGTTTCCGCCGCTCTCGATCTTCCCGACTGTAATCGGCGGTCGGCTGACCTTCGCGCCGCTCGTTCTCGGACACTCGTTTGAACGCTTCCCGCCGAAAAGACGTCCAACAGTTCCTGACACATTTCCTGAGTGCTTCATACCCCACCTGCTTGATATCGACAATCCCACAGTACTGAATGAGACCCGACAGCGCTCGGACGGTATAAGCACCGCGACTAAACCCGAACAAATAGATGTGGTCTCCCGGCTCGTAGACATGCACGAGCTCTGTGTAGAGATCTCTGACGTTCTTGCCGAAGCCGTACCCAAATGCCCCGCCGATCAATTTCATCGGTGCGAGCCGTGACGTACCGACTCCATCGTCATAGAACGCAACTTGAGGGGTTAAACTCGGATCAAACTTATACCCCTGAATATCCACAGCTTCGTAAAGTTTGAAGACATTCGTCCCACGCGCCTTAATCGCCGTATTGCCCGTTCCGTCCGAGCAGAGTACGATGTTTTTCCCTGACATGTGAATTCCTCCCCCATTCATCAACCTTGCCGATGCCACTCGAGCCGGTGGTCAGTGTCAACACCGCACGAGAGTTATGCTGCTGAATGGAGCAAAGTTCATACCAGCCTAGATCACGAAGGAATCTTTTTGTAGAGCAATATGTTGCGAAGCAGGAGTGGTCCAGGTGATAGACCTGTGCCTCCTACCCGTATCTGTTTGGATAAGGGACTGTATCACAATCAATTCAGAATGGTGCCCCCCAGAAACAACGGAGTTGGCCGTTGATCGAGGTTTGCTCTTCAGGTCTCATCGCGAAATCGGATCACGCAACTAGAGATGGCAGGAGCGGCTCTGGGATACCGGCAGACTTGGTTTCGGGATAGCCCTCGATAGAACACTGAACATGTCCAGTTGCAACAGACAGCCAGACGGCGTATAGGATAGGATTTGATTCTCCTATCAGGCTTCCGTTTTGAATTCGAGAGAACGAACAAACATCAGCTTCAGTATTTGGGTCGGTTCGATTTCTTCTGTTTCATTGCGGAGGTCTCGACGTAGGAAAGAATGACTTTTCCCCAAGCATTGAATTACCAAATCTTGATTCCATAGTGCAGTCGCTGTCACTTACCATTTAGTGAGGTGAGACATGATCGTAAAGCTACTCGTCTTCGCCGTTCTCTTCACGTTCACGGTGAATGGACAGGACTCGAGTTTGGCTGGTGCTCCTCAGCCCATTGGTGAGAGCCAGCAGACCGCTGTTCGATGGACCGATGCTCAGGGTCTTCCCATAGCCACTCTGATTGGATTCCGATCCACGAACAGTGTTCGACATGCTCATGCAGCCCCCGCGATGAGCCCGTATATCCATCAAGTCGACAGCGACGAGACCGCTCCTGCTACGTCAATTATCCCTATGACGTCCATTACTGTGGACACTTCCGAGAGCCAGCTCTCGGAAGCAGACAAAGAACGTGTGCGGCAGGAACAGTTGCAGCAACAACTCAGCGCCAAAGAGAACGAGCTGGCCATTCTGAGAGACAAGGCGGCAGCGGCGACGAATCAATTGAGTGCGGAAAAGACCCGCGCAGACACGCTAGAAGCACAGCTGACTCAAAAGGAACAGGAACTCTCCGGGATTTGTGCGCAACGAAACACGCATCAACAAATGTCGCAGGATCTGAATCGGACGAAAAGCAGTCTCGAGCAGGTCACACAGCAAGTGATTGACAGGGAGCGAGAGTTTATCGTCGCCAACGAACATCTTGATGACGCGACGCAACGGCTGACGGCAAAAGAACAAGAACTGCAGATAACCAAGTCCAATCTCGATAAGATGACCCATACGCTTGCAGATCTCGACAGGGAGCTCCTCGAGCGGAACACCCAGCTCACCCAGGCGAAGCAACTACTGGCGAGCCTCGGACGGAGCCTGCCGACGCAAGGCACTCAGTCCGCCTCCAACAAGGGAGCTGTGCCTGGCCAAACTGGACCAAGCGAGCTGGGCAAGGTCAGCGAGAATTTGGCGAATGCGCTCCAGGATGAGCTCAAGCAAGGCAGTGTCGCGTTACGGCAGCGAGGGAATAGATTGACCCTCGCGTTGGCCTCCGGTGATTTGTTCGCGCAAGGGGACGCGACCATGACACCGGCGGGAACGTCCTTACTTGAGCGAATCGGCGGCGCCTTACAACAGTTCCGTAACCAACGCATAGAAGTCGCTGGCCATACCGACAGCATCCCGGTCCGGAGCGATAATCGGAGACCGTTCCGCAACAATCTCGAACTTTCTCGGGCACGGGCCCAACATGCCAGCCAAACCCTGATCAACAGCGGATTGGGCACCGACCGAATCAAGACCGTCGGGTATGCGGCAACCAAACCCCTCGCCAGCAACAAGACGGAAGAAGGTCGGAGTAAGAACCGACGGGTTGAGATTATCGTCACCCCGTGGTCCACCTCCCCGAGTAAGGGTAAGAAAGTTGAGCAAGTCGTGAACAAGCCCGCTCAACCCAAAAAGGCGGTTCAAAAGATCGTCAATCGTTGATACGGAATTGCTGACCATGCCGGCTCGTGATCGGCCGGCATGGTCACCTTGACCGCTGCCAAGTTCTTCATGCTGATCGCTGGTTCAAATGCCTGCCTGTTGTGCCAGTTCGCGATGAGATTGTCCTCATTGTCTTGAACATTCCGTCACGCCTGTCCAGCACCAGCTCCTATCCTTGTCATCCGTGGAGGTCTGACCGCACAGGACAGACGCGAAACCACTCGCAGTGGTCATGCGCGGCTCACTCGCCGCTCGACGCAACGAGTAGAGGTGGTCCGGCTCCGCCAATCATGAGACCGGTCCATTGAATGCGCAGAACAAGACCTAATCCCTTGGCGTTGGATTGATTCCTCAGGCGCTGTTACTGATCCTATCCAGAGGGTTGCTTGGCGGTGACCGTACGGAGGAATGTATACAATTCCTCACTGGCTTTGAATTTTGACAGGCACCCCGCCCGCCGCTCGGATCGCCTTGCTGAGGGACGCGTCTGCGTAGATGGATAGGCCCACGACCACGGATGGGCACCCTTACTGCTTGAGTTCTCGGCACGCCTCAACGCCACTCATGTCTGGCGAATTCGTATCCATGAGATTCACCTCCGGCGACAAGGCCAGCCCGAGCCTGACCCCCTCACGGCCGTTGGCTGCCTCTCCGATCACTGTCACATCGGAATAGGACTCGAGGAGCCTGCGGATGCCCCGGCGTACCATCGCGTGGTCGTCGACCAGCAGGACCCGAATCCTCCCGATCGGAACAGGGTCCTGCGCCCTCGTGCGGCCCATCAACGAGGCGTCCGGTTGAGCCATTGGGGTCTACCATAGGAATTTGTAGGTGACAGGGCAGCATGTTTCCGGTATACGGGCTCCTGACGGAGGTGTGGCTCGTGGGGTCCGTGGCCTGTTTCGTCAGGCGCGCTCTGCCTGAAATGCCGCCTCCGTCACCTGCATCATCCGAGGGGTCGACCGGGATGGTGCCATCTTCTGACCAGAAGACGTGGCTCTGACTGTAGACGAGACCGAGGGATGATGCCTCAACGATCTTCTACAGGAGGGGGGCCACGTGGTCGTCACACCAACCGTTGAACTGCGAGTCAGTATAGATGTGGGGGCTCGACGACACCATGTCGCCATCGGGCTTTCGAGTGGCGAGGTGCTAGAGGAATTTGCGATCGCGCACCAGCCGGAAGGGTTTACCCACTTCTTTGCCCGTATCGAGATCCATCACCAGTGCTACCCGGGGCCGGTCGCCGTCGCGATGGAAGGCTACAATGGGTATGCGCGACCGTTGGATCGGCTGATCCAGGCACGTGGGTATCGGCTCTACAATATCAACAACCTCAAGTTGGCCCGGTTCAAAGAGATCTTTCCGGGAGCCGCCAAAACCGATCGGCTGGATGCGCGCAAGGGGCTCGAACTCTTTCAACTACGAGAGCATCTTCCGCTCGCCAAAGCCGTGTTACAGGAAGTCGGCGCCATCCCGGTGGCGAATGAGCGCTTGAAGCGGCTGACGCGACGGCGGCGGCGCCTGGGCAACGAGCGCGTTCGGGTGGTGAATACGCTCCACGCCGATCTCCAGGCGGTCTGTCCGGGATTGCTCGAGATCACGCGGGAAGTCGGCAACCAATGGTTCCTGCATTTTTTGGTCAGTGCGGACACGCTCCCGCAACTGACGCGCCTTCGCAAAGCGACACTCTTGAACATCCCCTGTGTGGGGCGAGCCTATGCGCGCATCATCCAGGACTGGCAGCCGCGGGCACAGTGGAGTCAGGAAGTGGAGTGGGTCGGGGCCATGATTCAGGAGGATGCCCAGCGGGTGCTGGACCTCGACGCGCAGATCGCGGCCTTGGAGGCAACGATGCACCACGTGGCGCAGGCCTCCACGATCGCCACGACGTTAGTCTCGATCCCGGGATTTGGCCCGATCTGCACCGCAGAGCTCGCAGGGGAGATCGGGGCGGTGACACGCTTTCAGCAGGAAAGTAGTCTGGCGTTGTATCTCGGCATGGCCACCTTGGACAACAGTTCCGGCCAACGCCACAGCTCCAAGCCGCCGAAACAGGTCAACGTCCGCGCCAAGGCCGCCATGATGACGGCCGTTGATCGACATCGCAAATCTGTACCGGAGTCCCAACGATACTATGAGAAGAAACGCCAAGCAGGGAAATCCCATAACCAGGCCATTCGAGCCCTGGGCCGACACTTGTGCCGGATCATCTACAAGCTCCTCAAAGACGAGCGGCCCTACGAGATTCGTACGGTGGAGGAGGATACCACGGGTCATGTGGCTGCGAGATCGTTGCCTGTAGGGCAACTGCGGCGGGCAAAAAAACTTGCCCACGCCTAAAACTATCTCTTGCAATTTCTAGCGGGATGTTCAGGCATGACTATTGACTTAACCAGCATTGCTCCTTACGGTTCGTGACGAATAGGTTCACGCTGCGCGACAAACGCGAAGAACGAGGCTCACGTGACCAACACATCCGGCGGCTGATCAGCACGCTTGTCTCGCCCATCTCGACCGTCTCGTACAAGTCGAGCCTCCGCGTCGGCGCTCATGATCACCCCTGACCCATCCCCTCCTGGCGAAATACGCTCCACGGACGAACGCCCTACTCGAACTCGTCACGAGAAAATCTCCGACAGAACGGATCGCGGAAGCGAGGCCACGACAACCGGCACTTGGCCGACCTCGGCCCACGACAGCACCACAATCTCCGGTTCAGCACTCAACGATTGGAACAGCAGAACGGCACCGAGAAAGAGGGCAATGATGGCGGGCCAGATCATCGAGAGCGCACCAACAACAAAGACAAACGTGATCGCCGACAACGTCAGCTGGACAACCTGGCTCTTGACTGTGATCATAAGGCCCTCCTTCGTTTGCTCTCGACTGGAGCACCGACACATCGTCGATTGAATGTGGAACAAGCACGCTGTCTCACCCATTCCACGGCTGGCTGTTATCACCGCAACGGGAGCTTGTGCAATGACTCTTTGGAATAAGGATGAACATACCCTGCACCTAGGTCTACTTGGCCCGCTAATAACTAGGGCCATTTATCCCATCTCGTGTTCTACCACTACTTCGATGCAACACACGTTCAGCAAAGAGCGGGCCATGGTGAATCTACTTATAATGACGTGAATTTCCTCATATTCTTGTTGCCCGAGGAATGGAAACCTTAGCCAGATGTATCGAATTCGATTCACAGAAAGTATCCGAATAGATTCAGTGAAGGTGTGTGGAGCTGTGGAGTATACAAATAGACGCGCTGATACCAGTGTTGCTATTGACGACTGCTGCATTGAAGCGATGTACTAATTGGAGATGTGAGCGTCGTGCGGGAGCTTGCCTACTTCTGAAGTCCGGCAAGAAAGTCGGCTAGCGACATGATGGCAGTGCTTGCATGGCGCTTGAGCGCCAGGAGGTGGCTATCACCGGATATGATCCAGTCTGCTTGAGCGGCCATGGCACATTCGAGAATGCGATTGTCCGGCTCGTCTTTGAGTATATGCAGCGAAGGACGAGGGCGGAGCACCGTGGCTGTCTGACTGATCTCCTGTACGGCTTGCCGAACTCTGCCTTCTGCCCAATCGAACTTGGTTTGGAGCACTCTAGCGGTTTCTGTCAGGATGGCGACCGAGGTAAAGAGCTCGAATTCTCCGCGAATTGCTTTGAGGTAGGCTGCTTCGGCGCTGCCTCCTGGAAGGGCTAGAGCAGAAATAGTTATGTTGGTGTCAAAAACGACCCGCACGTCAACGGCCTTGAAACACGAGTTTCTCTACGTCGGCTTCGGTCAAGATCTCTTTCTTGCGGGCTTGTTTCGCGCCGTATCGCTGTAATTCGTAAAACTGTTCTTCCCGCCGACGCCGCTCATAGGCGGTGAACATTTCGCGAAAGAGTTGGCTTTTGTTCTTGGCCTCGGCCTTGGCCAGGCGCTCAAAGTTTTCAGCAAGATTGGATGGGAGAGAGACTGTCACCGGTACGCGGGTGCGCTTCATCGTCATCTCCTGTATGACAAAATCATACAATGGAGACCGGTGCAGGGTCAAATACTCGCAAGAACGAGATCACCGCAGAGGTACATCTCATCATGACAGAACTCGCGTCCGGTTCTGCTGATGTCATGGACATGGCTTTCCTCATGCCTGAGTAAACCTGCTTGAGGACGAGATAAGCCGTGCAGTATTCTGCTCGCCAACACGAGGACTCATATGACTCCTACAGAAGCCGCAGCCGCGCTGTTCAAGACCATGCCTCAGCCGATCACCAGCTCACAGCTGGAGGAATACGGAGTTGAGACGTCGGACTCAACCGCCCAACACATCGCGCGTGAGATTTTGTCACTGAATCTGTACTGGGTCCTGGCCGCGATTGATGCCCATATCCCGCTCAAGTATCGGGCGGCCCTCAAGGAGCAGCTGTTCGAGTCGATCCAGAAAGCGTGGTGGGAATCAGGACAGCTAGGACAAGGTACCTGGGGCGAGCATCAACCGGAACTGAATGAACGGTGTGAGCACTATGCACGCCTGGTCGATCAGGAAGGAATCAGTCACATGGGCATTTGTGCGGAAACGGCGTCACTGATGGAGGACCGGGGCATCACGTCGTCAGAGGACCGGTCAAAGCTGCTGGTGTTGTTGATTGACTACGCACCAGCTTCGGAATACGGCAGGATACTGGACAAGGCTGTATAGGGAGCCAGGGCCAAGGAAGCTCCTCGCTTAGAGGTACCGGTGCGATAAGACCTTGCCGCTGTCGTCAAATTCGTAGAGGAGCGGAGCACCCGTCGGAATATTCAGCTCCAAAACCTCTTCCTTTGATAATTGGTCCAACTCCATCACCAACGCCCGCAGGCTGTTGCCGTGGGCAGCAATGATGATTGTTTCTCCCTTTACCAGGTAGGGCTTGATCATTTTTTCGTAGTACGGCAAGGCGCGTTGGGCCGTGTCTTGAAGACTTTCTCCGCCGGGCGGTTTCACATCATAGCTTCTCCGCCAGATCTTCACTTGGGCATCCCCGTACTTTTTCGCGGTTTCGGCCTTATTCAGTCCCTGGAGATCTCCATACATCCGTTCGTTCAGGGCTTTGTCCTTCTCAATGGGAATCGTAGGTTGCCCAATCGCCTCTAACACGATTCGCAACGTCTCATTCGCCCGACTGAGCACCGACGTGAAGGCTCGGTCGAACGTAAACCCACGCAGCTTTTCCCCAGCTTGCTTCGCCTCCTCGATGCCCTTCGGAGAGAGTGGAACATCCACCCACCCCGTGAAACGATTTTCCAAGTTCCACTGTGATTCACCGTGACGAAGTAAGACTAACCGTGCCATCCTCTATTCTCCTCACTCGGACAGAAAGGACCCGGACCCAAGAATACCGATTTGATGATTCACGTCAAGCTGGTGCCGTGACTACGGCCTGTTTCGCCGACCGGCTGATCGAGACCTGGTGGGCCTCCTCCTTCTTGAACCATCTTTGTCAGCGTAGCCAGAAAGATGATGTAGAAGAAGACCCCGACCCAAATAACATACGGTTGTACCCCACCCGATTCCTTGAGTGCCGTCACTTGTCCAGCTTGATCCACTCTCCCTGCCTTCTTGAGTTCAGTGATGTGCTCACGACAATGCCAATAGTAGAGATAGTTGGCTGTCGCCCCCGCCATGACGCTCCAGACGATGCCGGCAGAAAAATCTCCCGTGAGATATGTCGAAACCATCGGACCGACGGCATAGACAAAGGCGTGCAGATACATCTTGCGATAGAGAAACCAAAGAAACGAAATATAGAGAAACGCCGGCCAGTTCCACGAGAGGGCGAACCGTGGTTGCCCGTTCGATGAGAATTTTTTGAAGACGGTCACATAGTGGTCGGCATTGGGGCCGATGAATTGGCGCCAACGCATCTCGTCATCTGTGATCGGTTGAGCGGCGGACGCCTCCGTCGCCGCCTCGACGGCGGCCGATGCTTCAGCCAACTTGGTGCCACACTGATAGCAGAAATTGGCGTCGTCAGGATTTTGTTGGCTACATTGGCTACAGACCATCATGGCACGTCACCTTACCATACTTGAAAGTGGACTACTTGGTCTATCTCGATAGCGCGTTGGCCGCTCCCAAATTTAGAGCATCGCATTCTCCAAGACAACCTCTCTCGAGGCTCCACTTATTGCTCTTGGGGTTGACCCTGTGCTATTTTTCCTGTCTTTCTCAGAGGATCCGTCATTATGCCGACCGAGGAACTGAAAGACGATGCCGCCAAATACCTGATGCAGACGTACAGTCGGCAGCCGATCTCGATCGTCCGAGGACGGGGTGCCAAGGTCTACGACCTGGAGGGACGAGAGTACCTCGATTTCGTCGGGGGGATAGCCGTCAACGTCTTAGGGCATGGTCATCCAGACCTTGTTCAGGCGATTCAACGCCAAGCGGCGCAACTCATCCACACATCGAACCTGTACTACACAGAACCTCAGGTGAAACTGGCGCGTCTCCTTGTCGACCACTCGTTTGCCGACCGCGTGTTCTTCTGTAACAGCGGCGCTGAAGCCAATGAAGCGGCGATTAAACTGGCACGGCGCTACGGGCATGAGCGACATGGAGCGAAGCGGTTCGAAGTCATCACGATGAAGAATTCGTTCCATGGCCGTACACTGGGTATGCTCACCGCGACAGGCCAGGACAAGGTTCAGAAGGGCTTCGAGCCATTGATGCCTGGTTTTACCTATGCACCGTTCAATGATTTCAGCGCGCTGGAGTCTATGGTCAATGAGCAAACCGCCGCCATCATGCTGGAACCCATTCAGGCAGAAGGCGGCGTGTATGTAGCCACCCGTGATTACCTGAAAAGCCTGCGGGAACTCTGTACGCAGAAAGACATCCTCCTGATTTTTGATGAAATTCAGACCGGCATCGGAAGAACCGGTACGTTCTTCGCCTACGAACAACTCGGGGTGAAGCCTGACATCATGACCCTCGCAAAGGGCCTGGCTGGTGGAGTGCCAATAGGGGCCTGCCTGGCGACAGAGTCGGCCGCTGCAGCCTTTTCACCAGGAGCCCATGCATCGACATTCGGCGGCAATCCCCTAGCCTGTGCGGCGGCGCTGGCTGTCTGCCGGTTGCTACTCGAGGGTCGCGTCCTGGATCACGGAAAGTCGATGGGCGAGTACTTGGCGAAGGGGCTCACCGACTGTAAGGAGCGTTACCGCATCGTGAAGGACGTACGCGGCCTCGGTCTCTTGCAAGGTATGGAGCTAGAGACCGACGCCAGAGCAGTGGTCGCGGATGCCCTGGCCCGTGGGGTGCTCATCAATGCCGCAACCGAGCGAGTGCTGCGCTTCGTCCCGCCCTTGATCATTACACAGCGAGAGATCGATAAACTCCTGGACCTCCTCGGTACGCTGCTGGACCAACGCATGACAGCCGGACAAGTCTCACACCATTGATGCCTAGATCAGCCCGATACAGCAGCCCCGCACGCTACGCAAAGGATCTGGTAGACGTCGCCACGATGCCGAAAAAACAGATCCTGGACTTACTGCAATTGGCGGCCTTGCTGAAGGAAAAACAACGCCAGGGCACACCACATCGCTTGCTGGCTGGTAAAACCCTGGGACTTCTCTTTCAAAAGCCATCGACGAGGACCCGCGTATCGTTTGAGGCAGGCATGAATCAATTGGGTGGCCACGCGCTGGGGCTTCCCATGAGCGATATCCAGCTTTCACGCGGGGAGACAGTTCCAGACACCGCACGGGTCTTGTCCCGCTATCTGGATGGGATCGTCATTCGAACCTATGATCATGCAATCGTCGAAGAGTGGGCCGCAGAGGCCACCATGCCGGTCATTAACGGGTTAACCGACCACAGCCATCCCTGTCAGGCCTTATCGGATTTACTGACGATCCAGGAAATCAAAGGCCGTCTCAAGGGTATCAGCCTGGCCTATATCGGGGATGGAAATAACGTCGCCAATTCGCTTATCGAAGTGGGGGCAAAGATGGGCATGCGCGTGGTGATCGGATGTCCCTCTGGCTATCAGCCCGATCAACGAGTCATTGATCGAGCCAGAATGGAAGGTCAGACTACCGGCGCCACCATCGAGGTAGTCGAGAATCCCCTGGTGGCAGTCAAGGAAGCGGATGTGGTGTACACCGACGTTTGGATTAGCATGGGGCGTGAGCGAGAGCAGGCCAGGCGACTGCGGACCCTGACGCCCTATCAGTTGAACAAGCGATTACTGCAACGAGCCCAACCTGATGCCATCGTCATGCATTGCTTACCGGCCCATCGTGGTGAAGAGATTACGGCGGACGTGCTTGATGGCCCCCAATCAGTGACCATTGATCAAGCTGAAAATCGGCTGCACATGCAAAAGGCCATCTTGACCCAGTTGTTGAGCCGGAAGAAAGGTATGCGGTAGGACTCCCTCATGAAACCAAAACCCATCAAGAAAATCGTCTTGGCGTACTCTGGCGGATTGGATACCTCTGTCATCCTTAAGTGGTTGCAAGAAACCTATCAGGCTGAGATCATCGCGTTTTGCGCCGATCTTGGGCAGGGAGAAGATCTCAAAGCTGTCAAGGTTAAGGCTCAGGCCCTCGGCGTCAAGAAGGTCTACGTCGAAGACTTGCGTGAGACATTCGTCAAAGATTATGTGTTTCCGATGCTCCGTGGGAATGCGATGTATGAAGGCTGCTACCTATTGGGCACCTCGATCGCTCGTCCGTTGATTGCTCGCCGGCAAGCTGAGATCGCGCTGAAGGAAGGGGCTGAGGCGGTCTCGCATGGATCGACAGGCAAGGGCAATGATCAAGTTCGTTTTGAGCTCACCTACATGGCGCTTGCGCCAGACCTGAAGATTATTGCGCCTTGGCGAGAATGGACGATGCGCTCCCGGCGCGAGCTAATCGAGTATGCGGAACGCCACGGGATTCCCGTAACGGCGACCAAAGCGAAACCTTATAGCACGGACCCAAATCTGTTTCACATCAGCTACGAGGGCGGCATTCTTGAAGATCCCTGGGAATCGCCGCCCGATGAAATCTTCCAGATGACCGTCTCGCCGGAGAAGGCACCGAATAAACCGCAAGAAGTCGAGATCGAGTACCAAAGGGGCAACCCCATCGCGGTCGACGGCAAGAGGATGAGCCCCGCGACACTCCTCGCACATCTCAATAAACTGGGCGGTGCGCACGGCATCGGTCGCGTTGACCTGGTTGAGAACCGCTATGTCGGAATGAAATCGCGAGGAGTGTACGAAACACCGGGAGGGACGATCCTGCACGTTGCACATCGCGGACTTGAATCCTTGACGATGGATCGTGAAGTCCTCCACTTCCGAGACAGCCTAATCCCTCGATTTGCCGACCTGATCTATAACGGCTATTGGTTCAGCCCTGAACGCGCTATGGTACAGACAGCGATCGATGAAGCGCAGAAAGATGTGAGCGGCATGGCGCGTGTAAAGCTATACAAGGGAAGCTGCACTCTGGCAGGACGGAAATCGAAACACTCCCTCTATCGACTCGACGTCGCTACATTTGAAGAGGACGACGTATACAATCAAAAAGATGCGGAAGGTTTCATCCGATTAAATGCCTTGCGGCTGAAAATCCGCGCCCAAAGGAAGAAGGCATTTCGCTGATGCCCAAGAGTACGCGCCATCCGAAAGTTACTGTTGGGGGAGGCAAGGCTTGGGACGGGCGGTTCCGAGAAAAGACCAATCAGTTAGTGGAAGCCTTTACCAGGTCGGTGACAGTCGACTTCAGACTCTATGCCGATGACATTGCCGGGAGCATTGCCCATTGCAAAACGCTGGAGAAAGCACGGGTGCTTACATCTTCGGAAACACGTACGATCGTCCGCGGCTTGGAATCGGTGAAACGAGAACTGGATCGTGGACGGTTTAAGTTTTTGTCTCAAGACGAAGACATTCATATGGCCATCGAACGGAGATTGACCGAAACAATCGGTCCGTTAGGTGGCAAGCTGCACACGGGACGAAGCCGAAACGATCAAGTCGCACTGGATATTCGGCTGTACTTGCGCAGGCAGCTGGATCAACTCCATACCCAACTGATCGACCTGCAACGCGTGTTGGTGATGAAGGCCGGTGCGAACCGTGAAATCATCATGCCTGGGTACACACACCTACAACGCGCTCAACCAGTCCTGTTTGCGCATCATTTATTAGCGTACGTGGAAATGTTTGAGCGGGACAAGGGCCGCGTTCGTGACGCGAAAGGCCGGCTCAATGTCATGCCGCTTGGTTCCGGAGCCTTGGCCGGTACGAATTACCCAGTGAATCGTCGATACACGGCTGAATTGTTGGGATTTCCTGCCATCACCGCAAACAGTATGGACGCGGTCTCTGATCGAGACTTCATGATCGAATCGGCCTCGGCTCTTTCCATCGTGATGATGCATCTCTCACGGCTCAGTGAAGAGTTGATCGTCTGGGCATCGCAGGAGTTTCAGTTCGTCGATCTGCCT
>Ga0224496_10001073_pt1 | contig 17643 bp, 10 predicted proteins | sample SF_Jul11_sed_USG_2_FD_168127 | JGI IMG/M metagenome (GOLD analysis project Ga0224496, IMG submission 168127) | Sediment microbial communities from San Francisco Bay, California, United States - SF_Jul11_sed_USGS_8_1 | ecosystem: Environmental > Aquatic > Marine > Sediment | place: USA...
GTGGTCTGCACTTTTTATCGCCTACCTGTACGCAATGGGCTGCCACAGCGACAGCCTGTTCAATGATCTGCGGGAGCCGGTGGGGCGGGCGGCAAACGACGGCATGGCAGCTTTGCTGCTGCCAAAGGCCGCCGAATCAACGGTGGTGGATGGGGCGGGGCTGGCCGTGTTGATGGATATCTGGCGCGCGGAGCGGGAGGCTGTTCTCAACCTTCTGGGCGACAAAGCCCTCAGTGTGGCCAGGGACAACTATACTCCCGACAATGTTGCGGCGTGGAGCGCGGCCTTGGATCGTTACGCGGCGGATAACACGGCGCCGTTGCCGTTGCTGGCGTTGCGGAAATTTTCCGCCGGGGCCCTGGCCCAGGCGACCAAAAAAAATAAAGAAACCCCGCAGCACCGGTTTTTCGATTTGGCGGAGCGGTTGCTGGTAACCCTCGAACAGGCCCATCAGGCATTGCGGCGCGAAGTGATCGAGTTTGCAATGGCGGAGTTGCCGGTACGCAAACGCGAGCAGGGCGCGCTCACCTTTGACGATCTGCTGGTCAATGTCCGGCAGGGGTTGCTCGGCCCGTCCGGCCCGGAGATGGCGGCGCGGCTTGCAAAGCGTTTTCCGGCGGCACTTATCGACGAGTTTCAGGATACCGATCCGGTGCAGTTTGCCATCTTTGAGCGGATTTATCAGCGGACCCAAAATACCGGCATGTTTTTGATCGGCGATCCCAAACAGGCGATCTACAGCTTTCGGGGCGCCGACATCTTCACCTATCTCGCGGCCGCCGCCGGTGCCGACAATCGCTACACCCTTGAGACCAATTACCGCTCGGAGCCGGAGTTGATCGCGGCTCTCAACCACCTCTTCAGTCTGCACGCTGCATCAAGATCGCCCTTTGTTTTTCCGGAGATTGCCTATCTGCCGGTGAAGCCCGCCGACAAGAAGCATGCCTTTCTGCGTATCGATGATAAGCTCGCGCCGCTGACCATCTGGCAGTTTGACGAGGCGGGCAATCGTGACGAGGCCAAGGAACTGATTGCCCGCAGCCTGGCGTCTGAAATCGGTCGCTTGTTGCTGGCCGGGCGCGCCGGAACGGCTACGGTTGGCGACAAACCCCTTGTTGCCGCCGATCTGGCGGTGCTGGTCAGGAGCCACCGCGACGGCGAGATCGTCCGTGTCGCGCTGCAGGAAAGCAATATCCGGGCGGTGATCTACAGTCAGGATTCGGTGTTTGCCACCAAGGATGCCTGGGAGCTGCAACTTGTTTTAAGCGCCGCCCATGATCCCTGGGACCAGCGGCGGCTCAAGACGGCCCTCTCGTCCTCGTTGCTCGGGTGGAACGCCGCCGGGCTGGTTCGGCTGGAGGAGGACGAGCATCTCTGGGAGGAGATCATCGACCGTTTCACCACCTGTCAGCGGTTGTGGCGGGAGCAGGGGTTTGCCACCATGCTCCGCGAGTTGTTGCGGCGGGAAGCGGTGAAGGAGCGGCTGGCGGCCGAGCGCGACGGCGAGCGGCGGTTGACCAATCTGCGCCACCTGATGGAGTTGTTGCAGGGGGCGGTGCATGACGAGGGGCTGGGGCCGGCGGAGTTGCTGGCCTGGTTGGCCAAGCGGCGGCGGCAGGCAGGCGGGCTGGGTGATGAGGAGCAGCTGCGCCTTGAAAGTGACCGCCATCTGGTCAAGATCGTCACCGTTCACAAGTCCAAGGGGCTGGAGTATCCGGTGGTTTTTTGCCCGTTCCTCTGGGAGGGGAATCCGGTGGTGCGCGGCAACAGTAAGTCGCCGGTGAGTTTTCATGATCAGGCGGGAATGCTGCGTATGGATCTGGGCAGCGCGGAGCTTGCGGCGCATAAGCTGCAACAGCAGACCGAGGCGCTGGCCGAGGATCTGCGGCTTCTCTACGTGGCCCTGACCCGGGCCAAGCACCGTTGTTACTGTTGCTGGGGGCGGGTGAAGACCAGCCGGGAGGATATCTCCGCCACCTCGCCGTTGGGCTTCCTTCTGCATCCCCATCCCGGGCAGGCGGACTCCGGTCTGCTCCCGGCGCTGCAAGGGTATTTCAAGGATCTTGATGAAGAGGCGGTAGTGGCTCCGCTGGCGGAGCTCGCCGCACGAGCGGGCGGCACGATTGCGGTGCGGCCACTGCCGGTTCCCGCGGCGGAGGCTGCCTTGAACGAGGAAATTGCCGAGGCGCTGGTTGAGCCGCCCCGTTTCGGGCGTAAACTCGCCGCCGACTGGGCGATCCGCAGCTTTTCGGGCCTGACCCGGGGCGGCGAGTCGCATGGCGCGGTTCTCGATGACGAGTTTTCCGTCCGTCCGGTTGCCGAGGCGGAGGCTGTTCGTACAATCTTCTCTTTCCCACGCGGGGCAAGGGCCGGAACCTGTCTGCATGCCATCCTGGAAGAGCTTGATTTTACAGATGTGCGTTCTCCCGCGGCCGGGCAACTGATACGGGAGAATCTGCAGCGGTACGGTTTTGCCGAGAGCTGGGAGCAGGTCGTTGTCGATGCGTTGGCCGCAATTGTCACTGTCCCCCTTGATCCGCAAGAGCCGGACTTGCGACTCGACCGCATCGCGGTTGATCAGCGTTTGAATGAGATGGAATTTCACTATCCTCTCGCCAGGATAACTCCGGCAGGGTTGCAGCAAGTTTTTACCGACCATCGCGCCGACCTTGTTCTGGATGATCTCCCCGAGCGAATGGGGCGCTTGGTGTTCAGTCCCGGCGAGGGTTTTATGAAGGGCTTCGTAGATTTGATCTTTGCCTGGGAGGAGCGCTATTATATCGCCGATTACAAGTCCAATCACCTGGGCGATTCACTGGACTGCTACGCTCAGCCGCAACTGGCCCGGGCGGTGGCCGAGGCGCATTACGCCTTGCAGTACCATATCTACACCGTGGCCCTGCACCGCCATCTCAAGATCCGGTTGGGTGCCGCTTACGATTATGAGACCCACATGGGCGGCTGCTGTTATCTCTTTTTGCGGGGCATGGATTCCGTGGCCGGAGTGGGGCATGGCGTTTTTCGCGAACGACCAGGCCGCGCCTTGATCGAGGCGCTGGATGCGTATCTCGCCACCGGTGCAGCGGGAGGGGCGCGGTGATGCGTGAAGCCATGGCACGAGTAATGGCCGCCCATGCGCAAGGGCTTTTCTCCGATCTGGAGCTGGCCTTTGTCCGCTTTGTCGCGCGGATGGAACCGGGCAGTGGGGAGGGCTTGTTGCTGGCGGCGGCTCTGGCGGTGCAGGCTACACGACAGGGCAATGTCTGTGTTGATCTTGAAGCCATGGCAGGGCGCGAATTGTTTGGCGATGGTGCCGGGCCGGGCCTTTGCTTGCCGGATTTTTCCCTGTGGCGCACTGAGTTGCAGGCAAGCACGGTGGTGGGCCGGCCTGGTGATTTCTGTCCGCTCATCCTTGACGGGCAGCGGTTGTATCTGCAGCGTTACTGGCAATATGAGCAGGATCTTGCCACGGCTCTTCACGGGCTTGGCCAGGGGCTGGCCACGGTGGATAACGAGCAATTGTCGTTGCTGGCGGCGGAGCTTTTCCCCGATGCGGGAAAGGGCGTTCTTGACTGCCAGCGGTTGGCGGCCACGGTTGCGGCAATGCGAAAGCTCTGCATCATCTCCGGCGGCCCCGGCACCGGCAAGACCTTTACGGTGGTCAAGCTTCTCGCCCTCTTGCAGGAGCTGGCCGCGCCCCATAGCTTGCGGATCGGGCTCGTTGCCCCCACCGGCAAGGCGGCGGGCCGCCTGCAGGAGTCCATCCGCGCCGCCAAGGGCAAACTTGCGCTTTCACCGGAGATGATTGCCCGGATCCCGGAAAACAGCGCCACCATCCATCGGCTTCTGGGAGCTCGATTGGGTTCGCCTTATTTTCGCCATCACCGGCAAAATCCTCTGCCTTTGGATGTGCTGGTGGTGGATGAGGCCTCCATGGTTGATCTGGCCTTGATGGCCAAACTCATCGCCGCCCTGCCCCCAAACGCGCGACTGGTGCTGTTGGGCGACAAGGATCAGTTGGCCTCCGTGGAGGCCGGTTCGGTACTTGGCGATATCTGCAGCGGCAAAACGGCGAATGGATTCAGCCCCGCATTTTCCGCTCAACTTGGCGAAGTTGGTTTTGCCGGCTTGCCGGAGCGCGTTGGCGTGCCTTTGGCAGACTCCATCGTTCTCCTTGAAAAGAGTTACCGCTTTGCCAGCGGAGGCCCCATCGGCATGTTGGCGCAGGCGGTGAACCGGGGCGATGGTGTGCAGGCGGCCACGATCCTGCGGGAGCACAGTCATGGCGATCTGGCCCTGCATGAGTGGCAGGAGGTGGGAAGCCTCGCTCGGCTGCGGGAAACAGCGCAAGCTGGGTTTGCCGCCTATCTCGCCGCCACCACTGCGCGGGAGGCCTTGCTGGCATTCAATGCGTTTCGTATCCTCTGCGCCCATCGGCGCGGTCGGTTTGGGGTGGCCGGGATGAACGACTGGGTGGAGGGGGTGCTGGCCGAGGCAGGGTTGATCGGCCGTGACTCGTACTGGTATCGAGGCCGCCCGGTGATGATTACTCGCAACCACCCGGTGCTCCATCTCTATAACGGCGACATCGGCATCACCATGCCCGATGAAACGGGCCGCTTGCGGGTATTTTTCGCCGGGGTCGACGGCTCCCTGCGTTCCGTTGCCCCGGCCCGGATCCCCGAACACGAAACCGCCTTCGCGGTCACCGTCCACAAGAGCCAGGGCTCGGAATTCGAGTCGGTGGCCCTGCTGCTGCCGGAAGAGCTCTCGCCGGTGCTGAGCCGCGAGCTTGTCTACACCGCCATCACCCGGGCCAAGCACCGCTTTTCCCTCTGGGGTGATGAGTCGATCCTGCGGGCTGCGGTTGCGCGGCGAGTGAGTCGGGTAAGCGGCCTGCGGGAACTGCTGTGGGGATGAACGCGGCCCGTTGTTGACAAAGAGTGAGAGTTGTGGGAAGAGAAAAACAAATGATGTTCAAGTCTTTACGGTGAGCGCAGGGGGGAATGCTCGTCCCCTGCGGACAGAGGTGGTGTCTGGTCATGGCAAAGGGCAACAAGGATGTTCGTTGGCAACAACGTTTCGCCAATTTTGAAAAGGCTTTGGCGCAGCTGCAGAAGTTCGTCGACAAGGGGGAGTTGTCCGAGCTGGAAGCCCAGGGTTTGGTTAAGGCCTTTGAATACACCTACGAACTGGCCTGGAATACGGTGAAGGATTTCCTTGAATATCAGGGCCAAGCCGATCTTTATGGTTCGCGTGACACCATCCGCAAAGGTTTTGCCGCCGGGTTGATCGAAGACGGCGAGGGCTGGATGGACATGCTGATCAGCCGCAACAAGACCTCCCATACCTACAACGAAGAAACCGCCGATGAAATCTGCCGGGCGGTTTTGGAGCGGTATCATCCCCTGTTTCTGCGTCTGCAAGAGAAGTTCGCCGAGCTTCGCAGCATTGCCGATTCCGCTTCCTGAAAAATAGGGGGAGAGTATGCCGTTCGGTTTGAAGGACGAAGTCGTCGAGAAGATCAACCGTGTTTTCGCCGTCCACCCCGAGGTGGAGGAGGCTGTGCTCTACGGTTCCCGCGCCAAGGGCAATCAACGGCCCGGCTCCGACATCGATTTGACCCTGAAGGGATCGTCCCTCAATCTGCAGATTGTTAACCGGCTCAGCCGAGAACTGGACGATCTGCTCCTGCCCTACACCTTTGATATCTCCATCTTCCACCAGATAGCGAACCCCGAGCTGATCGATCATATCGAACGGGTGGGGAGGGTGTTTTATCGGCAGGGTGGGTGAAGATTTGGATGTGAGCGGTCAACAGAGGAGCACATCTTCCTGATTGCTGACCTGTGCGGCGCCTGTTCGCAGAATAAATATCCCTCATCCCGCCTGATGCCTGCCCACCATGTCGATGGCCTCGGCAGGGCACACATTCCGACACAGGCCGCAGCCGAAACATCTCTCGGCACTGATCCCGGCCTTGAATTCTCCTGAAACTTCGTACCCCTTGATGGCGTTGAAATGACACGCCTCCTCGCAGCTTCCGCAGCCGGTGCAGTGTTCCGCCTCGATTCGGGCCACCTGCTCGCCACGGAACATGGTTTCCACGTCCAGAGACAGGGTCCGCAGTCCCAGGCATTCCTGCGGGGTGCAGTTGCAGATGGCGCCGATGAAGGGGGTGACCATGGTCCAGATGGTGTGTACCGCGCCGTGCTGTTGCTCAAGGTGCTCCATCTGGGCGATGGCCTCGGTGGCGGTGACGCTCTCCAAGCCCTCGTCGTGGGCCAGGCCGAAGTAGCCCATGTCAAGATCGTCGTACCAGGTTTCGGCGGTGTAGCTGACGCTGTAGCAGCAGCGGTTCTCCTTCTTGGTGGCGGCCCAGCGGCAGGCGCAGGGGACCCGGACGATGGTGGCGGCGCGGCCGACGATCGCACGGATATCCTCCATGGTCACCACCTGGCCGAAATGTTCCTCCCGGGCCTGCTCCACCATCTGTTTGACCAGGCGGGCCGGGAGCTGTTTTCTCTTCTGGTAGATGTCCTCCAGACGGCCGATGGTGACCAGGCCGGTTTCAATGGTGGAGGTGAAGAACTCGCGGATATATTGGCGGCGGTTCAGGTCCGCCATCAGATCCTTGGCGTAGTTGGCGGCATTTTTGAACCAGATCTGGCCGTCGCCGTGCTTGGTGCAGAATTCGCACATGATTTTTTTCTCCTCGGCCGTCTTTGCGGCCCGGCTGGCAATGTCCGTTGCTGTCGGCAATGACGGGTTGGCCCTCGCAGAATTCTCATGCCGGCGCGGATTAGGGATGAGATTCGGGAGGCGTATGATAGCATCCGGTTCATGGCTGGTGCAAGGGATGCTTTGGGCGGGTACGGCAGAAAGGTTTGCCGGAGGGGAAGGGCCGCGCCGTCGTTGGGGGGGCGACGCGGCCCGGGGCGGATAGCGGCGAACTCAAGCTGCCTGGGCGGCGATTTGTCGGGCGATGCGTTTGCGCAATATGGCCTTGTGGTCCTTGATCAAAAAGGTCAGGCCGGAGCCGGCCAGCAGGAGGACTCCGGCGGTGAGAAACGAGTTGGTAAATGAGCCGGTGTCTGCCGTCAGCCATTGGGAGGCACGGCTCATTACGAAGCCGCCCACGCCCCAGGCGGTGAAGAGGATGCCGTAGTTGACCCCGAAATTTTTGATCCCCCACAGGTCCTTGGCAAAGGAGGGGAACAGGGCCAGGTTGGAGCCGTAGTTGAAGCCGATCAGGGTGGCCAGCAGCACCAGCAGCAGGGGGCCGGCCGCGCTGCCGCCGACGATGGGAATGGCGGCGAACATGAGCAACGCCTGAAAGAGGAACATGCCGGCCAGGGTCTTGGCGCGGCCGATTTTGTCGGAGAGGACGCCGGCGGCGACCCGCCCCCCGGCGTTGCCCACCGCGAGCAGGGCCACGGCCACGAAGGCGTTGGTACCCAGGCTGTTCTTGGCCATGCCGGCAACGCTGCCGATCACCATCAGCCCGGCGCCGGCGCCGATGAAGTAGAGCAGCCAGAGCAGCCAGAAGGTGGGTGTTTTGATGATGCCCAGCGGGGAGAGATTGAGATCCTCGAATATGGCGCGCGCCTTTTTGCTGGCCTCGCATTTGCCGCGTCGGTCTGTGAAGTTGGTGGGGGTGAAGCCTTCAGGCGGGTTTTGCAGCAACAGGGCAAGCAGACTGACAATGGCCAGGAAGGAGATGCCGAAGAAGAGCATGGACCGCTGCAGGCCCCAGGTGCCCAGCAGATATTTGGCCAGGGGGGCGATATAGACCGACGCCAGGCCGAAACCAGCCACCACAATGCCGGCGATCCGCCCGGTTTGCGAGGGCGGGAACCATTTAAGGGCCGGCGGAGTGGCCGAGGAGTAGCCAAAGGCGATTCCGGTGCCGACCAGGACGCCGAAGCCGAGCACCCAGGCGAGATAGGCGGTGGTCTGGGAGATCCATATGAAGCCGACCCCCACCAGCAGGCCGCCGATGATGGCGGTGATCCGCGGCCCCAGGGTGTCCTGGCACTTGCCGGCCACAATCATCATGAAGGCAAAGACCAGGCAGCAGACCGCGTAGGGGTCGTTGAGCGTTTCCAGGTTCCAGGTGAAAGCACCTGGTCCGCCGGTGTCGATGGATTGCTTGATTGCGCCTTTGAAGATGCTCCAGGTGTACAGAACACCGAGGGCCAGATTGATCCCTGTCCCGGCCGCCGTGACGATCTTGCCGCGATTGACGATTTCCTGGTCCATGCGAATATCTCCTGTAAGGTTCACTGGCAGTAGAGCTGTGGGGAGGGGGCTGTGACATGCTCAGTATGATTACACAGAATAATCACTGCGGATGTCAAGTAAAAGGGTAGGCCGCTTGGGTATGGTTCTGTTTTGGCAACTCTCCCGCAGAGGACGAACAGCGTTCGGTTCACCTCGGTACTGCTGGAGAGTTAGCCGTTTTGTTCCGCTTCTTTTCTGTGATATGATGCTGTTGGGTCTTGCGCTGTTCCGCCCTTTTTTTGGTTCGGTCCCCGGGGCGGGGTTGACGCTTTGTGTAGCCATACTCCGGACTTCTTGCCATGCGCGGAAACACCCTGATCACGGACCTGGCCACCACCATCGGTTTGGTGGGCGCTTTTGCGGTGGTGGTGTTCGCCCTGATGTTGGGCGACGGCGGCGTTGATCTGTTCTTGAATCCGGCAGCCTTTCTCATCGTCTTTGGCGGCAGTACCTTTGTGGTGCTGGTGCAGTTCAACCTCCGGCAATTCTTCGGCGCCATTCGCGTTGCCTTTAATGCCTTCTTTCTCAAAACCGAAAGTCCCGAACAGCTCATCGATCTGGCCATCCGCCTCCAGAAAAAAGTCCGGGTTGAAAACCTTCTCGCCCTGGAGAAGGTGGAGATCGCCAACCCTTTTTTTCGCAAGGGGATTCAGTATCTGGTTGACGGTATCGAGCTTGAAATCATCAAGACCGCCTTGCTCAAGGAGATGTTCCGCGCCGATGAGCGCCACGAAACCGGCCGGCTGATCTTCAAATCGCTCTCCGAGGTGAGTCCGGCCATGGGCATGATCGGGACCCTCATCGGCCTGGTGCAGATGCTCTCCGGCCTGGATGACGCGGCCAAGGTGGGGCCCGCCATGGCGGTGGCCCTGCTCACTACCCTGTACGGCGCGGTTTTGGGGTACATGGTCGCCAGGCCCATCGCTGACAAACTGGCTTTGCGCAACCGCGAGGAGCGCTTGGCCAAGATGCTGATTATCGATGCGGTGGTGGGACTGGCCGAGGGGCACCACCCCAGGCTGCTTGAGGAATTACTGATGCCTTACCTGCCGGGCGCCGGGCGTGCAAAGACGCCTCCGGCCCAGGGGGACGGCCGTGAAATTGAAATCGAAGAGGCAAAGTGATGAACAGTGACGCCGATTTCGATGGGAAACGTCCCGCAGATTCTGTCGAGGAAGGGGGACGGAGGGATGCGCCGCGCCGACCATCGGCAGCCGGGCATGGTGAAGATGTCCGGGCCGGCGACGAGGTTCGCACGAAGCGTGCCGCACCGTCGTCCGCGTTGCTTGCTGCCCAGCGTTCCTTCCTGATCGGTATGGGGGGCGGCGAGTTTGATGCCCTGTCCGGGGCGTCGGCCCCCGCCTCGGCCGAGGGCGGTGCCGGCTGGCTGGTCACCTTCGCCGACATGATGAGCCTTCTGATGTGTTTTTTTGTCATGCTCTTTTCGTTTTCGCAGGTGGATGTGGCCAAGTTTCAGGAGGTCGCCCGATCCATGTCCGCTGCCCTGCACGGGAAGCCGTTGTTTGTTTTTGAAGAGCAAGAGGCGGGGTCCGGTTTGCTGGAGGAGGCGGCGGGAGTCTCCCGACAGCGTCAGACAGCCGAACATTATGCCGAGCTGCTGCGTCGGGAGCTGCGTGATGAGATAGCGCGCGGCGTGCTGGCGGTGGATGCCGCGGCCGGCATCATCACAATCCGTATTCTGCAGAACGGTTCCTTTGCCCCGGGCAGCGCCGATCTGCAGGCGGACTTTCTTCCCGTTGCCAGGAAGATCCGCGATGCTCTGGTGGGTATCCCTGGTGCTCTCACCGTGGCCGGTCATACCGATGACATTCCCATCGCCTCCGGCCGGTTCCGTTCCAATTGGGAGTTGTCAGGCGCCCGGGCCTTTTCGGTGATGAACGAGTTGCTGCAGGGCGGGGTGTTGGAGGGCGAGCGTTTCGTGTTGATGGGGTTTGCCGAAACCAGACCGTTGGCGGGCAACGACACCGACGCGCACCGGGAACTCAACCGGCGGGTGGAGATCATTATCGATCAGCGCGACCTGCCGGCCGGTACCGATGTGGCCGGCAGCCCCGAGATGCTGGGGGCGGCGTTGCAAAAGGAGGTCGGGGCCGGGGTGCTGCAGCTCGACCACCGTTGATGGCGGTTACGCTGCCGGCGTCTCCCGGAGCAGAATCTCCAGCGCTGTCTGGCGGAGCGAGGTGTCGCGATTGCGCACCGCCATGGCCAGCGCCTTTCGGGTGCCCACCAGCACGGCGAGTTTCCTGGCCCGGGTGAGGCCGGTGTAGATCAGATTCCGGTAGAGCATCTTGAAGTGCTGGGTGAGCACCGGGATCACCACCGCCTCGAATTCACTGCCCTGGGACTTGTGAATGGTGATGGCGTAGGCAAGCTCCAGTTCCACCAGGTTCTCCCGTTGGTAGGCCACATCCCGCCCCCCCTCCCCCGGAAAGGTCACCTCGCAGGTCAGCTCCTCATTGTCAATGGCGCGGATTACGCCGATGTCGCCGTTAAAAACCCCCAGGTCGTAGTTGTTGCGGGTGTGGATCACCCGGTCGCCCTCGCGCAGCACCTTGTCGCCGATGGCGAGTTCCTTTCTGCCGGGGGCCGGCGGGTTGGACGCCTGCTGGATGAAGCGGTTCAGGCTCCGGGTGCCGAGGCTGCCCCGGGTCATGGGCGAGAGAATCTGGATCTCGGTGGCCGCGCCCAGATATTTGGGGATCCAGTCGAGGCAGAGGTTGCGCACCACCCCGGTGGCGGTGAGCCGATAGTGGAGCGACGACCAGGGATGGACCTTCTTGAGCACCGCCAGCAGCTCCTCGCTGGCCGAGCGGGCGGTGAGCAGCCGATTGAGGTCGACGTGGCGGAATTTCTCCGGGACGACCAGTTCGGTTTCGTAGGGGACCACCGGTTCGTCGGTGCGGAACCGGTAAGGGTCGATGTCGGTGCCGCCGGCCCCGGCCGGGGTCGCAAAATGGTGCTTGATCCGGGAGAGGAAGGCAAGCTGCTCCCGGGTGGCCTCCTCGGAGTCGAGGAAGAGGCAGTCGGTGCCGTCGCGCCACGCCGCCGGGGTGCGGAAGGGCGACTCCACGGCCGGGGTTTCGCCCCGGTTGATCTGGTGGGCGTGGCGGATGATGGCCGAGGATTGGGCCTGGCGGAAGATCTCGGTGAGCCGGAAGCAGGGCACCGCCTGCGAGCCGATGAGGTCGGCCAGGACGTTGCCTGCCCCCACCGCCGGCAGTTGGTCGGCGTCGCCAATGAACAGGACCTGGGCGCGGGGCGGCACCGCCTTCATGATGGCGGCGGTGAGGGTGATGTCGAGCATGGAGCATTCGTCCACCACCAGCAGGTCGACCGCCAGGGGCGACTGTTCGTTTTTCTGAAAGCCCCGCAGCTGCCACTCAAGCAGCCGGTGGATGGTTTTTGCCTCCCGGCCGATCACCTCGGTCATCCGCTGCGCGGCCCGGCCGGTGGGGGCGGCGAGCAGTACCCGGAGGTCCAGCGCCTCGGCAAGCCGCACCAGTACTCGGGTGGTGGTGGTTTTGCCGCAGCCGGGGCCGCCGGTGAGGACGGAGAACCGTTCGGCGATGATGCCCCGCACCGCCGCCTGCTGTTCTCCGGAGAGGACTATTTTCTGCTGCTTGCAGTGGTTGTCGAGCCACTTGTCGGCCCGGGGCCCGTCGAGTTTGACCCGGCCCCGCAGGCCGCGAATCCGATCGGCCACGGTCTGCTCGTCGTAGTAGAGCGATTTTGAGTAATAACAGGCGCGCGCCGCGCCGTCCCCGGCCGTCAGATTCCGGACCCGCAGAAGCCCTTCAATTTCCATGCGCAGGAGGAGGGCTGTCACCCGGTCGTCGGCCGCCATTCCGAGGAGTTCCCTGACCCCGGTCTGAACCTGCCCCGCGGTGAGGTAGCAGTGGCCCTGGTCGCGGCTGGCGGCAAGCACGTGGCGGATGGCCGCCATCAGCCGCTGGTCGGAATCCTTGGCATAGCCCAGGCTCAGGGCCACCTGGTCGGCGGAAAAGAAACCGATGCCGTAGAAGTCGTTGGCCAGGCGGTAGGGGTCGGCGGAGACAATGGCTATCGCCTCGTCGCCGTATTCCTTGTAGATCCGTACCGCAAAGAGGGTGGAGATGCCGTGGGACTGGAGGAAGAGCATCACCTCGCGGATGGCCCGATGTTCCTTCCAGGCCGCCTCGATGGTTTCGAGCTTGCGGCGGGCAATGCCGGGCACTTCGGTGAGGCGGTCGATGGCACCCTCGAAAACGTCCAGGGTCTGGTCGCCGAAGTGGCGCACTATTTTTTTGGCCGTCTTGGGCCCCACCCCCTTGATGAGGCCGGAGCCGAGGTATTTCTCCAGGGCCGCGGCGGTGGCGGGCTTCATCTCCATGGCGTGGGCGGCCTGAAACTGGCGGCCGAACTTGGCGTTTTCTACCCAGGTGCCCTGAAAACGCATGGTGGCGCCGGCAAAGACCTTGGTCTGGTGGACGATGACCGTGGCCACATCAAGCGGCGAGTCAAAGGGCTGGACTTTCAGCACCGACCAGCCGTTTTGCGGGTTATGGAAGGTGACGCGCTGGACAATGCCGCGCAGTTCCTGGTCAAGCTGCTGCATGTGAAGGACTCGTCTGGCGGGTGAGAGAGGGAAGGGGTCGCCCCAGGTTTATACCACAGGGCGGGGCGGTGGGCAAAGGGAGAGGGTGCTGGTGACGGATGGGGAGCGGTTCTTTGTGCCTGGCCGATGAAGGGATTGGCAATGGGTACTGTCTGGCCCGTAATGAGCCAATATTGTAGTGAAATGGTGCCGTTGGCGACGGGGATAATTGGCGGCCGTAATTTTTGTTTTGCCGGGACGGTTTTGTCTGGTGGGTATTCGCCGACGGAGCGTCTTTCGCCGCGCTGGCGGTTTCAGTTGACAACATTGTCACCTGTCGGGGCCCGCGTAGCTGCGTTGTTTTTTTGGTATTGCCTCGGTAAATGATCTATGCTAGATTGCAGAGTTGACCATCAAAAGGGGAGCGGGGCCGGAGGCAAACACCGTTGTTTGCCCGCCTGTGCGGCCTGCCATCCCTCCCGGTCGCGGGAGTACGGATCCCCAGTCATAAGAAGCTGTTGAACGGGTTTGTTAACGACAGAATCAACGGTACAACTGTGCCTGAAAACTTTGCCAGTGAGGTGTTTCCTTGGAAGAAATGAAGAAGAAAATACTGGTAGCAAATCGAGGCGAGATTGCCCTGCGGTTGATCCGCGCCATCCAGGAGCTTGGCCATACCGCCGTGGCCATCTACGAAACCCCGGACGCCGATGCCCTGCACATTCGGGTGGCCGACGAGGCGCTCCATATCGGCGACGGGCCGCGCTGTGATTATCTCAACATCGACAAGGTGGTGGCCGCCGCCAGGAAGGCCAAGGCCGACGCCGTCCATCCCGGCTACGGCTTTCTGGCCGAGAACCCGGATTTCTCCAAGGCCTGCGCCGATGCCGGCATCGTCTTCATCGGCCCCAGCGCCGAGGTGATCCAGGCCCTGGGCGATAAGGTCACCGCCCGCAGGATCATGAAGGAGGCCGGTATTCCCATGGTGCCCGGCACCTCCAACCTGGCCGCCGGCGACGCCGGCATCGAGGAGGCCCTGGCCTTTAGTGAGAAATACGGCTATCCGGTGATGCTCAAGGCCACCGCCGGTGGCGGCGGTCGCGGCATCCGGCGGGTGGAGAACGACAAGCAGCTCCGCGCCGAGCTGCCCGCGGCCCGCGCCGAGGCCAAGGCCGCCTTCAACAACGACAACGTCTATCTCGAAAAGGTGGTCATCAACCCCAAGCATGTCGAGGTGCAGGTCATTGCCGACAACTACGGCAAGGTGGTCCACCTGGGCACCCGCGACTGCTCCATCCAGCGCCGCAACCAGAAGCTGGTTGAGATCGCGCCGTCGCTGATCCCGGACAAAGCGCTTCTCGACTCGATCTGCGCCACCGCGGTCAAGGCCGCCCAAGCTGCCAATTACACCAACGCCGGCACCGTGGAGTTCCTGGTCGACAAGGACATGAACTACTACTTCATGGAGATCAACACCCGGTTGCAGGTGGAGCACACCGTCACCGAGATGGTCACCGGCATCGACATCGTCCGCACCCAGATCAAGCTCGCCTTCGGCAGGAAGCTCGCCTTCTGCCAGGAGGACGTCAAGCTCCGGGGCCATGCCATCGAAATGCGGATCAACGCCGAGGACCCGCAGAACAATTTCATGCCCGAGGGCGGCAAGACGGTCTCCGTCTACCGGTCGCCGGGCGGCTACGGGGTACGGCTGGACGGCTTTGTCTACCAGGGCTTCACCATCCCCGAGGTTTACGATTCGCTGCTTGTCAAGCTCACCGTGCACGGCTTCAGCTGGAACGAAACCGTGGACCGGCTGCGCCGCTGTCTCACCAACTTCGTCATCACCGGCCCCAAGACCACCGTTCCTTTCTACCTGAACCTGGTCAAGGATCCGGATTTCAAGCGCGGCGACTTCGACACCTCGTTTCTCGATACCCACACCCATCTGCTGGAGTACAAGGAGCAGTGCACCGAGGTGAACAAGCTGGCCCGGTTGATCGCCGAGATCCACCACAAACAGGAAAACCCCTACGCCATCTAGGGGCGACGAGGGTGTGACGAGGCGCCGCGGCGGCATCATCGGCCTTGCGGCGGCCTGAACCACGAAATACCAAGTGCCGGTCGTTTCGACCGGTCTTCGAGGATAAAGGAGTTACCATGGAACGCATTGTTCACGGCATGGAAGTATCCAAGGTGTTGCAGAACCTTCGGAGCGCGGACGGTTATTTTGTCACCAACACCGCCCGCGACCTTTCCCAGTCCGATTTCAAGAATCGTATCCTGCTGCACACCGACCTGCTGGCCGCCCCCTCGCGGGAGCGGGCTAATTACTTTTCTCTGGAGATCACCGGCGGCGCCTCGATTCACGTCGATATCCTGCGCAAGCAGGTGGACCCCTTTCTGAAGCTGGAACTCCTGCGGGAGAAGATGCCCAAGACCATGTTTCAGACCCTCTGCCGGGGTATCAACCTCTTTGGCTACCGGCCCTATCCGCAGAACGTCATCCGCCTCACGGTGCGCGAGTTTGCCAAGTACGTCGATGTCTGGCGGGTGTTCGACTTCCTGAATCACGTGCCCAACATGCAGGCCGTGTTCGAAGAGGTGCAGAAGGCGGGCAAGATCCTTGAGCCCTGCATCTGTTTCTCCACCGGCCCCGAGCACACCGATGAGTACTACGTCAAGAAGGTGGGCGAGATCCTGGCGGTCACCGGCGACGAGATCATCCTCTGCATCAAGAACCATGGCGGCCTGGGCTCGCCCAAGCGCATCGGCCAGCTGGTCAACGCCATCATGCAGAAGTATCCCGAGATGGTCATCCACTACCACGGCCACAATACCGACTCCAACGACGTCGGCCGCATCGAGGCGGCGGTCCTGAACGGCGCCACCATCGTCGATGCCGCCGACCACGAGTTCACCGGCTACTATGGCCCGCCGCCGATTCTGTCGGTGGTCCACACCCTGAAGGAGCACGGCAAGGTGGCTGTGGGCCTTGACGAGGAGGCGGTGATGGAGACCTCCGAGGTGCTGCGCGACGAGCGGCCCCATTACGAGTACTTCGAGTCCCAGTTCAAGGGCTTCGATCCCACCGTCCAGGTGCACAAGCTGCCCGGCGGCGCCACCGGTTCGAGCTTCGAGCAGGCGGTGAAGGGCGGCTTCCTCGACAAGATGCCCGAGATCCTGAAGGACGAGCTGCCCAAGGTGCAGAAGGAGCTGGGCAACTACTGGTCGGTGACCCCCGGTTCCCAGATCCTCTGGACCACGGCGGTGAGCAACGTCCAGGGCGGTGACCGTTACGGCAACTGCTCGGGCGACCTCAAGAATCTGCTGCTCGGCAAGTATGGCCCCTTTCCCTTCTATCAGCCACCCGACTGGATCTACGAGAAGGCCTTTGGGTCCGATTGGAAGGCGGTCCTTGAGAAAGAGGGCGGCATGGACGAGATCGCCGACATGGATATCGATCAGGAGCGCCGCGATCTGGTCGATAAACTTGGTGTCGAGGTCAATGACCAGATGCTGGTCACCTATCTCCAGCACCCGGTGGACGCGGTGAACTTCTTCAAGTTCCAGGATAAGTTCGGCAGCGTTTATGTGTTGCCGCCTTCCATCTTCTTCCGCCGCGGCGGCTTCAAGCTCGGCGAGACTTTGAAGTTCAAGGATCACGACGGCAAGGAGCACGTCATCGAGATCGGACCCAAGCAGAAGGACGAGGATGGCGAGTGGAACGTCTACTTGAACGTCGATCACAACCAGCGCCTCTATGTCTTTGAGGACGAGGCGGCCGCGTCGGCGGGGGTTGCCAAGGCGCCCGAGCTCTCCAAGCAGGAGATCGAGGCCCTGGCCAAGGACGGCGACATGCGCGCCCCCTTTGGCGCCAACGTCTACGAGATCAGCGTCAAGGTAGGCGACGAGGTGGCCGTGGGTGACCGGCTGGTGGTGCTTGAAGCCATGAAGATGCAGACCCCGGTGGAAAGCCCGGTGGCCGGCAAGGTCGAGGGGATTTCGGCTGCGGTGGGCAACGCCGTCAAACCCGGCGAGAAGCTGCTGCGGATCGTCAAGGCTGAATAACGATCGCGTCACCCATCGCGAAAGTATGTCGCAAACGGCCCGGAATCATTTCGATTCCGGGCCGTTTGGCGTTTTGGGCGGCATTTTTTCGTGCCAGTCAGTGGTTTGTGCTGGTCAGCCTGCTGATGATGACCAGCGCTGCTTCCAGCTTCAACGGGGTGATCAGGTATTCGTCCATGCCGCCGGCGAGATATTTTGTTCGTTCCTCGGGGGCGGTGGGTGGGGCCAGGGCGACGATGGGGATGTGGCCGCCGGCAAGCCGGGTGGAGAGTTGTCGCTGGAGGTGCCATGGCGCGTCGTTTTCCCTGGCGGCGTGGGTCTCGTAGCGGCGGATGCAGCCGGTCATGGTCAGACCATCAAGATCCTGCATTGCCAGGTCCAGAAAGATCAGATCAATCGGCCTCCTGGCCAGAAGTTCCAGGACTTCCTGGGATGAGGCGGAGGTATGGACCTGATATCCCTGTCCCTCCAGGGCAGTGCCGATGAGCTCCTGGCTGAACGGATCGGCCGTGGCCAGGAGAATGTGCAGGGCGCCCGGTTTGGAAAAAGGAAGAATGCGTGCCGTGGCCTTGGAGGTCGCTCCGAGGGGAGGGCGGTGAGGAGGGGTCTGGAGCAGACGGAGCAGTTTGTCCCTGGTGACCGGTTTTTCCAGGTATTGACAGGGGCCTGAGTCGCCGTCAATCTTTTCGTGGGTGTCG
>Ga0224496_10001074_pt1:0-10000 | contig 17638 bp, 11 predicted proteins | sample SF_Jul11_sed_USG_2_FD_168127 | JGI IMG/M metagenome (GOLD analysis project Ga0224496, IMG submission 168127) | Sediment microbial communities from San Francisco Bay, California, United States - SF_Jul11_sed_USGS_8_1 | ecosystem: Environmental > Aquatic > Marine > Sediment | place: USA...
CGGATTTCACCGCAACAAGCTTAGGTAATTGAATACTTCGATACAAATAAATAAAACAATCAGTACTTATAGACTCTAATCTATATAAAAAAGGGCCGCCCGGAGCTGGCAGATCACGCTGACCAGTCCTGCCGGAGTGACACAGGCCGGCCTGCAAAAAATTATCGACATCGTAGCGGTATGATCTCGGCAATGCCATGGTCGACACTCTCGTATTTATCAAGTCTCTGTAATGCAGGAAGAAATTCACTCATCAAGCGAGCGTGCAGATCAGCACTGCTGTTATGGAGATAGACGATTTCAAGCGGAACCGGCGCATCGATTGCATCACGCTGACCACTGTGTGACAGGTCCCAGGCAAGCATGATCATGCGTCCGCCCTTCCCGTCTTGCACCGCGTAATTCAGGTTATCGACGAACACGATTTCAGCGCGCGTAATCACTGCCAGCAACTGCATACTGCGAACCGGCACGAAGGCACTCTCCGTGATACTGCGTTTCAGCGCCTTGCGGCAAAGCTGGTACAGATCAGCACGAATGCTGCTGACCTCACGCCTGATCTCTTCAGGCCGGAAAAATACTTCAGTATCAATTTTCAATGGACAGGCACGCCCGCAACCAATCAGAATCAGCCGCACTTACCGGCCGCCGAAAACCATTCTACCGCAGTCTCGCTATGCAGGCATTGCCCTGCAAGCGAAAATTAACGGCTGAACCCACCTGGAGAATACACTTCCGGCACAGCGTGAATCTGCGACCCTGAACACCTGCAGAGTAATTTAAACACCATTGACCTGCGCGAACCAGGCTTGGTCTACTCAGGGTTACGTAAATATCTGAAAACAGAGACGACCATGCCCGACAAACAACATACTCCCGATGCATTGCTATTGATGGGACGACAATGCCCCTACTGCCCGACCGTGCTGAAGGCCCTGCAGTCACTGGAACAGAAAGGTCAAATTTCAAACCTCAAAGTGATTGAGCTCGAACAACACCCCGAGGTGGCAGCAGAATACGGTGTACGCTCGGTACCATGGGTACGCATCGGTCCCTTTGAACTGGGCGGGCTGCGTTCTGAGGAGGAATTGCACGAATGGGCCAGCAAGGCCGGCTCAACCGCTGGCATGTCGATGTATCTGTCCGAGCTGATAGCAGGCGGCAATATCGACAAATGCCTGGATTTGATTCGCGCAGACAGCCATCAGCTAGACGCACTGTTGATGCTGTTTAAAGACGCAGACACCGAACTCAATATCCGCATTGGTATCAGCGCGATTATCGAGTCACTGCAGGGCAGTCCTGAACTGCGTGGAATTGCTCACGAGCTGCGCGCGTTGTTGAAACATACTGCGCCCAGCGTGCGCGGTGATGCCTGCCATTACCTTTCACTGACAGGACACGAGGATGCCGCAGAATGGATCCGGCCGTTGCTTGCTGACAATGATGAGGCCGTTCGGCAAATTGCACAGGACTGTCTTGAAGAACTGGCGCCCGGAAACTAGCCCGGGTTTTGCAATACTCTCCAGCCGGCTTGCTTGCCATATACACTGGTTGATCCCGGCAATCCGGCCATAAACCGGACAGAAATAATCAAATGCGGGTATTGCTCTCTCGATATCCCGGGTTACACGTCCTGATCCGGATATTTTTATGCAACATTGAGGGATTTTGCCTGATTGTACCGGCGCTCAAGCACCTGTAATGCAGCGTGCCTGGTCGGGAAAATGTTTTGTTCCCCGATCACTTCGTCCAGCCTTGAACGCTCGATCGCCTCGCGCACCGGTTTTTTCAGACCTGCGAACATGAGCGTCACGCCTGCCGCCTTGAGATCCTGCGCCAGGGCCCGCAGTTTTTCCTCACCAGTGGCATCGATACGGTTGATTCCATTACCCACCACCAGTAATGCTGACGCCGCTGGAAACTCGCTCAGCGCCTTCAACACGGCCTGCTCGAAGTAGGCGGCATTAATAAAGACCAGCGACGAATCAAAGCGCAACACGACAAAGTCTTCGCTGACCGGCGCAAGGTCATGACTGATTGCACCGGCCAGGGAACCATCTGACATGCGCCCCAGAATCTCGCTACGGGGTTTCATGCTACCCAGCAGGTAGATGAGCACCGTCAGGGCAACGCCAACCAGTACACCGTCGGCAAGCTTTGGCGCCATCACCAGTGTGGCGATAAAAGTGACCAGCCCGACAACGCCATCCGCGCGGCGCACATACCAGGCATGCAGCATGGACTTGATGTCAATCAGGCTGAACACGGCGCTCATCACGATTGCAGCCAGTATTGCCTTGGGCAGGTGATACAGGTATTCGGTCAGGAACAGCATCACCAGCAGCACACCCAGTGCGCTGATGATGGCAAACATGCCGGTTTCCGCACCGGCTTTTGCGGCCACCGCGGAACGCGAAAATGAACCGCTAACGACGTATGACTGGAAGAAACTGCCGACAATGTTCGCCAGGCCCTGGCCTATGAGTTCCTGGTTAGAGTCCAGCTTTTCACGTGTTTTTGCCGCCAGCGCGCGTGAAATCGAAGTCGCCTCCATAAAACCGATCATCGCCATAATGAACGCCGTGGTGAACAATCCGGAGATAACACCGAAATCCATCATCGGTACAGCGAAAGTCGGCAGCCCTGCCGGAATATTTCCGACCACGGAGCCGCCGCTCGACAGCTTGAACTGTTGATTCTCGACACCTGCCCAGCGCCAGGCAGATGCAAACAGGCCCCGATTGTCCGAGGTGTCGTACAGGACCGACCCGTCACTCTGCGGCACTTGCACCAGTGCATACTTGTGCGCCTCGATTTTCAATCCGTACAGGTTGCGCTTCAGGCTTTTCTCTTCACCCTGCAGGCGCAACAGATCCGCCTGCAGAGCGTAATAACGCCTTCCCTCGACGGTGTCATCAGCCAGCTCATCACTGATTGCCTGCTGGGACTGCTTAACTCCGGCCAGTGCTGTCGTGCTGGCAACAAGCTCATTGAACGTTGCACGCGCCTCACTGTTGACCACCTGTTCCGGCTTCACCAGGCGGGAATTCTCAAATCCCGACAAGGCACTGATGACAGAACCTATAACGACCACGAGCAGCACGCCGGGCAATCTTGGATATTTTTTTCTCAACTGGTGCAGTGCAACCAGCGTCACCACGCCAAATAGCAAGGTCGGGATATGTGCTGTCGGTAATTGACCGAATACCTGGCCCAGATCTGTCAGGAAGCTGTCTGAACGGGGCATCGGGACATTAAGAAACCCGTTCACCAGTGACAGCCCGATTATCAAAGCAGCCGCATTGGTAAATCCCAGAATTACGGGATGTGAGGCCAGGTTTATCAGCACACCCATGCGAAACAGGCCAAGCAGCAAGCGCATGACACCGACCATCAGCGCCAGTAGCAGTGATAACTGGATAAACTCCTCGCTACCGCGTGTTGCCAGCGGCTCGATAGCCGCTGCCGACATCAGGGACAGCATCGCGACCGGACCCGTGTGCAGGAAGCGTGAGGCACCCCACAACGAAGCGATAATAACCGGCAGGAACGAGGCATACAGGCCGTAAACAACGGGTAGCCCGGCCAGCGACGCATAGGCCATGCTCTGGGGTACCAGGATCATGGCGACCGTAATACCGGCGACAAGATCCGCGCGCAGCTTATCCTTCTGCGGCGGGAACCAGCGAAGAAATGGAAATAGTTTCATTAACATGAGCACATCATACCAACTGTTTTATTGTTATTGTGATGGCTCAGGCTAACTTACCGCCAATTCAGGCAATCCTCTTCTCTGCTTCGACCACTTCAACACCGGCATCCGGCAGTTGTACGCCTTCCTTGTTAGCAACAATCACGACGACCGGAATCGGCATTTCGTTCTTCCGCTGATTACCCGTCAGATAGCTGCGGCCAAGATAACCCGATTCCTTGCAAGCCAGGAATGCGATCTCCGGGTGGTTACCCAGATAACGCGCAAGTTGCGACAATGTGTTGCCGCCAAGCGGCACCAGCTTTACATCAACCCCGGCTGCGGCCAGCTCACCCTGGTAGGGCTGCAGCATGTCCTCCGCTGTACTTTCGGTTTCAAACGTCAGCACCGTCAGGTCATGCTGCGTCCGAACACAGGTCTCCGTGATATATTCCATTACATCCTTGGGGAGTTCCCTTCCTGAAAACAGGGCCACACGGCGTCGACCCACCGGGGCTGGTTGCTGTACGGTTGGCTCGACGCGCTGGCATGGGCTGGGACTCACCCCCTGGCTCAAAACCGCGGTCTTCTGGCATGGAGTCAGGAACTCACCTGCATCTTCATGGGCCAGCGCATTTAGCATGGTTTTCAGGGCTTCGGTTAGTGCTTTCATGGGTAAACTCCTGGTATGTTGATTTACCCAAGACAGGAGCAACAACCATGCCAGCTTTATATTCCATTTAAATACAGCCAGTTAACGATTTACCCTGTTATTCGCTCGTTTCACAACGCAACGCATCGCACCTGATTCATTGTGCAATAGCTGTAACGCTGTTGTAATATGTAACGCTCTGTTTGGCCGCCCATCCCGACAATTTAAATGACCAGCCTGCGCGCCAAGATCCTCGCTTCGTTCGGTCTGTCCAAGATCGCCCTGCTGGTATTTGCCGCCATCCTGATAGCTGACCTGCTATATCTTAAAAACCGCATTCTCGAAGGCGTGACCGTCAATGACTTCTACGTGGCCAGCCAGGAGATCCGTCGCGACGAGAAGAACCTGTTCCTGTACAACAATCCATCGGACTACCGGCAAGTCATCAACCAGCTGGACATTATCGAAGCGGCCATCTCGGACAGTCGCGCGATTTTCACTGAAATCGCTCACCCGGAAGAACTCACCGAGATCGACCAACTACTGCTGACTTACCGGAAGCAGCTTGAAGAGTACCCGGCCAGTGGTGGGGCTGAACTGGATGCCCTGCAGGATACTATTCGCAAGTCCGGACAGGACTTGCTGGCCTGGGCCAGGGAACTCGGAAAGCGCGAACGTACCAGCCTCGCACATGCCGCCAGGGTTGCAGTGTGGACATTGCTGGCGGCCTTGCTGACCGTGATTTTTCTCGGCCTGATAAGCGCACTGGTCGTTGTCAGGCAAGTAGTCAGACCGCTGGACGACCTGGGAAACCAGCTCGATGATGTGGCGGATGGAAACATACTGACCCTGACACTGCCGTCACAAGACAGGGAGATCCAGTCCGTCGTTCACCATTTCAATGACATGTTTGAGCGGCTTCGCGGCCAGCAAATTCGCCTGAGAAAACATGAAAAGGCAGCGGCACTCGGCGTACTGGCATCGGGTGTCGCACATGAACTGAACAATCCGCTATCCAATATTTCCACGTCCGTACAACTCCTGCTGGAAAGCAACGCATCAACCAACGAGGAGCTGCGCAACCAGTGGATGTCGCACATAGACGATGAAACGGAACGTGCAAAACGCATTGTCAAACGCCTGCTTGACAGCGTGCGTCACCCACAACTGCATTTACACGCACATAACCTGCCTGAACTGATCGAATCATCCATTGAGCTGGTGTCACGGCAATTACCGGAAACGGTCAATGTGCATCTGACCGAAATTCCGGAGTTCAAGCTGTATCTGGATCGCGACCGAATACAACAGGTGTTCATCAACCTGATCAAGAACGCAGCGGATGCCGGCGCACAAAACATATGGATCGATGCTGTTGAATCGACATGGACAGAAAGCCGGGCCGCCGACCTCAATAACGTGGCAGGGGAAACCGACCAGGTCAGCCAGTCTCCCGCCGTAATACGCATCCAGATCACCGATGACGGGCCCGGAATCGTGGAAGAGCACCTGGACAAGATCTTCAACCCGTTCTTCACTACAAAATCGGCGCACGATGGCACCGGCCTGGGGCTGTACCTGGTGGAGGAGATTATCAGTGAACACAACGCCTGCATCGCCGCCGACAACCGCGATGAAGGCGGCAGCCGTTTCACCATCTGGCTACCGTACAACCACCCGGAGGAGACAGCATGAATGACACGACTCCGCATGTTCTTATCATTGACGATGAAAAAATCGCCCTGGTAAACCTGACACATGTGCTGGAAGCGGAAGGATACCGGGTTACCGCCTGCAGTGACGGCCAAGCAGGTCTCGCCGCCATGCAAAAAAACGCCTTCGACCTCGTGCTGACAGACTTGCGCATGCCGGGCATCAACGGCATGGAAGTCCTGCAACACATCAAATCAACATCACCGGAGATACCGGTAATTATGATAACCGGTCATGCGACGCTCGACTCCGCCGTCGATGCCATGAAGGCCGGCGCATATCATTATATTTCCAAACCATTTCGGCTGGCCGAGGCACGCGAAGTCGTACGCGGCGCACTTGAGCTACGACGTATCCGCCAGGAAAACAGCGAACTGAAACAGCGTATCGAGGACATATCCAGCCAGACCACCATCATTACCCAGGACCTGGGCATGCAACGATTGCTGGAAACCGCACGGCAGATCGCCGAAACCGATTGCAGCGTGGTCATTCACGGCGAGTCGGGAACCGGCAAAGAGTTACTGGCACGCTACATTCACCAGAAAAGCCTGCGCTCTGAAAAAAAATTCATCGCCTTCAACTGTGGCGCACTGCATGAGGAAATTGCCGCCAGTGAACTGTTCGGCCATGAGAAGGGCGCCTTCACCGGTGCATTAAGCCAGAAAATCGGGCTATTCGAGGCTGCCGATGGCGGCACCCTTTTCCTGGACGAGGTAGCGGAGCTGCCATTGCTGATGCAGGTAAAACTGCTGCGCGTGCTGCAGGAGCGTGAACTCATGCGGGTCGGCTCGGTAGAGCCCATCGATATCGATGTCCGCATCATCGCAGCCAGCAACCGTGACCTAAAGGCGGCCGTAAAGGATGGCAAGATGCGCGATGACCTGTATTTCAGGCTAAATGTCGTCACGCTTACACTGCCGCCACTTCGTGAGCGTCGCGAGGACATTCCGTTACTTGCCTATTACCTGTTACGTAAATACTCCGTCATGATGGGGCGTGACGTGCAGGAAATCTCTAACGCGGCAATGGAACGACTGGTGGAATACGATTACCCGGGCAACATACGTGAATTATCCAACTTCATCGAACGCGGAGTTGCACTGACCCAGGACAACACGCTGGACGTCCAGGCCCTGCCCCAGAGTCTCGGCGCACTGACTGTACGTGTTTTCACGCCCGAAAAGCCTGCCGCGCCTACGACACTGCAAGAGCAGGAAGCAGAACACATATTGTCAGTACTTAAAATGGTGGATGGCAACCGCACACAGGCAGCACGCATGCTGGGTATCGATCGTGTCTCACTATGGCGGAAACTCAAAAAACTGGGGATTGACTCTATGTAGTTACCTGACGGCACAAGATCCCCCGCACACGACCTCATAGAAAGATTTACGCGCACGCTCTGCAAGCGCAGTTTTCCCTTAATTTATCGCGCCAGCACGGCTTTCCTGCAGTAACCGGCACTATCCAGAAATAAAAAACCCCTGCAACCAATCGGCTGCAGGGGTCTGAATAAAAGCCTGGCAGTGACCTACTTTCACATGGGAACTCCCACACTATCATCGGCGCTAAGCAGTTTCACTTCCGAGTTCGGGATGGGATCGGGTGGTTCCCACTTGCTAATGCCGCCAGGCAAACTTTTCGGTTCAATGCATAAAATCACTGAACCATATCTGGAAAGTCGTAATAGAGGTATGTTGCCTGTAACCAGTTACAACACCATTACTGCTTTAGTGTTATATGGTCAAGCCTCACGGGCAATTAGTACTGGTTAGCTTCATCCATTACTGAACTTCCACACCCAGCCTATCAACGTCGTAGTCTTCGACGGCCCTTCAGGGGACTCAAGGTCCCAGTGAGATCTCATCTTGAGGGGGGCTTCCCGCTTAGATGCTTTCAGCGGTTATCCCGTCCGATCATAGCTACCCGGCAGTGCCACTGGCGTGACAACCGGAACACCAGAGGATCGTCCACTCCGGTCCTCTCGTACTAGGAGCAGCTCCTCTCAAATCTCAGGCGCCCACGGCAGATAGGGACCGAACTGTCTCACGACGTTCTGAACCCAGCTCGCGTACCACTTTAAATGGCGAACAGCCATACCCTTGGGACCGGCTACAGCCCCAGGATGTGATGAGCCGACATCGAGGTGCCAAACTCCTCCGTCGATATGGACTCTTGGGAGGAATCAGCCTGTTATCCCCGGCGTACCTTTTATCCGTTGAGCGATGGCCCTTCCATGCAGAACCACCGGATCACTAAAGCCTGCTTTCGCACCTGCTCGACGTGTCTGTCTCGCAGTCAAGCACCCTTATGCTTTTGCACTCATTGCGCGATGTCCGACCGCGCTGAGGGTACCTTCGCGCTCCTCCGTTACTCTTTGGGAGGAGACCGCCCCAGTCAAACTACCCACCATACACTGTTCCCGACCCGGATTACGGGCCTGGGTTAGAACCTCAAACATACCAGGGTGGTATTTCAAGGATGGCTCCACGATAACTGGCGTTACCGCTTCAAAGCCTCCCACCTATCCTACACAAATAGGCTCAAAGTTCAGTGCAAAGCTGTAGTAAAGGTGCACGGGGTCTTTCCGTCTAGCCGCGGGTACGCTGCATCTTAACAGCGAGTTCAATTTCACTGAGTCTCTGGTGGAGACAGTGTGGCCGTCGTTACGCCATTCGTGCAGGTCGGAACTTACCCGACAAGGAATTTCGCTACCTTAGGACCGTTATAGTTACGGCCGCCGTTTACCGGGGCTTCGATCAAGAGCTTCGCCGAAGCTAACCCCATCAATTAACCTTCCGGCACCGGGCAGGCGTCACACCATATACTTCCTCTTACGAGTTTGCATAGTGCTATGTTTTTGATAAACAGTCGCAGCCACCTGGTCACTGCAACCCCCACCAGCTTAGAAAGCAAGTTTCATCACCAGCAGGGGCGTACCTTCTCCCGAAGTTACGGTACCATTTTGCCTAGTTCCTTCACCAGAGTTCTCTCAAGCGCCTTAGGATTCTCTCCTCACCCACCTGTGTTGGTTTGGGGTACGGTCAAACGTAACCTGAAGCTTAGAGGCTTTTCCTGGAAGCATGGCATCGACTACTTCGCTCCACGTGGGAGCTCGTCATCACGTCTCGGAATTGTGTTCCCGGATTTGCCTAAGAACACTCCCTACACGCTTAAACCGGCACGTCCAACAGCCGGATAATCTAGCCTTCTCCGTCCCCTCATCGCAGTTACGTTCGGTACAGGAATATTAACCTGTTTTCCATCGACTACGCCTTTCGGCCTCGCCTTAGGCACCGACTCACCCTGCGCCGATTAACGTTGCGCAGGAAACCTTGGGTTTTCGGCGTGGGGGTTTTTCACCCCCATTATCGTTACTCATGTCAGCATTCGCACTTCTGATACCTCCAGCAAACCTTACGATTCACCTTCACAGGCTTACAGAACGCTCCTCTACCATGCAAGCAAGCTTGCATCCGCAGCTTCGGTACACAACTTAAGCCCCGTTAAATCTTCCGCGCGGGCCGACTCGACCAGTGAGCTATTACGCTTTCTTTAAAGGGTGGCTGCTTCTAAGCCAACCTCCTGGCTGTCTGGGCCTTCCCACATCGTTTCCCACTGAGTTGTGATTTTGGGACCTTAGCTGGCGGTCTGGGTTGTTTCCCTTTCCACGACGGACGTTAGCACCCGCCGTGTGTCTCCCGTGATTGCACTTTCTGGTATTCGGAGTTTGCCATGGTTTGGTAAGTCGGGATGACCCCCTAGCCATAACAGTGCTCTACCCCCAGAAGTGATACACGAGGCGCTACCTAAATAGCTTTCGAGGAGAACCAGCTATCTCCGGGCTTGATTAGCCTTTCACTCCGATCCACAGCTCATCCCCTCATTTTTCAACATAAGTGGGTTCGGTCCTCCAGTAGGTATTACCCCACCTTCAA
>Ga0224496_10001074_pt1:15000-17638 | contig 17638 bp, 11 predicted proteins | sample SF_Jul11_sed_USG_2_FD_168127 | JGI IMG/M metagenome (GOLD analysis project Ga0224496, IMG submission 168127) | Sediment microbial communities from San Francisco Bay, California, United States - SF_Jul11_sed_USGS_8_1 | ecosystem: Environmental > Aquatic > Marine > Sediment | place...
CGCCAGCAGCGCCGAACATGGACTGGAAGAACTGCACTACCCGATCGACAAGCTCAGCACCCTTGAAATCAGTCGCAGCAGCGAAGGCTTCGATGTCAGCACCTCACACCGCACGCCCGAATCGCGCGAAAAGCATGCATCAGGCGTCATCGAAAGCTCATTGTTTATGGCGGCCGGCAAGGCCGGGTTGTCGGATAACCTGACCATGGAACTGGCCGGCATATTCGGCTGGGACATCGACTTCGCGCTTGATATCCGCAAGGGTGACCAGTTCACCGTGCTGTACGAGGATCAGTACATCGACGGCGAGTTTATCGGACACGGCAACATCCTGGCCGCCGAGTTCATCAACAACGGCGAACGTTACCAGGCCGTGCGCTATACCGATTCAGGTGGCAAAACAGATTACTACTCTCTCGACGGCAAGAGCATGCGCAAGGCATTCCTGCGCACACCAGTCGAGTTCAGCCGTATCAGCTCGCGTTTCAGCACCGGTCGCAAGCACCCCATCCTGAACAAGATCCGCGCTCACAAGGGCGTTGATTATGCCGCCGCGCGCGGCACGCCGATCCGGGCGACGGGCAACGGCAAGATCGTGCACCGCGGCAAGAAAGGCGGCTACGGCAAGACAGTCGTACTCCAGCACGGCACGAAATACAGCACGCTCTACGCGCACCTGTCCAATTACAAGCAAGGCCAGAAAGTAGGCAGCCGCGTCAAGCAAGGCGACATCATCGGCTACCTGGGTAGCACAGGCCTCGCCACCGGCCCGCACCTGCACTACGAATTCCGCGTTGACGGTACACACCGCGACCCGTTGCGCGTAAAACTGCCGGGCGCGGAACCGCTGCAGAAAAAATATCACGATGACTTTAACCGCAAGGCCGAAGCATTGCTGGCACAGCTTGACCTGGTACGCAGCATTCAGCTGGCAAGCAACGAACCACGTTAGCCAAACTTGTTATGCAAGGCTGGCGCAACAAGGCACGACCGGCTAAACAACTGCACATACATGCCATCAACCTCATGACGGCAGCGCTTCACCACTCAATATGACCGGGGCTTATTATCTGGGCCTTATGTCCGGCACAAGTATGGACGGCATCGACGCCGCCCTGGTCGACCTGTCCAACGGAGAAGCCCGCCTGCTTGCCAGTCACTGCAGGAAATATCCACCGGAAGTGGTTGATCAGCTTGAGCGCGCATTGAAATTACTGGAACCCCGCACGGCCGACCTCGACGAACTGGACAGACTTGTCGGCGAGAATTTTGCCGGGGCGGCGATTGAGCTACTGGCAAAAGCCGGCGTCGCCGCCGACCGGGTCACTGCCATCGGCAGCCACGGCCAGACCATTCGCCATGAGCCCGATGCCGATGAGCCCTATTCACTACAAATCGGTAATGGTGCCGTTATCAGCGCACTGACCGGCATCGAAACGGTTACCGATTTTCGCACTGCCGACATCAATGCCGGTGGCCAGGGCGCGCCCCTGGTGCCTGCCTTTCACGCCGCCGTTCTCAGCAGCGACACGGAAAACCGGGTAATCGTCAACATCGGCGGCATAGCAAATATAACCGTGCTGCCGGCCAGTTCTTCCGCAGCCGTCACCGGCTTCGACACCGGCCCCGGCAACACATTGATGGACGCATGGATACGCCGACACCAGGGAGAACAATTCGACCTCGATGGCGCCTGGGCAAGCAGCGGCAAACATGATGCACGCCTGCTTGCAGCCATGCTGCGGGATGACTATTTCCGGATGGCCCCACCCAAAAGTACCGGACGTGAACACTTCAACCTGTCCTGGTTGTCCGCCTTCCTGCAGGGTGTATCAATCCCGGCCAACGATATTCAGGCAACATTGTGCGAACTGACCGCTATAACGATTGCTGATGCGGTTGAAATGCATGCGCCCGACACCCGGCGGGTACTGGTTTGCGGTGGCGGTGCGCACAACATTCACCTCATGTGGCGACTGAACGAGAACCTGCCGGATATTCCGGTCGAAACGACACAGTCGATTGGCGTTGACCCGGACTGGGTCGAGGCATGTGCGTTTGCCTGGCTTGCGAAACAGCACATAGAGGGAAAGCCGGGAAATATTCCGGCAGTTACCGGTGCCGGGAAACCGGTGGTACTGGGCAGCTTGTTCAAGGCTGACGCAACGCAAAACCGCTAGAATTACGTAACAGACACGCAATATCCGCTATTCACACAAACGACTGCAGGGAGGATTTTAGACAGGGAACCTCCTCCCTGCAGTCGCCTCTCAGGGAGAGGGGATGCTCTTTTTGCAGCCTGTATCCGGTTCATCTGCACAAAAACAGGCACGTCCGCATGATTACCTGTCGCCAATCGGCGTGTAGTCGCGCGGGTCTGAACCCGCGTAGACCTGCGTCGGCCTGAAGATGCGGTTTTCGGACACCTGCTCACGCCAGTGCGCCAGCCAGCCGGCTGTACGCGCAATGGCGAATATAGGCGTGAACTGGTCGGTCGGGATGCCCATTTCGCGATACAGGATGCCCGAGTAATAATCGATATTCGGGAATACGCCCTTCGGCGCCAGGCGCTTTTCACACGCCTCTTCAAGGGCAAGCGCCGTCTCGAACATCGGACTGAGCGAACCGCGGGATTCAG
>Ga0224496_10001075_pt1 | contig 17631 bp, 16 predicted proteins | sample SF_Jul11_sed_USG_2_FD_168127 | JGI IMG/M metagenome (GOLD analysis project Ga0224496, IMG submission 168127) | Sediment microbial communities from San Francisco Bay, California, United States - SF_Jul11_sed_USGS_8_1 | ecosystem: Environmental > Aquatic > Marine > Sediment | place: USA...
CATCTGAAGACCGCCTATGACATGACACCCGATGATTATCGCGAGCGCTGGGGCCTTCCTTCCGATTATCCGATGGTGGCACCGAACTATGCCAAGCAGCGTAGCAAGTTGGCCAAGGCCATCGGGCTGGGCACCCAGCAGCGGAAGCGCAAAAAGCGCTGATGTCTGTGTGGGCCGTACGTTCGGCCTGCGTGGCGACCCAGAATTACGGGGGTTTACAGTCTGACGTCTCGCATTGAAAAACTGTGCCGCGAAAACGGCCTGAAGATGACCAAGCAGCGCTGTGTCATCGCGCGGGTACTGTCGGAGTCCGACGATCATCCAGACGCCCAGGCGTTGTTCCGGCGTGCTTCGCGCGTTGATCCGCGAATCAGTCAGGCGACGGTTTATCGCACCGTTCGGCTATTCGAGGAAACCGGCATTCTGGAGCGTCGCGATTTTGGCGATGGACCGAAGCGCTATGAAGAAGCGGCGGGCGATCATCACGACCATCTGATCGATATCGACACCGGCGCCGTCATCGAGTTTCATGACGCGGAAATCGAACGGTTGCAGGAAGAGGTGGCGCGCAAGCTGGGCTTTCGGCTGGTCGATCATCGCATGGAACTGTATGGCGTTAAGTTGGGCAGCAAGAAATAGCGGTCGAAAGCCACCCGAAAGGCCACGCCTTGATCGGGCCCATGAACCAATGATAGTCTGTTATTAACGGCTTTTTCACATCGGCCTGTTGTAATTGGCGGGTGAGTTTATAATTTGAAGGCTTTCGAATGTCGGCACGCACCCGCATTGCCCGATCGACTAGGTTCTGAACGATATGACTGGATGGGTTCAACCCTGCGAATGACACCGCGCACCGTTGCAAGCGCGCCAAGGAAATAGGCCTTGGCGAAAAAGCTGTTTATCAAAACCTATGGCTGCCAGATGAATGTGTACGATTCCGCCCGCATGGTGGATGTACTGCAGCCGCTTGGCTATGCCCCGGCAGAATCGCCGGAAGGCGCCGATATGGTCATTCTGAATACCTGTCATATCCGTGAAAAGGCAGCGGAGAAGGTCTATTCCGAACTAGGCCGGTTGCGCCGCCTCAAGAACGAGAAGGAAAGCGCCGGCGACGGTCGCATGACAATCGCCGTGGCGGGTTGTGTGGCGCAAGCCGAGGGCGAGGAAATTCTGGCTCGCGCGCCCTATGTGGACATGGTGTTTGGCCCGCAAACCTATCACCGCCTGCCAGAGATGGTGGCCCAGGCCAGCCGCGCCGGCGGCGCGGTGCTGGACGTGGAATTTCCGGTTGAGGCAAAATTCGATCATTTGCCCGATCATCAAGGCCCGCAGACCACCTCGGCCTTTCTGTCGATTCAGGAGGGATGCGATCGGTTTTGCACATTTTGCGTTGTTCCCTATACGCGTGGCGCGGAATTTTCGCGGGATGCGGCCTCTATTGAGGCGGAGGCCCGCAAGCTGGTGGCGGCCGGGACGCGCGAAATCACGCTCTTGGGGCAGAATGTCAATGCATGGCATGGCCAGGGCACGGGCGGCAGCGAATGGCGGTTTGGCAGGTTGATCCGCCATCTGGCGGAAATCGATGGGCTGGACCGCATCCGATATACCACCAGCCATCCGCGCGACATGGACGACGAACTGATCGCGGCCCATGGTGCGGTAGACAAGCTGATGCCCTATCTGCATCTGCCGGTGCAGTCTGGCAGCGATCGCATCCTTGCCGCGATGAACCGTCAGCATACGGCGGACGATTATCTGCGTGTCGTCGACAAGTTACGCACCGCGCGCCCAGACCTGGCCCTGAGTTCGGACTTCATTGTCGGGTTCCCGGGTGAAACGGATGCGGATTTCGCAGCGACCCTCGGACTGATCAACGCGGTCGGCTTTGCCGGGGCCTATTCCTTCAAATATAGCGCTCGCCCGGGTACGCCGGCGGCCACGATGGAAGGACAGGTTTCCGAAACTGTCGGTAATGACAGGTTGGCCAGCCTGCAACAGTTGCTGGGCGAGCATGAGGCTGCTTTTCATCACACGAAATTAAGGGCCGAATTCCCGGTATTGTTTGAAAAGAAGGGCCGTAAACCTGGTCAGGTCACAGGGCGTTCCCCCTGGATGCAGGCGATTGTCGTGGAGGCACCGGAAACACTGATCGGTCAGGTCGCCAATTGCCGGATTGTCGAAGTCGGGGCGCATAGCCTGCATGGCGAGGTTCTTACGGGCGACATCCGCACGGAAAAGGCATGCGCATGAAAACGGCGACAAAATCCATAGAGCCGGTATCGATCCGGGTCGAATTCGATGATAATCGGTTGTTGCCCTCGGTGTTTGGCGAACATGGCCGAAACCTGGCGCGCATCGAAAAGCTTCTTGGCGTATCGCTGAACAACAAGGGGAATCTGGTAACGATTTCCGGCGTCATGGAAACGGTGGAAACTGCACGCGATGCGCTGGACCGTCTCTACGGATCGGCCGTGCGGGGCCACAATATCGACCAGGCGGAAGTGGACGCCGCCGTGCGCATGGCGGAAGGCACCGACGAAGGGCTTATGCAGGGTGCGGAGCCTTTTATTCAAACCCGGCGCAAGCGCATTGTCGCCCGATCGAAGAATCAGGCGCATTACATGCGGACCATCGGCGCCCACGATATGGTCTTCGCCACCGGTCCCGCGGGCACCGGAAAAACCTATCTGGCGGTATGCGCCGCGGTAGCGATGTTGACCGCAGGCCGGGTGGACCGCATCGTACTGTCGCGCCCCGCGGTGGAAGCGGGTGAACGGCTGGGTTTCTTGCCCGGCGATATGCGCGACAAGGTCGATCCCTACATGCAACCGCTATACGACGCGCTCTATGACGCCCTGCCCGCCGAACAGGTGGTGAAACGGCTGGAGACGGGCGAGATCGAGGTTGCGCCGTTGGCGTTCATGCGCGGGCGGACATTGTCCAATGCCTATGTGATTCTGGACGAAGCCCAGAACACGACACCGGTGCAAATGAAAATGGCGCTGACCCGCATTGGCGAAAACAGCCGCATGGTAATTACCGGCGATGTCACCCAGGTAGATTTGCCGGGTGGCCAGCGTTCGGGGCTTGCCGACGCGCTGGAAACGCTGGCCGGGGTAAAAGGTATAGAGTTTGTTCAATTTACCCAGGCCGACGTGGTACGGCACGAATTGGTCACCCGGATCATTCAGGCGTACGAGTTGAGCGACGCCAGGAAAGGCGAAGCCAAATGAGTGGAGATCTGACCATAGAGGTCAGCTGCTCGGCGGAAGGCTGGGCCGTGGCGTTGCCCGACGCTGAAACGTTGCTGTGCCGCGCGGCGGACGCCGCATGGAAGGCCGCCGGTTCCGGGGTTGCGGAATTGAGTGTGCTGCTAAGCGACGACGCGGAAGTGCAGGTCTTGAACAGGGATTACCGCGGCAAGGACAAGCCTACCAATGTTCTGTCCTTTCCGGCCGATGACGATGGTGCGCCCGGACGGCCCCGGTTGCTGGGCGATGTCGTGCTGGCGCTGGAAACGATCGAGCGCGAGGCCATCGCGCAGTCGAAGCCGTTGGCCGACCACCTTAGTCACCTGACCGTACATGGCGTCCTGCACCTGCTGGGCCATGACCACGAAATTGAAACGCAAGCCACCGTCATGGAGGCGCTGGAAACCGAAGTCCTGAGCAGTTTGGGGGTCGCCGATCCCTATGCTGCGATTGACGAGACGGTTGGATAGGCACGACCAGGAATGTCCGAAGAACCTCCATCTAGTAAACACGTGCCCGGCGAGAACGGAGCCACCGACGAGACCCGCAAGCAAGGGTGGCTGTCCTTGATCGTTCGGGGTATGCGAAGCAAGGGCACCGGCGAGACTTCGCTGCGCGACAGCGTCGAGGCGCTGATCGAACAGCGCGAGGAACAGGCCGAGCCGATCGACCCCGAAGAACATACCTTGATCGCCAACGTGCTGAAGCTGGGCACGGTGACGGTCGAAGATGCGATGGTGCCCCGTGCCGATATCGACGCGGTCGAGGATACGACCCCGTTGGACGAGGTGGTCGCGGCAATGATTAAAAAGGGTCATTCGCGAATCCCCGTTTACCAGGGCTCGCTGGATGATGTTATCGGCATGATCCATATCCGCGACGTGCTGGGGGCGGTGGATTGTGCTAATGGCGGCAAGAAACGTCCCGGACTGCGCTCGCTGGTGCGTGATGTGTTGTTCGTCGCGCCGAGCATGCGGGTGCTTGATCTGCTTTTGCAAATGCGCAAGAGCCGCAATCACATGGCGCTGGTGGTCGATGAATATGGTGGAATCGACGGTCTGTTGACGATCGAGGATCTTGTCGAAGAGATCGTTGGTGAGATCGAGGAAGAGCATGAAGCGGCGATCGCGCCACGCATGGAAGACTTCCCTGACGGCACCGTGGTTGCCGACGCCCGCCTGCCGATCGAGGAATTGGAGGCACGCGCCGGGCCGCTTGTGGCGGGAACCGAGGACGAGGGCGAGGTGGATACGCTTGGCGGGTTTGTCTCGGTCCTCGCAGGCCGGGTGCCCGTGCGCGGCGAACTGATCATTCATGAGGAGTCCGGCCTTGAATTCGAGGTCATGGACGCCGATCCGCGGCGAGTAAAGCGATTGCGGGTGCGCAATATGCAGCCCCTTTCCAATGCGCATGACGGTTGAACCGGTGAGTGGCCCGGGAACTGTTTGGCGGCAGCTGGACCTGCTGTCAAACCGGTTGTCGGCCATGGTTGGTTGGCGTCGCCATGCCGTTGCGGCCACATTGGGCGCCTTCGCTACCCTCGCTCTGCCACCAGTCTATCTAATGCCGCTGCTTTACCCGGCCTTTGCCGGGCTGGTCTGGTTATTGCCTGCCGGACTGGGTAAGCGGACTGCATTCTTCACCGGCTGGTGGTTTGGCGTGGGTTTTTTCGTGTCCAGCCTCTACTGGATTGGATTCGCGCCGGTCACCTTTTCCCTTTCCCTGTGGTGGGTGATGCCTTTTGCGATGGTCGGACTGCCGATCGTCCTTGCCATATTTCATGGTATCGCAACTTTGGCGGCAAGCCGCTGGGGCGATGGTCATATTCGCCGCGCGCTGATGTTGACTATCGCGTGGGGGATTACCGAGTGGCTGCGCGGTCATATTTTTACGGGATTGCCCTGGAATCTGGCCGGTTATGGCTGGACGGGATCGGACGCCATGGCTCAGTCGGCTTCGGTTTTCGGCATGTATGGCGTGACCGTGTTGGCGGTGGTATCCGCCACGCTGATAGCCGCCGTTGCGGGAGGATCGCCGCGGCGGCGCTTAACGGTGCTGGGGATCGCCCTCGCATTGCCGTTGGCGGTCTGGGCCGGTGGGGCCGCGAGGCTCGCCGGGGCGCCGCAGGTTGGTGCCGAGAATGTGCCCAATGTCGGCTTGCGAATTGTGCAAGCCAACATCCCGCAGAAGGAGAAATGGGACGGCGGCCTGATCAAGCGCAATTTTACGCTGTATATGGATCTTAGCGTAAAGGACCGCCCCGATTGGGTCACTCATGTCATCTGGCCTGAAACGGCGGCGGTTATTGATTTGACCCGATACCCTGACTGGGCCAAGGCCGCGGCGAGTGTTGTGCCGCCCGGCGGACTGTTGCTGACCGGTACGCCGCGCCGCGTGGTCAATCCCCCCCAGGTCTGGAATTCGATGGTTGCTCTCGACGAGCAAGGAAATGTCATCGACAGTTTCGACAAGTTTCACTTGGTCCCCTTCGGTGAATATATGCCGATGCAGTCCATCCTGCGGCTCGACAAGATCACGCCGGGCAAGCTGGGATTTTCCGCCGGCCCGGGCCCACGCGCCTTGCGCTTGGTCGGGTTGCCGCCTGTCGGGCCGCTGATATGCTATGAGGTGGTTTTCCCGGGTGAGGTCGTGGATCGGGCTAACCGCCCGGAATGGCTGCTGAATCTGACCAACGATGCCTGGTATGGGCAGACCGCGGGACCGCATCAGCATCTGGCTGCCACTCGCTTGCGCGCCATCGAGGAAGGATTGCCACTGGTTCGGTCGGCCAATACCGGCATTTCGGCCGTTTTCGATGGCTATGGTCGCGAAATTGCCCGCCTGGACCTTAACCAACAAGGTGTGCTGGACATACGATTGCCGCACCCTGTATCGAATGCCACTTTTTATGCGTATTACAACGATTTAACTTTTGTGTTTCTAATGTTGCTTGTATTTCTGGCTTTGTTACGCGCGCCTGCTAATAAATAGCAACGTAAAAAGCATTATCGCTTCACGCATCTTCCTTGACCGGATACGTTTGTATGCTTTATGAAGACGATACATTAAAACTTTTCGTACTATAACAGACAAGGTGTGCAACTGCACTTAATGCCATGCCAGCATCCAGAGAGCCTGTAAGCCGGACGGGCAAGCCCAATCCGGTTGATATTCATGTCGGTAGCCGCGTTCGTCTTCGCCGTACACTTCTTGGTTTCAGCCAGGAAAAGCTGGGCGAGGCGGTAGGCTTGACCTTTCAACAGATTCAGAAATACGAGCGTGGCGCCAACCGCATCGGCGCTAGCCGTATGTATGCGCTGTCGCGTGTTCTGGACGTGCCGGTATCTTTCTTCTTTGAGGAAATGCCGCCGGAAATTTCCGGTAAAGGCGGAAAGCCGGTACCGGGTCTTGCCGAAAAATACCAGGAAGAGTTCTCGCACGATCCTTTGGCAAAGCGCGAAACGCTGGAACTGGTCCGGGCCTATTATCGGATCAAGGATCCCAATGTTCGCAAGCGGCTTTTCGATCTAGCCAAGAGCTTGGCGAACGCCAGCACCACCTGACGTGGATCGGGGCGGGGTGCCGGCCAGACCGGTGCCGCCAAAAATCTTGACGTCCCCGGCCAAGCGCGGCAATAGTCTCGCCCGGCAATAGGGTTTCAACGGACGTACTGTAGAAATGCAGTACGTCCGCAATGCGTATTCATCCGGTATGACACCGGAAAGGGGGCGAATTTGGCTAGAAAGAATTACGTTTTTACCAGCGAATCGGTTTCCGAGGGTCATCCCGACAAGGTTTCCGATCGCATTTCGGACGCGATCGTCGACACTTATTTGGGTGCCGATCCTTTGTCGCGTGTCGCCGTGGAAACATTGTGCACCACTAATCGGGTTGTTCTGGCCGGAGAGGTTCGTGGACCTGGTTCGATCACGCGCGAACATCTGGAAGATGTGGCACGCAAGGCGGTAAAGGAGATTGGCTACGAGCAGGCCGGTTTCCATTGGGAGAAGATGGCCGTCGAATGCTATGTGCACGAGCAGTCTAGCGACATCGCCCAGGGCGTTGATTCCGCCGGCAACAAGGATGAAGGCGCCGGCGATCAGGGCATCATGTTCGGCTATGCCTGTAACGAGACCCCGGCTCTGATGCCTGCACCGATCTATTACAGCCACGCCATCCTGAAAAGTATGGCCGAGGCGCGCCACTCCGGCGCGGTGCCGGGCTTTGGCCCCGATTCGAAAAGCCAGGTCACGTTGCAATATGAAAACGGCAAGCCCGTGCGCGCTACCGCGGTGGTCGTGTCGACCCAGCATGGTGAAGAACTGGAGCAGGATCAGATTCGTGAACTGGTTCGTCCCCATGTCGAAAATGTCCTGCCGGAAGGCTGGATGTGCGCCGAGGAAGATTTCTACGTGAATCCGACCGGTCGATTTGTGATCGGCGGTCCGGACGGAGATTGCGGCCTGACCGGCCGTAAGATCATTGTCGATACCTATGGCGGCGCGGCGCCTCATGGCGGCGGCGCATTCTCGGGCAAGGACCCCACCAAGGTCGACCGCTCGGCCGCTTATGCATCGCGTTATCTGGCGAAAAACGTGGTGGCTGCCGGCCTCGCCGACCGCTGCTGCATACAGCTTGCCTACGCGATCGGGGTGTCCAAGCCGTTGTCGGTATATGTCGATACTTTCGGCACCGGCAATGTGGATGAAGACAGGTTGTCGGATCTGCTGCAACAGCATATGGACCTTAGCCCGCGCGGCATTCGCGAGCATCTTGGCCTCAGCAAGCCGATCTATGCCCGCACCGCGGCCTATGGTCATTTTGGTCGCGACCCGGAATCCGACGGCGGATTTTCCTGGGAGCGGACGGACCTGGCCGCTTCGCTGAAGGCGGCACTGGGTTAAGTTGTCCGACGCCCAAGAGGCCATGGAAGAAGCTCGTAAACGCGCCTTTCATGGCCGACGGAAAGGCCGGCCCATCAGGACCGGCAGGCAACGGTTGCTTGAAGAGCTGTTGCCGCGCCTGAATGCAGGACTGACTGAAGATCATATCGACCCGGCGGCTCTATTTGAGCCGCCGGTGCGCGATGTGTGGCTGGAGATCGGCTTTGGCGGTGGCGAGCATCTGGCCGAACAGGCCCGTATGCATCCGGGCGTGGGAATGATCGGGTGCGAACCGTTCATCAACGGGGTGGCGCGGTTACTCAGCGAGATCGACCGCGATGGCCTGGACAATATCCGTATCCACGCCGATGACGCGCGCGATATGATTGATCGTCTGCCGGATGCATCGATCGGCCGAGCCTTTGTGCTGTTCGCCGACCCCTGGCCCAAAACCCGCCATAACCGCCGGCGCTTTATCGGACCGGAAAATCTCGATCGGCTGGCGCGTGTGATGAAGGATGGGGCGGAATTGCGTTTGGCCAGTGACCAGATGCCGTTGATCAGATGGATGCTGCTGCACACCATCAACCATTCAGATTTCGAATGGACCGCCAAGGGCCCGCAAGACTGGCGTTCGCGACCCGCGGACTGGCCGCAAACCCGTTATGAGGCAAAAGCGGCGGCCCAGGGCATAGATAGCGCTTACCTTGTTTTTCGCCGCCGCCCACGCGCAAAGGCGTGAGGTTCTCCTTGTAATCGGGCATGTTTTGCCCTAAATAGTCATTCAATTAATCCCATACGGTCGTCATTGACGGTCGATAGTAAGTGGGTGGGCCTCCGGGCCCGCCCTTTTTAGTTCCGGAAACGGAAGGCGATAGGATATATGGATCCAGTCAGAAGGGTCGAAAAAATGATCGAACCCATGCTGGTGGACATGGGTTACGAACTGGTGCGCGTACAGATGTTTGGAACGAAACGTCCGACGCTGCAGATCATGGCGGAGCGGACCGACGGCGCCCCCATGAACGTCGATCATTGTGCCGAGATCAGCCATGCGGTCTCTGCCCTTCTGGAAGTGGAAGACCCTATTCGCGACGCCTACACGCTGGAAGTCAGCTCGCCCGGTATTGATCGGCCGCTGGTAAAGCCGCGGGATTATGAGCGTTTCGAAGGGTATGAGGCGAAGATTGAAATGCGTGACCTGACTGCTGGCCGACGCCGCTTTCAGGGGCGGATACTGGGTTTTGCGGATGGCATGGTTCGTCTGGATACGAAGGACGGCGAGGTGGAATTGCCGATCGACGATATCCAGAATGCAAAGCTGGTTTTGAGCGACGAATTGCTGGCGGCCGCCACGGCGGCGGGCTGAAACAAGAGAGCAGACGATGACAGAACAATTGCAGATGCATGTCGAACTGTTGGCGGTGGCCGACACGGTAGCCCGTGACAAGGGCATCGAGCGCGAACAGGTGCTCGAGGCGATGGAGCAGGCGATTCAGAAGGCTGGCCGTTCGAAATACGGTCACGAGCATGACATTCGCGCCCATATCGACCGGTCGACCGGGGCGATTGCGCTGGCTCGCTATACCGAAATCGCCGCCGAGATCGAGAACGACATTACCCAGATCACCCTTGATCAGGCCAAAAAATTCAAACCGGACGCCGAAGTCGGGGAATTCATCGTGGACCCCTTGCCGCCGATCGATTTCGGCCGCATTGCCGCCCAGACAGCCAAGCAGGTGATCGTGCAAAAGGTGCGCGAGGCCGAGCGTGAGCGTCAGTACGAGGAATTCAAGGACCGTGTGGGCGAGATCGTCAACGGGTTGGTGAAACGCTTCGAGTTCGGCACAGTGACGGTCGACCTGGGTCGAGGCGAGGCTGTGTTGCGTCGCGACGAGGTGCTGCCGCGCGAAAGTTTCCGCCGCGGAGACCGCGTGCGCGCCTACATTTACGACGTGCGCCGCGAACAGCGTGGCCCGCAAATTTTCCTGTCGCGCAGTCATCCGGAATTTCTGTCCAAGCTGTTCTCGCAGGAAGTGCCTGAAATTTACGATGGCATCATTGAAATACGCTCCGTTGCCCGTGATCCGGGCAGTCGCGCGAAGATCGCCGTCATTTCGAATGACAGCAGTATTGATCCGGTCGGCGCCTGTGTCGGCATGCGCGGCAGTCGCGTTCAGGCTGTTGTGGCGGAACTGCAAGGCGAAAAGATCGATATTATCCCGTGGTCCCCGGATCCCGCGACATTTGTAGTCAACGCACTGGCTCCGGCCGAAGTGGCCAAGGTCGTGCTTGACGAAGATGCTCGCAAGATCGAGGTGGTGGTGCCTGACGACCAGTTGAGCCTGGCAATCGGGCGACGCGGCCAGAATGTCCGCCTTGCTTCGATGCTGACTGGCTGGGATATCGACATCCTGACCGAGGAGCAGGAATCCGAACGCCGCCAGGCCGAGTTCCATGAACGTAGCGAACGTTTCATGACGGCGCTGGATGTGGACGATGTTATCGCCCACCTGCTGGTCACGGAGGGATTCACCTCGATTGAGGAGATCGCTTATGTGCCGGTAGAGGACATGGCGGAAATTGAAGGCTTTGACGAGGAGGTCGCCGCCGAGCTGCGTGCGCGTGCCGGCAATTTCCTGGAAGAAGAGGCTGAGCGACTGAGTGCGCGGCGGCGTGAGCTGGGCGTCGAGGACAGCTTGACCGAAATTCCCGGCCTGACCGCCGGAATGCAGGTGGCCCTGGGTGAGGCCGGCATCAAGACGTTGGAAGATTTTGCCGATCTGGCATCGGACGAACTTACCGCTGGCGCGGATGCCATCCTTGGCAAGTTCACGCTGACGACAGACGAGGCCAACGACATGATTATGGCGGCGCGTGTTAAGGCGGGCTGGTTTAGCGCCGAGGACCTGGCCGCCGCCAAGGCCGCGGAAGAGGAAAAGAACGCGGCGGAACTGGAAGCTGCGCCGGGCGACGGCGTGAGCGCCTGAACCATGGTCCGGAGGAAGAACACAGGATATGCAGGCAGGCCTTCGCCATGACACGCCGCTTACAGCGGCGTCAGCGCACAACGGGACGGCACAGCGTCGCTGTATCGCCACGGGAGAGGTGCGCGCGCGCGAAGAGCTTCTGCGTTTCGTTGTCGACCCTTCGGGACGTCTGATCCCTGACATAACCGGCCGCGCGCCGGGGCGGGGCATTTGGTTGGCCCCCGACCGCGACAATGTCAAAACGGCGTTGTCGCGCAAACTGTTCGTGCGGGCGGCGCGAAGGGCCCTGGAAATCGACCCTGCATTGGACCGGAAGGTGGAAGATCTTCTGGTTGCCCGTTGCATCGAATTGATCGGGCTGGCGCGTCGTGCCAGCCAGGCGGTGACGGGTTTCGAAAAGGTTCGGGCCCACCTTAAACAGGGGGAAGCCGCTATTTTGCTGGCGGCGCAAGACGGCGCCGAGGACGGGCGTGAAAAGCTGCGGCGCCTGGCGCCCGACATGACCGTCGTGGATTGTCTGACAAGTGAAGAGCTGGGCCGTGCCTTTGGGCGTGAACATGCGGTCCATGCTGTGCTGGCGCAAGGGGCGCTGGCTGTGAAATTTGAATTGGAAGCGCGGAAACTCAAGGGTTTTCGCGCATAACGGCCGTGAACGAGGACTGGAATGACTGACAAGAAAGAAGAAACGGACAGCAAGCTGACGCTGCGCAAGCCGGGTCGCCTCGAACTGAAGAAAACAGTCGATGCGGGTCAGGTAAGCCAGAGCTTCAGCCATGGCCGAACCAAGAAAGTCGCGGTCGAAGTAAAGCGCAAGCGTACGTTTGAGCGCGGCGCGAGCGGTAAAATGGCGGCCGTAAGCCAGCAAGCCGCGGCGGCTGACCAGAATGCGTCGGAATCGGCGGCGATGCCGCGAAACCTGACAGAACGCGAGCGTGAGGCGCGCACCCGTGCGTTACAGGGTGCGGCTGTCGAGGATGAAAAGCAGCGGTTGATTGACATCCAGGCCAAGCATGAGGCCGAGGAAGCCGCCCGTCGGGCAGCGCAGGAAGAAACCCAGCGCCGTCTTCAGGAGGAAGAGGAAGCCCGTCGGATGGCGGCAGAGGCCGAAGCACGCCGGAAGGCCGAGGAAGAAGAAGCCCGTAACAAGGCTGCCGAAGAGCGTGTGCAACCTTCGCCCCCTCCCCCTCCCGAGCCGGAAATCATCGTGGAACCCGTCATTGAGGCGGAGGGGCAAGGCAAGCATCGCGTCAAGCCGAAGATTGAAAAGCCAGCGCCCACGCGCAGCCGTCAGGAGCCGCGCCGGCGTGCCGGCAAGCTTACCATTACCCGGGCGCTCGACGGCGACGACGAAAAGCGGGGCCGCAGCATGGCCGCCTTGCGTCGCGCGCGGGAGAAGGAAAAGCAGCGCCAGCGCGCGGCCGATCCCGACAGCATCAAGAAAATCGTGCGCGAAGTGGTCGTGCCTGAAACCATTACCGTATCGGACTTGGCGAATCGCATGGCCGCGCGTGGCGCGGAAGTCGTCAAGACACTGATGAAACTGGATATTATGGCGACTATCAACGAAACCATCGATGCCGATACGGCGGAACTGGTCGTTGCAGAGTTCGGCCACAAGGTGAAGCGTGTGTCAGAATCGGACGTTGAAATCGGTATTGAGGGTGTTGAGGACAGCACCGAAGACATGGCGCCGCGCGCGCCGGTCGTAACCGTTATGGGCCACGTCGATCATGGCAAGACTTCGTTGCTGGATGCGCTGCGCGAGACCGATGTCGTTGCGGGCGAGGCCGGGGGTATTACCCAGCATATCGGCGCCTATCGGGTTTCGCTGTCAAGCGGCCAGCAAATAACCTTCCTGGATACGCCGGGCCATGAGGCCTTCACCAGCATGCGCGCCCGTGGCGCCCAGGCCACCGATATCGTGGTGCTGGTGGTCGCGGCCGATGACGGCGTGCAGCCCCAGACCATTGAGGCGATCCGCCACGCCAAGGCGGCCAATGTGCCGATGATCATCGCGATCAACAAGATGGACAAGCCCGATGCGACCCCGGACAAGGTGCGCAACGAACTGCTGCAACATGAGGTCGTCGTGGAAAGCATGGGCGGCGACGTGCAGGAGGTCGAGGTTTCGGCGACCAAGAAAATGAATCTCGATAAGCTGGAAGAAGCAATCCTTCTGCAGGCGGAAATTCTGGAACTCAAGGCCAATCCGAAACGCGCGGCGCAAGGTACCGTCGTCGAGGCGCGTCAGGAGCGCGGTCGCGGTTCGGTGGCAACCGTTTTGGTGCAGCGCGGGACCCTGAATGTGGGCGATGTGTTCATCGGGGGTACCGAGTGGGGTCGTGTGCGTGCGCTGACAGATGATCATGGCAACAGTGTCGAATCCGCCGGGCCGTCTATGCCGGTAGAGGTCGGCGGCTTCCAGGGAACGCCTTCCGCGGGTGACGATTTCGTTGTGGTTGAGGACGAAGCCCGGGCGCGCGAAATTACCGAATACCGCCAGCGCATGGAGCGCGACAAGCGCAGCGCGGCGGGTGCTCGCGGCACGCTGGAACAGATGTTCACCCAGATCAAGGAAGGCACGGCCAGCGAATTGCCGGTGGTGGTCAAGGCCGACGCGCAAGGGTCGGTCGAGGCAATCGCCGCGTCGTTCGACAAGCTGTCCACCGACGAGGTCAAGGTGCAACTGCTGCATAGTGCGGTTGGCGGAATTACAGAATCCGATGTTACCCTGGCCCGCGCATCCGGCGGCCTGATCATCGGCTTCAACGTACGCGCCAATCCGCAGGCCCGTGAAATGGCCAAGCGGGACGGTGTCGATATTCGTTACTATTCCATCATCTATAACGCGCTTGACGATATCAAGGCGATGTTGAGCGGCATGCTGGCGCCGGAACTTCGCGAGAAGTTCCTGGGCAACGCGGAAATTCGCGATGTGTTCAATATCACCAAGGCCGGCAAGGTGGCCGGTTGTTACGTCACCGATGGCGTGGTCAAACGCGGCGCCGGTGTGCGTCTGCTGCGCGACAATGTGGTAATCCACGAAGGCAAGCTGAAAACCCTGAAGCGCTTCAAGGACGAAGTCCGCGAGGTGCAGCATGGTTACGAATGCGGTATGGCGTTCGAGAATTACGAGGACATCAAGGTCGGCGATATAATCGAGGCCTTCGAGGTCGAGGAAATCGCGCGCGAACTTTGATCTTTTGACAAGGCGCCGGCGGGATATCCGCCCGCCGGCGATTGGAATCCCATGAGTAGAAAAAAGGGTAAAGCCCCAACCCAGCGGCAGCTGCGAGTCGGCGAGGAGCTGCGCCATATTCTGGCGGAAATCATCGGCCGGGGCGAATTGCATGACCCGATCCTTGCCGGCAAGTCGATCACTGTGGCCGAGGTGCGACCCAGTCCGGATATGCGCCATGCCACGGTATACGTGATGCCGCTGGGCGGCGGTGACGACGCCAAGGAAATCGTTGGCGCCCTGAACCATGCCGCCCATTTTCTGAGCCATGAGATTGGCCGGCGCATCACCATGAAGTTTACGCCGCTGGTCCATTTCGAACTGGATCCGACTTTCGACGAAGCGCAGCGAATTGACCGGATATTGCGTCAGCCCGGCGTTGCCCGCGATTTGGCCAACGACGGCGTGGACGATGGGTCGTAACCGCAAGGGTAATCCCGTTCACGGCTGGATCGTCCTGGACAAGCCGGAAGGCATGACCTCGACTTCCGCCGTCGGCGCCGTAAAACGGTTGCTGAATGCGGCGAAGGCTGGTCACGGCGGTACCCTGGATCCTTTCGCTACGGGCATCCTGCCGATCGCCCTGGGCGAGGCCACCAAAACCGTATCCTGGGCCATGGATGGCGTGAAGCAATACCGCTTCACTGTTCGCTGGGGTGTCGCGACCGATACCGAAGACAGGGACGGTCAGGTGATTGCGGAATCGGAAGTCCGCCCGGATCGCCCCTCAGCCGAGGCTATTCTCGAGCGTTTTACCGGTGAAATCGAACAGATTCCACCTGCCTTCTCGGCCATCAAACTGGATGGCAAGCGCGCCTATGATCTGGCGCGCAAGGGCGAGGCGCCGGAAATGCCGGCGCGCATGGTCGTGATCGACGAATTGCGCCTGGTGGAGATGGTTGATGCGGACCATGCGATATTCGAGGCGGTTTGTGGAAAGGGTACCTATATTCGATCGCTGGCCCGCGATATTGCGGTGGCTTTGGGCACAGTGGGGCATCTGGTGGCGCTACGCCGAACCCGGGTGGGCCCTTTTGATGAAGGAAATGCGATTTCGCTGGACGAACTGGCCGAAAATATGCATGTTGCCGCCGCTTGTAAGTACCTGCTTCCGGTCGAGACCGCGCTGGACGACATCCCGGCTCTGGCCGTGACCGAAAGTGAAGCAGGACGTTTGCGAAACGGGCAGGAAGTTTCCCTGTTGCGGAAAGCCGATCTGGACCGCATTGCCGACCTCGAAGGCGGCGATACGGCCATTGCCATGGCGGACGGAAAACCCGTTGCGCTGGTGCGGTATGCCGCGGGGGAAATCCGGCCGGTTCGTGTGTTGAACCTTTGAAATCCGAGGAGGATTTGATGTCGATTACCGCAGAGCGGAAGCAAGAGCTTATTACGAAGTTTGGCGCCAAGGCAGGCGATACCGGTTCGCCGGAAGTTCAGGTAGCGGTCCTTACCGAGCGGATCAAAAACCTGACCGATCATCTGAACCAGCACAAAAAAGACTTTCATACCCGCCGTGGTTTGATCAGCATGGTCGGCAAGCGCCGCAGTTTGCTGGACTACCTGAAGCGCAAGGAAGTCGCGCGTTACGAAAATATCATCAAGGAACTTGGGCTGCGTCGTTAAACGCCGCTGCTCTTACCGCGCGCACACGCCCATTTTTCCGGGGGCGGTGCGCGCGATATAGGAACGCGGCGCGGCATGGAATGAGCCATGCCGGCCGCTGCTTATACCCGCGGGCGCAATCCGGCTGCCTGCGTGAAGGACGGAAGTAAAGGACGACTCTATGTTTAATATTACCCGCAAGGAAACCACCTGGGGCGGTCGGCGACTAATTCTGGAATCCGGTCGCATTGCGCGCCAAGCCGATGGCGCCGTTCTGGTAACCTATGGTGGAACCCAGGTACTTGTGACGGCCGTTGCGCAGAAGGCACCGCGCGTGGGAATCGATTTTTTCCCGCTTACGGTCAACTATCAGGAAAAGACGTTCGCCGCCGGCAAAATTCCCGGCGGCTTTTTCAAGCGCGAAGGGCGCCCCAATGAAAAGGAGACCCTGACCTCGCGCCTGATCGATCGGCCGATCCGGCCGTTGTTCCACAAGGAATTCCGCAACGAAACGCAGATCATTTGTACCGTTCTGGCGCATGATCTGGAAAACGATCCCGATGTGGTCAGCCTGATCGGCACCTCCGCCGCCCTGACCATTTCCGGCATTCCCTTCCTGGGGCCGATCGGGGCCGCGCGCGTTGGTTATATCGACGGTGCGTATGTCCTGAACCCCCAAATGGACGAACTGCCGTTGTCCCAGATGGACTTGATGGTCGCCGGTACCGTCGAAGGCGTGCTGATGGTCGAATCCGAAATCAAGGAACTCGACGAAGACGTGACCCTTGGCGGCGTTGCATTTGCCCATAAGGCAATTCGCGAGGTTATCGATTTCATCATCGATTTCGCCGAAGACTGCGCCAAGGAGCCCTGGCCGCTGCCCGAACCGGCCGAGGGCATCGAGCCGGTCAAGAAGCGCCTTTGGGCGATCGCCGAGAAGCCGCTGCGCGAAGCCTATACCAAGACCGTCAAGCAAGAGCGGGTCGAGGCCGTAGCCGCGGCAAAGGATGCCGCGCTAAAGCAGATGGCCGAAGAGGAATTCGACGTCGACATAGCCGCGGGCCTGTTCAAGAAGCTGGAAAAGGATATCGTGCGTGGCAATATCCTGAAAACCGGCCTGCGTATCGATGGTCGTGACACCAAGACCGTTCGGCCCATCGTGGCCGAAGTTGGCGTGCTGGACCGGGCCCATGGCTCGGCGCTGTTTACGCGCGGTGAAACCCAGGCGCTGGTGGTCAATACCTTGGGTACCGGCCAGGATGAGCAGATCATCGATGCGCTGGAAGGCGAGTATCGCGAGCACTTCATGCTGCATTACAACTTCCCGCCATATTCGGTTGGCGAGGCGTCGTTCCTGCGTAGCCCGGGCCGCCGTGAAATCGGCCATGGCAAGCTGGCCTGGCGGGCAATTCACCCGCTGCTGCCGACCAAGGAAGAATTCCCCTATACGATGCGAGTGGTCTCCGAGATCACCGAATCGAATGGTTCTTCCTCCATGGCCACCGTTTGCGGCACCTCGCTGGCGCTGATGGATTCGGGCGTTCCGCTGGTTCGTCCCGTGGCCGGTATCGCCATGGGGCTTATCAAGGAAGAAGACGATTTCGCCGTCCTTTCCGATATTCTCGGTGACGAGGATCATCTTGGCGACATGGACTTCAAGGTCG
>Ga0224496_10001078_pt1 | contig 17534 bp, 18 predicted proteins | sample SF_Jul11_sed_USG_2_FD_168127 | JGI IMG/M metagenome (GOLD analysis project Ga0224496, IMG submission 168127) | Sediment microbial communities from San Francisco Bay, California, United States - SF_Jul11_sed_USGS_8_1 | ecosystem: Environmental > Aquatic > Marine > Sediment | place: USA...
TGTATCATGAGCGTCCCTCGTCTTGCCAAATAAACGTTCCTCGCTTTAAATCCAAGAGGGCTTGCTGAATTTCCTCTTTTGTATTCATGACAAACGGACCATAGCGGGCAATCGGTTCATGCAGCGGCTGTGCAGAAATGAGCAACAACCGGACCGCCTTTCCCCCGGTCACAATCTTCACCAGGCCCCCATCCTCCCACACAACCAGTGCCGGCTGGGCAACCCATTGTTGTGACCCGTTCTCATCCTCCACAAAAGCCGCCTTTCCTTCGAATATATAAGCAAAGGCCGTGTGCCCTTGGGGAACGGCATGCGTGAAAGAACTGCCGACAGGAATACGCACATCCAGATAGGTGGGCTTGGCCGCAATGCCGGTGACCGCTCCCTCGGTTCCTGACACATGTCCGGCAATCACTCGAATAGTGGCTCCGTCCTCGGTGGTGACTTCAGGAATCGTTTGCGACGGAATATCTTGATAGCGGGGTTGGGTCATCTTCAATTTCGCCGGAAGATTCACCCACAGTTGAAATCCGCCATTGCCTTCAGGACGCACCTGGGGCATTTCTTCATGAAGAATGCCCCCTCCCGCCGTCATCCATTGCACATCACCAGCTCCGATGCTCCCGGCATTACCCAGCGTGTCCCGATGATGGACCTCTCCGGTCAGCATATATGTCACGGTTTCAATGCCGCGATGGGGGTGCATGGGAAACCCGGCTTGATAGTCCTCGGCATGAGGTGATCCAAAATGATCGAAGAGCAAAAAGGGATCAAGATAATTCAATTGCTCTCCGCCAAGACTTCGCTTCAGCCGTACTCCAGCCCCTTCGACCACCGGGGCCGGCTCAATTATGGTTCGTATTTTTCTCATTTTTTTATTCATGATTTGCACCTCATACTTCAGTAACGTGATTGATGAATTCAATGAGAATGCGCCTTTTAGGATGAAGAGCCTTTTGAATCAAATGTGATGCCTATATCCTGGACTTCCCGATACGGCAGCAACCAAACCAGTGACTCATCCTGGAGATCTCCCACTTGAATGCGGTTGCCCCATGGGTCTCGAAAATCACAGCGAAAATCTGGGTGAACATCTAAGCCATATTTCTTGGTGATCTTTTCTCGAACTTCCTGGATTTGCTCTTCATCCCGAACCATGATCCCGAAATGCTTGGTCCGATCAGGACGTAATTCCTGTACTTCAAAGATCGCCAGGAATTGATGCTCACCGAGCTTACACCACGCTGCCCCTTCACCGCCGCGTAGCATGTCGAGATGAAACACATCGGCATAAAATTCGACGGCTTTTTGCGCATCGTCAACTTCAATCGCTACATGATTCACTCCATACACTTGAACAGCCATGTTGTATTCTCCTTTCTTATATTCCTGAACTCTTCAGCAGGGAATAACTTATCTGTTTCCACCATCATCATGATAAGCATCATTCCGAATATTCCTAAATATTGAGAGGTTTAATGCGAGCTAACACCGCCTCTGGATTTTGCTTCCAATCAACTCCCGGCGCATCAACATAGAGTTCAACCTCATTTTCATCCGGATCTTGCAGATAAAGACTTTGAGTGACGGTGTGATCGCTCATGCCGGAAATTGGAATTCCTCTTTGCTCAAGTTCCTTTTTTGCTGTACGGAGTTCTTCAAGACTGTCACCGATTTTGATGCCAATGTGATAGAGGCCACGCCTCACACCGGATAGCGGAGCCGGGGCATTTCCCACTTCAATGAGCAGTATTTCATGATGCGTCCGCCCTGAGGTCAAGGCCACGGCTTTCCCTCCGAAGGTCGTTCCAATTTCCTTAAATCCCACCACATCCCGGTAGAACGCTAGAGATCGTTCGAGATCTTTCACATAAAATACGACATGTCCTAAATGGTGTGCCTGCATGGCATTCTTTCCTTCCATTTGTTTCTAGCCGCAAAAATCTTGCCCCATGACACCCTCCCGACAACCATGCGTGCGGCTTCATCATGATGACTTCTCTTTCTGACCTTTCGTCCTTCTCATTGCCCTCACATTCCGAATCGGGCTTTTTGGTGTCTGTGAAACACGCGAATTGGTCGATGGAATCTTTATGCGGACTGAACCTGTGTTTTGCACACTCAGGGACCCACTGAAGCTATCCCGAAGATGACGAAGTAACCGTTTGGCGACTTCAACCTCACTCGGCTTTAAGGCCTGAACGAAAAAAGGCTTCATAAATTCAGCATGCACAGGAAAGACTTGATCAAAAAAAGCTTTCCCTTTTGGAGTCAATTTAATGTTGGTGGATCGTCGGTCACCATCGACCGATTCACGTTGAAGAAAACCCCGACTCTCTAGACGGTCAAGAACCCCGGTCAACGTGCCCTTGGTCGTCAAGGTTTTTTCGGATAATTGGCCACAAGTCAGTCCTTCCGTACCTTCCAGTTCGGCAATGACATCAAACTGCCCAGGGGTGAGACCCAATGATTGAATATGCCGATTTCCTACCCGGTAAATGGCAAGATAGGCCTCGACCAAAGGCCGGAGGAGACTTAAATATAGATCATCCTTGTAATCACGTATGGGCATCGACTCTCCTTCAGGGTTTGACAGCCTGCCTACTTATTACTAACAAGTATAGTACTAACTAGTATTTTTTGCAAGACCTTTTCTCTTGAAAACATCTTTCTTCATTGCCCTAAATAAAGAAACACATGACTACTGTAATTAACTTGCCGTTCACGTGTGCGCCCACCTGAAGGCCTTTCCCCTACCCTGTAGGGCGTTTCCTTCAGAACCAAGATTGAATGATCACAACTCATTTTTCGCAACTACTTATTTTATAAAGGTTTTTCGATGCTTCATCTTCCTGGAATACCCTTTGCAGTTTGTCTACATACTTGCAACATTTCCTTTTTAAGCCAGGAAGAGTCACATGATGTCCGCGATGAAAATCGGCCTATTTCTTGGAGTGCTTGGCCTAGCTCCCACGTTCTCTGTGCTGGGAGGCGAAACCATGAAGGAGATTTCAGGGAATTCCATGGAGACTACCACAAGCTCTATGGCGTCATACGTCCTAGAAGGAAAACTACTGGCGGTCGAAGGAGAATTGTGGGCGCTCGAGGATATGGCCGGCCATCAACACCGCGTTCATATTAGGGCCGAGACCACATTGCCCCAATCTCCCAAACAACCTGGAGATTCCATACATGCGGTCGTCAATCAAAATGGGCATGCCCAATTAATACAATAGCTTTTGTTCCACGGCGGAGGGACTGGTCTTAAGGAAGCTATGATTCCGACCGCACCCGGGATCTGGTTTCCCATCAGCCACCTTCCCAATAGTCCCTCCGCCACCATTTTATAAAAAGCCCTCACTAAGGACCCGGTCATCATGGATATTTTCAGTCTCACCCATCATTCCACAACAGCAACAAGCACAGCTCTGCGCCCAGAAAGCATTTTGCTCGTTGATGATGACGACCTTCATCGGTCCTGTCTCAAAGAGTTTCTTGAACAACGCGGGTATGTCTGCTTGGAAGCCGTGAATGGGGTGAAGGGGCTAGCGGTGTTGCGGCAAGAATCCGTCTCGATCATTATTACCGACAACAATATGCCGGAAATGGATGGATTAACGTTTATTGAAGAGGTTAAGCAGGAGTTCCCCAATGAATTCCTACCTATTTTCCTCATGACCGCGGAGGTCTCCAACGCTGTCCGCCTTCGCGCCTTCAAGAATGGCGTCTACCGCGTTTTCGAAAAACCTCTAGATTTCCAAGAAATATGTTATGCCGTTGATTGGGTAGCCAAATTCGACCTACATGCTCCCCTTGCAAAAAAATCTTCTGCTTCTTAAATCAGGCAGTTGAGGACTTTCCCCTGCGCTTAATAGTCATTAAGGACGCGGTCCCCTCAAACAACTCAAAAAACCTGTCAACTTTTTTCATGAGAAAAAGAGGACAATGTGAAAACAGGCGAGGATCAGAGAAAAGACGAGCACCAAAAGGTTACAGGTTTTTACCAGATTACCTTGAAGAATCCCCTAACAAATCTTGCAAGGTCTTTGCGAGCAAGGCTCCATTAACCGGCTTCATCAGAAATCCCTTGAGGCCAAGTTGCTTGGCCTTTACTTCAGACATGACGTGACTAAACCCTGTACAAAGCACAATAGCAATATCAGGACGAATCTCCAGCAACGTCTTTGCCAAGGCTTCCCCGCTCATTGTCGGCATGGTTTGATCGGTCACGACGACATCAAACTGATAGGGTTGGCTACGAAAGAGCTCAACGGCTTCATGGGGGTTGGTCTTGGCAACTACCGTATAGCCCAAATGTGTCAGCACTTGTTCACCCCACCTCGCCAACACATCCTCATCATCAACAAATAACACCTTCCCCATCCCATGAGGCCATTCCATGGCATTGGGACTCGGTGCAGGAAGGACGACATCCAACCGAGGCAGTAAAATGGTGAACGTGGTGCCTTGACCCATCACACTCGACACAGCAATATGACCGCTATGTCCCTCAATAATGCCATGGACCACCGCCAGCCCCAACCCTGTCCCTTCACCTAAGGCCTTTGTGGTGAAAAAGGGTTCAAAAATCCTTTCCAACACGTCGCCAGACATTCCCTGTCCTGAATCCTGAATCGTGAGTTGCACGTACGTACCAGGATTCAACTCAGGAAATTCTTGACTCGAGTGCTCCGTCACCTCAGTCGAGGTGACCGATAAGCTCAAGACTCCCCCTCGTTCACGCATGGCCTGTTCCGCATTGGCACACAAATTCATGATGACCTGGTGCATTTGCGTGGAATCCCCAAAAACCACTGCCGATTCAGTGGACACTGTGGATTGTATGGCAATCGTAGCCGGAAGGGTCGCCCGAACCATTCGTAGAGCTTCTTGCATGATCACGTTCAAATCCACGGCTTCCCGCTCATGATCCGACCGTCGGCTAAACGCCAGGATTTGCTTGACCAATTCTTTCGCCCGATGCCCAGCTGTGACGACTTCCTCCAAATAGGAAGTCAATCTTGGCTCTTTCTTGGCCTGCGCCAATGCCAGCTCTGAATACCCTAATATTGCGCCTAAAATATTATTAAAGTCATGGGCGATTCCCCCGGCTAAGGTACCAATAGCTTCCATTTTTTGAGTGTGCCGCAATTGCTGTTCACTGGAGGCCAAGGCCTCTTCCGCCTGCTTTCGTTCAGTAATATCCTCACAGGACAGCAACAAGACCCTTGGGCCTTGGAATTGGTCAGTGGCTTGAATGGTTCCCTTCACCCATAAGATCGTTCCATCTTTTTTCACGTTTCGAAATTCAGCTTTGACGCCTTTTGTGGACTCCCGCACATTTTTCTCGATATTCAACTGAAACATTCCACGGTCTTCTGGGTGAACCACAGAAAATACCGAGGTTCCCAGTAATTCCTTGACGGCATAACCCAACACTGCCGCCCCATAGTGATTCACCGAAAGAATCGTGCCTTGCGGATTGACGGTTAAATAAATGAGGGGCGTCTGATCATAAAGTCCCCGGTACTGTTCTTGACTTTTTTGCAGATCTTCCTGAGCTCGATTCCGCTCAAGTTCCGTACCCGCACGAGCCGCAAAAATCTCCAGGAGATATCTTCCTTGAGAGGAGAGCTGACAGGGTTGAATATCCATCAGAGCCAAATTGCCCACAACTTCTTTCTTGGAATTAATAAGAGGAAATCCAAAATACGCCTCAACTTCAAATGTTTTAAGAGTGTCACTACCAGGAAACAGCGCTTGCACCCCGGAAGGATATTCAACAGGATAACCCTCCAACACCCGTTCGCAAGGACCTCCCAGGCAATCATATCCGGATGGAGGCTCAAAGTGATCATGGTTCCAAAACGCCAAGATCTGGGCTTTCCCATGAGATCCCTCAAGACACTCAAACAGTAACACCATAGGCACATTGAGGACTTTGGCCAATTCCCCAACTAATGTTTCAAAGAAATTCGGGGAACCCGGGATCACATTTCCTTTGACAATCGCCTCTAGCGCATCATCGGATAGTTTCCTCTGGGTAATATCCCGTGAGATCACCACGCCACGCCGCTCGCCCAAGGCCGTGCGAAACACACGTCCCGTGCTTTCAAACCACCGATATTCACCCTGGAGACCTCGATACCGGTACACGGATTGACCGGATCCCTCCGATTCCATACCGCGTTGATATTCGGCAATCACAGCCGGGCGATCGTCCGGATGCACAAGAGCGAAAATATTCGAACCCAGTAACTCTTTGGGAGAAAACCCCAAAATCTCCTTGTAATTGGGACTCACATAGAGAAACTGTCCTTCCTCATTGACCTCCGTAATTAAGTCATAGGCATTTTCCATAATCGCTCGATAACGTTTTTCCCGTTCTTGGATCGTCAATTCCGCAGCTTTTCGGAAGGTAATATCACGGGCAATGCAAAACAGCCCTTCCAGACCTTCCCCCGTCTGGCTAAAAATCTCTTTGGTAACCAGAAACGTGCGGGAAACCACTCCAGCATCTTCTACATCAATTTCAAATGACTGTGGTGTTTTTTCACGAATCACGTCATGATCATATTTCGTAAAAAGAGGATGGATTCCCTTGGGGAACAATTCCACATCGGTCCTTCCAATCACTTCTTCAATCTGACGACCTAACAATGCTGCACCGGTTGAATTCACCAACAAATACCGACCTTCATGGTCTTTGACAAAAATGATATCCCTGTTCCCCTCCACCACGGCTGTTAATAACGCATGCTCCCTTTTGAGGGCGTCTTCGGCTGCCTTCCGAGCGGTAATATCTCGAATCGTTCCGCTACCTCGGACGAATGTTCCCTGTGTATCATAAATCGCTCGGCCTTTCCCTTTAAACCATCGATATTCCCCTTGTTTCGTCCTAAGTCGAGATTCCACGTCATAAGGCGCATGATGCTCAATATGATCCCTCAATGCTTGAAAGACTCGTTCACGATCATCGGGATGAATACGTGACCCCCATGATTCCATGACCGGAGGAAATTCATGCTCTTCAAAACCTAAGAGCGCTTTAAATTGTGCCGAATACCAAGCGGGAGTCTCCGGCGAATCCCAGGGTTGTCCTGGCAATGGCCGCCCCTCCCACAGACCTTCCTGAGAGCCCATTGTCGCCATTTCGAATCGATCAAGCTGCTCTCGCAATATCGCGATTATCTGTTGCGCATCCGCAAGCGCACCCCGAAGCTGTTCATTCGTCTGGACGCCATCACCAGCATCAGATTTCTCAATGATTCCGCCTTTTTTGACAACAGGTTGAGACTTCAGTTCTTGGGTATTCCGTGCTGTCACATCGAAGATCACGCCTTCATATCCCCAAATATGTCCATGGTCATCACGGATCACCCGGGCATGCTCTTCAACCCAAACACAGTCCTGATTGTTTCGGTTCCCTTGCCACATAAACGGTCCGACATTTTCTTGATGTTCAAAAAGTTGGCACCAGGCATTTCGTTGCGCGAGATCCACATATATTTGCGTTCCAATATCCGTCACGCATTCCATCATTTCTTCAGGAGAGGCATAGCCAAAAATTCGAGCCAGAGCCGCATTCGCCATGACCAATTTTCCATCAACCGTACTGCGGTATACCCCAACAACTGCTTGATTAAGAAATTGTCCGAATTTTTCCTCAACAATAGTCTCTGAAGAAATGGCCTGAGCCCCAGAAGAGCGGAGAGACAGACGCAAATCTCCAATATGTTTACGCAAAATTTCTCGTTGTTGTGAGACAGACATACTCAGGGGATTATTGGGGTCCATAAAAGCCGCACCTGCTTTAAATGGAAAATCCAGAGGGGGAGGGCTATTGCAACTTACTTATTTAAAGAACAATGAAATATCTTTACCCTAATGTCAATAGGGAACGCTCATCTCGAAACCTCTTTTGATATTGACCGGAAGGAAATCACGGAAACTTTTCACAGAGATGAACCATGCCCCGTTTTGATACCATGGAAATGCCATGGTAGACTTCAGCCCACTTTCTTCTTTCTTTTCTCACGACGACGAATGATGAAAACACCAGTTCTCACGATCGCGGGATCCGACCCGAGTGGAGGCGCCGGTATTCAGGCCGACCTCAAATCCCTTTCGGCAAACGGCGTCTATGCCATGTCAGTCCTGACTTCTATTACAGCCCAAAACACCTGTGGGGTTTCCTCGGTCTTTCACCTGCCCCTAGACATCATTCAGGCTCAACTTGATGCAATTTTTTCTGATATCCCGGTCACCACCATTAAAACCGGCATGTTGGCCACAACAGAGATCATCACAGTAGTAAGTAACAAACTCGCGACGCAAAATATCGAATACCTTGTGGTCGATCCGGTTATGGTAGCGAAAGGTGGGCATGTACTCCTTGAAGAGGATGCGATATCTACTCTTAAGGGCAAACTTTTCCCTCAGGCTTCTCTGATCACTCCGAATATTTATGAAGCTCAGGTGTTATCAGGCATGACGATTCAGACTATTGCTGATGTCCGAGCAGCAGCAAAAATCATTCATCAATTAGGGTGTCGTCATGTGCTGATAAAAGGTGGGCACCTCGACGAGCAGCCCGGGACGGACCTCCTCTACGATGGCCGTTTTTTTCGGATGTACAAAGGGGAATATATCCAGACTCAGAATACCCATGGTACCGGGTGCACCTTCGCTTCAGCCATTGCGGCACACCTGGCGAAAGGAAAACCCATCGCCGACGCCATCGAGGCGGCAAAGTCGTACATCACAGAGGCCATTCGCCATAGCTTCACACTCGGCAAAGGACATGGACCAACCGATCATTTTTACTTTCTTCAAGCCTAACCACACATGGATACCGCTTTACCGAAAGAAAATGAACAAATCATTGAAACAGCTGTGACCTTTTTGAATGCTTCGGGTCTCTCCACACCGGCAATCTTGGCTGAACCGTCCATGCCTACACACCGGTGCGTCATTCTCTGCCATGGCTTTCTTTCTGATAAACAGAGTCGTACCAATCGGCGCCTTACCGAACTCCTGGTTCCCCAGGGCATCGCCACATTTCGATTTGATTGGTATGGCATGGGAGAATCGCAGCAGCATTTTCCCAACATGACCATCAAGGAATGCCAAGACCAACTTGATGCCGCGTTTCAGCTGCTGCAAGAACGAGGAATGAACAGACTCGGACTTGTGGGGTCAAGCTTCGGCGGACTACTGGCCATTCTTGCGGCTCCCAACCAACCCACTCTCCAGGCACTGGGACTTAAATGCCCCGTCGTGGATTTCCCCGAAGTTCTCCGTATGGAATTCGGGTCAGATGCCATGGCACGTTGGAAATCCACGAACCACATTCCCAATATTGTTGGTAACGGCTCACCAGTTCCCTTACACTATGGTTTCTATGAAGAATGCCTGACATACGATGCCTATGCAGCCCTCCCACGCATTCAGGCTCCCACTTTGGTCGTCCATGGTGATCAAGACGAGCTCATTCCTCGACCTCAAATCGAACGCTTACTGACGACCCTGACGACCACAAAACAATTGAAGCTCATTGAAGGGGCCGATCATCAATTTGGACGGCCCGAGGAGTTTCGTCTGATGACCACTCATCTGGCTCAGTGGATGGGGAAATATTTGGCAAGCCCATGATGCCCGAGACTAAAAGGTTGAGTCATCCCAGTTTGGCCCCTGTGGAATTCACCGGAAACAAATTGGAAATTTTTCGTGTGCTCTATCCTCTTTTTAAAAAGGAAGTCTTCCAACGACGCGAACACATGATGCGATTCACCGCCTTTGGCAGCACCATTTTGGTATTGATACTGGTCGCGCTGTTTGTCCTTCCACCGGGGTCGGTACCGACTTCTCCTACTCGATGGTTCTCGATCTCGGGAGTAATATTGTTTTCCAGTCTATTCGCCTACTTCATTCTCCAACATGCCGATAGACATCGGATGGCCAAGCAGCAGGTCATTGAATTGGAAAAAGCGTTGGGTCTGTATCAAGAAGGGTGGCAACCCGGTGGAGAAGCGCTTTTCCCCCAGAATTGGCAGACCGATTGGACCACAGATCGAAGCGTCACGCTGTATCTCACCATCCTTGCAACCCTCACCGCTTTAGCCATCTGTGGCATGTTCGTTCGAGGTTGAATTCAGACTTTAAGGACGAGATATGATCAACCGACCTCCTCACAAGGATTAACTCTATGTTGAAGTCCTATCGAGGCATCGCGCCAATTGTGGCAGACAATGCCTTCATTGAAGACACGGCGATGATCATTGGAGATGTGGTGATTGGCTCAGACTCCAGCGTGTGGTTTCATGCCGTCGTCCGTGGAGATGTTCACTTCATACGCATCGGCCATCGAACCAACATTCAAGACCTTTCGCTCTTGCATGTCACGCACGATAGGTATCCGCTCACACTTGGAGATGACATTACCATTGGACATCGCGTCATCCTGCACGGCTGTACAATCCGTGATCGCGTCCTCGTTGGCATGGGCGCGATTATCATGGACGGAGCAGTCGTGGAAGAAGATTGCATTATCGGCGCTGGCAGCCTGATCACGGAACGCTCGCAGATTCCGCCGAAAAGCCTCGTGATCGGATTTCCCGCTAAGGTGAAACGCACCCTGACTGATGACGAAATATCCTGGATCAAAGAATCGGCAACCAATTATTCTCGATACGCACAATATTATCTCGCAGACCAACAAGGGTAATGCAGAATGAGGCCTTTTGTCCTGAAATATTTTCTCAGCTCATAGAGCCAATCCAGCTGCCCGAGTCTACCCGTCTTGACCGTTTCTCTCTCACGTCTCGCGTCACTTCAACAACACCCATTGGTGATTCTCGGTGCTGGCTATACCGGCATTCGAATCTATCAGCGGGCCATGGAGAGAGGCTGGCGTGTCTATGCCACCAGTCGTCGGCCCCACATCCATTTGGGGACCATTCCATCAGAACATCGATTGCATTTTGATCTGACTCAGGCTGAAACCTGGACACATATCCCCAACCCTGCTCATCTTATCTGGTGTTTTCCTGCCGTTCCATTAGATCTCGTCAAATTTTTCCTGTCGGCACGTTCAAAACAAACCGGTCGACTACTTGTCATGGGAAGTACCTCTGCTTACATACCAGATAGAGACCCCATTACCGAGGACACTCCTCTCAAAACACATCTCCCTCGAGTCCAGGCAGAGGAATACCTTCGGGCCACATATGGAGCCGTGATTATCCGACTGGCTGGTCTCTACGGACCAGGACGCCATGTATTGGATTGGATACGAAAAGGCAAGATCCAGAACACCAAGAAATGGGTCAACCTTCTCCATGTGGAGGACGCCGCAGCCATTTGTCTTCAAGCTCTTGAACGAGCATCTGATGGAAGCACCTATCTTGCCAGCGATGGGTATCCACGAACCTGGAATGAGATTTGTTCTGTGGCCTCCTCAAAATGGCGAGTCCCCATTCCGGCTCTTACCCCGCCACAGAACACTGGGAAGCAGGTGTCTATTCACAAACTGCGTACCGAGTTACAGTACACCTTCCATTTCCCTGATTTATTCCAAGCATTGGATCACATTGAGATTGGTACCCCATAGCCGTCCAGGTATTACCGAAAAATGGCCACTAGAGAATACACCACCAACCCATTATTGATGACATGGGCACACATGCCAGGGATCACACTTCCTGTCCGTTCATAGATCCACGCCCACAACATTCCGCTCCAGAACACCGCAAGAAATGCCATTGGTCCATATCCATGAGCCAACGCAAAGATCACTGCGCTCCCGATTATGGATGCCGGTACCCCGAATTTGGCTCGCAGCGTCGAATACAGAATTCCCCGAAAAATCAGCTCTTCAAAAATTGGGGCAAGAACGACCACCTCAAGGGTCGTTTTCACGAGTTCCGCCTGGCTGCCCCAGACCAGTTGCGGGAGAAACCATTCTGTCCAATGAACAGAGATTTCGAAAGTTTCGCCCACGAACATGATCAGCCAATCACCGATGAGCCCTAATGCGATGACACTCAGTAAGAGAGGGAACGACGACCCAAGCCGTTGAAATACCTTCTTGCAGCCCAGCACCTCCAAAAGAGACTGAGACTTCGACCGACAGAGCCAGACCGATGCCAGGAGTACCGTGGGGAGATACAACAGAAGGGACTCGTAGCCTTCAAAAATACTCACGCCATATGGCACCACAGCCATAACGGCAATGAAAAAGATCGAGAGCGCTCCTCCACGAGCTAACACAGCCATTCCTTCATGGAATGACCATGGAGATGGTCCATGGTTGAACCACTCCGCTCTCTGAAGGCTCCTATTTTTCAACCACATGCTTGCCACAGAGGCCAGACAGATCAACCCTATACCTGCCATGCTCAATTCAAAGATGAGCAACGCGCGCCATCCCCATATTTGAGGATCCGTCAATTGCTGAAATTGTCGCTGTAAATGATCTCGCAACGACTCATCACCGGATTGACGGGCTAACCGTCGAGCCAATTGAAAATAAAACCAATTGGCGGGAACCTCTTCAGCCAATTGCGCTTGCAAGATGTCATAATCACGATCGACTTGGCCTCGCTCCAGATAGCCCACACCGAGGAACCTCCGAAATATCGGAAATGGAGAGATCTCCGCACTCCACCCCTCCATCGTTTCGATAAGATCGGATTTCAGGTCTGCTTCGCCATCTAATATTCCCAGATACAATTCATCTAAAGGTTGGCGTTTTTCTTGAGGCAATTCGGCATACCAGAGACGAATCTGTCCTTGAGTATCACCAGATTCTCCCCATAGATGAAACATCGCCTGTTCAAACACGGAGAGCTCAAAGAGACGGGACTCAAAACCCAAGAGGCGACTGGCGACTCGCTCTAAATCACGACTCACCGTGGGTGATTCTCGAAGACCATCAGAAAACGCGACAGTCCAGAGCAATAGCGCAAACCCACAGAGACAGACCAGCAGACATAAGGCCGTCAGTACGGGAGAAAATTGGTGTTTGCCTTGAGCAGGCGCAGAGTCTGGCAACAGGGTGAAAGATTCAATCATGGTAGAAAAAATTCTCTTGAATAGGCCCCATCTTGACGCAGGGATGGGATACAATACAGACATCATCCATTGGGTTAGCCGAGAGGAACAGATTCGTGTGGAATTTTCTCAAACGAAATCGAGATAGTCGTAGTTCGGCTCAAGATGTTGGTCCGTATTCTAATTATCGGATGGCCATACGCTTAGAGCTGACACAACGAACTGGTGTCTTTGCCCAATTGGCCACCGCCATGGCCGAAGAAAATGCCAGTTTAGGGGCCATGGACATCGTCTCCGCGACACGCACCAAGATTATTCGAGATATCACGGTGGACGTCCAAAGCGAAGAGCATGGTGAGCGTGTCCTTAAACGGCTGAACACGTTGCCCGATGTTCGAGTCATTGCATCATCCGACCGAATCTTCCTGATGCATTTGGGAGGCAAAATTCGTGTCGAAAGCAAGTTTCCCATCAAAACACGAAATACGTTATCGATGGTCTATACCCCTGGGGTTGGACGTGTCGTCAAAGCGATCGCCACGGACGAAAAACAGGCGTATACCTTCACCAGCAAAAGCAACAGTATCGCGGTGGTCACCGACGGATCGGCTATCTTGGGGTTAGGCAACCTCGGCCCTCTCGCAGCACTTCCCGTGATGGAAGGCAAAGCCATGCTTTTTCAACAATTTGCCGGCATCGATGCCTGGCCCTTGTGTTTAAACACTCAAGATTCAGAAAAAATTATCCAGACCGTCTTGGCGATTGCTCCGACATTTGGGGGCATTAATCTCGAAGATATCAGCGCTCCGCGATGTTTTGAAATCGAACAACGGCTTCAACGCGAACTCGAGATTCCGGTGATGCATGATGACCAACATGGAACCGCAGTCGTGATCCTCGCAGCCCTTCTCAACGCCCTACAAGTGATTGGCCGCACGATTGAGGATATCACGGTTGTCGTGATCGGATTGGGTGCCGCAGGCATTGCTTGCTGTGAATTGCTGTTAGGGGCCGGAATCACCAGGCTGAGAGGATGCGATAAACAAGGTTGGGTCTTACACCGGACGATCACAGAGCTCCTTCCTCATCGCCATGATCTACGGACGCTTATTCAATATGATGCGCCCTCGGGAACAATCCAAGATGCCTTACGCGATGCTCATGTGGTCATCGGCCTCTCCACGGCAAATATCTTGAAACCAGAAGATCTGGCACTCATGGCAAACAACCCTATTGTGTTCGCTCTTGCTAATCCTGATCCGGAAATTTCTGCTGAATTGGCCATTCCGAATTGCGGGGTGTATGCCAGTGGTCGCTCTGATTACCCTAATCAATGCAATAACCTCCTGTCATTTCCAGCCATATTTCGTGGAGCTCTGGATGTGCAAGCCAAATCCATCAACGAGGCCATGCTGCTGGCCGCAGCAAAAGCCTTATCAAGGATTGTTCCAGAATCAGCCTTGAGTGAGGAGTATATCCTCCCCAGTGTGTTTGACAAACAGATCGTCCCTAAAGTCGCCAAAGCGGTGGCTCAGGCAGCTATCGAAAGTGGTGTTGCTCGCCGAACCAAGAAAGAAACGGAAGAGGAAATGTAAGAATGATCAACACACCGCCTTGATAGGTAAGACAAACAAATCAGGACTTAAACACTCCCCACAGAAGAATCCCAATTCCCAGAGGCCAGAGATAATAAGAAAATAAATAAAAATAATTTTGGCGGACTAAACGCAGAATGACTCCAATGGACCAATATCCGACAAGCGCCGCCACTCCCATCCCCAACACATAGGTGCCAATTGAGTCATGAGCTTGTCCAAACACCTTCATCACTTCTAAAAGCGTGGCACCCACAATGGCTGGTATAGAAATCAACAATGAAAATCGGGCCGCGAGTTCACGGTCCAAACCGAGCACTATGCCCCCCGCAATGGTGGAGCCTGACCGAGAAATTCCTGGAAGGACGGCCACGCCTTGAATAAGGCCTATCAGCAGCGCATCCCAAGGCCGCATTTCCTTAGCCTTCCGTGCCGAGGTCTCGCCTCGAGCCACCCACAAAATGATCCCAGTTACCAGGAACATCACCGCCACTAACGAAGGCGTGGCCAATTTTTCAAATCCAAAAGATTGCACACCTAAGCCAATAATCGCCGTGGGCACCGAGGCCAATACCACATAATGAATGGTCTGGCGTTCACTGCCCTGAAACATACTCCCCGGCTCAGTCGGCAACCCTACATACCCTTTCCCAAGCGTCAGAAGATCCTGCCAAAAATACAGAAGAATGGCCGTGACTGTGGCCATATGCAACATGACATCATAGAGCAAATTCGTCTCGTTGAATTGCCCAAACCAATGTTGGGCCAAGACTAAATGACCCGATGAAGAGACCGGCAGAAATTCAGTCAGGCCTTGAATCACAGCGAGGACAATTGCTTCAACGTATCCCATAGGCTAGAACCATCTCCATTTCATTCTTACAGAAAGACAAGAGGGGGTCACGGATTGGGTGCCTTCCATTGAGCGGCAAAATCCCGAACGCCTTCTTCCCAAGGGGGCAACACGATGGAAGGATCTTGTAACGACGTTAACACGGCATAGGCAGGACGTGGCGCCGGCAAGGGATACTCCGCCGTCGTAATGGGCACAACGGGCGTGTGAATGCCACGTGCGTGATAGAGGGCTTTTGTAAAGTCAAACCAATTCGTCCCTCCAGATCCCGCCAAGTGATACGTCCCATACGCCTCGGTTTCGAGTAAACGAGAAACAGCCTGCGCGAGATGTGGGGCAAATGTTGGAGAGCCGAATTGATCGCTGACGACCCGAACCTGTTCTTGATTCGCCAAACGGCAGATCGTCTGAGGAAAATTCTTTCCAACCACGTGATAGAGCCAGGCTGTTCGTATCATAAAATGTCTTGGATTACGTTTCTGCACTTCTTCTTCGCCAGCTAATTTACTCTGCCCGTAGACAGAAAGGGGGTTGGGGCAGTCAAACTCATGATAGGGGCGAGTTTGTCGACCATCGAATACATAGTCAGTCGAGAAATGTACAAAAGGAATACCAATTTCCTTTGTGGCCAAGGCGAGGTTTCTTGGGCCCAAGGCATTGCCACGATAGGCAGCGTCTTGATTGGTTTCCGCTTGATCAACTTGAGTGTATGCTGCAGCATTGATCACGATATCCGGTCGAATGTGATTCAACGCCTTTCGAACATGCTCAAGCTGACAAATGTCCAGATCCTGAATATCCCAAGCGATGACATCGTGATCGACAAACTGGGCTTGTAACGCCTGACCTAATTGTCCTTTCGCCCCTGTAATGAGCAATTTAGGAAAATTCATGTTTGATAGTCAGGAAGCTGATCCCACAAGGCTTCCAAGAATTGTCCTGCAGCATCTTTGGGGGAAAGAATCGGGGATTCCAACGGCCATTGGATGCCAATCTGTTGATCATTCCAGGCAATCGCGATCTCGTCACCGGGTGTATAGACATCGGTACATTTGTACTCCACTTCAGCAATGTCTGAAAGGACGCAAAACCCATGAGCAAACCCAGGAGGAATATAGATCTGTTTGAAATTGTCTGCGGACAACGACACGCCTTCCCAAAAGGCAAACGTGGGAGACCCCCGCCGAATATCGACAGCCACATCGAAAATTTCTCCCTTGGTTACTCGCACTAATTTCCCTTGAGGTCGTGATATTTGGGCATGCAATCCTCGTAGCGTCCCACGAACCGATGAAGAACAATTATCCTGCACAAATGAAAACGAAAGCCCTGCCTCTTCATACTTATCACAATGATAAGTTTCCATAAACCATCCTCGCTCATCACGATAGACATCCGGTTCTATTATGAGAACCCCGGGCAATGTAGTCGGCAAAATGTTCATCGGAGATTAATGAGACCGCCTATCCACCAAGTTGAGCAAGTACTGGCCATAACTGTTGCCTTTCATGTCTTTCGCCAATCGGGCCACATCATCGGCTTGAATATAGCCCATGGTATAGGCAATCTCTTCTGGGCATGCCACCATTAAACCCTGTCGCTCTTGTAAGACCTGAATATATTGTGCCGCTTGCATGAGTGATTCATGGGTTCCCGTATCCAACCACGCTATGCCTCGACTCAGTACTCGAACTTGCAGAGATTCAGATTCTAAATAGGTTCTATTGACATCGGTAATTTCTAGTTCACCTCTGGCCGAGGGCTTGAGTGAATCAGCAATAGACACCACTTGATTGTCATAAAAATATAGGCCCGTAACGGCAAATGTGGATTTAGGACGGGAGGGTTTTTCCTCCAAACTCGTTGCCTTTCCCTGGTCATTAAACGTCACAACACCATATCGTTCTGGATCACGAACTTGATAAGCAAAGACTTGGGCACCCTCAACTTGAGCTGCCGCTTCCAGCAAATATCCGGACAAGCCATGTCCATAGAAAATATTATCCCCTAGAATGAGCGCCACTCGGTCTTGT
>Ga0224496_10001079_pt1 | contig 17531 bp, 13 predicted proteins | sample SF_Jul11_sed_USG_2_FD_168127 | JGI IMG/M metagenome (GOLD analysis project Ga0224496, IMG submission 168127) | Sediment microbial communities from San Francisco Bay, California, United States - SF_Jul11_sed_USGS_8_1 | ecosystem: Environmental > Aquatic > Marine > Sediment | place: USA...
CATCTTCGTCAACTATTTCGGCGTTCTCGGGCGTCTCTGTTCCGAGGGGTTCGGCTTTCTCGGTTCCTTCCGGAGTTTCGGCGCCGAATTCCAGGTCGGCCTGGACTTCAATGATTTCGAGTTCATCCGTTTCGCGTTTTCCGCTGTTATCGGCGAGTTCGGCGTCCTCGTAGACCTCTTCGAGTTCATCTTCGTCAACTATTTCGGCGTCCTCGGGCGTCTCTGTTTCGAGGGGTTCGGCTTCCTCGGTTCCTTCCGGAGTCTCGGCACCGAATTCCAGGTCGGCCTGGACTTCAATGATCTCGAGTTCATCCGTTTCGCGTTTTCCGCCGTTATCGGCGAGTTCGGCGTCCTCGTAGACCTCTTCGAGTTCGTCTTCGTCAACTATTTCGGTGTTCTGGGGTGGATAATCGCCGCTGGCCTCGGGGTCCTCTGGTTCTGGCGGGTTTTCAGTGCCGAATTCCTGATCGGCCTCGATTTCGATGATCTCGACTTCTTCCGTTTCGGGTCCCGGGCCGCTATCGAGTCCGGTCTCCGGTTCGTCGCCCTCCGGGGAAGACGCGAGGAATTCCATTTCCTCGGCCAGTAAGTCGTCGAGTCCATCGGCGTCGATTTCCAGCAGATCTTCTTCGGCAACTTCTTCCAGGCCCTCCGTCTCGCCAGCGGGAGGGGATGGCTCTTCCTCCGAGGGCAGCTCGACAATCTCGACTTCCTCCAAGTCGGCCGGTTGTTGGCTGGATTCCGTCTGGGGTCCGGTCGCGGAGCGGATCAGCTGTTGGGTTTGTTCCAGGGCGGAGAGCAGTTTCTTGATGTCGCCGATATCCTTGCTCCGCGACATGTCGGCGAACAGCTCCTTGAAGGAGGCCAGCATTTCATGCATGGCGCCAGCCGTTTCGGCGGTGAAACCGAGTTGCTTGATGAGTTGGTCTTTTTGCTCCTCGGCGATGGTAAAGGTGTTGTCGCGACCGATGATGATGCCGTCGGGGTTCTTGCCGGCCGCAATCAGTTCTTTGAGGCTTTTGTTGACCGACGACTTGAGGCCACTCAGGTTTTTTCTTTTGGCCTGAATCTCTTCCGTGCTCCCGACCTGACAAATCTCTTGAATCAGCTCGTCGGCGGGGATGTCAGTGGTGGATTCCAGGCTTTCCTGGGTTGGGAAACGGGCGCGGACCAGGTGGACGAGTTGGGCCTTGAGGGTTCCCTCCTTGAGGTCGAGATTGGCAATGGCCGTATCGATGTTTGCAAGTGTTCCCAGAAAGGGCATGGTCTGGCTCCGGTGAGGCACGGTGACTGGTGGGAGGGCTGGTGGACAAAGGCTCCTGACTTGGCTCCACGTTCTTTATCGAGTCCCCTGGTGATTTCCTGCAGCAAAAAATGCGTATGGCTCTCGCAGAGCACCGAGTTCGGCCGGGTGCGGAGGATATGGCCGCCGTACCTTTTCATTTGATATTACCCGCTCTTTGATTACTATACTATCGTTGACTTTTTTCAGAAACGACGCGGCTTTGCGCTGGGAGATCTTTTTTGCTGGTGGGCAGGGGCTCCGTTGTCGTTTTGGGTGACTTGTGATCCCGGAGAGATCGTTGATGGAGAAGATGCTTATTGTTACCGATTCTGAGGCCAGGGTTGCGGCTCTGCGCGCCCAGACCGATGGCGCGGAGGTCTTTGTCCTTGTCGGGCTGCCCGTGAGGGTCTCCCTGAAGCCTTGTGCGGGGGGGGCGTGCGATCGGGGCAATTTTTCCTTTGGCTTTACGCCCCTGGAGGCCGGGAAGCCATTGCTGGCCAAGCTTCGTGAATATGTCGGCGCCGATATATATCTGGCCTTTGATGTTGACCAGCGCGGTGAATTTTTGAGCTGGTTGGTCGCCAAGGCGCTGGACTTCATCGACCCGGCGGCATCCTCTTCGCTCAGGCGTCTCCATCCACTTGCCCTGCACCAGGAGGAGTTGCGGGAGTCGTTCCGACGGGTGGCGACGATTCGTGAGCAGTGGGCCGTAGGCTATCACAGCAGGGCGGCCTTTGAGATGGCGTTGGCCAGGCATCTGCAGCGGCTCCTTGGCACCCAGGCGGGGCCGGGTGGAGTGCCGCTTTCTTCGTCCTGTCTGACGATGATTTTTTTGCTGGCCGAGCGGGAGGTGGAAATCAAGGCCCACGCGCCGCGTCCCAAGCAGAAGCTCACGGTTAAGTTTGCCGGTCCGGGCGGGATTTTCCCGGCGCGACTTGTCTATGCCTATGGGGTAACCGAGGATGGTGATCTCTACGGCGCCAAGGAGGTGTCGGCGGCACAGCGTCTTTTTGATGGCCAGGATTTTGTCGTCCATGCCGTGGAGCGCACGGGTTTGGAAGTTGCGCCGCCTGCCCCGTACCGTCTGGTTGAGCTGCTTGAGGATGCCTATGTGCTCCATCATATTCCCATTGCCCAGGCTTTGGCGGCGGTTCAGCGTCTTTTCGACGGTGTGGAGGTGGAGGGGCGTTTTGCCGGCCTGGTTTCCACTCCTTCGGCCATCGATATTCCCACATCGGTGCTGCTTGCCAAGATTCGGCAACAGGTGGAGCGACTGGTCGGGGCGGACATGATGCAGGCGGAGGGCGCGGTGGCCAGTGGCGAGGGCTACTTGCTGCCGACCCGGCCAGATCTCGATGGCAAGGCTCTTGGTGGTGCGCTTGGCGAAGAGGAACAGGTGGTTTACGAGCTGATCCGCAGCCGTGCTCTGGCCAGCCAGATGCTGCCGGCCAGGGGCGAGACCGTCGAGGTGGATATTCAGGCGGGCGAGCATTGCTATTTCCGTGCTTCCAGCAGCACCGTGAATGATCTGGGTTTTCTCAACGTTTTTCAAGGCAAGCAGGAGCGTGAATTGGCAAAGCCCTGTCCCCTGGCTTCGTTTCGGGAAGGGGATATACTTGTTGTGGAGCAGATCGTGCCCGAGTCTTCAGTGGCGGCGGTGACGCAGTTCTACACCATTGAAACGCTTTTTGCCGATTTGAGCGATTTTGCCATTGAGCCTGGCCACGCTGCGCTTTCCTTGCTGCATCTGCTCGTCGATCGCGGGTATGTGGCGTTTCTGCATACCGGTGAGTTGACCTGCCGGGAGAATGTCCAAAAAGTTGTCACCACTTTTGCCAGGCTTTTCCCCACCATGGCCGGCCTTAATTTTTCCGCCTACCTTGAGCAGACCGTGGCCGAGGTTTTGAGCGGCCGCAAACCCCTGGATGTCGCCCTGCGTCAGTTCGATCAGACCATGCTCATGAAGGGCAATGTCCTGCGCAAGATTGCGGTGCCGGTAACCATGCAGCCCCGTTTGCGGCAGCGTAAGTCGCGGAGCGTTATCAAGGCCGGCGCTCCCCCTCCGGCCGCGGCGCCTGCTCCGGCAAAGGCGCCTCCTGTCGCGACGGCTGGCGAGAGCCCTGCGGCGACGGCGCCAGTGCAGGTGGAGCCTGTTGAGGATGCGGCCCCGGTTGCTGTCGAGCCTGATGCCGTTCCGGCAGGCGAGGCCGGGGAGAGGGCCGACGAAGGGGCGCGCTCTGCAAGGGAAATGGATGAGGGGGGGGGCGTGCCGGAGGTCGACGGCGCGGTGGCCGAAGTCGATCAGGCACCGGTGTCCGTCGAGCCCGAGCCCGAGGTGGTGCCAGATTCCGAGTCCGACTTCGACTCTGAATCCGCGCTGGAATCGGAACCGGAGGAGGCTACTGCGGAGGTGTCCAGTGTGGATCTGGCCCTGGATGGGGTCGAGGCGCTGGAGGAAAAGACGCCGGTTCCGGTGTCCGAGGAGGATACCCGGCAGGCTGAGGAAATTTTCGCCGAGCAGGCTGAGTCGCCCGCACCCCAGATGCCCCCTTCTGCAGCGCCCCCGGCGGTGGCTGCTGCCGAGGAGGAGGGCATGGCGTGTCCGGTATGCGGGAAGGCGCGAATCCTGAGCAAGCGTACCCCCACCGGCAAGCCCTTTTATGTCTGTCCGGCGGCGGATTGCGAGTTCATGGCCTGGGCGTCCCCGTACCCGCTGCCGTGCCAGGTGTGCGGGTCGCCATTCCTGGTGGAGAGGAAGACGGTGCAGGGCGGCGTCTTCCTGCGTTGCCCGCGGGCCGGCTGTAACTTTCGGTGTCCCCTGCCGGGTGCGGACGGGGCCGAGTTGCTGGCGGGTGAGCAGCAGCCCCGCAAGAAGGTGCTGGTGCGGCGGGTGGCCAGAAAGGCTGGCGGCAGCGCTACCGGCAAAACTCGCAAGGTGCTGGTCCGGCGGCGCAAGTGAGATTTTAGACGGTAGCGATTTAGGGTGTAGGCTGATAGGTCAGGAGCATTTCCTAAAGGCCTACAGTCTAAAACGCTGCCCTCTTACTGCGGTAGCGTTTCCATATAGGCGAGGAGTTCCTTCGCCAGATCCTGGTTGTCCACCAGCAGGGTCATTTCGTGATTGCTGCCCAGGGCCGAATGGGTGAAGTTGTGGCTGCCCACCAGGCAAAGGCGCTGGTCGAGGACCACCAGCTTGGCATGGGTGGTGACCTCGCGGCCGTCAAAGGCCACCGGGATGCTGTTGCGGCGCAGAATGGCAGCGGTTCTTTGGTTTTCCTTGTTCAACTCTTCGTCATACCCCGACTGTTCCAGTACCACCTGGATTCGGACCCCCCGTTTGCGGGCGGCGATCAATCGCTGCATGATCCGGCGCGCCCGGTTGGTTTGCGCTGTGCTGGTCTTGAAAAGGAACATGGCGATGTCGATGCGGTTTTTGGCCGAGTCGATCAACTGCCCCAGGGTGTCGTAGTAGAGACCGTCGGGCAGCAGCTGGATTTCTCCGGGGCGGGTAAGGATGAGGGGGCTCACCCGGGTGCGTGTCTGCTGGCGCGATGGTGTTGCGTTGCTCTGCGCGGCGGTGTCGCCGGTAAGGGTGTGGGGGCCGCTGAGTTTCAGGTATGGTTGGATGGCCTGAAAGGTGCTGGGGCCGATGGCCGGGCTTTTCTTGAGCTCGGTGAGATCGTGAAACTGGCCGTGGCGGCGCAGTTCGATAATGGCACGGGCCTTGGCCGCCCCGATGAAGGGCAGTTGTTCGAGTTCGCTGGTGGTGGCAGTGTTGACGTTGAGTTGGCCTTGGAGGGCCAGGGCCGGCAGGGCGGTGGTCCAGAAAAACAACAGGGCCAGCAGGAGGGCGGTGGCAGGGCGTCGGCCGCCTCGGCCGTGGCCGATTCGGTCTGGCAAGTGGTCCATGGGGTGTGCTCCGTGACGGTGGTTGGCGGCGGGGATGCCCCTTACACGAGTATCCATCCGGAGACGGCCCTTTTTTTTGAATCCGAGGCGGCATGCGAAGCCGCCTCGTTTACAGGGCTTTTCGTCTCCGGGCGGATACTGGCCTAACCGTTTTGGGAAGTTTGGGCGGCTGGGAGTCGTCGGGTGTCACGACTGCGGCCACCAGGCGACTCCCAGCCGCCGCATGACGTTGAAGCCGCCGCCGAGCACCAGGCTGTTGTCGTAGCCGACGCTGTCCAGGAAGGTCTGGATTTCGTAGGAACGGGTGCCCGCGTCGCAGATGATCAGCATGGTTTTGTCCTTGGGCAGTTCCTGGTAGCGGCTGCGGATGTCGATGTAGGGAACCGAGAGCCATTTGTCGCCGAATTTTTCCACAAAGGGGGCGGTTTCCTTGGGATGGCGGATGTCGAGCGCCACCCAGTCGGCCTGGCCGGAGAAGTCGTCCATCCAGTCGAGGAAGTCTTCGATGGAGACGTAGCGGAGCCGGCCCGAGGCCAGGTTGTCCGCCACGTTGCCGGCGGCGTTCAAGGCGTCGAGGGCGGTGGCAAAGGGGGGCGCATAGGCCATCTCAAGCTGGCTGATGTCGTCGATGGTGCCGCCTTTTGCGATGATGCCGGCGGCGGCGTCGATCCGGGCCAGTACTGCGTCGTTGGCCGGGCCGAAGCCCTGGGCGCCGAGTACCCGGCGGGTGGACTTGTCAAAGACCAGTCGCAGGGGGATCACGGTCTGGGTGGGGAAGAAGTGGGCCCGATCGGACTGGGCGGTGATGGCTGCGGCGGCGTCGAAGCCCTCGGCCAGCGCGGTCTCAAGGCTTAAGCCCGTGGCGGCGATGGAGCGTTCGAAGGCCTTCATGACGAAGCTGCCCACCCAGCCCTTGTACGTGGTGGGGATGCCGGCCAGGTTGTCGCCCACCACCCGGCCTTCGCGGTTGGCGAGTGAGCCCAGCGGGGCAATGGAACCCTTGCCGGTGAGCAGGTTTTTGACCTCGATGCAGTCGCCGGCGGCGTAAATGTTGGGGTCGGAGGTCTGGAGGCGGTCGTTAACCATGATGTTGCCCATCTGGGAGACGGCAAGGCCCGCTTGGCTTGCCAACTCGCTGCGGGCGCGCACGCCCACCGCCATCACCACCAGGTCCGCATCCAGTGTGCGGTTGGGAGTCACCACCCGGCAGACCTTGCCGTTTTCGCCTTCGATGGCAGTGGCGGATTCCGAGGTGTAGACGGCCACCCCCTGCTCGCGCAGATGGGTCTCGAGCATCTTGGCAAAGGGGCGGTCCACCAGGCGCGGCAGCAGTTGCGGCATGAACTCAATGATGGTGGTCTCAAGGCCCCACAGGTCGGCAAAGGCCTCGGCCATTTCGATGCCGATGGCGCCGCCGCCGATGACCACCGCTTTTCCCACCTCGCCCTTGGCCACGCGCTCCTTGATGGCGATGGCCTTGTGCAGGTCGCTGATGGTGAAAACGCCGTCCAGGTCGACGCCGGGGATGGGCAGGATGTTGGGGCGGCTGCCGGTGGAGATGACCAGATTGTCATAGGGGACGGAATCGGTGGCGCCGGTGTTGACATCCTCCACCGCCACGGTTTTGCTGGCCCGGTCGATGGCCACGGCCCGCGTGCTGGTGCGGACGTTGACTCCCTTGGCGTTCAGGAAGAATGATTCGTCCCGGGTCATGTGAAAGCTGGTGTTGCGCAGTTCCTTTTCGTCGGAGACATCGCCGGAAACGTAGTAGGGGATGCCGCAGCCGCCGTAGGAAATGAGGTTGTCCTGGTCGATGATGGTAACTTCGGCGTCGGGCAGCAGCCGTTTGACGCGGCAGGCGCTTTTGGGGCCGGCGGCTACCCCGCCGATGATGACGATCTTTTTAGCCATGGTACACCTTCCCTGTGAAATGAATTTGTGCGGACTGGTCGGGGAGGGCCGCCAGAAGATGGGCGACGAGCAGGAGACCGGCCTGATCCGTGGAGCCGTTCCCTTCCCGGATGAAATCAGCGCATGGCGTTGACCGCCAGTAGGGCGGATCCGAAGGGATTCCGTAAAGTAGGTAACCTATCGCGGAATATTGTTCCTGTCAAACCCTTCAGGTACTTCATTAAATAATGTTGTATTTTGCCCTGGCAGCACCGCCTGCAGGGGCGGAGACGGCATTTTTTTTCGTCCTGATATGGATACGTTGCGGAATCGGGATCCTGGTTGCTGTTCTGGCCGGCGTGTGTAAAAAATACAGTCGATTACGCGGTTTGGTGGCCGTTCGGGGGGGAAGGCGGCAAAGGTGCGGGGCAGGCGAAGCAATTTTTTGCCGATGCGGCTATGTTTTTGGCAACCCACTGGTATTGAAGGTTTTTTCTTTTGTTCATGTCCCTCGAAAAGGCCGATCCAGCCATGCGGGGACTCGGGCAAGGATCAAAAGTTTTTTTGTTGACAAAGAGTTGAGAGCTGTATAAGTTCACGTTCTGAATAATCATTCACTATGTGGGATTTCCTCATCCCCGCACTGCTTTTTTGCATGGCATGGCAGGGGGTGAACGTGGTTTGTTTATCATTAATTACCGCTTAAGGAGGAAAAAAATGGCAAAGCATGACACGCCCATGATGGACGAGTTGGAGAAAGGCCCGTGGCCGAGTTTCGTCACGGACCTGAAGCGCCAGGCCGAGAAGAGCCCCGCCTGTTGGGACATCCTCGGTCAGTTGGAACTTTCTTTTAAGGATAAGATTACCCATTGGAAGCACGGCGGTATCGTCGGCGTCTTCGGTTACGGCGGCGGTATCGTCGGTCGTTACTCCGACGTTCCGGATCAGTTCCCCGGTGTTGCCCACTTCCACACCGTTCGTCTGAACCAGCCTTCCAGTAAGTTCTACAACTCCACCAAGCTGCGTCAGGTGTGTGACCTCTGGGAGAAGTACGGTTCCGGTATGACCAACATGCACGGCTCCACCGGCGACCTGGTCCTCCTTGGTACCAAGACCGAGAACCTTGAGCTGCTGTTCTACGATTTGACCCACGACCTGAACTGGGATCTCGGCGGCTCCGGCTCCAACCTGCGTACGCCTTCCTGCTGTCTTGGCAAGGCTCGTTGCGAGTGGGCCTGCTACGACACCCAGGCCGTATGCCATGAGATGACCATGCGCTACCAGGACGAGATCCATCGTCCCGCCTTCCCCTACAAGTTTAAGTTCAAATACTCCGGCTGCCCCAACGACTGCGTGGCCTCCATCGCCCGTTCCGACCTTTCCGTTATCGGTAACTGGCGTGACGATATCCGCATCGACCAGGCCGCTGTCAAGGGTTACATGAACGGCGATTTCCCGGCCAACGGCGGCGCCCATGGTCCCGACGTCAAGCTTGACATCGAGAAAGACGTTATTCGCCAGTGCCCCACCGGCTGTATGTGGATGGAAGGCGACACCCTCAAGATCGACAACGCCGAATGTACCCGCTGCATGTACTGCATCAACATGATGCCGCGTGCTCTGCGTCCCGGTGTTGATCAGGGTGCCACCATCCTCTGCGGTGCCAAGGCCCCGATCCTTGATGGTGCTCAGATCGCCACCATGATCGTCCCCTTCATCAAGATGGACCCCGAGAACGAGTTCGAAGAGCTCGGCGACTTCATCGAGAAGGTTTGGGACTGGTGGATGGAGAACGGCAAGAATCGTGAGCGCCTTGGTGAGACCATGCAGCGCGTCGGTCTGCCCACCTTCCTCAAGGTTATCGACGTTGATCCCATTCCGCAGCACGTCAAGGAGCCCCGTTCCAACCCCTATGTCTTCTGGGCAGAGGAAGAGGTCGAGGGTGGTTTCGAGCGTGATGTTAAGGAATTCCGCGCCCGTCACAAGATGTAATTGACGACGTAGGGATTATCTTGCGAAAGAGATTTTTATCTAACTGATATATCAAGGAGGTTAGTCATGGGTTACGATCCGCAAAATCCGATGAAAGACAGAATTACTGACATCGGTCCCCCACATTATGAGCAATTCTTTCCCGAAGTGGTCAAGAAGAACTACGGCAAGTGGCTCTACCATGAGATGGTCAAGCCCGGCGTTATGTGCCATGTCGGCGAGTCCGGCGACAAGTGCTTCACCGTTCGTGTTGGTAGCGCCCGTCTGATCAGCATCGAGCATATCCGCGAACTGTGTGACATCGCCGATGCGCACTGTGATGGCATCCTGCGTTTCACCACCCGGAACAACGTTGAGTTCATGGTCGACGCCGAGGCCAAGGTTCAGCCCCTGCTGGACGACCTGGCCAGCCGTGGCAACAAGTTCCCCGTTGGTGGCACCGGCGCCTCCGTCAGCAACATCGTTCATACCCAGGGTTGGGTACATTGCCACACCCCGGCCACCGATGCTTCCGGTGTCGTCAAGGCGGTTATGGACGAGATTTTCGACTACTTCACCAGCATGACCCTGCCTGCCAAGGTCAAGGTCGCTCTGGCCTGCTGTCTGAACATGTGCGGCGCGGTTCACTGCTCCGATATCGCCATCCTCGGCATCCATCGGAAGCCGCCGATGATCGACCACGATACCATCACCGCGGTTTGCGAGCTGCCGCTGGCCATCTCCGCTTGCCCCCTGGGCGCGGTGAAGCCGGTCAAGGCCACCAACTCCGCTGGTGAGGAGGTTAAGTCGGTGAAGGTTAACGCGGACCGTTGTATGTTCTGTGGTAACTGCTACACCATGTGCCCCTCCATGCCGCTTGCCGATCCCGAGGGTGACGGCATCGCTATTCTGGTCGGTGGTAAGGTATCCAACGCCAAGTCGATGCCCAAGTTCTCCAAGCTGGTTATCCCCTTCCTGCCCAACACTCCGCCGCGTTGGCCGGAGACTGTTGCCGCAGTCAAGAACATTCTTGAGGTTTATGCCAAGAATGCTCGCAAGTTCGAGCGTCTTGGTGAGTGGGCTGAGCGGATTGGTTGGGAGAAGTTCTTCGAGTTGACCGGTATTCCGTTCACCATGAAGAGCATCGACGACTACCGTCTGGCTTATGACACCTGGCGGACCACCACTCAGTTCAAGTTCACAAGCCATATCAAATAATCTTTGCCGATAAGGAGAAAGAACATGGCTGTAGACAAAGAAGAACTGAAGGCAAAAATTCTTGATAAAGCGATGAATGCGCCCAAGCCGCAGCTTTATGTCAAGGACTTCTATGCCTGTGATCCTGAAGCCAAGCCGCGTGAGGTGAAAAACGCCGCCAACGAGCTGGTGAAGGAAGGTAAAATGGACTTCTGGTCCAGCGGCAGCACCACGATGTATGCTGCCAAGGGCCGTGCCAAGGACGAGGAAAATCGTTAATTATTTCCTTATCTGAAGGCTGTCCGAAAAAAAACGCAGGGGTTTTTGCCCCTGCGTTTTTTTTTCTGTGCGCTATCTGTTCATAGAACCAAACAAAGAAATCCCCGATGTGTGCGATACACATCGGGGATTTCTTTGTTGACTGGCTTGCGTATCCAGGCCAGGAGGGCGGGAAAGGTTATGCTCCTTGTCCCGCCTCGGCGGCGGCCGCCTTTTCCAGGAATTCTTCGGCGATCTTCTTGTGCTTGAAGTTGGTGTGGATCCCGGCGACGGTGCGGTAGGCGTCGGCGGCAGCTGCTGTGTCGCCCTGCTTCAGGTAAATTTCAGCGATTTTTTCCATTATCTCCACTGTGCCCTTGGGGTTCAGGGAGCCCTGGTAAAAGTCAATGAGTTCGAAATAGAGCTCGAGAACTTCGTCGTATTTGCCCATCCCGGTCTTGGCCTGGGCAATCTTCCGGCGCAGACTGATCAGGCTTGACTGGTCCTCCTCCTTCGCGCAGATGGCGTACGCGGTGTCGATGTGCTGCAGGGCCTGGGGGTACTCCTCCCGGGCCAGGCAAATATCGGCCAGCTTGTCGGCGGCGTTGGCCACCCCGTGGTCATCGTTGAGTTGCTGGTAGCCCATCAAGGCATTATGGAAAGCATAGGCCGCCATGGTCTGGTCGCCATTCTTCAGGAAGTCCAGGCCGGTTTTGTAGTCGGCCTTGGCCTGGGCCTTTTCGTCGTTGCTCTGCTCAATTTCACTCATCTTCGGTATTTCATTACTCACGTCGGTTCTCCTTGCTCTTGCTCGATTTGGGCCAGGGCTTCGCGGGCCAGGGCGCCTACAGTGGTTTTCACCGGCAGGCCGTGGTCATAAAAGCACACTTCCCGGGAGTCGTCACCAAGGGCCTTGATGCGGCTCAGTTTCTCAACGGCCTTGATACGGCCGCAAAGGCGCAGCATGTTGCCCACCAGGTTTGGCTCCGGGCTGTCCAGGTAGTCGAATAGGTTGTAAAAGGGGATGCTGCGGATCAGGTCCGGCCGGCCAGCGGCGATTTCCGCCAGCGCCCAAATCGTCTCCACCCTGGTTGATTCATGGCGGGTGTAGGGGAGCAGGTGGCGGGTAAAAGCGCCAAAAATGTCGGGGCGGCCAGCGATTACCGAACCGATGGTTTCCACCAGGCCCCAGTTGGTGGCCGCCGAATCGGCGCAGGCCTCGAACAGTCGATGCAGCAGGTCACTGACATGGCCCGGTTGCCGGGTGGCAAGGCGGGCGCAGGCCTGGCCGGTCATGTAGGCGGTGAGCCAGCGGATATCCGCGCTTGGGTCGTAGAACAACCTTTGCAGGAAACGCAGGGTGCGGAGGTCGTCAAAAAGGATATCCACCAGCCCATCGATGTCGCGGCTGGTGACCAGTTCGGCGATCTGCTGTTTTGTGGCTCGATTTTTTTTCCGTTTGGGATCGCGTGCCGGTTCCACTGGCGGCGGGGTGAAGCCTGCCTTGTCGGGGGAGCTGCCTGTCTGGCCCTGCTTGGCCTCGGCGCGTGCCTTGATCTCGGCGACCTCTTTGTGCAGCCGAACAAAGTAGAGCACTCCGCGGATGATGCGGCCGTCCAGATTGCCGGTTTCAATCACCTGATGGGTGTTCTCGTCGTACCTTTCCTGGCGGCCGGTGAGGTAATCCTCTTCCGGGAGCAGCTCCCAGGCAAGATCCCAGTCGTCATTGCAGGCGTAAACCAGGGCCTCGATCATCGCTGAACCGATGTTGAACCCCGTGGGGTCGGAGGTGTAAACCGCGCCGCACTGGCAGGTGCCTACCTTGAATTCGGTCAGCTTGCGTTTGGCCGGTTCCTGGGGGCGTCCTACCTTCTGGCCGCAGAAGACACACCAGGGTGGAACCTTGATGTCGGCGTTTTTCATGACTTGGAAAGTCCCTGGGCAATGGCTTCGTCAAAGCGGGGATCGACCGGGAAGCCAAGGGTTTTTGCTTTTTCGGCGTGCAGCTGCGCGGCGGTGAAATCGTCCTTGTAGTACAGGGCCACGGCCAGGTTGTTCTGCGCCATGGCGAAATCCGGATCCAGATCAATGGCCTTCTGTGCTGCGGCCAAGGCCTGGTCGAAATTGCCGGCCATGATGTGGGCGGTGGTCAGGTTGACCCAGGTGGTGGCGAGCTTGGGGTCGTGGCGGGTGGATTCCACATAGGACTCGATGGCCTTGTCCGCTTCGCCCTGCTGTTGCCAGATGAGGCCGATGTTGGCATGGGCCTGGGCCGACTCGGGCAGAATCTCCACTGCTTTGCGGTTGGCGGCCAAGGCCTTGTCGAGATCGCCCATTTCGAAGAACAGCGCTCCCAGGTTGACATGGGTTTCCACGGAAAGGGGGTCGAGTTCCAGGGACCTGTTGAGCTCACGCAATGCCTCATCGCGACGACCGGCCTTGCGGTAAACCATGGCGAGATTGTGATGGGCCAGGAGGGAGTCGGGATGTTCGGTGCATTTCTTCTCAAGTTCGGCGATTACCGCGTCGAGATTTTCCTGTGGCTGGTTTGACATGGGATGTTCCTCAAAAATATGGTTAGTCCGGCGAAACCGGAAGCCTGAAAACTGGCGGGTGTTGACACGATTTTCAAACAGATAATCACGAAGGTCTCGGATTTCAAGGGCTGCAAGATTACCATATGGGCGCTTTTTCGTCAAAGATTGCCCGCCCTCGCCTGGCCGGTCGTTGCCGGTTTGTGTCGTGCGGCAAACCGGTGCAGATGTGGCGGTTTTTTTGTCGCAGCGGGGCTTCAGCGGCCCAAGCTGGAGAGGGGGCGGCGGCTGGCGTGGGGCGGGAAGAAGAAAGTCGTCAAGGCGGGGGCGATGCGGTATAGTGATTCCTTTTGGGAACCGAATTGCGATAAGGCAGGATGGGAATGGGAACAACGACTTCAATGACGGCGGACGCTCCCCGGGGCCTGCTGATTGCCGGTACCGGGGGCGGCACTGGCAAGAGCGTGGTGGCGGTGGGGCTTGCCGCCGCCTTGGTCCGCCGGGGCATGCGGGTCACCCCCTTTAAGAAGGGCCCGGACTATATCGACGCCGGCTGGTTGCAGATGGCCGCCGCCGCTCCCTGTTACAGTCTCGATCCTTACCTGATGGATGAAACGGCATTGCTTGCCAATTTCAGTCGCCATGACGATGGCGAAGTGGTGTTGGTGGAAGGCAATCGTGGCCTCTATGACGGCGTTGACGCCGGGGGGACTTACAGCAGCGCCGAACTGGCCATCCTGCTGGGGCTGCCGGTGCTGTTGGTGGTGAACTGCACCAAGAGTACCCGGACCGTGGCTGCCATGGTGCTGGGGTGCAAACAGCTGGATCCAAGAGTCGATATCCGGGGCGTGGTCCTGAACCGTGTGGGAACCGCCCGCCACGAGGCGCTGGTCCGGGAGGCGGTGGAGCGCTATACGGCAATTCCGGTGGTGGGGGCGGTTCCGCGGCTTACCGATGTCTTTCCCCAGCGGCATCTTGGCGTCACCCCCTGTCCGGAGCACGACGGCGCCCAGGAAGCGGTGGCCTCCCTGGCCGAGGCCGCTGAAAGATATCTCGATATTGAGGCCATTGTCGGCCTGATGGGGGCTCCGTCTGTCGCCGTCGCCGAACCCCTCCAGGAAGTGTCGCCCCCCCCGGCCAGTCCGGTCCGGATCGGCGTCATCCGCGATGCCGCCTTTCAGTTCTACTATCCCGAGAACCTGGAGGCTTTGGCGGCGCAAGGAGCGGAGCTGGTGGAAATCAATGCCATCGGCGACCCGGAGTTGCCTGCCCTCGACGGCCTCTACATCGGCGGCGGTTTTCCCGAAACCAATGCCCGTTTTCTCGCTGCCAACAGCTCTTTCCGGCGCTCGCTGCGCGAACGCGCCGAGGCTGGGTTGCCCATCTACGCCGAATGCGGTGGCCTCATCTACCTGGGGGAGTCGATCGTGCTCGAGGGGGAGGAGTTTCCGCTGGTCGGGGTCTTCCCGGTGCGCTTCGGGTTGGAGAAAAAACCCCAGGCCCATGGCTACACGGTGCTGGTGGCGGACAACGACAATCCGTTCTATCCGCCCGGCACCGAGATCAAGGGCCACGAGTTTCGCTACAGCCGGATCTCGGCGTGGTCCGGGGCAAGCCGTGATCTGGCCCTGGCGGTCAAGCGGGGAGTGGGCTTCATGGGCAAGCGTGACGGCCTGGTGTATAAAAACGTCCTGGCCCTCTACACCCATGTTCACGCCGTGGGCACCCCGCAATGGGCTCGGGCGCTGGTGGCCCGGGCGCGGCAGTGGCGGGAGGAAAGAACAGTGAGGTGAAGAGCGGTTTCGCTGTAGTGGTTTAGGCAGACCGGAGATGGGCAAGCCGTCTCTTGAACAGCTTAAAGAAGCATCGCCTCGTATCTGGCGAGTGTCTTGGAAAATATGAAACCGGCACGACGCCAAGTCTGAAACTGTTCAGATGTGCCCCAGATCGGGACAGGTAAGCGTAGCGTAGCGGAGACTCCGAGCAGAGGCCTGCGAGCTATAGCAGCGCTATGCGAGCAGGGCTGATCGTTCCGATCTGGGGTGCAGCTGGGCGGTTACTAAACGCCTAATGGGTGGTGTGGGTGCCAAGCACTTTGGTCTGGATGGTGCGCTGGGTTGCAGCGTCCGGCTCCGGTTTGACCCAGTGGATGAATTCGGCCACCACCCTGACAAAGGCGCCGTTGTCTTTCTGGCACTGGTCGCAGATGGAGAGGGCGTTGTCGCGGTACATGATCACCTTGCTGGCCGGCTCGCCATTCTTGTCCACCGCCGCCATCTTGCGGCAGCCGCAATCGAGGCGGACCACCACCACGCCGATACCGTCCGGGCTTCCTTCCAGAATGCCCTCGATCATTGCTTCCTCGGATTTTTCGGCAATTTGTTTCGTGGTCGGTTTCTGGGGTTGTTTCATTGGGATTCTCGTATTCGGGGTTCATGGATTGTACATGGGGAAAGGCCGGACCGCAGCCAGACTGAGAGCCTTACCTTAAAATATCGCTCACGGTAGGTCAACCGGATTCACCGCCGTGGCGATGGTTCTCGACTTCCTGGGGCGCGACGGGTGGGGCGCCCGGCCAGGACTTTTTTTATTGACAAACCAGCAGTGGTCTATTAGAGGAAAAGAGTTTTGAATAGTATCATTTCATGTTTAGAGGAAGAATTGGTGGGTGAGTCCCGCTATTCATTTTGGTAAAATTTATTTATTTTGGAGGTCAAAATCATGTGGCAGATCGACATCGACAAAGACAAGTGCACCGGTGATGAAGAATGTGTAAACGCTTGCCCCGCGCAGGTTTACGAGATGGTAGACGGCAAGTCCGAGGCTGTTAACGCCGACGAGTGCCTGGGCTGCGAGACCTGTGTTGAGGTTTGCCCGGAAGGTGCCATCAAGGTCGAAGAGGTCTAATTCGGGTTTTCTCCGAGTTACCTTCGGTGCGTATAGGCCTGTCTCCCCGCGTGGAGATGGGCCTATCTTATTTGATCGAATTGTGCCGGGGGCAATTACGTTGACATCCGGGCCGGATGCAATCCCGTCCTGTCGTCTCGTTTGGCGGTGTTGTCGATGAAACCATCCAGGAGGGAGAGGCGATGTTGAAGCCGGCGGTGTCGTCCCGCAGTCTTTTGTTGACCGCCGCCCTTTTCTGGAGCGGCATTGGGTTGATGTTGCTTGGCCGCGGCTGGTGTTTGACCAGCCGGGATTCCTTGGTGCCGCTGGCGCTGGCCCTGGCGGTTGGGACGGCCAAGTCCCTGCTGGTGCTGGATCGGACGGCCCGACGCAACGTGGCCCGGCTTCGCGCCATGCCTGACGGCAGTTGCCTGGGCTCGGTGTATACCTGGCGGATGTGGGGGCTGGTGGCCCTGATGATGGTCATTGGCCGCCTGCTGCGCATGTCGCCGGTGCCGCCGGTATATGTCGGAAGCCTGCTGATGGCCATCGGCTGGGCGTTGTTCTTTTCCAGTCGCTTGATCTGGCTTGAATGGCGGCAGTTCGGGCTTCTGGTATGAACGGCAACACCGCCGCCACGGCTGCCGGGGAGGAACGGCAAAGGGGAGAGGTTCGATGTCGACCGGCTCACTGAACAGGGTGGAGATCGACCTTGCCGCCCTGCGCCACAACCACTCGGTGATCCGTTCCCGGCTGAAGCCGGGGGTGCGGGTGATGGCGGTGGTCAAGGCCGATGCCTATGGCCACGGCCTGGTGCCCGTTGCCCGGACCCTGGCCGATTGCGGGGTTGACACCTTTGCCGTTGCCGAGGTCGAGGAAGGCATCCGTCTTCGTGAGGCTGGCGTAAACGGTGAAATAGTGGTGCTGGTGGGAGCGGTGCCGGAGTTTTTTGCCGAGATGGTCGCCCATCGCCTGACGCCGGTGCTCTACGATCCCGCCGGGCTCGCTGCCCTCTCGGCCCTGGCCGTTGCCGCCAGGACCACGGTCAATGTCCATCTCAAGGTGGATGTGGGCATGGGGCGGTTCGGGATCATGCCCGAACAGGCGGTGGCCTTTGCCAGGGCGTTGGCATCACTGCCCGGCCTGGCCCTGGCCGGAGTCTTGAGTCACCTGCCCAAGGCAGATGGCCCAGGGCCGGAAACCGACCGGCAATTGGCGCGTTTCGAGGCCTTGCTGGCCGAGCTCGGCAATGGGGAGGCGGTCCCGCCGCAGGTGAGCCACATCGCCAATTCCGCCGGCCTGTTCCGGACTCCGGCCGCCCATTTCGACATGGTGCGCCCGGGGATCACCCTTTACGGCTGCTCACCCATGGCCGGCGGCGGTGCCGATCTTGATTTGCGGCCGGTGATGCGGTTCGCGAGTCGGGTGATGCAGATCAAGGAGGTGCCGGCCGGCTACGGCATCAGCTACGGCCACACCTTTGTCACGAAGCGGTCCAGCCGCCTGGCGGTGCTGCCGGTGGGCTATGACCACGGCTATCTGCGCCGGTTGTCCAACTGCGGCGAGGTGCTGATCCGTGGCCGCCGGGCGCCCCTGTGCGG
>Ga0224496_10001080_pt1 | contig 17500 bp, 13 predicted proteins | sample SF_Jul11_sed_USG_2_FD_168127 | JGI IMG/M metagenome (GOLD analysis project Ga0224496, IMG submission 168127) | Sediment microbial communities from San Francisco Bay, California, United States - SF_Jul11_sed_USGS_8_1 | ecosystem: Environmental > Aquatic > Marine > Sediment | place: USA...
AGCCATTGGTCTGGGAACTGATTTGATTGAGCGGTATTTTACGGGGACCGCCTCTCGAATTGAGGGAATCGGGATCCGTGAGCTTGGAGAGGAAACCTTACGTCGACATACATTGGCGTATCAACCCGTTCCCATTCGGCAGCTCGATTTCGGTGGGGAAATTCACTATCGCATACAGGGTGAACATCATAACTGGAACCCCGAAACTATATTTAAATTGCAGCATGCGACGCATACCAACAATGCGAAATTGTATGCAGAATATGCGGCCTTAGTGAATGATGAACAGAAGCAGCGTTCTAATATTCGAGGTTTGTTCGATTTTAAATTTCTACCCGAGCCTCTTCCTTTAAATGAAGTCGAGCCAGCCAGTGAAATCGTCAAGCGGTTTACGACGGGGGCCATGTCATTTGGGGCTATTAGCCAAGAAGCCCATGAAACATTAGCGATTGCGATGAATCGCTTAGGTGCCAAGAGCAATACCGGCGAAGGTGGTGAGGACCCTGAACGATTTATTCCCATGCCGAATGGCGATTCGAAGAATTCCTATATTAAACAAGTGGCGTCTGGTCGTTTTGGGGTGACGGCGCACTATCTGGTCAATGCGAAGGAATTACAAATAAAAATGGCGCAGGGCGCTAAACCTGGTGAAGGTGGGCAGCTCCCCGGTCACAAGGTTGATGAGGGTATTGCCAAGCTTCGGTACTCAACTCCAGGCGTGCAGCTAATTTCGCCGCCGCCTCATCATGACATTTATTCCATTGAAGACTTAGCCCAGTTGATTTTTGACCTGAAGAATTCCAATCCGGAAGCCGCTGTTTCCGTCAAGCTGGTTTCCGAAGTGGGCGTTGGGACGGTGGCTGCGGGCGTCTCCAAAGCGCATGCCGATAAAGTGTTGATTAGCGGGGATTCCGGGGGAACAGGGGCATCACCGCTTTCTTCGATTAAATATGCGGGTATTCCTTGGGAATTAGGGTTGGCAGAAACCCATCAGACGCTCGTGTTGAATGATTTGCGAGGACGTATTCGGGTGGAGACAGATGGCCAACTCAAGACGGGGCGTGATGTGGTGATCGCGACACTTTTAGGTGCGGAGGAATTTGGTTTTTCCACAGCCCCATTGATCGTCGAAGGATGCATCATGATGCGTAAGTGTCATTTGAACACCTGCCCGGTTGGCGTGGCGACGCAGGACCCGGAATTGCGCAAACGATTTGCTGGCAATCCTGATCATGTCGTGAACTTCTTTATGTTTGTCGCGGAAGAGATTCGTGGTCTTATGGCCCAATTGGGATTTCGCACGATGCGAGAAATGATTGGCCGAGTGGACAAACTGAAAGTTCAGCATGCGGTAGATCATTGGAAGGCCAAAGGCCTCGATCTATCCCTGTTGTTAACCAAGCCTGATGTCGGTCCCGAGGTCGCGACCTCTTGGGTTCAAGCCCAAGACCATGGTCTTGCCAACATCTTAGATAATCAATTGGTCGAACGATGTCAGCCAGCGATTGAACGAGGTGAATCGGTATCCTTGGAATTGTCCATTCGTAATTTAAACCGGACCACCGGCACGGTGTTGTCCAGCCATATTGCCCGGCGATACGGACCTGAAGGACTTCCCCCTGATACGATCCGCATTAAATTTACCGGATCAGCCGGTCAATCGTTTGGCGCGTTTATCTCGAAAGGCATTACCCTGACCCTTGAAGGCGAATCGAATGATTATTTAGGCAAGGGTTTGTCCGGTGGGAAAATCATCGTGGTCCCTCCACCCAATGTGACCTATTCGCCTGAAGAAACCATCCTGATAGGAAATACGGCCCTCTATGGGGCAACAGCTGGTGAAGGCTATTTCTATGGAACGGCTGGGGAGCGTTTTGCGGTTCGCAATAGTGGAGCTCGTGTGGTCATTGATGGAACGGGGGACCATGGGTGTGAATATATGACGGGCGGCGTGGTGGTGATCTTGGGGAAAACCGGTCGAAACTTTGCGGCAGGGATGTCCGGTGGGGAAGCCTATGTCTTGGATGAAGACGGAACCTTTCCCGAACGATGTAATATGGGAATGGTGGAACGGGAAGTGGTAGAGGCCGCTGAAGATATTCACACCCTTCGCACGATGATTGAGGCGCATTTCCGCTATACGAAAAGTGAAAATGCCAAGAGCGTGTTGGATGCGTGGGATGTCATGTTGCCAAAATTTGTCAAAGTGATGCCGAGAGATTACAAACGAGTGCTTCAAGAGCGAAAAGCAGCTCTGGCTAAGGAACATGCGAAGCGGGATCGTGAGGTGGTGAATCGTGGCTGATCCTCGAGGGTTTTTAAAATTTACCCGCGAAGGGCCACAACGACGGCCGGTGGAGCTTCGCGTCAAGGATTACAAAGAACTCTACAACCCATTTGAGGATGAAAAGCTCAAAGTGCAGGGTGCTCGGTGCATGGACTGTGGGGTTCCGTTTTGTCAAAGTTCAAGCGGGTGCCCTGTCGTCAATTTGATTCCCGAATGGAATGATTTGGTCCATCGCGGCCGTTGGAAAGATGCCCTCAAGGCACTACATACGACGAATAATTTTCCGGAATTTACGGGCCGTTTATGCCCAGCGCCCTGTGAGTCGGCCTGCGTCTTGGGGATTAATAGCGATCCGGTTTCAATTCGCGTCATTGAATGGAATATTATCGATAAAGGATTTGAGGAAGGCTGGGTTGAGCCGATCTTGCCGGTGGTATCGACCGGGAAGCGAGTGGCGGTTGTGGGTTCCGGTCCTGCTGGGTTAGCGGCGGCGCAACAATTGGCACGTGCCGGGCATCAAGTGACGGTCTTGGAAAAAGCTGATCGAATCGGAGGTCTTCTTCGCTATGGCATCCCCGATTTTAAGATGGAAAAGTGGGTATTAGACCGTCGGTTGGATCAGATGCGCAAAGAAGGTGTGACTTTTGAAACGAGCGTCTGTGTGGGCGTCGATACGGATTTAGGGAAATTGCGTCGTGAGTATGATGCGGTCTTGTTAGCCATGGGTGCCGAACAGCCGCGAGAGCTTCCCGTACCTGGCCGAGATCTCAAGGGCGTTCATTTGGCCATGGATTATCTCACCCAACAAAATAAGCGTGTGGCAGGTGATACCATCCAAGGAGAAGAAATTTCTGCTAAAGGCAAACGTGTCGTGGTGATTGGTGGTGGCGATACTGGATCAGATTGTTTGGGTACCGCGCATCGTCAAGGCTGTCTTGAAGCGCATCAATTTGAGCTATTGCCAGAGCCTCCACCAACGAGAGCTGGTTCTACACCATGGCCATTATGGCCGATGAGGCTGCGAACGTCCCATGCTCACGAAGAAGGGTGCGACCGCGAGTGGAGCATTTCTACATCTAAATTCACTGGCGCTCATGGGTACGTGGAAAAGCTGCATGCGAATCGAGTGGAATTAAAAGAAGGGAAAATTCTTCCCGTTCCCGGTTCTGAGATTGAGATGGAAGCGGACTTAGTCTTGTTGGCCATGGGCTTTGTTGGCCCGGTGAAAAACGGCCTCTTGGATTCACTCGGGTTGGACTATGATCCTCGAGGGAATGTGGCGGTTGACGAACACTTTATGACCAATATTGATGGGGTGTTTGCTTCAGGGGACACGAAGCGTGGGGCTTCGCTTATTGTGTGGGCTATTGCGGAAGGCCGGAAAGCAGCGCAAGGCGTTCACCGGTATTTGCAAACAGGGCAATCGCTACGAACTCATTAATTCCTTTCTTTCTGAATTGGCTGGTTTATCTCCAAGCCTTCTCGTCTTCTTCCCTCGTTTAAAATTCTCTGCAAATCCTGTTTGCCAATTTAGGATTACTTGGCGTGGTCCGCATGTCCACTGGCCAGAGTTTGATGAATTTCTTGAATGAGCCGCAACTCTATGTCGGCTAACTCAGCTTGAGGTGCTGCAAACATATTCCCGTTTCTAGAAATTTTTTCGAATTCCGCTCGAACCCAAATCGTGGTGTGGTCGGCCGGTCCCTTTTCGATCATAGCCAGGTATTGATTGCGAAATCCAGAGAGTTCCAAGGAAGGCGGAAGCGACGTTTTTCGATCCGTAATATAAATAGCCTTTTGGTCCGTTTGCATGGTGGTGAGAACCGTGTAGCCATTTTTTGTTAAGGCATCTTCCATGATGGCCGAGACGGCAGAATATGTGAAAGGCAGTTCATGGGTTTGTCCGCCAATTTGTTGGATGACCAGGGATTTCCGCATGAGATCTCGTTGACTACGCAGCCATTGGGCATCTTTTTGAAGTTTGGTATTCTGCTGTTCTAATGATTGAATGGTCGCCACGTCTTTCTTCGGGGTATTCGTGAGGGTATTGGTCAGTTGAGTAATCTGGCTTTGGGCTTCTTGTAATTTGGTTTTGGATGAGGCTTCTGCCTCCCTACTTTCTTGATTCAAGCGGTCGATTTGTTGTTGTAAAACTTTGTTGCCTTCCTGAAGAGATTGAATAACTGACTCCAATTTCTCGGCTTGTTTTTTTAACTGAAGGTTTTCGCCTTGAAGGGCCGATTGGTCTTGAGGACAGGCGGTAAGCAGGAGAGAACAAATCCCAGTTCCGACTACGAAAGCCACTCTAATCAGAAATCTCCGCATCGTAGGAATCTGTGGTGAAATTGGATAATGCCGTAATTCTGGCATAGCTACCGAGTCAGCGCTGTGAGCAAGGATTCAATTTTTGAGGAGAATAGCAAATGGGTACCTTTTATTAGGTAGTCTATGCTTAATCGTCTGTTATTTCAATGAGTGAGGCGGTATGCTTCGCTTTGGTACAGGACAGAAGCCTATTGCGAAGGAGTGATACATGCCGACATTGATCCGAAAGACTTTTCCCGTTCCTCCCCTTTCCTGCAATTGCTCTATTGTGGGAGATGCGGAGACAAAGCTGGCGGTAGTGGTTGATCCCGGTGGGAACCCGGAACACATTCTTGATGACATTGACTCCTTTGGCCTCACTGTCTGTGCCATTTTGCATACCCATGCTCATTTCGATCACTTTCTGGCATCGGGGTATATCAAGGCGGCCACTGGAGCGCCGCTTTGCCTTCATCCCAAGGACCAAGATCTTTGGGACATGCTTGAGCTCCAATGCCAATTATTTGGCGTTCCCTATGTTCCCGCTCCTCCTCCGGACCAATGGATTCAGGATGAAGAGGAGATGATCATTGGGCCGTATACGGCCACAGTTCTGCATACGCCTGGACATACTCCGGGTTCGGCGTGCTTTTATTTTGAAAATCAAGGATTGCTTTTTTCAGGAGACACGCTGTTTCGAGGAGGAATTGGTCGTACAGACCTTTGGGGTGGAGATGGTCAAGCGATCATTCAATCAATTCGAGAACGCTTGTATTCTTTGAATGAAAATACATTGGTGATTCCCGGCCATGGCGGTGAATCATCGATTGGCTGGGAGCGAGAACACAATATGTTTGTGAAGGCTTGATGGAAAAGGCTTGTCACACTACGTTCATTGGGGTGGGCCAAAATTGAGAAGGCTGGGTCAAATGATTGTCTGTCTTTTTTATGCAGAAAATACGAAATCAAAACTAGTGAGAATAACCTAGGTCAAGCGTCCTTCTTGTGGGCAATGATCAGCATTTATAGGAATTTCAGAGAATTTCATATTACGAGCTAGCAATCAGCTAAAAACTTTCTTGCGTCACTGATTGTCATATGCTATAACCAACACCTCTTTCGGATCGATTGAAAATAATTAATTAGAAAAATGGCTTTCGTTTTTAGGTAAATTCTTCATTATCAACAAGCTTCTCATGAGGAGGTAGGCGATGCACAAAGTGCTTCTATCCGTCCTTTTAAGTGCGGTGTTAATTGCGGCGGGTTCATCATCAGCATGGGCGTTACAATCAGGTGGCGTGGAAATCGGTGATTTAGAAACCGGTTCTGTTGTAGGGCAAGCATTTAAAGCTCTCGACGTTGATCTTGAGTTGAATGCAATGGAAATCGGTGGAAAAAAGGTGTGGTATCCACCAACATCTATCCTTAACCTGGTTTCTGGTGCAACAGGCGGAAGAGCAGGAAGGCCGGTTTTGCTCAAAGTCACGAATAACATGGACAAAGAGCATGGCTTTGATCTTTCCGCAGATTCTGCGTTTGCGGGTCCAACATCGATGCACATTAAAATTACTTTGGCGCCAGGGGAAACCAAATATATTGGTATTCCTATGAGCGATCTCACGTATGTGACGGCCAACAACTTATTGAACTACAAGTGTCAATTACATGCTGCCCACCTTGGGGGCCAGTTGTTAATCTTGACTAAATAGTTCAAGTTTTAACTCGTTTCATATAAAAAGCCCCGTTCCTATTCTAGGAACGGGGCTTTTTTATTTTTTGGGCTGGTTAAATTTTGTCGTTGGGGAAGCTCTAAATTTCCTTTTCATCATTGTGGCAATTCACGTTGGCGCCCAGGGGGATTTGCTGGGCTCCAATCAGTCTTCCTTTGACGAGAAGAAGTAGGAAGCGGTTGGTCTGGGGGTCTTCCTCTGAATTCACTTGAAGCTCGGTATTAATGTCCACAATGATTTCATTTGAAACATCGGACGTTGTATCATTGATCACCCAGAAATAACGACTACCTTTAGGATAAATCTGCGAGACAAATTGATCGATAACCGACGAAACAGCAGGCTGTGCTGATTCACTAACCGTAGGACCTAATGTAAGAGCCAGGAGAAAAGCCGTAATGGGGAGGTAGCGCATGTGATTCCTCCATGGTAAGAAGTGTGTGGGAAAGTTGAATATTATACTTGTCTTCTCTTCCCTTCTTTTTTCGGGTGACATCTGACAAAACTATAATAATAGCTTACCTTGAATAGACTTCCAGGTAAATTGGGCAGTTTGGATCTGCATGAAAAGAGGCAAGGGAGTGCCTTCTTTGATTCAACCTTAGAAAGAGAGCTTTGAATTATTTCTATGCTGTCGTTTTTGAAATTACAGGACGGAACCAATAAAAAACGTATATTTTTCTTGCTGGTTATGGCCTTGTTTCTCATTTCAGGGGCCTTATTATTTAATGCCCCTGGCCAGACGCAAGTGATCACTGTGAAGTTTCCGAATGGAGCGTTTCTGAAATCGGAGGTGGCAGATACGCCAGAAAAACTCTTGTTTGGATTGGCATTTAGGCCGGCGCTTCCAGCCAATGAGGCTATGCTCTATATCTTTGCGGAATCCGGTCCTCATCGAGTGTGGACAAAAGAGTTTCAATTTTCAGTGGATGTCATCTGGGTAGATGAAAGTAAAATTGTGGTGCATTTGGAAAAAGATGTTCCACCCTGCTCCGCCAATCCCTGCACCTGGTATGGGCCACCGCCAAAGGACGCACGCTATATTCTTGAGACCAATGCCGGCTTTATTGACAGAGAGAAGGTGATTGTTGGGAATCAACTCAAATTTGCGTTATCTTTTCCTTAGCCCCCTGGGATTCCGTCTGTTATGGACCTGAGGCAACGTGAACCGGTGAGTCCGAAGGAAGGGTATGTGTTTGTGGCAAATCTTGAGGATCTTCCTGAAGGCAAAGGCCGCGTCTTTAAAATTGAAGGTAAGAGTGTTGCGGTCTTTCGTATCGATGACCGGTGCTTTGCGATTAATGATATCTGCCCTCATCAAGGGGCTTCCTTGGGGAAAGGCCGACTCAAAGGATTTGTGGTCGCGTGCCCCTGGCATTTTCAGAAGTTTGATATTCGGACAGGGTTTGGCCCGGATGGGGGAGGGTATTGTGTGGTAAATTACGATGTTCACATCGCGAAAGGGCAAGTCTTTGTGTGCCTAAAAAAGCGTGATTGGTTAACTGGGGAATAATCTTTCATTAATTACCCTTGAATGTGTTTCAAGTAGGGGCCAGAATATGGATACGAGCCAAATTGACATTAAACCGATTCAGACGTTGCAGTCGGAAACCTTTCAGATTCATTTGTGGGAAGATCGTACCCGTGGAGAACAATGGGTGCCCACTTATAATCCCAAGGTGTTGGCGTTAGTCGCTGATGATTTCTTGCGCACCGTGAGTAACAATGCAGTAGATTCTGGCCGCCGGTCGTTTGAGTTTCACGCGTTGGAACCGGGAAAGCATCGCGTGGAGTTTAGTAAGCGAATGGCGTGGAAATTCACTGCTGAAGACCGTCGGGTATTTGAAGTGACGGTTCTTCCTTCTTCCGCTTAATAAGGTTGTATGCCAAATATTGGGTATCTCAATGGTCGATTCTCCCCTTTAGGGGAGATTACGATTTCGCCTGATGATCGGGGATTCCTCTTTGGTGATGGGATCTATGAAGTTGTTCGGGCCTATCACGGGGTCCCTGCTTTTTGGCAGGATCATTGTGCGCGCCTGCTTCGTAGTGCCAAAGAAATTCAGCTCCCCTTTCAAATACAACCGCACGATTTTCATCAACTTTTGCTCACTGGGCTTGAGCAGAGTGGATTTTCTGAAGGGAAGATATATATTCAGATTACTCGAGGGGCCGCTCCTCGTGAACATGGATTTCCTCCTAATGTCTCGCCCACCGTGTTTTTATCTTTTCGCGAGATGGGGGCGATGCCTGTGGCATTGACCAAGCGAGGCGCGAAGGTTATCACGGTTCCGGATATTCGTTGGGACCGGTGCGATATTAAAAGTTTAAACCTTCTACCGAATGTGCTGGCGAAGCAGAAGGCTCAAGAAGCCAAGGTCTTCGAAGCCATTTTTGTCCGGGATGGCTTCGTCATCGAAGGCGCAACCAGTAATATTTTTTTGGTAAAAGATGGGCAGCTTCGAACCCCTGAACGGAATCATTTTGTTTTGTCTGGCGTCACGCAACAACAGGTCATTCAAGTCGCGCAAGCCCACGGGCAACAAGTCCATTTTGATCGAATACCGCTCGAAGATCTTTATCAAGCGGAAGAGGCCTTTCTGGTTGGGACTACGATTGAGGTCCTTCCCGTTGTGACTGTCGATGGGCAAACCGTTCACAATGGCAAGCCCGGGCCGGTCACGTGTGCTCTCCAGCACTATTTCTCGGAGCTTGTGGCTCAGTTTTAGCAGAAGTAACGAACACTAGAAGGAACCGAGAATGTTGGTTTGCCGATCATTTTCTTCCATAGCTACCGTTTCCCCATCCCCCACAGGTCGAATTCTTCTTATTTTCTCACGGTATGACCTTTTCAAGCTTTATGAAATGTGAGGAGATCGAGCTTTGACTTGACAGGCCGAACTGTTTTGGATACCTTTTCTGCTCCCCGAAGCAGGGGAATTACGTCTCTTTGTCAGAATTTGATGCAAAAATATTAAGTCGTTGTCGGGTTATTTTTTTTAAGGAGGCCGGTCCATGTTTTACGTGAAAACTCGAAATACCGTCACATCCCTTTCCGTAGGATTGTTCCTAGGGGGGATTTCGCTGTTTTCGGCTGGGACTCTCTTGGCCGGAGATTCTCATGAAGCCATGATGCACAAGGCTGGGATGAATTCACAGTCGCCAGGTTGGGCGGAAAAGCTCAAAGGCCAGACCATTGTGGAAGATTCCATGGAAGGGCGTGCGGAGCGCGCTGCACTCGTCGAACAGCAACATCAGCGGATGATGCAGCAAATGGAAAAGGAAATGGATCATAAGGGTGCCGAGACGGGGGTCTTCAATGGCATGTCCATGATTCATCAATATGGTGGCGGCCCTGGTAATGGACTGTTGTCAAGCAACATTGGTGTGGAACCGGTGTCGATGAATGGTGGGAAATGTCCAGCTACCGCAGCCGTTCGGAACTACGATATTTCCGCCATTAACGTGGAAATTACCTTGAACCAATGGCTGGATTACTATCCTGGCTATATGTATACCCTTACGGAGAATATTGAAAAGGTTCGTGAAGAGGAAGCCAAAAATGCGGAAGCGCGCGAGGCTGAAGGGCATGCTAATCCAGGTGGGGTGAAAAATGGGATTCAAGGTCAATGGATCCAACCGTTGGTCATCCGAGGGAACCAAGGCGATTGCGTAAAAATCACGCTTCGCAATGCTTTGGAATTTGGTGAAGAGGTGAGTCTGCATATTAATGGATCAGATATGGTCATGAGTGAAACAGGCCAGCCTGCGGCGACTACCAATCCCGATACGGTTGCGGAAGAAGGTGGAAGCGTTAGCATGGAATGGTACATCCACCCCGATACGCAAGAAGGTGGTCGACAATTCCATACATTCAGCAATGATCGAGAATTAACGGTCATGGGGATGTTTGGGGTGTTTGTCGTGGAGCCGCGTGGTTCGAATTATTTTGAGCCCTTAGGCACAGGTCCAGCCACGGAAGCGACGAGTGGCTGGCAAGTGATGATTGATAATGGCGATGGTCCGGACTTCCGTGAATTTGTCCTGATCTATCATGAAGTGGGCGATGAGGCCTTCCGTCCAGTGAATAAACATGGGGACTTCTTGCCACAACGGGATCCGTTAACGGATGCCTATCGACCTGGTGCCAGAGCCATCAATTACCGAAGTGAACCCTTCGGCATCAATAATATGCATGTGCAACATGAGTACTTTGGTTTTGAAGATGAGTCGATGGCCTATAGCTCGTATACCTTTGGTGATGCAGGCCCGACGATTCCTCGAAGCTATTTAGGGGATCCAGCAAAATTCAGACTCGTTCATGGCGGGTCGGAAGTGTTCCATTCTCATCATCCCCATGGTGGATCTATTCGATGGCAACGGAATCCACGGGCCACGCAAATGCCAGTCTGGAACACAGGGCAAAATGGGCCGGTGAAATATCCTGTGATCCGAACGAAGTCTGACCGGGTGGACGTGGAAGTCATTGGGCCATCGGAAGCCTTAGATTTGGAAACCGAATGTGGTTCCGGCTTGTGCCAATGGTTGGCAGGAGACTTTTTATTCCATTGTCATGTGGCGCATCACTATGTGGCGGGCATGTGGGGCTATTGGCGGGTGTACAACACCATTCAAGAGCCTGGTATACAAAATGACGTGATGGCCCCATTGCGTGAGTTGCCGGATCGTTTAGGCCGTATACATAAGCCAGTCACTTCCGATCAATTAGTAGGAAAAACTGTTAATTGGTTTGGAAAACAGTTCAAAATTGTGGGTAAGGGCAAAAGCAATTGGAAGGCCGAGCCTGCAGTCGTCAATATCAAGGATTGGGTAGAAATGCAGTTGGTAAACCAGGGTAAACCAGGGAATACCGATACTGAGGAGGGCCAACTGAAATCCTATGATGCGAGTGTCATGGATTGGACGTGGCAGGGCAACAAAGCGATGAGTGAAAAAGAAGCCACCATTGGGGAAAATCCAAAATATCATCCGGAGTGGCAGGGCTATACGCCTGGTGAACGACGTCAAATATGGTTTGAGCCAACAACAGGGAAAGTGGCTTGGCCTTGGCTGACGCCGCATTTTGGCAAGCGTGTACCGTTTTCAAACGATCATAATCCGGCACCATGGTTGGAAATGATTCGAATGAATCCAGATGGAACACGTTCCGTTGAGCCAGCGAAACCAGGTGAAAATGGGCCGTGGAGTTTGTGCCCCGTTCGAGCTGGGTCGCAAGATTACAATGTGCATTTTATTAAGTTGCCGATTGAATTGTCGGCTGCCGAAGGTGATGAACCCGCGATTGTCGACCCTAACGGATTGCTCTATGTCGTGCACGATGAAGAGGAAGAAGTTCGGGCCAACAATGACAAGAAATTTCCTTTGGTCGTGCGAGCCAATGTCTACGATTGCATTGACTGGACGCTCACCAGTGAATGGCTGGATGATGATATCACCAACTTCCAATCGTCCAAGATCAACACGCATTTCCATTTCTTTCAATTTGACAATCAAGCGTCCGACGGGGTGATCTCAGGATTCTCGTATGAGCAATCCATGCGCCCGTTTACGCAATTTGAAAAGCCAACCAAAAAAGGGTTGCCGATTCCCATGAATGCCAAGGTCACCAAGGCATCAAAAAAGGGAGATCGAACAATCCAGGTTTCGAATGCGAAGCAATATCATGTCGGTATTCCAATCCTAATTGGCGCGGATAATGTGACAGGGCAAGAAATTCGTCGAATCGTGGCCATTGGAGGAAGTGCTAGTTCATCAGCGTCTGCTTCAGGTGCGTCCAGTTATACGGTCGCTCCTGGCGATACCTTAGGGAAGATCGCCCAATCTCTTGGAACATCTGTCAGTGCTTTGCAGGATTTAAATGGGTTACAGAATAAAGACCTCATAATGGTTGGACAAAAGTTGAAAGTCCCAGGATCGGATGCTGGTGATTCCGCGCCTGCTCCATCTGGAGGCAATACCCTCACGTTTGATCAGCCATTGAAAAATGATCATCCTGTCGGGGACATTCTGACTGTGGAATATGTGCGTCAACGGTTTTGGGTGGATGCGGATGTAGGGAGTGTTTTCTGGCATGACCATGCCTTTGGTGGAACCACGTGGCCTCATGGTGCCGTCGGGACGATGATTGCTGAACCATTCAATTCCACATGGCATGATCCTAAAACTGGAGAGCCCATTCGTACAGGCCCGGTTGCCGATATTCATGCCATAGAACGGGTTGGACATGATGTCGCAGGGAGTTTCCGAGAACTCATGGTCCACGTCATGGATACGGTGCCGCATACGGTGAATGTGGTGACGGCAGGAAATCCTCCTGGCCAACCGATTGATGTGGCATTGGAAGCTGGGCGGACGGTGTCGTTCATCATGCCTCCAAATGAAAAAATTAAAATGACTCCCATGCCATTTCTGAATGGGGGTACGCATACGACAGGAGGAGCGTTGAATTTCCGGGCAGAGCCATTTGCCCAACGCTTGAATAACAACCCTGAACCATCACAAATATTCAGCAGTACGGTTCACGGTGATCCGAGTACGGCCATGTTACGGGCCTATCTTGGTGATGCCATCGTGTTCCGTTTGATTGATGTCACCATGAATGAAAGTAACGTGTTTACGGTTTCAGGGCATACTTTCTGGACTGAACGGTATGCACAAGAAGCCAACCGCAAAAATTCCATTCATGTTGGAATTGCGGAACGTTATGATTTAGTGGTTCCAGAAGCCGGTGGGCCTCGCCACCAACCTGGTGATTACATGTTCTTCAATGGACGCAGCTCCAAGTTCTCAGAAGGAGCCTGGGGTATTATTCGGGTGTTAGATAAAGAAATTGATGACCTCAAGCCTTTGCCAACAAAGGCATACGGGAAGGACGGAATGCCGGAGAAATTGCCGGTGTGTCCAAGTGATGCTCCCGTGAAGAGTTTTAATGTTGTGGCGATGGATCATCCTGGCATGAGCTTTAATACGAACGCCGAGGAATCTATCGAAGTCGACTTCGAACGAACGATCGAACTGCGAAATCCTGAAGCCAAGATTTATGTGTTAGAGGATGAAGTGCAGAAGGTATCGGGAGAATTCCAACCCATGCCGTTAACCATTCGGGCGAATGTGGGTGATTGTCTCAAAATCAATCTGACGAATAAACTCAAAGAAGGCCGGGCGTCTTTTTCGGCCTTTAGTTTAGTGTTCGATCCTACCGATTCCCAAGGTGTCAACCTAGGGAATAACCCAGGTGACCAGACCGTGGCCCCTGGAGAATCCCGAACCTATACTTACTATGCGGATCCCTTCAATGGGGAAACCCAGTCGTTGGTATGGGATTTTGGCAATGCGGCCATGAATCCTCGGAATGGATTATTTGGGGGAATAGTGATTGGACCAAAAGGGTCAACCTATCGTGATCCAAATACAGGCGAAGATATTTCTCTGAAAAATAGCTGGAAGGCCGATGTGATTATTGATCATACGATCGAAGGGTATGAAGGCCGAGCCAATTATCGAGATGTGGCCTTGTATTTCCAGGACGAAGACAACATTATCGGAACCAGCTTTATGCCCTATGTGCAAAATGTGGCTGGTTTGCTGGGTGTGAATTATCGCGCCGAACCCTATCTCTATCGTGAAGAAGGAGGTTGTACGTTGGGCCGAATGTTCCAGCCATGCGAGGTAGATAATCCAAAAGATCCAGTAACCCCATTGATCGAAGCCCATGCAGGGGACAAAGTTCGAATCCATGTCTTTGGTGCCAGCAGTGAGCAAAATGGGATGTTCACCGTTGAAAAGCACGAATGGCCAATTGAACCCTTCCTCCCAGGGGCCGATATGATTAGTACTGTGGAGTTCTCGGGTTCTGAAGGGATTGATGTGTTTATCCCATCGGCAGGAGGCAAATGGGCGATGCCCGCCGATTACGTATGGAGCAATGGTCGGTTACCCTACTCCCAGTCTGGGCAATGGGGCTATCTCCGAGTGTTGCCGAGTACGGATCAACGTATTTTGCCTCTATCCGGTTCCGCAACTTCTCATAAACAAGCCTCTCTTGAGGATGATTTGAGTGAAGCCAGAATCATCCCGGTAGTGGCTAAATAAGTTTAGAATTAGGTCAGAGAAGAAAGCGGGGGAGTCGGAAGGCTTCCCCGCTTTTTTTTTAGGGGTCTTAACATGGTATTCTATAAAATTAGGTCATTAAGTTTTTTTCTATAGAACTCACTCTAGATGGCCGGATTGAATGATGAGTCAAACTGAGGAGGGTGGGAAAATGTTTGTTTGGGTTTTGTTTATTGCATGGTGTGGGGTACTTATGGGTTCACCCGCGTGGGCTTACACAGAAATTTCTGTGGAAAACGGCGGCACACTCAAGGGATCGGTGACCCTGTTGGGTGAAAAACCTCGGCCCATGGCTATGAATTTGGTCACGATTCCTGATGCGGTGTATTGCGGGAGAATTTCTACTGGGACGGGTTGGCGTATCGTTGAGGACTTTCTTCTTGGACCAGGCGGCACCTTAAAGGATACTGTGGTGATGTTGAAGAATGTGGAAAAAGGCAAATCATTCGACATTCCAAAAGTTGAAATCGAAGCGATTGACTGTGATTTTTACCCGTTTGTGAATGTGATCAAGGATCGGGACGAATTAACGGTCATTAATATGGATCCGATTGAACATGATATTCAAGGATATGAGACAGCTCGAGAGCGAGGTGCCAGAGTACTCTTTAATCGTCCCTTGCCGATGAATCCCTTCCATAAGGTTGTTCAACTGTTCGGTGAAAATGCCCACACGCATATGCCAGGAAAGCCAATGGTAGAAGAAATTCATCTTCGAAAAAATCGTAATATTTTTGTCATGCAATGCGGCTTTCATCCGTACATGTTTTCATGGGGGGTTGTTCTGGATAATCCCTATTATTCCATTACGAAAGAAGATGGAGTCTTTGAAATTTCTGATATCCCACCTGGAGAGTATGACCTGGTGACGTGGCATCCTGGAATGAAAACGTACCTTGAGCAACGCGTTACAGTAGAAGCTGGGGAAACCGTAACGGTAGATTTCAAATATGAATCCCCTCAAGGAAGACGCAGTGCTCATGAAATGCATGACAATCCTCGTTTTGGGGAAGAACTGCTTGAAGAGGGTGAAAAAATTATTCCATCTCTTCGGCGGCAAATTCCGTAATTTCTATGAACCTGTTGGCTTTGATCATTGCGATGGGGTGGTTTGTTATCGGCGAAGGTTCCTTCGCCTTTGCCTACGAAGTGAAAAATATTGAAGATGGGGGAACAATCACTGGCACGGTGACTCTCAATGGAGGTGCTCCTGTGCCCAAAGCCTATAATCTTATTACTTTTCCAGATCCAGAATACTGCGGCCGGATTTCTGATGGTAAGGGGTGGCGATTATTAAAAGACTTTGTGGTCAATAACCACAATCAAGTGCAAGGGGTGGTGATGGTGCTTGAAGGGGTTTCTGCTGGGAAACCCTTCACGCTTTCCATCCCAAAGGTTGAAGCAAAGGATTGCCAATTTCTGCCGTTTACCACGGTCGTTCGTAGTGAACATGGCATTGAGGTGGTGAATATGGATCCAGTGATGCACGATATTCAAGCCTATGAAACCTCACAAAGCCAGGGAACGCGGGTCTTGTTTAATTCCCCACTTCCTTTTAATCGTAAGCATCAGCGTGAAAATATTCACGCGACGCATGCGCACATGCCGGGAACATCCATGGTTCATCAATTCCACTTGAGCAAAGGCCGGCAAACATTTGTGATGCAATGCGGGTTTCATGCCTATATGGAGAGTTGGGCCATTGCCGTGGATAACCCTTATTTTGCGTTTACGAGTGAGACGGGGAGCTATGAGATTACGGATATTCCTCCGGGAACCTATCGTCTGCGTGCCTGGCATCCCAGCGTGAAACACGAAGACATTCAAACCGTGACGGTCCAAGCAGCACAAATGACTCAGGTGGATATCTCCTTGGATTCTCCAGCCAGGCGATGGACCGCTCATACCCGTCAAACGCCACCACGTTTTACTCCAGCCGCACTGGGACGCCCCATTGTCATTGAGCCTCTGGTTGAACATCAACGGCCTTGAGGTGGCCCGTTGAATGTTTTTTCAACAGGTCATGGGAGGAATGTGTCCCAGCCATTTCTGATTATGGGCCTGGCATGTCTGGCAGGCTTCTTGTTAAGCACTGATGGCTGGACACAGCCGGTGGAGTTGGGTGTCGGCTCCGCAGAGTTTTCGGCCAGACTGATATGGAAACATGATGGGCGAAAAGCCAAAGCCCAATTATTCGTGAAACAAGATCGTTATCGAATTGAACATATGGGGGGCGTCAAAACCGAATTGGGCTATGCGGGCGTGTCGATTGTGCGGCTGGATGAGCAAAAGGTGTGGTATGTCCTATCCGAACGTCGAATGGTCGTGAGTGTGCCGTTAACGTCTGACTATCTGCTACCATTTGCCGTGACGTTGGAAGGAGAAACCCGTCGGACCTTGATTGGCGACTCCATGGTCAATAATGACGCAGCCCTGCTCTATGATGTGGAGACTCAGGATCGATTTGGGAATACGGAGAAATATTTTGAGTGGGTTGATCCTGCTCGACAGGTCTTATTGAAGCTGGTGAGTCAAGACCGCGATTGGTTTGTTCAATATGAGCATGTGGTCGTATCCACTCAGCCAGAGTTTTATTTTGAAATCCCTTTGGGATATAGGAAGATTGAAGCGCAAGAGGCTCCAAGCCCTAACGGTTAAGGGGGGTGTTCGTGAACGTACACATGTGTATTCGTGGTCTGCATGTATTGAAATGTGTCGGCATCTTTGTGTTGGCGATAGGTGGGGTCTTCCCGGTTCACAGTTGGGCCAAGGTGTCCCAGAGTACGGGCCTTGAAAAAGTTCAAGCGGCGTTCGATAAAGGGGATTTTAAACAAGTCGTGGAGCTGGTGGAGCCTCTGCTCCAAGAAGCCAACCCTTCGCCTCAAATGTATCGGCTCCATATTCTGGCCCTTGCCAGAATGGGAAATTCCCCAGGAGCCATGGATTCGTATGAGAAATTGGTTCAGTCGACCAAACGAGAAGATGAGAGCCTTTTACGGCAGCTAGCTCTTGCGGTCATTCTATCAAAACAAGCCGATATGCGGGAGCA
>Ga0224496_10001081_pt1 | contig 17498 bp, 19 predicted proteins | sample SF_Jul11_sed_USG_2_FD_168127 | JGI IMG/M metagenome (GOLD analysis project Ga0224496, IMG submission 168127) | Sediment microbial communities from San Francisco Bay, California, United States - SF_Jul11_sed_USGS_8_1 | ecosystem: Environmental > Aquatic > Marine > Sediment | place: USA...
AAGTTCTATGGCCCCCCCATTGGCCCCGGCAGAACGGCGGTAGCTAAATGTGAGGGTGGCGGAGGTCCCTCCGGAGAGATTCACCTCCCGTTCGATTGAGCTGGGTGGCCCCGCTCCCCCTCCACCAATTTGGAAACAATTCCCGGCTGCGCATTGCGCAGCGGTTACTACTTGAAATCTTCCACTTGTGGGCCCATCTGATTCACCCGTTTCCTGCCAGTCGTTCGCCCAGTTCTCCGTGCCATCGTTCCCATTGTAGGCAATAGCGTTAAACTCATCCCTGACGTGGCGACAAATTGGATTCAGAGGATTCCACTGTTTGCCGGTTGTGCACGAAGGATCGAACCAATAGGTCGTATTGGTGGTGAGTGCAAACTGGACTTCCGGAATGGCGTAGGTGGTTGCTTCATCAAAGCCGATCATGGTGCCCATGAGGTGGAAGGCATTATGGGTGGGTAGTAAGCCTCCTCCGGAATCGGTCGAGGGTGTCGTACTGATGAAATAGCTAGCTCCGTTGCCTTCAGGTGTGATGGCCAAGGAATAGAAGACATGCCCGACATTGCCTCGATGAATGTGTAGGTTGGGAACCAGGCTTTCATCGGTCGTCCACCAGGTTTCAAATTCAGCAGGTGTGGTGATGATTGGTGCGGCGTCCTGAGTGAGATTGGTAATCAGGAGAAAACGAGTGTCGACTAATTCAGCAGGCGTGAGGCCGGTACTATTATCAAACCCGGCCAGGGTTGGATGGACCGCGTAATACCGCGGAAATCCTCGGGCATTGGTGGTCAATTGTGCTGTAGAAAATGAGACATAGTCCGGAGCAAGACTGGCGAGTGAGGGTGGGAAGGCTTTGTTCTGTTCAAGAAACGTCTGGATTCCCTCCGCGATGCGGAGAAGCTGTTGGTCTTCTTGATCCTGATGTCGTTGATTCCAAATTTTGACGAGGGGAGGTGACACAAGTGCTAAGCCAATTGTGATAACCGCGAGGGCCCCAATAACGGCAATGAGGGAAAAGCCGCTTTGAGAACAACCAGCTAATGTTAAATTGGAACGGCCAGGAGAACGGTGGAGCGGGTGTTCCATGCGACGTTCACTAGAATCCGCCCATTAAACTCATCATGGGCATGAAGAGGGCTAAGGCGACAATTCCCACGATGCCAATCAGGCCTAGAGTGATGACGGGTTCTAATATGGCAAAGATTTTTTTGACCCGGCGGGGAATCTCCCGGTTGTAATAATTGGCCACATTCATGAGGGTTTTGGGTAAGCTCCCGGTCGTTTCGCCCACGGATATCATTTGGACCATCATAGGCGGAAAGATCGAGTGGCGACGGAGGGAATCATGAATCGTTGAACCTTCGGCAATGTTTCGTTGTATGTCTTGAAGGGCATTGGCCACAACCTGATTCCCAACCAATCCACGACAGAGTTGCAGGCAATGGAGCATGGGAATGCCAGCTCGATAGAGCACGGCGAAATTTTGGACGAACTTGGATAAGGTTAACATTTTGAGCAGTTCTCCCAGAATCGGCAATTCTAAAACCATCCGGTCACGCCAGGATGAAAATCCAGGCATGTACTTCCGCCCTGTCCACCAGGCTAGCGGTACGATGAGAAGCAGGGGCATCCAAAAATACCAGTTGTTCACCATGAATTCACTGATACTGATCACGAGGACGGTGACGAATGGGAGAGGGACATTCAGGTCGTGCAAGACCGGAATGAATCGTGGAATGACAAAGGTAAACAATAAGATCAGTAACCCGGTCACTGCGATAATCACAATGCTGGGGTAAATCGTGGCTTGGCGGATATCGCCACGGATTTGATCAGCCCAGTCTAAATATCGCTCCAGTTCTTTGAAGGTATCAGTCAAGGTGTCACTTTCTTCACCGGCTTGGACGAGGTTGGTCACTTGCGGAGGGAAAATGGTGGGGTACTGATTCATCGCTGCATAGAGAGAGCTGCCGGCCTCAACCTGCTGGAAAATTTTTTGTAAGGTTGCGCGCAATTGAAGGTTGGGTGTTTCTTCAGACAGATTCTTAACGGCCTGGGAAAGCGAAATGCCGGCATCCAATAACGTGAACATATGGGTGGAAAATTCCAAGAGATCGCGGGATTTCACCTTGCCCAGTTTGCCGGTACGTGAGGAGGTTTTGGGCTTGGCCTCGAGGGCTCGAACCAGCCAGAGTCCCATGTCTTGAAGCCGATGTTCCAATTGCGAGAGATCCCCTGCCCTCATCTCGCCTTCCGCAGGTTTGCCCTGTGCATCAATGGCGCGGTAATGGAAGTTAGCCATTTGTGACTCTCAAGACTTCTTCGACTGTGGTGATTCCTTTGAACGCTTTTCGCAATCCATCTTCAAACATCGTAGGCATGCCCTGTTTCTGGGTGATCGCGCGAATGCCGGCCATGTCTGGTCCATGGACGATGGGCGCATGGAGTTGGTCTGTGATTTGAATGATTTCGTAAATACCAGCCCGTCCTTTGTATCCCGTGTTATTGCAGGCGCGGCATCCGGTTCCAGCCCATAATTGAGGTGGTAGGTCATCAGGCAGTTCGAACTGCAGTTCGGCTAAGACCTGTTCAGCGTCCTCACGCACAGTTTTGCATCCTGGACAAATACAGCGAACGAGTCGTTGTCCGATGACTGCGGTGAGAGCCGAGGCTAAGAGAAAGGGTTCGATGCCCATGTCGATGAGACGAGGAATCGCGCCCAGCGCATCGTTGGTATGCAACGTGGAAAACACCAAATGCCCGGTTAAGGCGGCTCGCATGGCCAGATCTGCCGTTTCCTGATCGCGGATTTCCCCGACCAAGATGACGTCAGGATCTTGGCGAAGGAGTGCTCGCAGCCCTGCCGCAAACGTCATGCCGATATCAGGATTGACTTGGGTTTGGCGAATCATGGGCATTTGATACTCGATGGGATCTTCCAGCGTAAATACGCTTTTTTCTTTGGCATTGACATGGCGAAGAGCCGTATACAATGTGGTGGTTTTTCCGCTCCCGGTGGGACCCGTCACCAAAATGATTCCATGCGGTTGTTGAATGAGCGACTGAATGCGGGTTTGATCATTTTTAGTAAATCCTAATGCTCGGAATTCCAGCTTGATGGCGCCTTTATCCAAGACCCGTAAAACGAGACTTTCTCCGAAGTTGGTGGGTAATGTCGACACGCGAAGGTCAATGCGGCGATGGCCTAGGGTAAATGAAATTCGTCCATCCTGCGGCGTGCGTTTTTCTGTCAAATTTAAATTGGCCATGAGTTTCAAACGAGCCGTAATGGGAGCCTGAAGGGGTTTGGGAATGAGCAGTTCCTGCGCTAAGATTCCATCAACTCGCATGCGGATGCGCAAATATTGTTCATCCGGTTCGACGTGGATATCTGTCACCCTGGCCTGGATTCCTGCGATGATTAATTGATTGCACAAACGAATCATGGGGGCTTCCTGGCTCGCATCTTCACCAAGATCAGAAAAGCCCTTTGCGGCCAGTTCATCCAGGAGTTGTTTGATGGACTCCGTGTGGGCGTAATGCCGTTCGATCGCCTCAGAGAGTTCTTGCGCCGGAGCCGTTTGCGTATTGACGTTAAGGCCGGTCCGACTTTCAATGGTATCCACCGCCACGATGTTCAATGGATCAGCCATTGCGAGGTTTAAGACTTGTCCACGCCGGCTGACGGGAAGCACTTGAAATTGTGTCGCCAGGTTGTAGGGAACGAGATCCAGAATTTCTGGGAGGATAAAGCTGGTCGAGAGATCGACCATGCCTGTTTGGGTCCCCTCAGCCAAATAATGGGCGAGTACTTTTTCAGTAATGAATCCGAGGCCAATGAGGGTCTGACCCAACATGGTCCCCGTGCGTTTTCCTTCGCGTATGGCTAAGTCAAGTTGTTCTGGAGTGACCCAGCCGTCTTGAAGGAGCGATTGTCCTAGTTGGGGGCGAGAAGAAGTGGTGGGTGTGGGTGTGGTCATGGGCCATCCCGCCAGGTGTGACCTACGGGTACCAAGACCTCAGTACCCATCTCTAGCCATGTTTCACGTTCTGAGAGGAAACCTGGTCGTGTGCACCATCCCTAGCAGTTTCATGGGAAGGAGTTTAGATTATTGGTGAGCCAAGTAAATAAATAATTGGCTCGTGCCTGTGTCGTATTTTACCCGGCCACGTAATTGTCGTTGGGCAGCCGTGGCCCCAATCCCGAGATCAAAAATGGCATCAACTTCTTCAGCATCGCCTAACGTCACGCCTGTGATTTGCAAATAGGCAACTTGTGACCCCGTTGCGAGATCGCTGTTTCCATCATCTCCTTTAAGGTCCCACCCAATGTTTGTTCCGGTCGTGGCGGTGCCAAGGGCAATGGCTGGGGCGGTTGGTAGGAGAATAGTGGCCCCCATACCAGGTGAATTCGCAGAATTGAACTTTTCTGTGTAAGGCCCACGAAACCGTATCCATTGATTGGCTCCCGTATTCAATGGGTCTGACATATCGAGTGTTAAGCGAGCAGCGAGCGAAGTGGCCGTGGCACTATTTCCGGTGGCTTCGGCTGTTGGAACTCCCGTGACATTCAAGGGATACACCGAGCCAACATCGGCAAAGTACGCTGTCACGGCCGTTTCATAAGTGCGGACGGCTGCCGCTAATGATCGAGCGTTAGATGACGCTATGAGTTGGAACACCTTGGGTAATAAGAGGGCAATCAAAATAGCAATGATAGCCAATACGCCAATCATCTCGACCAGAGTAAATCCGTGATCGTGCGAACTCGGGCGGAAAATTTTTTTCAACATATGTACATGCTCCTTTGAGATGAGTTCTCTTCTTTCTCCCGCCTTTTTGCAGGGTTCCAGAAAACTCTAATCCACTGTTGGGGGGTATCGGTTTTGCTGTGGGGATTCTTGAGCAGAGGTTCTTACTTAGAGAGTAGAGCCTGCTCGAAGATCGAGGAGCGCGATGGCTGCGAATGGGTCCCCGAGCTTTGCCGCTTCCTTAAACAGTTGACGGGCCGTTGCGTGGTCTGGGGTTCCAAAATGACCCTCTGCATGAAGGTATCCCAAGTGCACGAGTGCAGAGGGTAGGCGTGGATTGAGGTCGATAGCCTTGCCAAACGCTTTTTTAGCAAGTTCAACTTCCCCTAAACTTTTCAGTGAGATCCCCAAACCCAAATAGGCATGAGCAGATTGGGGATTCTGCCGGAGGGCTTGTCGGTAGGCGGCCATGGCTGCTTGTGTTTGTCCGTTCAACAAGAATTTCCACCCTAGATTGGTATGAGGTTTGGCCGATGGTATTTTCTGCCCGGCTACAGTTGAGTGGGGCTTGGGTTCCGTTGGAGAAAGGGTTCCTTGATTGGCTTGGATCTGCGGTAAGGATACAGGAGTTGATGGGAGGGGCCTGACTTGTTTCTGAGTCTGCTTAGGTTGGTGGATTGTGGGAGGACCTGAGAGGGGTGTTGATGATTCGAGATGGCTTCCTGCTGCGGTTGAAGGCACCAGTAGCCCCAGTAGGATAGTGGCAGCGAAGAGGTTCATGGTCCATTTTGCTCTCATTGCCTAACATATCGGTAAGCCTACTTAGGGCTTGATACATCAGATTCGGCGAGTCTCAGCAATGGGAACAATTAAGAAATAACGAGCGAGAACAATAAGGGGAAGGAAGACGCTATAAGACGTGAGGCGTGAAAAGGGAAAATCCTGGGAAAAGTAAGGAGTGAAGGAGTGAGGGGTGATTTGGGGAAAGAGATTAATTTTCTCCTCTCTCCTTACGCCTCACCCCTCACGGACTTATGTAGCTTGATCGGGAAAGGCCGCTTTTAGAAGGGGTTGCAATTCCCCTTTTTCTTCCATTGGGCCCAAGACATCGGTGTCGCCATAAAATTGGCCATTGATGAAAACTTTGGGGAGAGTCGGCCAGTTCGTCATTTTGGAAAGGGCCTCACGTTTTTCGGGATTGGGCAGCGCGTTGATCAATTCATAGGGGTAGCCGTACTTATTGAAAAATTCCATGGTCTCCACGGTAAACCCGCATTGCGGTGCTGTTTTCGTGCCTTTCCCGTAAATGAGAATTTTGTGTTCGGCAATTTCTTTGTTGATTTCATCTTCAATGGGTGTACTCATGCGGGTTATCCTCCTTGTGCTTCATTTTTGGTTTTGGCCTGAATTTCTAGGGCATGGATGCGTCCGTCTTTTATGGGCGCGTCAAGGGCTTGATAGATCATTCGGTGCCGGTCTAACAGATTCTTTCCTTCGAAGGCGTCGGAAATCACTTTGACCGTAAAGTGGTCCATGGTGCCGGTTCGATCAAGAACCGAGACTTCGGCATCACCTAAGGCTTGTTGGAGCTGAGTGCTGAGATCGTCAAAGGTCATCATCTGGGTGGTTCAATCCTGGTGAAAAAAATGGTGAGATACGAACATCTCACTATACAGGAGCAAGAATTTTCTGCGCAATGTGGAAATATACAAAGTGAGGCGTAAGGGGTGAGGAGTAAGTAGAAAAAGCAAGAAAAGGTAAGGCACTAATTTCTTAGTGCCGCTTCCTAAGCATTCACCCCTGACTACTTACTCCTAACTTTTCACTTCCGGGTACAGCACGTTTTGGAGAAACGTGCCAAGACCATCCAAGACTTGAATAGGAATCTCATGGCCGCCAGGGAAATCGATCCAACTGACGGGCAGTCCCGCTGCTTGGATATGGTCTCGTAGTTGCTGGGCCATGGAAAACGCTAAAATAGGATCGTCCGTCCCGTGGCTTTGAAATACTGGGAGACCTTGGCGGTTGGGCAGGCGGGTGAGCCATTCGTACTTGGCGATGAGTGTCCCCGAGAGCAGGGCCAAGCCTGCGAACGGGATATCGGAATGGAGGACCAGGTCGGTTGACAACATGGCGCCCTGAGAAAAACCACCTAATACGAGTGCCTGAGAAGGTACAGATAATGTTTCTAGGGCAAGAGAGAGGACGTCTTGCATTTGTGTGCGAGCGGGGGGCAATCCACGAGGTACTTCCTGAGACAAGGCCTCCCACTGCCCTTGGGCCCGAGCTTGCGTGATGCGTTCCATATCCAACATCCACCAGGCCTTGGCGTCCCCAAAGCCCATCATATCCAGGTTCAGGGGCGCGGCGGGAAAGAGAAAGCGAACCTCCTCAGGAACCTTCAAATAGCGCCATAAGGCGACTAAATCATCACCCGGGGCTCCGAAACCATGTAAGAGCACCACAAGGGGGCCTTCGCCGCTTCCTAGGCGATCCAGCCCACCTGTTATGCACACATCTAAACCGGCCCAGTGTTCGTGTCGCATACGGGGTCAGTAAAAAGTTAGAAGTGAAAAGTAAGGTGAAGGGCGAGACCAGAAATGTGAAGCATGGAATAGGGACTAATGCCCCATTTTGGGAGCGCCGGCGTTGGCCCCTTGGGTGATGAGCGGAATTCGTAAGACTTGGTGACAATGATTGCAGATGACTTTCAACGTATTCTCATCGGCGTATTCGACTTCTTCTTCTTTTTTCCAAAACAACTTGCTACATTTGGGGCATTTGCGAACGAGCATCGACATAGAAACAACTCCGTGTGAATCACGCGTGATTTTTAGTGGACATAGTGTAATATATCTTGCCACAATCTGCCAACGCATGATCAGGTATTCCGATTCTCACGATTTTGATCCCCAACAACTTCTGGCCTTATTTGAACAAACTGATTGGGCTCGGGGCCGTAGTCTGAACGACACCCAGCGGATGTTGGCAGAAACCGATGTGACCATCTCAGCATGGGAGGGAAGCAAATTGGTGGGGTTTGGTCGCGTCCTGACGGATTATGTCTATCGGGCGTCGATTTGGGATGTCATTGTTGATGTGAAATATCATGATCAAGATATTGGGAAAGGCCTTATTCGACGGATTCTCACCCATGCTTCGTTGGCGCAGGTCGAAATGTTTTGGCTCTGTACCCGTCGCTATCAAGGCTTTTATGCCTCTCTTGGGTTTTCGGATAAGGAACAGACTGGTATGGTATGGGACCGTCGAAAACAGCCCCCTCTTTCGTTGCCTTAGCGGAGCCCCCCATTTTTTGTCATTGGTGCAGCCATAGCCCCATGTTCATGCTGACAGGATGTCATCGATGATGGTGATAGGACTCATGTCCGGGACGTCGGCTGATGGTGTTGATGCAGCCATTGTGGATATTCGGGGAACGGGCCATCCCTTGGCTATCAAGCTGCTCGGGCATTATGGCCGTTCTTACCCTCCTCAATTGCGGGAAAGAATTTTACATGTGGCTGAACGTGGAACGGTGGCAGAGGTTTGTCATCTCCATGCATTATTGGGAGAGGTCTTTGCGAAGACGGTTCTCGCTGCAATGACGCGCTTTGGAGTGCGACCCAACCAGGTGAAATTGATTGGCTCACATGGCCAAACTGTTCATCATCTCCCCGAACCAACAGCTGAGCGAGGAGTGGGTACCGTACGCTCGACTCTGCAGATTGGGAGTCCAGCGATCATTGCCGAGCGCACGGGTATCACCACGGTTTCAGATTTTCGTTCACGGGATATGGCTGCCGGTGGAGAGGGGGCGCCGCTCGTTCCCTATACACATTTTCTAGTTTTTCGAAACAAGAAGGCGGTCCGTTGGGTTGTCAATCTCGGAGGTATTGCCAATGTCACAGTGATTCCTCGTGGGGAACGATTAGCTTCAGTGCAGGCGTTTGATACGGGGCCGTGCAATATGCTCTTGGACGCGTTGGTCACCATCGGAACGAACGGCCGCATGACGATGGATCGTGGAGGACGTTTAGCGCAGCGTGGAGAGGTTCATCCGGGTTTGTTGCAATGGTTGTTGGTCCATCCCTATCTGCATCGCCACCCTCCGAAGTCTACGGGACGCGAACTCTTTGGGAAAGCCTATGTACAAAAAGTTCTGGCCCAGTCTCGACGATGGCATCTTTCCCTCAATGATCTTTTGGCAACCGGCTGTCAGTTTATTGCTCACACGATTCGGGATGCTCAGCAATGGACCAAAAATGTCCCTGGTGATGTCGTGTGCGGCGGCGGCGGTGTTCGAAATACTCGCCTCTGGGCAGAACTTCAAAAAACCTTTGATCCTATTCCAGTTCGAACCATGGATGCTTGTGGGTCATCCAGTCAGGCTTTCGAAGCCCAGGCCTTTGCGGTGTTGGCCTATCAAACGGTTCACGGGGTTTGTGCCAATGTGCCGAGCGTCACTGGTGCGAGACATTCCGTGATACTAGGGTCCGTGACACCTGGTGCTCAGGGGTTTTCAAAAAGTTGGGATATATGATTCTGGCTCTTTTCTTTCCCACACAATAATAGTGGATGGTCTGATGCCAAATAATGGACTATCCATTCTTCTCTTAGCCGCGTTACTCCTAGGGGTTGTGTTCCTATTGCAATGGGTGTGGCGTCGACCATTACCAAAGGAAGTCGTTTCGGAATCGACCCCTGACTCTCGTGAAAGTGAGGTGACCGCGCGATCGTTAATGACGCCTGAAGAAGCCACGCTGTTCAACCTGATTCGATTGGCTGCCCAAGATTATTTCTTGGTCTTGGTTAAACTGCCGGTTTTGCAGATCGTCTCGGTGGCAGATACTGATGAAGAAGCCCGAAAGGCGCTCATGCGAACGATTCAGCCGGTTCGACTCGATGTCGTGCTGGCCCATCCTGGCACCCTTCAAACAGTGACCGTCGTACATTTTCAAAAAGATGAACCAGAGGGACAACGGCCCGAGAAGCGGGATCAGGTTGTTGACACCGTGTTGAAAGCTGCGGGGATCAAGGTGGTGGGGCTTCGGCTCAACCAAAGCTATTCAGTTGAACATGTGGTGGAATTGTTGGGATTGGCTGAAGAAGAGTAAATAGGGATGTTTTCTGTGAGAAGAGTCAGGGTGTGATGATTGGTAGTATCGCTTGGAAGGTCGTGACCCCTGTCTCTATGATCTGGTCTGTGTCAGCTTCGAGATCTTGAAGCGGGAGAAAACGCGCAATCTTAAAAAACGTGCGGTGGTCTAACGCTGCAGCGATTTCGGAGCGACGGTTGCGTGTAATGTCCAATGTGAATCCTGGCCCGGATTTCCATTCCCATAATGAATGGCCGAGACTTAAGCTAAGTTGACGATCAGCCACCTCCGAAAAGCGATTGAACAAGTTGACGCGATACTGTTTGACGAGTGGTCCTTCTACGATCAGGGCGAAGACGAGATGGTGGCCCCACCAACACAGCGAGCGAAACGCCAGTTTATCTTGGCGGGTGTAATATCGGGGGAAATCTAAATATTGGTAGGGGCAGTCTTCCAGGTGTTCGCCTTTGACGAATTGAAAGGCTTCAGAATCAAACCCATCTGGAGCGATGAACTGACGACCGACAAGCTCCGGTTGTAGCGCGATGTGGAGTTGTTCCAAGGTTCGTTTCAGCTTGACCGAAATGGCTGCCTTTTTGAGGAAGAAATCTTGGTCGGCAAAGACATGCCATTCATCTGCAGTCAAGGAATTATTTGTGTTCATAAGATTAATGAAAATACACGCTGGTGGAGAGAATGAGGCAATGCTTTATCCCCGTGGACTAATTAACTTGATTGTTATCTGGAAGTCAGGGCAATTATGAAAATTGCGACGTATAACGTGAACTCTCTTCGAAAGCGCATTGATATTGTACATCCCTGGTTACGTCGGCATAAACCGGAGGTCATGTGTCTTCAAGAGACCAAAGTTCAAGACCAGGATTTTCCATTGGAGGCCTTTGCGGATTTACCGTATGTCATCAATTATTGCGGACAAAAGTCTTACAATGGGGTGGCGATCTTGAGCCGAGTTGAGCCGGAAGAGGTTGCCTTTGGATTCCAGGATGGGGAAGCGCAGGAAGATCCTTCTCGTTTAGCGCGGGTCGTCATCCAAGGCATCCCCATTATCAATACCTACATTCCTCAAGGGTATGCTCTTGATTCCCCAAAATATGCCTACAAGCTTGAATGGTTTCAGCGCTTGAAGCGATATTTTTCTCGAAATCTTTCACCAGGGAAGCCTGCGATCTGGTGCGGGGATATGAATGTGGCGCCTGAACCCATTGATGTCCATCATCCTGAGAAACATTTGAAGCATGTGTGTTTTCATGAAGATGCGCGGCAGGCCTATCAGGATACGGTGTCTTGGGGATTCGTGGACGTCTTCCGCCATCATTACCCGCGTCGACAGCAATTTACGTTTTGGGATTACCGACGCCCAGATGCGTTAGAGGCGAATCGTGGATGGCGCATTGATCACATGATGGTCACACCATCGCTCCTGCCGCATTCTCAAACGATTAAAGTCGATGTGAGTCCACGAAAGGCTGAACAGCCATCAGACCATACCATACTCTGGGCGGATTTTTCTGTGTAACCAGCCACCAGCCCAATGAATATCAGCGGTGTTTTTTTTACGGCCTAGGAGGGAGTTCAAGACCGGCGGAAGGAGGTGCGCAGAGCCTGCGCACCTCATCACGATGTTGCTTAGCGGGTGGGGGAATTTTTCCCCTTGGGTAGATTTTCCAGTGGAATGAAGACGGCACATGCGACCACGGTGGTCCATAAATTGGGTTTGCCAATGGCTGATTGTGTGATGTTTTGGGTTCGAACGATATCTCCCCCCATTTTGAAGACTTGCTTTCGTTCGTTCCAGGCCACATTCGGGTCGAATTTAATGCCTAAGGTTGTAGCCAACATTTGCGCCGCTAAATCTTCCGTATATTCCCCTGCCTCTTCGTCGGTTTCCCCGTATGCATGATGTTCTGATAAATAGCCATAGTTATATTTTCGACCAGAGGGAACAGCCACCCCAACGGAGGATGAAATCAGTCGATTGCGTTCATTGGTGTCAGTTCGCGCCATCACGCAATAGGTGATCTCTCCTGGATTGAGCAGTTTTTCGCCCCGTTTACGGGGAATGATTTTGCAGTCCGGTGGGAGGATGGACGACACACTCACCAAATTACAATAAGCAATACCCGCACTTCGCAACGCTTCTTCAAAGGAGGTGAGTTTTTCTTTGTGAATGCCCACACCCTTAGTGAGAAACATATGTGTTGGGACCATCGTGACTCCTTTGTTTGCGTGATTAGTCGCGGGGACAACATGTCGGAGGTGGGCTAGATGTTGACCTCAAATGAGGCACTCCTGGCTTCTCCACATTCGAAGGCCCATTTTTAACAAGAGTGGGACGAAAGGCGCAAGGCCAGGAAAGAAAATCGTGGAAGATACAATATGTCAGGAGGGAGATTTGACGATCAGTAACTTGGGTTCAGTCAATTCATGAATGACATACCGAATGCCTTCCCGTCCTAATCCAGAATCTTTTATGCCCCCATATGGCATATGGTCAGCGCGAAATGTGGGAATTTCATTGACCAAGACCGCCCCTACTTCCAGGCTGGCATAGGCTTGATACATGGCGTCGATATTTCTGGTGAAGATACCGGCTTGCAATCCAAAGGGTGAGTCATTCATCAGATCCAGGGCCTCTTGTAGCTTCGTATAGGGGCTGATCGTGACGACAGGCCCAAAGACTTCTTCGCAGCAGACTTTCATCGTACGGCTGACATTGGTGAGGACAGTGGCTTCCATCACTGAGCCATGACGACTGCCTCCCGTGTGAATGTTCGCGCCCTGAGATACCGCTTCCTGGATCCATGCCTCAACTCTCATGGCGGCCTGTTCGTTGATTAAAGGCCCCACAACGGTGGTCTCTAAGGCAGGGTCCCCCATGGGCAATGTTCGAACTTTGTCTACAAACGATTGCAAAAAGCGGTCGTATTGCGATCGATGAACAAAAATCCGTTGCACGGAAATACAGGTTTGTCCGGCATAGCCGAACCCTCCGGCCACACAACGAGTCGCCGCCGTTTCGAGATTCGCGTCCGGTTCGATAATGACGCCGGCGTTGCCCCCTAATTCCAATAACACGCGTTTGTGCCCGGCTTTCCCCTTTAACATCCAGCCTACGTTCACCGAGCCGGTAAAACTCAAGGCCCGAAACACCGGGTGCACCACCATGCGTTCTGCCAACTCGTTGGAGCAGGGAAGAATCGTGAGTGCGGTTGGTGGCAAGTCAGTGGTTAAAAAGACTTCACCTAAGAGCAGGGCTGTGAGGGGAGTTTGTGGCGCTGGTTTCAGTACGAGGGGATTACCTGCAGCCAAGCAAGGGGCCACTTTGTGGGCCACTAAATTCAAGGGAAAGTTAAATGGGGTAATGCCCAGCACGGGGCCGAGAGGAAAACGCTTGACTGTGGCGGTGTATGGTTCGCCTCCAGGCGTGAGATCCATAGGGATGGTTTCGCCGGGAATGCGCGTGCTTTCTTCGGCGGCGAGGCGAAACGTTTGAATGCCTCGGTCTACTTCGCGTCGAGCGTCGGCCAGAGGTTTCCCGGCTTCCTGGCTCAAGGTCTTGGAAAATTCATCATGCCGAGCGGTGATGCCGTCAGCGATTCGTGCCAAGGCTCGTGCTTTCACATGCGCCGGGATAGCCGCAAGGTCCGGCGCAGCCTGTTTCATTGACTCGATGGCCTGATCAATATGATGGGATTCGGCCTGGCAAACCGTGGCCAGAAGATCGCCAGAATAGGGGCTGAGCACTGATTCAAAGGAAGAGGTCTGGACCCATTGGCCGTTGAGTAAAAACGGTTTGGCCGTGCTGGCGGTCATGGGGATGAAAAGCCTTGGTATAAGTGTGGGCGGACTTACTCTACTGGTTGATCGGACCTTGAGTCTGTGATTGGAACGGAAGAAGATGGCCATTGTTCGGCTTTTCGGATGAGAGCCTCTGTGCCCCAATCTTTGATGGCTTCCAAATTGAAGGGTTCAAATGCGCCAATGGCCCCACACCCTGGACAGCCTTCGACGGGTACCTTGGCCTGAAAGACTTCTTCCAAGCAGGTTAAGCACACGAAAAGGTTGGGCTCCCCTTCCTGACATTCAACCGGCCAAAACGACAATGATTCAGTCATGAAAATTCCCTGTACGGTTGAGACGGAGAAAAAGAAAACATGCTCCCAATGCAAACAATATACCTTGATTCACGCAATAAGATCAATGAGATACTCTCTTGAGCCGTATGGACTCTAATAGGGTTCGAACTTTAGGTTAGGAGGAGGCGTGGGCTTTTGAGTCGGAAGTGGATTGGAGATTCAAGAGCTTGTCAATTTCTTCTTTAAACGTTTCGTAAGGGAAAGCGCCAGGAATCAAAATAAGATTGGGATCGTCCGGCACGTTGGTGGGGAAAATGACAAACGCGGGGGTGCCACGAATGCCTAATGTGCCCGCGTCCTTCAGGTCTTTTTCAATATCAGGAAAGTATTTATGTGCCTCGAGGCATTGCGAAAATTGCCCTTCTTTTAATTTGAGCTCTGTGGCAAATTTTTTCAGATTTTCCGGACTAAATTGGCCATCACTGTTAAAGAGGCGATCATGCATGGGCCAATAGGCTTGTTGTTCTCCTGCGCATCGGGCGGCATCGGCTGCCCGAAGTGGGCTGCCTAGGCCACGTGGGAAATCCCGATACACGAAGCGTACTTTCCCGGTTTCAATGTATTCCGATAATAATTTTGGGAAGGTCTCATGGAAAAACTTTTGGCAAAAATGACAGGTGAAATCGGAATATTCCACCAACGTAATAGGTGCCTTCGGGTCGCCCCGCACCACATCGTCGGCTTGGATCAAAAACTCCGGGGCCTTGGCTTGAACGGGTATAACTAGCAATACCAGCCCAAGACAAATAGTGACCAAAGTGGGAATCTTGAATATGTGTTTAAACATAGCCATGTCTTATTCCGTTTCGTTGTTAATTGTCGCATCTACGCTTGAGCTTGTCGAGTGAGGAGCGACAAGGGGCGTCAGGTAAAGTGGGGGACTCTTTATTGATTGTCCTTTTTGGTCTGTTCCAACAGACCCATCATCAGTAAAGGCCAAACAACCGTCGCATCGCTCAGGACTTCTGCAAATTGTCCGCCGTCTTTCTTCGGAACAAATTTTCCCCAGGAGACGCCTTCCTCATACGTGCAGCCACTCAGTCCACCCCAATAATCCGGTTCAGGGCAGATGCGAACCCCGTAATGGAAGCGAGGCGGAGTTAAAGTCTCCCCCAATCGGAGATTGAGGATTTCAATATATGGGGGGACTTGCTGTGCCCAATTTCTCGGTACACCGCCTCCGATAGTGAAGATACCCAAACGTTTAGCCGTCAGCAGCTTTTCGGCATAACTGTTCAGATCTAAAAATGGATTGAATATAGGACGATGTTGCCGCAGCTGACTCCAGCGCTCAAAATCACTTTGTTCCTCCGGATTGGTCGGAGGATTGGCTTTCCGTCCTTGGGCCATGGCCCAGATCGAGACGTCAAGTCCCATTTCCGAATCGGTGAATGCCGGAATATACACGGGAACGTCATGTTCATAGGCGCTTTTTAAAATGCCTGGTCCTGGATGGTCCTCGTGAAGCGTTTTCCCGATTTCACGTGTCAGGATTTCTGAAGAAATGACTTGTCCCGGTTCAATGCGTTTCAGCGTGGCGCCGACCACTCGTTCCACATGGTTGAGGTTCAGCTCCATTTCCAACGTGTCGTACACACGGTTATAGCCTTTTTCATATAATTCCACGTCGGTCATGGAGGGGTGATATTTATAATGCGTCTTCCCAACCGCTTCACTTAAGCCATGGGCAATCAATGCGCCGGTGGAGACCACGGCTTGAACCATGCCGTGATCAAGCATGCTGCAGATGATTTTTCCCATTTTGGCGATGGTCATGGCGCCCGAAAGCGTCATGATGACGGCGCAGTCAGGGTCCTGGATCATTTTGGAGAGGATCTCAAATGCCTCACCCAGGCGACGACCGCCAAAGGCCGTTTTTTTCATCGCCCCGAGCAGGTCAGAAAAGGAGTAAATGGTTTCAGGGTCGAGTGCTTCAAGGGCTTCCAATCCATCACTTTCCCCATCATGAAATGTTCGTTCGCTCATTGGTGTGCTCTCAATCCTTGTATCGGTTGTCTATGAGTTAATAGGTTCTTGAATCGGTCGGGTGGAAGTTCAGCAAAGGCGAGTAGGAGGGATGTTATATTTGTAGCAATCGCGGTTTGGGGGAACAAATGAGACTACGTTCGAACCAGTCCTCCTACGCGCTCGTCGCTGCAGCCAACTTTGGCGCGTAAACAGCTAAAGCTCCGGCGGATAGCCTTCGTTTCGTCTGTTTGGTATGCCAGCCAAAGCCTTCGCGGAAGCTGGTGATCCCAACGGGATTTGAACCCGTGTCTGCACCTTGAGAGGGTGCCGTCCTAGACCAGCCTAGACGATGGGACCAGTCATCTGAGTATTCACTATGACTAATGCCTATTGTCGATTATCAGATAAACAATGCTCAGAATGTACCATTCGACCCTTATTGCCTGCAATGTATAAGAGAAGGAAAGATGAGCCATGGGGATAGTAGCAAAACTTATTTGGATTCCAGTTTTTGGTATAGCTCTTGGGCTTCTTGGAAGCGAGCAACTAAACAAATGTCGTAGGGGTAACGTTGAAGAGCACCTAATAGATATTTTATGGCTAATTTAGGTTTTTTCAATGCAAGCAAACATTCCGCCTTTCCAGCTATAGCTTGTATGAAATCTTCCCCCTTTACCGAATATCGATAATATCCCTGTATACCCTTGGCCTTTTTGAAGGAACCATAAGGCACGATTGTAATAGCGCAGACCTTTTCGAAATTCACCAAGATTTTGATAAGCATCACCTAAATCACATAATGCCTCAATATGATTAGGGACGAGACTAATAATTTTTCGATAGATTATTACGGATTCCTGGTTTTTCACCAATATATCTAAAAGATGACCCTTGAGTCGTAATAGGTCTGTATTCGTCTTTCCAACTGTAGATATTGATCAAGGATCTTTACTCCCTTTTTAGTTTCTCGTGGCTGAATGAGGGAAAAGCTTGCTACTTCCTTGATTATTTTGCGTACTTGACGGTTTTGAGCTTTTGAAATGTTACGATTAATTTTTTTCATCTCAGCACATACTCCTCGGCGCCTTGCCATAGAAATACACCCGAGGCTGTGATTTGTTAATGGGAATTCTTTTAGAACATTCCCTCCACAATAACCTCACGAAGTGCGGGGGAAATTATTCGTCTTTGGCTTTGTGGAGCAGGTAGGTTTCAACATCCATGCTGGCGTGAGGAATGCCAATGATTTCTATGATATCGTCAGTCACTCTGTAGAAAATGACGTGCTTTCCTTCTGGCAGACTTCGATACCCAATTTTAATATCAGACCGTGATCGGCCAAGATGGGGAGCATGAACAAGGTCTTTGAATTTTTTCTCAAGCTGGTAAATATATTTCTCAGCTTGCTGCTCATTCCATTTCCGGACGGTATATCGCCAAATTTCTTTTAAATCATTTTTGGCTGCCTGGGTGAGCTTATAGAACCCTCTGCAAAAGTAATAGGATCCTGTAGAATAGCCCTCATGCAA
>Ga0224496_10001083_pt1 | contig 17476 bp, 15 predicted proteins | sample SF_Jul11_sed_USG_2_FD_168127 | JGI IMG/M metagenome (GOLD analysis project Ga0224496, IMG submission 168127) | Sediment microbial communities from San Francisco Bay, California, United States - SF_Jul11_sed_USGS_8_1 | ecosystem: Environmental > Aquatic > Marine > Sediment | place: USA...
TGCAGTTTTCATTGGACAGGGACCTCGTATACTTTTGATGAGGTGCGCGACCATGAAAAAACTCATTTGGAAAAAACAAGTAAATTGTATTTGGAATGCCTATAGAAAAAGTTCTCTTATAGCAAAATTTGTGATTTTGAAGAATGCATTAATTCCTATCAACATGGATTTACAGTAAAAAGTATGTGCCAATTTTCAAATGTTACAGTAAATAATGGATGTGTGGATATTATAATTTCAAACGATTCTAGAGTGATTAGTTGTGATTAGAGGAATTAGAAAATGAAACTCTGATCTATCATTAACAATAATTGAAAAAGTAATATACATACATTTTAGACCGTTTGCATTTGACCTCACCTCAAGGACTTGTTCCCTCATCAGTAAACCGACGATTGCTGTTTGCAGGCATCTTTCTTGCATCCCTCTCTGGACTTGTTCTGGAAATAGCTCTGACTAGAATCTTTTCTGCTGCAATCTGGTATCACTTTGCATTTGTTGCAGTATCTGTGGCACTGATAGGGCTTGGGGCATCTGGGCTTGTAGTGCATTACAGGTTAAAAAAGATCAAGGAAAATTGGGCAATTAATCTCACCATTGCTTCCTCTCTAGGAATTGTGTTTATCTTACCTCTTTCTTTATTTGTGATGCATGTTTTGGCATCAGACATAATCTATCTTCCATTGTTTATGCTGCTTTTTTCTATCCCTTTTTTCTTTATAGGAATAATAATTTCCGCAGCGTTTAGTGCATTTGCACATGTTGCGGGGAGACTTTATGCCTCTGATCTGATTGGCGCATCATTAGGTGCATTATCTGTTGTAGTACTGTTGAGCATTCTTGGAGGAGAAGGAACTCTTCTTCTTGTAGGTGTTATATCAGCTGCATGTGCAATTATTTTTTCAGCAGCATCAAAAAACAGAAAACACATCTTGATTTCACTTGCAGTAATAGCACTTGCATCGGCTCTGTTGGGTGTAAATGAAATCAGCCAAACATTTTCCATTCAGACTGATTCTAGGGCTCAAAAGGACTTGCCAATTTTTCTCAGGGAGAATCCTGGAACACACATAGTCAAAACTCAATGGAACTCTTTTTCAAGAATTGACGTAGTTGAAGGGCCAACAAGTACCTGTGACCCTAATACACTGGATCCAATATTTGGACAACCGCAATGTGCTGGCGAGGGCCTTGTTGCAAAAATCTTCATCGATGGAGGGGCAGGCACCAACATCATATCTTGGGATGGCTCACCTAGCAGCAGACAGGATCTTTCCTCATGGTTGCAGTATCTGCCTTTTACCATGATGGATGAGCCAAAGACACTCATCATAGGTTCTGGCGGAGGAAGAGATGTTATTGCAGCAGTAACCAGTGGGATTACCGATGTTACTTCAGTTGAGTTGAACCCAATAATATTTGATACCGTGAAAAGCTATGGCAACAAAGCTGGCAATGTGTATACTCATCCATATGTTGATGCAAACGTGGATGAAGGAAGAAGCTTTGTTTCACGTTCAGATGACAGATACGATATAATTTACATTCCGTTTGTAGATACTTGGGCATCTGTATCTTCTGGAGGCCTTGGAGTCTCAGAAAATTTCTTGTATACAGTTGAAGGATTCCAAGAATACTATGATCATCTTACAGACAGAGGCAAAATTGTCACAGTACGATGGTTGATTGACACACCTAGATTTGTCTCCACATTTGTCACTTTGTTGGAAAATAATGGAATTCCTCAAAAGGATGCGTACAAACACATCATTATAGTTGGCTCTGAGTCCATCAAGAAAGATCCTAGCGTAACCATGTCTATATTCTCAAAAAAACCATTCACCAATAATGAGATAGAATTTTTCACAAACGAATTCATAAATAATGACTACAAACCCATATTGATTCCTGGGCAAGTAATGGTTGAGCCATACTCTAAACTGCTAAACGACGAAATGACTCTTGGTGAATTTTATGCGTTATTTTCAACAAAGGCGCATCCAGTAACGGATGACAGTCCCTATTTTCTTTCATTTGAAAAACCGTTTCCTCAGATACTAGAACAGCTATTGTATGTTAGTGTGGGAATTGCAACAGTTTTTCTTGTTGTTCCATACATTTGGTTGAGGAAAAGCAAGGACACAAACGTAAAAAATAACAGTATTCTGGCAACAAAGAGCATTGTAATTTATTTTGCTGCGTTGGGATTTGGGTTTATCCTAATTGAGCTAGCTTTATTGCAAAAATTGATTCTATTTCTGGGCAATCCTACCATGACCTTTGCGTTGCTGCTATTCACAATACTTTTGTCAAGTGGCATTGGAAGTCTGGTTAGTGTAAGGTTAATCAGATTGAATACGAAAAATTTGATATTTGTAATATCTGGGATATCCAGCTTGGGTTTAATCTATGCTGGCATGCTAACACCATTAATCTATTCTGTGATATCCGAACCATTTGCAACAAAGGCAGCAATAAGTATCGTACTCTTGTTTCCCATTGGCTTTCTTATGGGAATGCCAATGCCAACTGGAATGAGATTGCTAAAATCACACATTCCTACATTTGTTCCTTGGATGTGGGCAATAAATGGCGGATTCTCAGTACTAGGTGCAGTACTAACAGTAGTCCTAAGCATAGTTTATGGTGGGTCTTACGCAATGCTTATTGGCATTTCCGTTTATCTTGTTGCCTTGGCTGTCAGTCTTACTTGGAAACGTCAAGCAATCGAGATCAAAGCAAGTAGCACCTAGTTCTTATTTCCACGTGGGTCTTTTATTTGTGCCACTAATTATATTTCCATACATGGAGATGTTCTCAAATACATTTTAACCGTAAATTTCGTTTACTTCCTAGACTGAATATGACTAGAATATGATTTTGTCTAATTTTATTTTGAATAACATGACATTAGATTCAGAAAAAATTGGTAGGAGTTTGAAAACACTCCAATAGCTTTCTGCGTTATTTTCTAGGGTTTGACAGTGATCAGTGTGTGATACGGTCGGGTCCGCCTACCATCATGGTACTAAAATAGTTCCGCTTTCATGACATGATGCGATGGAAATCTCACTTGAAAGCATACAGGAAGTAGAAGATCCATATCAGGCATTTGTTGATTCAATTAAAAATTCAGGCACTTTTAGTAGATATCGAAATAATTTGCATAGGTTTTTGAAATTAATACCAAATCAAAAAATAGGAATCATACTTCTCCGATCACCATGTAGGATATTTCTTGTATTTTACCAACGCCAGTAGACCATGTGATTTTCAATCGTTGTTTGTTGATGGAATCTCCAATTTTGAATTTTTCTGTGGAACTCGGTCCACCAACTACCGGAGCTACTGTAACCAATACTTGGATCTGTCGTAATGCCACAATTTTTGTTGGAATTTTTTTGAAATTACCTTCAGGACCTAGAGTCTTTTTTTCGACCACATCTCCATCAGAGCTATGTTGAATTGAATGATCGTCAAACATGATTTTCACATACCCACTTGTTTTTGAAGGCAAAACTATGCCAGACATAATTTTTAATGTCATTGATTAAAAAAGATATCACTAAGTTTTATGTATTACATAACATCTGTTTTGATTTGAATCTATGTTAATTCTATTTGTGGTTATGCCATTTTTTCTTAACATCTATCTTTTTATTCTAAATCTGTTCTTATTGTGGCAGATGAACAATAAGGGGTATAAGAAAAACATAAACTCTGATTCTTTTGACAGAGAAACGATTCTGTTAGGCGTAAAGGCTACCCAGCAGAACTAAATTTTTTCGTGTCCAACAGGTATTTTGGTACAAAACAAGTATTTTGGTACAAAACAAGATGGGACAATGAAGATTCGAGGCATAGAGGCAAGACGCCATGATACTCCAAAATTCTTCAAAGAATGCCAGCTAGATATTCTGAATCTCTTTTCATCATGTCAAAGTATTTCTGATGTAAAACAAGTCATTTCTGAGGCTAAATTAATACAGAAAACCTATGATCAACGCCTATTTGAGAACAAAGTCTCACTTGAGGACCTGGTCTTCACAAATAGGTGACCCATGGAACAAACCAGAACAAAAGCCGCACCATTCGGGCAGATGCCATAACCCAGCCAAACTGGGAGGGAAAGACAATAGAGCCAGGACAGAAAATAAGGTACATCATACATGATCATTTCAGAAAAAAATCAAGGCGTGTAATTCCAATGGAAATCATAACCCCTGATGACTCGTATGACGCAAAGAGATATTCTGAACTGCTGGAAAAATGTTGCAAGTCTATGGTGGAGCCATTTGAGTAATTTGTAAGTAAAAAAGGAAGTATGCTTGATTGTTTTTGTGAAATCTATTCAGAAAACTAGTGATTTTACCAAAATTCACGATATTAGAATTAGAATCTTTAACAAAGAATTGGGATTGTCAAAAAAAGATATTTTTGATAATGATGACAAAAACTTGGAACAATTTTTAATCATGAAGGATGATGTTCCTGTTGGTACCTTTAGACTCCGAGAAATAAATGATTCTCATAAAATTGAAAGAATGGGAATTCTGTCTGAATACCGTTCTCAAGGATTTGGCAAGTTTGCATTAGAGGAGATAAAATCTTATGCAAAGAAAATAAAAAAATCAAAACTTATTCTTGACTCCATTTATAATGTAAGAGCATTTTATGCAAACTCCGGGTTTGTTGAGGTGGGTGATGTGTACGATAAGGTGGAAATACCCCATGTAAAAATGAATTTTAAATTAGAGTGAATCAGTGACGAGTTTAATTTTAAATTTTTATTGGTAGCGAGGATCAAAATACCAGTAACAATTGCACTTGGATTCACATCTAATCCTTATGCAATCAAGATTCTGGTTTTTTGTAATGTAGTAGCATTGTACTATGGCAAAATTCTTTGACGTTAATTTATTTTATAAAACAGTCATTTTGGTATTGTATTGGCAATACCATTACACCTGAAAGTAGATATGAAAATCATCTCTGATTCTTGGGGCATGTCCCGTGTATTATTGAGCATGAAATGATAAATTGTGTTTGTAAACCCCTTTAAGAATAAAAATTGGTTTGAAATTTACATTATTGATGGATGAATGTTGGATTAAAGTTGACAATATCAAAGTCAGATATCTAGAATCTGGAAAAGGAAAAAACCAACATATTTTATTTATTCATGGACTGGGATCTGCAGCAGATCGATGGATGAATATTCCAGATTCATTGTCAAAAGATTTTCATTGTATTGCACTTGACTTGCCTGGATTTGGCGAAAGCGACAAACCAGCAGATATGGATTATACAATTGACGATTTTAGAGAATTCATCATTTCATTTTTAACAAAACTTTCGATTCATACTGAATCAATTTGCCTTGTTGGACATTCTCTGGGAGGATACATTGCATCAGAAATCGCAATTCAAAATCAGAATTTTATTAAAAAATTAATTCTAATAGACTCTTCAGGGATGCTTGAAAAACCAACATACATTCTTGAGGAATATCTTGCAGCAGCAATGAATCCTACAAAGGAGAATGTGAGAAGATCATTTGAAAAAATGGTGGCTAACCCTTTGAGAATCCCTGTTCTGCTGGTGGACGGATTCATTAGACGAATAAATATGCCAAATGCCAAAATTGCATTCAAGCTAACTCTTGCTAATAGTGCAACAACTCAGATTGGATTGGACAGATTACGCCAAATACATGGCATCCCTACACTAATTCTTTGGGGAATACATGATAAGGTAATACCACTTGAGCATTCAAAATTTTTCAGAGATTGCATTGAGAATTCACAATTAAAGGTGATAGATGATGCAGGACATGCCCCATTTGCTGAAAAACCAACTCAAGTCTGTAACTTGCTCAGAGAATTTTTGTTGTGAAAAGCCTATGCATGACGAATCTATTCCGGTCCGCACATTTAGACATATTTTAAAACAACAAAAACAATACCATAATTGGACACTGCAAATCAATTAAATCAATACCGCTAACGGTGCGCAGACGGTCGGGGTCCGCTTAATTCTTATTTTTATTACAATAACTCAATTAAACAAAAATTATCTTAACATTAAATATTCAAACAAGTTTTTCGTTTTTTATACCTCATTCTCATCTTGTTCAGATTTTTTATGTGTTCTAAATGCACAAAAATATGCAGATCATAGTATGCATTAGATATTATTTTAACACAACCATATTTAGATGGAGGTATGTTTTTTGGTGTAAATCATAATCTAAAGTCATGTCACACAATTGTGGATGATGATAAAATTGACTTTAGACAATATACGTACTCTTAATATGACTGCAGATATATTATTCAAAAATCAAGCAAAAATGCAAACAAAAATTCTCAAAATTAATCCAAAAAAACCACAGATTTCAAAGATAAAACAGGCTGCAAAAATTATAAAATCGGGAAATCTTGTTGCATTTCCAACAGAAACAGTATATGGTCTTGGAGCAAATGCTCTTGATTCAAAGTCAGTCAAAAAAATCTTTATCGCTAAAGGCAGGCCGTCAGACAATCCACTTATTATCCACATTTCAGATATTGCAGACCTTGAGATACTGGTGGATTACATACCAAATACAGCGCATGAATTAATTGACAAATTTTGGCCAGGACCACTCACATTAGTGCTAAAAAAATCAAAATTGGTTCCAAAAATTACTACTGGTGGAATCAACACAGTTGCAATAAGAATGCCAGAAAACAAGATTGCACAAGCATTGATACGAGAATCTGGTGTGCCGATAGCTGCCCCATCTGCAAATATTTCTGGAAGACCAAGTCCTACCACATCAGAGCATGTATCCAATGATCTGGATGGTAAGATTAGCATGATCCTTGATGGAGGTAAAACAAACATCGGGATAGAGTCCACAGTAATTGATCTTTCCAGAAAAACTCCATTGTTGTTAAGACCCGGAGGTGTGACATTAGAACAATTACAATACATCATTGGTAAAATTACAATTCATCCAATCCTGCAAGAAAGAAAAACAAAATTAATCAGTCGTTCACCCGGTATGAAATACAGACATTATTCTCCAAATGCCAAAATAATTTTAATTGATGGCCCAAATGATAAAGTACAAGACAAGATTTTGCGTCTTTTGTCTCAATTCAAAAAACAGGGGAAAAAAGTTGGTATAATGACTACTGTAAATACAAGATACAAATCAGATATGACTGTATTTCTAGGTAATAATTTGGATGTGATGGCTGCTAATTTATTCAAAACATTCAGAGAGTTTGATGCAAAAAAAATAGATGTGATACTTGTACAAGGTATTAGTCGTAAGGGGTTGGGACTTGGAATAATGAACAGAGTTGAAAAAGCTGCATACAAAAAGATCAAGATTTAAAATATTTTTGAATTCAAATAAAACAGCTCCAATATTTCGATACCTGAATAGAACATACATTTTTAAAAAATCATATCTGGGGCAAGTTTTTTTAAATTAGTTAGATACTTCTCTATTATTTGCCTGATTAGATTTTAAATCTATGAGGAATTTAACCAAAAACATAGATCATCTTTAAGTAGAATTTGAAATTTCTTTTTGTAATGAATAAGGGTATTCTAATTGGAATAATTATTGGAATTGTTGTGATTGGAGGTGGACTGGCAAGCCCTTTGTTTTATGAGACTGAAATCAATGAATCATTGCCAACAGCATTAGATAATATTGAATCAGGTTTAACTCTGGAAACTTTCTCAAGCATGGATGATGATCAACGTCAGATAATAATTGAAAAAATGTCTGACAAAGTTAAAGACATGATTATGGAAGAATCTGCTAAAGTTCCTCAAATAGTTTCAGAAGATATGAATAAATTGATAAAAGAAGAATCTCGCAACAAACTTGAGATAATTAAAACTGGAACTTTTGAGGGATTATCTGATCATCAAGCGCAAGGCATTGCAAAAATTCTTGAGATAAATGGAGAATCCTTTCTTAGATTTGAAGAGTTTGATGTAACTAACGGGCCTGATCTTAGAGTCTATCTAACCCCAAGTGGTGATATTCATGATGGAATACATCTGGATAAATTAAAAGGAAGTAAAGGTAATCAAAATTATTCTTTAGATGATATTGACACTGATGTTTATAATACAGTCGTAATTTACTGTCAACCGTTTGGTGCATATTTTGGTCAAGCAGAATTAAATTAAAAAAATAATACAAGAATCCATACAGATTATAGGAAATAATTTAACTCTAAGATCTCTTTCTTTTTATTGTAATTTAAAAAAATAAAATCTAAATTAAAAATTTAGTTTGTATCTTCAGTTAGTATTGAAGATAGTTTTTGATGCAGTTCTTGCTCGTTTTTTGAGCTTTGAACTGCTTTTCTAAGTTTCTTAGAAATTGCTTCAACTATGAACGGCATCCTTGTATAGTGTTAGTCCAGATGATTTTTCTAATCTTGATTTGGTTCTATCTTTTTTGGCCTCAAACATGACTGTTATTGTTGTTTTGTACTACATTATTTCTGCAAATTTTAACATGTTCTGGCCAGAGAGATATTCTAAGCCCCCATCACACTGTGTACGCGTGGATTTATTTTTTAATATCTACTACTTGATTTTTAGCTGCTCTTCGTTTTTTAATCAAAGCAAACATTATCATTCCGACATTTATGATGGAAATTATTTCGATCAAGTCAACTCCGTACAAGAACCAATCAATCACTGGATGCACTCTTGACACAATTCCTGCTTCAAGCATAATGTCCGCATTCCATACCATATGTGGAATCTGAATAAATTGAATAATTGCAATAAGGATGACACTCCCTAGTATTTTATTTTCATACCAATTCCAAAATTTATTCCATGCATTCATGTATGAAATTACTTTTTAATTTTAATAAACAATATGAAAATTAGATGCAACTAATTAGATTGGACTAATGATTACAGGCATAGATTTTTTCAAAATTAGGTCAAGCTTTTTTAGTTTTTTTGATAAGAAATATTACAGGAATTTTGAATGTGTACAATTCTGGGAGTTCTGATTAATTATGATACATTTCAGAAAAACCATTAATTTCCAATCTGTATCTAAAAACCCCATTTAACATTACAATTAATGTTGATTTATTTTTGATTTTCACCATTGATGATTTCTTTTTTCATCCAAATGGTTCTTCCTTTATGATCAATCAATTCAATATTTTTCTCATTAAGTTTGTCTCGAATTTTATCTGCATCTTCAAATCGTTTTTCTTTTCTAAATTGTTCTCGACTTGAAATCATATCATCAATTTCTTGTTTTTCATTTTCTGTCATTTTTGGAATTTTTAAACCTAAGATTTTCATCATTCTCTGAAGTTCTTTTTTGATAATTCCTGCGTCCTCTATTCCGAGTTTTTCCTCAGCTGCTAGTCTGTTAGTTTCCTTTACCAATTGAAAAAATGCAGATAGTGCAAGATGTGTATTGAGATCATCATTTAATGCGTTATCAAAATCTACACTTATTTTTTCAATTATCGCATCAATTTTTTCACTATTCTTATTAATTGAATGAATCAACTCATAGTAGCATGTCTCTATCTGTCTCCATTTAGTGAGGTTTTCCTTGAGTAATTCTTCAGAATAATCAATTGCTTTTGAATAGTGCCCAGAAAGACAAAACAATCTGATGATGTTTGGGCCCCAGTTCTCTAAAACATGCCTTATTGATTTTATATTTCCAAGAGATTTTGACATTTTTTCGCCATTGATTGTAACCATTCCTACATGCATCCAAATTTTTGCAAATTGAACACCAGTACATGACTCAGACTGTGCAATCTCGTTTTCATGATGTGGAAATATCAGATCTCTTCCTCCGCCATGAATGTCAAAATTCTCTCCAAGATACTCTATACTCATAGCAGAGCATTCTATGTGCCATCCTGGGCGCCCCTTGCCCCAAGGACTATTCCATACTGGTTCTCTGTCTGAGAATTTCCACACTGCAAAATCCAATGGATCTTTTTTAGCTTCATCAATTTCTATTCTTACCCCTGATTGAAGTTCTTCTATTTTTTTCTTTGATAATTTTCCATATTCCGGGAATTTTGACACTGAAAAATATACGCCATTTTTTGTAGTATATGCAATTTGTTTCTCAATTAGTTTCTCAATAAATTTTACAATGTCTTCCATGTGTTCTGTTGCTTTAGGGTATCTTGTTGCATGCTTTACATTTAACCCATCAAAATCTTTAAAGTAGTTTTCAATGTATTTTGTACTAATTTCTTCAGCGGTAGTGTTCTCTGAATTGGCACGATTGATGATTTTGTCATCTACATCTGTAAAGTTTTGAATAAATTCTATTTCTACATTTTTACTTTCTAAATATTTTCTTAGTACATCAAAAACAATTATGGTTCTTGCATGACCAATATGTGAATCGTCATAAACTGTTACACCACAAAGGTAAATTTTGACCTTTTTTGAAGTGTCTAATTCCTGTTTAGAATTTAGTAATGTGTCTTGAATTTTCATCCCTTAAACTCTTTCTGGTTTTTGTGCAGGCAGTCTTTTATGTTCACTGTTTATGTTTTGCTGATGAATCTTCTCTACAACCATTCTATCAATTTGAGTTAATTCTGTTGTTTCTTCAATTGATATTTTTTTTTCAAATAAACAATACAATATAGAATCAATTTCTTCGTATGTTGCCCCTAATTCTTCTTCTGCCTTGTGTTCTTTCCACAAATGAGGACTACTTTTTTTTGAAATGACATTTTCAGGAACTCCTAGATATTTTGCAATCTCTCTTACCTGTAGTTTGTAAAGTGAAATAATCGGTGTAATGTCTGATGCCCCATCACCGTATTTTGTAAAATATCCCAACAAGTATTCGCTTTTATCACTGGAGCCTAAAACTAGATAGTTTTTGGAATTTGCATAATAATACAAAATATTTGTTCTAATTCTTGCACGCAGATTCCCCTTTGCCCAATCATTTGGCTCTAGGTACATTGAATATTCATTTATGATTGGTTTTATGTCAATCAGCTTGTATTCAATTCCTGTAAGTGAAATCATTTTGAGTGCATCCTCTGTTTCTGATTTTGGTGTGATTGATGTATCTGGCATAATTAGTGCGATTGTCTTTTCTTTGATTTTTCTTTTACAAAGATAAGCTAATACGGCAGAATCAACTCCGCCACTTAATCCTAGAATAACTCCCTTAGTGCGACTTTTTTCAATTTGATCTGATAAGAATTTCTCAAATATCTTTGTAATTGAGGCATAATCCTGATTTTTAATTTCATTAATAATATCTTGATTCAATATCTAGTTTTGGTGATTTTTAAGGATAAAAATTCTCCTTAATTTGCAGTAAAACTTGTGTCTTTTCTAGATATCCACGTAGATACCGTCATCTCTAGTTTCAACTTTATACGTTTCCAGCTTGACATCTTTTAGGTAGTCTGTCAGTTCCCCAGTTTTGATATTGTAATGCCAAAAATGTAATGGACATTCTACAATATCTCCTTCTAATTTTCCAGGTGCAATTGAGCCATCTTGATGAACACATAGGTCGTCTATTGCATGATACCCATTTTGATTAAAGATTGCAATCTGTTTTCCTTCAATTTTGAATGCTTTGCCTTTTCCTGCTGATACTTCTCCTTTTTCGGCAATCTTTTTCCAAGTCAATGGTTTTCTAACATTTTTGTCATTTATTTAGATTCGCATGATAGAATTTTATAGTGTGCATTGTGGGTTTGATTGTTGGGCAAAGTCAAGTCTAGTTCTAAATTGATCAAAGATGGTAAATTATCCTATGAATGGGCTAAATCTCATATGCAAATTTTGGATAATACTATTAACAGATTTAAAAAATCAAAACCCCTAAAGGGTGTAACTCTTGGATTTTGCTTACATATTACAAAAGAGACTTCTGTATTACTAATGGGTGCAAAAGAACTTGGTGCTACTGTTGCATGTTGTGGTGGAAACCCATTGACTACACAAGATGATATTGCTTCTTTTTTAGCATCTCAAGGAATTCATGTCTATGCATGGCATGGTCAATCTGTCAAAGAATATGATTGGTGCATTGATCAAGTATTGAAACACAATCCTGTAATCTTAACTGATGATGGGGCTGACATGAATATCAAAGCTCATTTTGATAAAAGATTCAGTACTATGAACATTCTGGGAGCTACTGAAGAAACTACTGCAGGTGTTACGAGAATTAGGGCGGTGGAAAATCAGGGCAAACTTCGTTATCCTGTAATTCTGGTAAACGAAGCATATACCAAGCATATGTTTGATAATCGATATGGTACTGGCCAAAGTACAATTGATGGATATCTTCGTGCTATGAACTTGCTAATTGCCTCAAAACGTGTGGTCGTAATTGGATATGGTTGGGTTGGCCGTGGTGTTGCATCACGATTCCAAGGAATGGGTTCTAAAGTAATTGTAACTGAAATTGATCCTGTAAAGGCACTTGAGGCTCATATGGATGGGTTTGAAGTAATGCCTATGGCTAGAGCTGCAAAGATTGGCGACATGTTTGTCACATGTACAGGAATGACTAGTGTAATTAGAAGAGAGCACATATTGCAAATGAAAAATGGTGCAATCATGGGTAATGTAGGACATTTTGATGTGGAAATTGACAGTAAATTCTTGTTAAAACAATCAAAATCTGTAAAAGAAGTACGGCCAAATCTTGACGAATGTACTCTCAAAAATGGTAAAGTAGTTTATTTAATTGGTCAAGGTAGACTGGCAAACCTGGTCGCAGCCGAAGGACATCCTCCAGAAGTAATGGCACAATCATTTTCAAATCAAATCCTGTCTATTTTATACATTCTTAAAAATCACAAAAAAATGGAAAATAAAATCATCAATGTTCCTGAAGAAATTGACAAACAAGTAGCAATAGACGCACTGGATGCAATGCAAGTAAAAATTGATAAACTTACTCCTGAACAAGTAAAATATTCAAACAGCTGGTAAAACTTCTTAACCTCAATACCATCCTTGAAAGTATCTGATGAACAACAAAGCCATCATTACAAGTGCGTTACCTTATGCAAATGGGGAAATCCATTTGGGGCATGTCGCATCAACATATCTTCCTGCTGATGTAACAACACGGTTTTTAAAACTAAACGGAGTGGAGGCCTACTATGTATGTGCATCTGATGATTTTGGAACGCCTATCTTAATTCAATCTGAGAAAGAAGGTAAGACTCCTGCGGAATATGTCGCTCATTGGAATAAACGAGACTATGAAGATTTTTCAGCATTTAATATTCAATTTGATTACTTTTACAAGACTAGCTCACCTGAAAATATCTCATTTGTTCAGGATGTATTCAAAAAATTAAATGATGCAGGTCATATCTATGAACAAGAAATAATTCAATTTTACTGTAATCATGATAAAAAATTTCTACCAGACAGATATGTTAAAGGAACATGTCCATATTGTGATACAGAAGATCAATACTCTGATCTTTGTGAAAGTTGTGGCCGTGTTCCTGAAGAGATTACTGATCCTAAATGTTCTCTTTGTGGTCAAATCCCAACAAAAGAGAAAACAACACATTATTTTTTCAAGCTAAAAAACTTTGATAATTCTTTGACCAAATGGTTAGATGAAAATGAGCACCTCCAAAAAGATGTCAAAAAATATGTTCAAAACTGGATTAAGTCTGGATTAATTGATTGGGATATTACTCGTGATATTTCTTGGGGTGTCCCAATCCCACTAGATGGCGCTAAGGACAAAGTTTTCTATGGGTGGTTTGATAATCATCTTGCATACATTTCAACCGCACTCAAATTTTTAAATGATAAAGGAATTGACGGAAAGGAGTTTTGGAATTCTGCAGATATTTATCACTTTATTGGAAAAGATATTGTCTATCATCATTATCTTTTCTTACCTGCAATGCGATTGGGAATTAACTGTGAGTACAAACTGCCTGACTATATTCCAACACGGGGACATCTTACTCTTCAGGGAAAGAAAATATCTAAAAGCAGAAATTGGTATATCGGTTTAAAAGAATTTCTGGATTTTTACCCTGCAGACTATCTTAGGTATTATCTTGTATCAATCAATCCATACTCTCAAGATGATCTGAATTTTGATTGGAATGATTTTACAACTAGAATTAATTCTGAATTAATTGGAAATCTTGGAAACTTTGTAAACCGTGCACTGGGATTTACAAAAAAGGCATTTAACGGAAAAGTTCCAGAAATCGAAATATTTGATGAACAAGATTCCGAGGCAGAAGGAAAAATAAAAAATATTTCTTCAGAACTTAGTTCTCTTTTAAAACAGAATCATCTTGATAGGGCTTTGAAGAAAATAATGGAGTTTTCATCTTTTTTCAACACCTATTTCCAGCACAAAGAACCCTGGAAAAAAGAACCGGGCACTGCAAACTGTGTATATCTCTCAGTTAATGCTGCAAGAAGTATTTCGATTGCCATTTTCCCCTTCTTGCCTGAATCTGCACAAAAAATCTGGACACAATTGGGATTAAATGGTAATGTTGAGGATTCCTTCTGGGATGACATTTCTAAGTTTGGTATACCTGCAGGGCATACTTTAGGGGATGCGTCTCCTTTGTTTGTCAAAGTGGAAGAATCTGATATTGAACAACACAAAAAAAAGTTAGGATCATTTGAACAATGAGGCCAATCCTACGCATTTCTACTAGGGGATACTATGATCTTTCTAATGGAAAAACACTCAAAACCAATCCCTATTTCTTATACCCAAAAAAAGATTTTAAAAAATTGATTAATTCCAAAGATCTCACAATTATGATTCATGGATTAAGAAATGATAGAGCAGGAGCTGTTGCCAAGGTGTTGCTGGCAAAAAACCGCTTGCATAAATTGGGCTATGCTAATCATGTGATTGGATTTAGTTATGATTCCAACACAAAAGGAGCACATTTGATTAAAAATGCAAAACATGCCCTTGGTGTAGGGCAAACGATTGCAAAGAAAAATGGACGTAATCTTGGCTTGTTTATTCAGGATTTTAAAGAATCAAGTCCAAATACAAAGATTAGATTGATGGGTCATTCATTAGGTTCTCAGGTAATATTGAGTACGTTGGAATATCTTTCAAAAAAGAAACAAAATATTGGATTGATTGAATCTATTTATTTTTTTGGTGCATCAATTGCTGAAGATATACCTTCTTCAAAAAAATATGGCAAAATCATCCAAACAATTGTAAATAAAAAAATTATCAACTACTATGCTCCTTCAGATGAAGTACTTCGTTGGGCAGATGATAAAAAATATGTTAAAACCCCATTGGGTCTTAACGGAGCAACTGGAAAATCTATCAATAAGTATTGTCAAAAACTAGTAAAGCCCAAAAATCATAGATTTGCAAGCTATGTTGCAATGCTTAATTCATTTCCGTGATTTTACAAACCGCTTGATGTAGTATGATTAGTACATTGCTTTTTTTATAGAAAAAATGATTCGTAACTTAACCTGAAAATAATTCTATTTTATACTCAAAACAATAATTCCGTTTTGCATCACATGTGTAGATAATTGTCATCAATATGTACATGTGTATTGAAATTCATAGAATTCAAAAAATTTACATCTAATAGGTGTGAAATTTAGAAATTGAGTCGGTATATATCTAGGATAAACTAGTTAAATCATGTTCAAAGAAATATTTGGAAAATTCAAATTTGATTCCTCAAAGGTCTACATTTCTGATGAAGTTAATGTATTCACAGAATCAAAAAGAGAGAAATGGGTGACTGAATTAAAATGAAGTATAGATGTAGGACTTGTAATTTTCATTGGGAAGGAAATTCTGACACATTTTCTAAAGTATTGATCCATGAAAAAACTCACAAAAAGAAGGTTTCAATATAATGCTTACTTGCAACAAGTGTTACAATAATCAACATGATCAATGCATGGGAAAAGCCGGAATGTATGAATGTAATTGTGATTGTTTTAAAACAACAGAATAATTACTTCGCAATATCTTTTGTTTATTTGTTTTTTATTTAATTATAAACCATTAAATTTTTCTCTTCCAGTAAACTATGAATTTGATTTACTGAGCGATGAATGTCTTTTTCAATTCTAGCCCCTACGCATACAAGCTTACCTGAGGCAAAAATTAGGATTACTGTTTTTGGATCAAGCATTCTGTGAATTAACCCTGGAAATTGTTCTGGTTCATACATGCTTCTTGGAAGTGTTCTAGCTGCTTGTTCCAAATTTACTTTGCCTCCTAGATTAATTGATGAGACAATATTTTGAATTGTAACTATGGGTTCATTTTTTATTTTGATTTTCCCCTTTCTTAAATTCTGAACAACAATGTTTACTGCTTTAATTGCCATCTCTTCTGATTTTGCACCTGTACATACCATTTTTCCTGAGCCAAAAAGAAGTGTTGCAGTTCGTGGAGTTTTTAGTCTGAAAACTGCTCCTGGAAATTGTTCTGGATGATATTCTACATCTGGAAACTTTTTTGTTATATCTACAAGATCTAATTTCTGCTCAATTGTTGCAGATGCTACTACATTAACTATTGCTATTACTGGCTTGGTTTCTGTCATATTTTTTCGTTATTTCCTGACTATATCTTCGTATCTTGGTCTAATCTTAGGCCTTTGTATCTATTCCTAATGGTTACTTCTGTCACATTTGAGGCTTCTGCAATGTCTTTTTGAGTTCTATCTTCCCCGTTTTTTACACATGATAGATACAATGCTGCTGCTGCAAGCCCCATGGGATCTTTTCCTGCAGATTCTTTTCGTTCTTGAGCATCTTTAAGCACTTTAACAGCATAACGTTTTGTTTTCTCAGAAATCTCAAGTTTGCTTGAAATTCTTGAAATGCATTGAATCGGATTTACTACAGGCATTTTTAATTCTAATTCTTGATGTATTAATCGATAGCATCTTGCAATATCTTTTCTCTTTACATTTGCAGCATCGGCAATATCCTTTAGGGTTCTAGGCGTTTCAGTATCTCTGCATGCCGCATAAAGTGCCGCTGCAATCATTGCAGAAATGGAGCGGCCTCTAACTAGTTTTTTTTCCAATGCTTTTCTGTAAATGTATGATGCTTTTTCAAGAACATTTGCAGGAACTACAACTTTGTCTTTTAATTTATTTAAATCATTAAGTGCTTGTCGTAGATTTCTATCAATTGGTTCATGCACTTGGCTTCTACTATCCCAAGTTCTGAGTCTCTCAATTGTGCTTTTCATGGATGAAGAAAGTGGCTTTCCAGAAGCATCTTTGTTCATAGGGCTGATGATTGTTGAAAGTCCTCTATCATGCATAGCAAGTGATGTTGGAGCACCAGTTCTTGTGGGATCTGTGCCACCATCTTTTGAAAATGATCTCCATTCCGGCCCTGAATCTTGTAACATCTCAGAAACCACAAAACCACATTTGGAACAAAATCTTTC
>Ga0224496_10001084_pt1 | contig 17470 bp, 21 predicted proteins | sample SF_Jul11_sed_USG_2_FD_168127 | JGI IMG/M metagenome (GOLD analysis project Ga0224496, IMG submission 168127) | Sediment microbial communities from San Francisco Bay, California, United States - SF_Jul11_sed_USGS_8_1 | ecosystem: Environmental > Aquatic > Marine > Sediment | place: USA...
CAGCCCCGCACCATTATAACCGATGCAGGTAGTTCGAAAGTATCGGTGGTTAGTGATGCGACCGAAGCACTGGGTAAAAAACGGGAACAGTTTGTGCCCGGCCACCCCATCGCCGGTATAGAAAAATCCGGTGCTGATGCGGCATTTGATAGTCTCTATCACAACAGGCGCGTCATTCTTACACCACTCGAAGATAATCGCCGTGAGGATATTGATTCGGTTATAGCCATGTGGCAGGCAACGGGTGCCGAGGTGGATGAAATGTCCGCCGAACATCATGACCTGGTGCTGGCCGGTACCAGTCATTTGCCGCACGTACTTGCCTTTGGCCTGGTTGATTGTTTAAACCGGGTCGAAGAGGTGGATGAAATATTTCGCTTTGCTGCCGGCGGTTTCAGGGATTTTACACGTATTGCCTCCAGCGATCCCGTGATGTGGCGTGATATCTGCCTTGCCAATCGTGATGCTATTTTGCTTATGATGCAGCGTTATCAGGTAGAGCTGGAGCAGTTGCGAACTGCAATTTCTGATAGTGATGAAACAGCATTGTTCGATATTTTCAGTCGGGCCAAGCAGGCCAGGGATGACTTCTTAATGTAGTCATAGCAACAGGCGAATGCTATTTCGTCTGTTTTTTTGCGGCTTTTCCTTCACTAGTCTGAATTCATCAACCATAATGTGGTTAATATGATTAAATCTGCCTTGTTTTCAATATAACTCATTATGCCCGTACCTTTACTCATTTGTGATGACTCTACGTTCGCCCAAAAACAAATGTCCCGTTCATTGCCGGTAGACTGGGGTGTTGAAATTACCTTTGCTTCAAATGGATTAGAAGCGATCGAGGCATTAAAGCAGGGCAAGGGTGAGATCATGTTTCTTGATCTTAATATGCCTGAAATGGATGGCTACCAGGTGTTACAGGCAATCCGTGAGCAGGATATCTCTACTATGGTCATAGTGGTCTCAGGTGATATTCAGCCCGAGGCACGCAAGCGTGTGATGCAGCTGGGTGCACTGGATTTTATAAAAAAACCCATTGATCAGGATGCGCTGATTAGCATTCTAGACAACTACGGTATACGTCGCGAATCTTCCCCCTCCAGCAAACGTGAAGAGCTCAAGCTCGATTATCTGGATGCCTGTAAAGAAGTTGTCAATGTGGCCATGGGTCGAGCCGCCGATTTACTCGCACGCCTATTAAACGTCTTCGTTATTTTGCCGATTCCCGTGGTTAACCGTATCGAGGTGAGTGAACTTCGTATGGCATTGCACGAGGTCCAGGATAAGGAGACCGTGTCAGCCGTTTGCCAGGCGTTTATCGGCTCGGGGATTGCGGGCGAGGCACTGCTGATATTCGATGAATCCAGCTTTGTCGATATTGCTGAATTAATGAGTTTTAAAGGTGAACTCAATGACAGCGCGCAGATGGAATTACTGATGGATATATCCAGTATCCTCATCGGTGCCTGCCTGAAAGGCATAGCGAACCAGCTCGATATCACCTTCAGTCAAAGAAACCCGGCGATTTTAGGTCGCCATGTGATGATCAATGATATTTTAAAAAAGAATGCTTCAGGCTGGAATGAGATCCTTGCCATAGAAGTGCCCTACAGGATTGAAAATAAACAAATCGCCTGTGATTTGTTGTTGCTCTTTACCGAAGACTCTATTGATGCGTTAAAAAAACGTATCTCCTATCTTTCGGAATAAATGTATGACACAAGACCTTGCTTCAATAAAAGAATTTCACTGGTTAATCGATATGATCCAGAACCTCGATGTGGGCCTGGTCGTTATTGATCGTGAGCTTCGTGTGCAGGTCTGGAATACATTTATGGAAAATCACAGTGGCTGTTCACCAACCGATATTATTGGCAATAAGCTGCTCGACTTTTGCCGGGATATTCCCGCAGACTGGTTTAAGCGCAAGGTCGAATCTGTTTTTTTACTTAACCACCGAGCCTTTACTACATGGGAGCAGCGGCCTTACCTGTTTAAATTTAAAAACTACAGGCCAATAACCGGTATTGCTGAATTTATGTATCAGGATGTCACGTTGATACCATTAACCTCGGCTGATGGCGAAGTTAAGCAGGTGGGCATACTGGTCTATGATGTGACCGATATGGCGATGAACAAAAGAGAATTACAGTCGGTTAATCATTCACTCGAGTCGCTAAGCCGCACCGATCACCTTACGCAGTTAAATAACAGGGGTTACTGGGAAGAGCAAATGCAGGCCGAGTTTGCACGTTTTCAGCGATCCAAACGCCCCTCGACACTGGTGATGTTTGATATCGATCACTTCAAACAGGTTAATGATAATTATGGCCACCAGGCCGGTGACGAAGTGATTCGGATTACCGCGCAACAATTAACCGAGTGCAAACGCAATACGGATATTGCGGGTCGTTATGGTGGTGAAGAGTTCGTGGTGATACTCGATGATACCACGGCAAAAAGTTCGATGATTTTTGCCGAGCGCCTGCGTAAAAAAATCGAGGCGCTGATCATTGAGCATGAATGCGAAACAATAAAGTTCACGATCAGCCTGGGCCTGGCTGAATTCGATCCCCTAATGAACGATTATCACCAGGCCATAGAATACGCCGACCAGGCCTTATATAAGGCCAAACAAACCGGGCGTAATCGTTCGGTGATTTACGATCTTGAGTGACGTTTTGTGTCTCAATTGTTTTGGCCTGAATTAACATCTGAGCCTTGAATTAGCCCTGATTTATCCATATAGCCTGTTCGTGCGGTTTAAAAGAAAACGCAAATGAACGCAAACAGCGCAAATAAAAGCGAGCATTAAAATGCTGCTTATAAATATCCTGGATTGAACAGTCCCTATTTAATTTGCGTATATTCGCGTTCATTTGCGTTTTCTTTTGATTTTTTGGATTAGACTTTCAGTTACTCCAAACATCCTGACTAGCCCGGGTCAGCACAGCTAAGCATCACTTCACCTGTCATACACACAAAATTCGCTTTAAAACTGGATGTTCTGCCGCCATCCCGCTAATATTCGTCTCATTTTATAGCGCCACTAAACGCAGATTTTATAGAGAGAATGCATGTCCCAGCTTGATTTTGTTGTTGATGCCGGCGGTGTTTTGCAGGGCGCCTTCCGTGTCCCCGGTGATAAATCTATTTCCCACCGATCCATCATGTTTGGCTCATTGGCCAATGGCGTGACCCATGTCAGTGGTTTTCTGCAGGGCGAGGATAGCCTCAATACCTTGCGCGCCTTCCGTGCCATGGGTGTGGATATCGACGGGCCAACCGAAGATGGCCGCCTAACCATACAGGGCGTGGGCCTCAAGGGCCTCAAACAGCCATCGGGTCCACTGGACCTGGGTAATTCAGGCACCTCGATGCGCCTCATGGCAGGGCTATTGTCCGGCCAGGCATTTGACCTCGAATTGAGTGGTGATCAATCCCTCTCAAAGCGCCCCATGAAGCGCGTTACGGATCCACTGGCACAGATGAATGCCCGCGTTGATACCGCCGAAGGTGGGCGCCCGCCGCTCAAAATTCACGGTGGACAGCCGCTGAAAGCGATTAATTACGAGATGCCCGTTGCCAGTGCACAGGTTAAATCCTGTCTTTTGCTGGCGGGTATCTACGCCGAGGGTACAACCTGTGTGACCGAGCCGGCGCCGACCCGTGATCATACAGAGCGCATGCTCGAGGCCTTTGGTTACAGCCTGAAAAAAGACGGCGCCACGGTCTGTTTGCAGGGTGGGGGTGAGCTCACCGCCTGCGATATCGATGTGCCCGCGGATATTTCATCGGCGGCCTTTTTCATTGTTGGCGCCAGTATTGCCAAAGGCTCGGACATTACCCTGCAGCACGTGGGCATCAATCCAACCCGTACCGGCATTATCGACATCATGCGCCTCATGGGCGCCAATATCGAACTACTGAATGAGACAATGGTCGGTGGCGAACCGGTTGCCGATATCCGTATTCGCAGTGCCGAGCTGCAGGGAGTTGCTATCCCGGAGGCGCTGGTACCACTGGCGATCGATGAATTCCCGGTGATCTTTGTCGCGGCGGCCTGCGCCTCGGGTGAAACCCGTGTTACCGGTGCCAAAGAGCTGCGTGTGAAGGAATCCGACCGTATCCAGGTGATGGCCGACGGCCTGCAGGCGCTGGGTGTCGATGCCGTGCCCACTGATGATGGCATGATCATCCAGGGAGGTAGCATTAATGGCGGCAAGGTGCATAGCCGTGACGATCACCGTATTGCCATGGCCTTCACCATGGCCGGTCTCCGCGCCTCGGCCCCAATTCATATTGAAGACTGTGAGAATGTGAATACCTCATTCCCTGATTTCGTCGGCCTCGCGCAAAAGGCCGGCATAAAGATCAATGCGGAGGTTAATTAGATGCACCCCGTGATCACCATCGATGGCCCCAGCGGTGCAGGCAAGGGCACGATTAGCCAGAATGTCGCCCGCCAGCTGGGCTGGGAAATCCTTGACAGTGGCTCCCTTTACCGCCTTACCGCACTGGCGGTGAGCCAGGATGGGCTGGATATGACGGCAGAGGCTGCCATTGAGGCCGTTGCCCGTGGGCTGGATGTACATTTTGAGACCGATAGCGGTGGGCTTAAAATCATGCTCCGTGGCGAGGATGTCAGTGAGGCCATTCGCGCCGAGGACATGGGTATGAAAGCCTCCTCAATCGCCGCTATGCCGGGGGTTAGAGCCGCTTTACTGGAGCGCCAGCGGGCCTTTTCGAGTGTCGCCGGACTGGTCGCCGATGGCCGTGACATGGGGACAACCGTGTTCCCAGAGGCACAATTGAAGATATTTATGACCGCCAGTTGTGAAGAACGTGCTAAAAGACGACATAACCAGTTGAAAGAAAAGGGAATAAGTGCTAATCTCCCCGACCTCGTAGCCGATCTAGCGGCTCGAGATGAGCAGGATGCCAACAGGTCGGTTTCGCCCCTAAGACCAGCAGATGACGCGGTTATGCTTGATACCACAGAAATGTCTATCGAGCAGGTCACCAATAAAGTGCTGGATCTCGCCAAATCTATCTTTTGAGCCTGTTCAAACAGGTGTCTGGTTATGTATACGTAGCCAGGCGAAAATTAACATTCAACCCTGCAGAATCTTTTCTACAGCCATTATGTAGAGTGCACAGAGATTAAGCAGATGTATTGTATTTTTTTGGAAATCTATCCACATGTCTGAAAGTTTCGCTGAACTTTTTGAAGAAAGTCAAAAAGCCACTCAAATGAGTGTTGGTGCCATCATGATGGGCACCGTTGTTGATATCTGTGACGGTTACGTCACTGTTGCTGCCGGCCTTAAATCTGAAGGCGTTATTCCTGATTCGCAGTTCATGAACGAAAATGGCGAGTTAGAAGTTAGTATTGGCGATGATGTAGAAATCGTCCTTGAAGCTATTGAAGATGGTTGGGGTGAAACCCGTCTGTCACGTGATAAAGCCAAACGCGCTAAAGCCTGGATCGTACTTGAAGCGGCCCACGATGCGGAAGAAATTATCACCGGTATTATTACAGGTAAGGTTAAAGGTGGTTTCACTGTTGAACTGGGCGACATTCGTGCGTTCCTGCCGGGTTCACTGGTTGATGTTCGCCCCGTGCGCGACACCGCTTATCTGGAAGGTAAAGAGTTAGAATTTAAAGTTATCAAGCTTGACCAGAAACGTAATAATGTTGTTGTTTCTCGTCGTGCTGTTGTTGAGTCTGAGTACAGTGTAGAGCGCGAAGAACTGCTGGCTAACCTGGAAGAAGGCAAGACGGTTAAGGGTATTGTTAAAAATCTTACAGATTACGGCGCATTCCTTGACCTGGGTGGTATCGATGGTCTGTTACATATCACGGATATGGCATGGAAACGCGTTAAGCATCCTTCTGAAATCGTTGAAGTGGGTTCAGAAATCGACGTGGTTGTTCTTAAGTTTGATAAAGAACGTAACCGTGTATCACTAGGCCTTAAACAGCTGGGTGAAGATCCATGGGCCGCTATTGCACGTCGTTATCCTGAAGGTTCACGCCTCAGCGGTAAGATCAGCAACATCACTGATTACGGTTGCTTTGTTGAGATCGAAGACGGTGTTGAAGGCCTGGTACATGTATCTGAAATGGACTGGACCAACAAGAATGTTAACCCTGCTAAAGTTGTCGCGTTGGGTGACCCCGTTGAAGTCACTATCCTGGATATCGATGAAGAACGTCGTCGTATCTCACTGGGTATGAAGCAGTGCACAACGAATCCATGGGATGAGTTTGCAGCAACCCATAACAAGGGTGACAAGGTTAGCGGTAAGATCAAATCGATCACTGATTTTGGTATCTTCGTGGGTCTTGACGGTGGCATTGATGGCCTGGTTCACCTGTCTGATATCACATGGGATGAAGGTGAAGAAGAAGTAGCTCATAACTACAAGAAGGGTGATGAGCTGGAAGCGGTTGTACTGTCTATTGACCCCGAGCGTGAGCGTATTTCACTGGGTGTTAAGCAGATGGAGCAGGATCCCTTCTCTAACTTCGTAGCCGCACATGACAAGGGTAGCCTGGTTAAGGGTACGATCAAGGAAGTTGATGCCAAGGGTGCAATTATCGACCTGGGTGACGGTATCGAAGGTTCTTTACGTGCCTCTGAGCTTTCACGTGACCGTGTTGAAGATGCGCGTACCGTGTTGACTGTCGGTGAAGAGATCGAAGCCAAGTTTATTGGTGTGGATCGTAAGAGCCGTGCAATTAGCCTGTCTATCAAAGCAAAAGATGCCGATGATGAGCAAAAAGCCATAAAAGACTATGGTTCTTCATCAGAAGCACCCTCTGCAACGTTAGGTGATTTGCTAAAAGAGCAAATGAATGCTAATAAAGAGTAATATCTTTTAGAAATCAAATAGATCGGGTCAGGGATGACCCTTCTATTCAATACAATAAAAAGGGTGTAGAGATGGCAGATGATTCAGAATTAAGATCAATGATGAAGTCTGAGCTTATAGAGCTTATGGCCCGAAAGCAGAACCATCTGGCTTATAAAGACGTAGAACTGGCTGTAAAGAGCCTGTTAGAGCAAATGTCTGAGTCACTGGCCACCGGTGAGCGTATCGAGATCCGTGGTTTTGGTAGTTTCAGTTTACATTTTCGTCCACCTAGAGCCGGACGTAACCCTAAAACCGGCGATTCAGTATCATTGCCCGGAAAATACGTGCCGCATTTCAAGCCTGGCAAGGAACTGCGCGAACGTGTTACCCATTCAATCCAAAAATCAGAATAAACCGGGTTCACGCCTGCGTTGTCACCCATTATTTGTCCTGACAAATTCTGACCCCCTGTGTAATGACCGGTGTCATTCATGATTCGTTTTCTCGTACTACTACTGCTTATCCCCATCATCGTCTTTATCGCTGCATTTACCTATCGTAATGCGGGTCTGGTTAGCGTTGACCTGTTTACCCTGGACTATAAAGTACCACTGGCCGCACTATTATTAATTGCCCTCCTGGTGGGCATGATTCTGGGCTACCTGGTGAATATATTTGTCCTTATTAAACAGAAAAACAGGATAAGACAGCTGAAAAAACAACGCGAGGCGCTAACCAGCTTATCTGACGTTTTTAAAGCAGATAAATGACGGTCTAGATGATGAATATGTCACCTGAGTCCACACTATTACTATTGCTGCTGGGTTTTATACTGGGCTGGCTGGTCTCCAAGCGCCGCTCCAGGAAGCTACGCCGGCAACTACGATTTTCCAATGATTATTTTCAGGGCCTGAATTACCTGTTAAATGATGAGCAGGACAAGGCGCTCGACATCTTCATACAACTGGTCGAGGTCGACTGGGAAACCATCGATACCAGCCTGGCACTGGCGAGTATTTTTCGTCGCAAGGGCGAGATCGATAAATCCATAAAATTACACCAGAACCTGCTGGCCCGACCCTCATTGCCCGTGGATTACAAGTTTCGTGTATTGCTTGAACTGGGGCGTGATTACCAGCTGGCTGGCTGGCTCGACAGGGCAGAGGGCCTGTTCAATGAAGTATTAAAGGATGACCTCTATGAACAGGATGCACTCAAGCATCTAATGAGCATCTATCAACAGGAGCAGGACTGGCACAATGCGATCCGTGTTGCCCTGTTGTACCAGAAAAAAGCACGGGATAATATGCGCCCGGTGATTGCTCAGTTTTATTGTGAGCTGTCTGAGCAGGCCTATGAGCAGGGTGATGCCAAGGAAGCCGAGGCCTTATCAACCCAGGCTCTGGCAGTGGACCCGAATTGTGTGCGCGCCTCTATTATGCTGGGACAGGTCGCAATAGACCGTGGTCGATACAAAAAGGCGATACGTTTCCTGCAGCAGGTCGAATACCAGAATATCGATTTTTTCCCGCTGGTGCTCGACAAACTGGTGAGCTGTTATCGTAACCAGTCCAATCTACGTGCACTGATTACCTATTTAAAAAATACTGAACGCAATCACCCCAAGCTATCACTGGTAGAGACCCTGACTGACCTGATCAACGAAGTTTATGGTGAACAGGCGGCACAGGAATACCTGTCGGCAAGAATGATGGAGCATCCCTCGCTGGATGGCCTGAAAAAAGTGGTTGAACTGAACAAGCCCGCCGCAGACTCAGCTGAAAGTTATTTGCCCGATGTGGTCAAGCAACTGGTCGAAAAACAGTCCGGCTACCAGTGTGAACATTGCGGTTATGCGGCCAATACCCTGTACTGGTTATGTCCAAGTTGTCATGGCTGGGGTGTAATGAAACCTAAAGAGATGAGTTAGTAGACTAATGCACGATCCAAAAGTACTGGTAGCCCTTGATTACGCCGATGAAAAACAGGCCTTTAATTTAATCGATCGGTTACAGCCCGAGTTATGTCGTTTGAAAGTGGGTAAGGAAATGTTTACCCACCTGGGGCCACAATTTATAGAAAAAATACACAACAAAGGCTTCCAGGTTTTTCTCGACCTCAAGTACCATGATATTCCGAATACCGTAGCACGTGCCTGTGAGGTTGCGGCAGACATGGGGGTGTGGATGCTGAACGTGCATGCACTGGGTGGTCGACGCATGATGGAGGCTGCGGCTAACGCGCTGGCCAATAAACAGGACAGGCCCTACCTGATTGCAGTCACGGTACTCACCAGTATGTCCGCCGAGGATGTGCACGAACTGGGTATACAGCAATCACCGGCAGAGCTTGCATTGCACCTGGCGCAGATGGCGAAGGAATCCTCGTTAGATGGCGTTGTCTGCTCGGCCCAGGAGGCACTGGCCATGCGCAGCCAACTGGGCCATGACTTTTTACTGGTCACACCCGGTATACGCCCCACGGGTAGCGCCGCCGATGATCAGCGCCGCATTATGACACCGCTCGATGCATTGCATGCGGGTTCCAGTTACCTGGTGATTGGTCGACCCATTACCCAGGCCGCTGATCCGGTCGCTGTATTAGGCGCGATAAATTCAGAATTATTCCCATTGCCTAGTTAAATTAATAATCCTAGTCTTGCATCTCTTTTAACTTGCTTACAGGGAAATGCATTATGAAAATGATAAAAAGCGTAGTTGCAGGATTAACGCTCTTATGGGCCAGTGTACTCTGGGCCGGACAAATCGATATCAATACGGCCGATGCGCCGGCACTCACCGAGGCCCTGTCGGGTATCGGTATGAAAAAGGCCCAGGCCATAGTTGATTATCGTAGCGCGAATGGCCCGTTTAAAACTATTGATGACCTGGTCAAGGTCAAGGGTATCAGTGATAAAACAGTGGCAAAAAACAGGGAGAATATTTCCATTAGTAAAAACTAAGGTCTTTGTTGTGAAGTGAAAAGCCCCGGTTGATTCGGGGCTTTTTTATTGGCTCCGTTATATTGAGAGCCCAGCCTGTCGATTTCGATCCTGGCCATAATTTGTTAGTATGAGTTTTTTATAAGTGAAGTGGCATCAATGCAACGTGAATTCTGGGAACAGCGCTGGCAGGATAATCAGACGGGCTTTCACCTTGACCAGGTAAACCCTTATCTCCGGGACTACTGGTCCGCACTCAATGCGGATAATAATGCACATATTTTTGTGCCCCTCTGTGGTAAATCACTGGACCTGCTCTGGTTCGTGCAACAGGGTTATCGTGTTACCGCTATCGAGTGCAGTGAGATAGCGGTTAAGGCATTTTTTGCAGAGCAGGGCATAGACTACGCGCTAAGCGAGCACGGCCCCTTCAGGGTTTATCAGTCAGCAGGCCTGCGTATTTATCAGGGTGACTACTTTAAACTTGAGGCCCCTATGCTGGAGGATATTACACAGGTCTATGATCGTGCCGCACTGGTCGCCATGCCCCAGCCCATGCAACAGGCCTATGCCGCAAAGATGATCGACCTGTTCCCTGCATCCGTCTCCATGCTACTGGTTGCACTGGAATATGATCAGTCATTGATGGCCGGTCCCCCCTTCTCGCTTATACAGGATGACATCACGGCACTTTATAAGCAGCACTTTACGATAGAAAGGCTGCATCAACAGGATATTATCCAGCAACAGCCCCGCTTCAGGGCGCGTGGGCTGGATTCAATGATTGAGTCAGTATATAAATTGACCCGCCCCTGAATTAATTGTATTTTGAAGACTTAAATAGCGGTTGATTGCCATCCGTACGGACAAGTCGCATAACATGCAGTAGTAAGACGAGAGCATGAACCACGAATCAAAAAAATATAACGCCGAAAATCACCAGGGGAGTGACGCGAGTTCGCCCTATCCGGTGAGTCGCCTGTCGCCACAGATCGAGCTGGTTGATCTGGCCAAACAGATTGCCAATGCCGATACCATGGTGAGTACACGCCTGAGTTCACAGTTAAAGGTCATCGCGGACCAGATCCGCTCGTTACAGGCCGAGGCAAAAACCATACTCGAATCGGCGCAACTGGATCAGGAGCTGCATCATGCCGCATGTAATTTCAAACGCATTCCCGGTAAGATCTATCACCTGTATCGTAAACAGGAAAATAGCTGTTACTTTTCGATGCTCTCCCCCGAAGACTGGAATGGCCGTGCACCCCATGCATATGTCAATTCATATCGACTGGAAAATGACATGTCATGGACGCCACTGGATAAATTGAATGAAATTGATGACTCAGTTGAACTGGTGAATCGTGTCCTGCTGGAAAAAGGTTTCTGACATTACAATCTGAACAGGGGATAACTATGTATTGCCGATTTCAGCGTTATATTTTACTTCTTTTGTTGCTCTCGTTCTCAATCATATCATCGGCTGGTCCTGCCGATGTCTTTGATCTTGTGACATTGAAAAACGGTGATGTCTACCAGGGTACCGTTGCAGAAGAACAATTTAATATCAATACGGTCTTTGGTCGAGTCACTATCCCCTATATCCATATGTCAGAGATCAGGTTCTCTAACGATAACCAGTCAAGCACGCTTAAAACCCAGCTGGGTGAAGTTTTTACGGGTAGTATCGAAAATAACGAAATCCTCATACTGCGTGTGCTCGATCCAGCGTTACCCGTACATATCCAGGATATTCAAAAAATTACTTTCATGCCCAAACAGCACGCCGCTTATAAAAAAATACTGGAAGACAGCATCCACACCCACAATGGCGATCATTTTATTGCACAAGTCATCACCAGTGACTTGATGCTAAAAACAGATGAGGCAATAGCGCTAATCAATAAAAAGAATATCCAGCTCGTTGATTATGCACAGCTGGAGGATGCCGAGAGAAACAATACGCAATTGCGTTTAACCAACGGCGAGATCAGGCAGGGAAAAATTATAAGCCAGTCGATTACTATAGAGACCCAGTATAAGCAGCAGCTGGATATCCCAATGAGCGAAGTGGCAACACTGGCTTATGCAGTCAATCATTCTGCTGAATCGATGGATTCCAATTTCCAGAAACAACTACCCCCCGCCAGTTACCTGAGAGACAAAATGGTCGATGGTCGCCCGGGACCAGAGCTTGTTATTATAAAAGCCGGTGAGTATTTTCGCGGCGATAATGCGGGTGATGATGATGAACGCCCAGCGGTTAAACTAAATATCGCAGCCTTTGCGATTGGTGTCTACGAAGTTACGTTTGATGAGTATGATTTCTTCTGTAAAGATACGCGCCGCAATAAACCAGATGATCAGGGTTGGGGCAGGGGACGACACCCTGTCATCAATGTCTCATGGAATGATGCCAGGGCCTATATCCAATGGTTAAGTAAAAAGACAAAACAACGCTACCGTTTACCCACCGATGCAGAATGGGAGTATGCGGCGAGGGCGGGTAGCCCTGGCAAATTCTGGTGGGGTGAGCAATTTGAAAAGGCCAGGGCCAACTGTGAAGGCTGTGGTTCCTTATGGGACGGTGAAAAGACCGCTGAGGTCGGCAAGTTCCCCGCCAATGCATTCGGCTTACATGATAGTGCAGGTAACGTATTTGAATGGGTTGAAGACTGCTTCCATAATACCTTTGAAGATGCACCTAAAGATGGCGCCGCGCTGGATAAGCCCGGTTGTGGTAAACGTGTTATCCGGGGTGGTGCCTGGAGTTTCCCGGTCAAAGAAATACGTTCAGCAAATCGCTGGCGAGATTTTCCGACACGACGTAGTGATGATACGGGATTTCGCGTAGTGCGTGAATTAATTACAATTAATGAACATTAGTGGTTTTCACTTAATTAAAAGATATAAGCACTAGTCTGCAAATGGTCACTCCTACACATCTATGTGTCCGTGACATTAGTGCATCCATGCACGTCAACGCGAATGTACGCAAATAATAAATGGCTTTATTATCATTGCGAACACCAATATTTATTATATTGCTTTTCACTTCTATTTGCGTTGTTTGCGTTTATTCGCGTTTTATTTTTCACTGAAGGATGTGGCTGATAACCTGTAGCATAATTTTATTACGCTAATTATTTATTTTTTAATGGCCTGAAATATTCTTTATTATCATAGAAGCCTTCATCCTGGTCGCCGTCATACCATCCCGGAACACCGAGTACAGGGAAGGGATGAAGGTCTTTTGTCGTCTTGATCTTTTCCTGCTGCCATAGATCAGCAACCAGTTTATCAATGGCCTGGTTATTATTTGGCAGTGTCTCATGTTCAATTAGCAAGGCCTGGCAGGTCATGCCAATGTAGGGAGTTAATGCCTTTTCATACATGGCATGGCCAAATACGAGGCATTGCAGTTCATTCTCGAATGCCTGTCTGTTCTCACAGAATAATTTTGTCCATTCATGCTGGCGAATCATATCGAGTAGCTTCGTATTATTGCTAATGACAATTATGCCGCATTCATCGAATAGCGTTATCGCGTTTTCCAGGGGGCTGCGGTTTGTGCCGTATTCTCGTTTTATTGCAGCATGGTAATGGCGTTCGTTGAGGCGAGATTTTGTTGCTGGAAAGCTGAGCCAGATCATGGCGTTAAAAAAGTCGTGCCAGTTTTCAGTACGGGTCTGTATTTCCTTTTTTAAATAAATTCTGGGTTCGTAATGATCGGCCAGTTGCCCGGGTTTATCCGCCTGTGGCACAGGTGTAAATGCCAGGCCCCGTTGTTTAAACTCTGCTTCATGTTGTGCTAGTGTTGGCCAGGATGAGCATGGGATATAGGCCTCGACAACCGTCCTGATGGTCTCAAACAGGGGTGACTTTGTAATGAAGTCTGGATTCCAGTTGTCGTTATTCATCTTAGTTATCTAAATATAAAAGTAATCACCGGCTAAAAATCGGCCGGGCAATGTATATCAATGGGTTGCTCGTTAACGGGGTGCTTAAAGTGTATCTCACTGGCATGTAGCAACAAACGATCCGCTTTTTTTATATTGGCCTCATCGGCATAAAGATTGTCCCCCAGTATCACATGGCCAATGGCCTGCATGTGTACCCTTAGCTGGTGGGTACGGCCTGTAATAGGGGTGAGCTGGATGCGGCTTGTATCTGCCTGCTCATCATAGGATAGCGTTTTATAAAGTGTCGTTGAAGCCTTGCCCAGTTCATGATCGACCCTGTGCCGGGGACGATTGGGCCAGTCGCAGATCAGTGGCAGGCTGATTTTTCCTTCTGCCTCGACTGGGCGGCCATCAACAATCGCAATATAGGTTTTACTGACCTGCCTGTTCTGGAAAAGCTGGCTCATGCGGCTGTGGGTCTCAGTGTCCAGTGCCATAACCAGGATGCCCGAGGTTGCCATATCCAGTCGATGCGTTATGAGTGCCTGTGGATATTCAGACTGCGCGCGACTGATCATGCAATCCTGTTTGTCACTACCCTTGCCGGGCACGGATAATAATCCCGCAGGTTTATTAACAACCAGTAGATGGGTGTCCTCATAGAGGATATCCAGTCCCGTATCTTTTGGTGGCAGGTAATTAAACATCACACTTGCCATATTTACTTTATTGTTAATGCGGGTTTCTCGAAAACTATACCCTGCCAGCCATGTTTCATAAAACTGCGTATATTGCCATGGTCCGTATTGCCAGGATTTTGTAACACATCATCACGGTAATAATGGCCAAAACAGGCGAGTAACTGGTCTTTATCAAGGTTGTTTAATAGTCCAAAGGCAAATATTTTACATGAGCCTTCATTGGTGCCGGCCTGGTTAAGCTGTTTGTCATCACCCATGCCGTTACTGAATGTCGTGGGCTGGTAATGGTAATTATCATCGATTACCGCAATCACCTCAGAAAAGTTTATGCTCTCGGGTTGTTGCTGTATCTGTTGTATCAGGGCGTCAAGTGTCTTCATTGAATAGTGTCTTTTAAATGGGTTTATCAGGGGTTAAGGAAGTGTTCAATCGGGTATACCCGGCTTGAATCATGTAGTGGTTTAACAATGTCCCAGTAGTCGCTAAGTGGAATACGCAGTTTTTCATCATCGGGTTTAATAATTGGTGTATCGGGAAATAATTCATCATCCAGTACGCCGCGCATGTGCTCTCTATCAGAATAAAAACATCGGACATAGTCCGCAGCAGGTATTACCCTGACAACAGCCCTGAATTCATCAGAAACGGGGGCATCACCAGGGAAGCTTTTTTGCATGTATTCGCCAAGCGGGCTCGGGAAATCAAGCGTGCTATCAAAATCAAAAATGTAATCTTTATTATTAATTTGTGCCTTGAGTATTACGTGATAGTCCCAGATGGTGTATTCAAGATTACTGTGATTGAGCTGGTTAAAAATAATGAAATGTTTGTCTTTATTGGTGATTAGCATTACCTGGATATTTGACTCACCTCGGTTATGTTCAAGTAAAGACCTGGCCAGGTGCCAGATATTTTCTTCACAAAAATACTGTGTGTAACGGTAGTGTGATTTTTCGTAGTTATTCATTAGCTACCAGCTACTGGCCTTAATTATACTTTGTTGCGAAAAGGATCGAATAAATATTCCAGACCGTTGACTTTTATTTCATGCACAATGCTTAGCATCTTGCCCAGTTCACCCGGTGGAAAACCCTTATTCGCAAACCAGATCACATAGGGCTCGGGCAGGTCAATCAGTAAACGCGTCTCGTACTTGCCAAACGGCATTCGATAATTCGCCAGTTTAAGAAAAAGCGCCCTGTCAGAATTGAGAATACTTTCTTCTTCAGCGGGCACTAGGCAAATCTTTCATCGAGGTAGTTCACGATAACCGCCGATTCGGTCATCCAGCGGACATTGCCATTTTCGTCGGTAATCCGCAGGCAGGGAACCTTGGCCTGGCCACTGCCTGCAACCAGCTCGGCACGATGCCCCTGGTCCTTCTGTGCATCACGGACTTCGATGTTCAGTGACAGGCGTTTAATGGCGAACCTGACCTTGATGCAAAAAGGGCAGGTCCTGAACTGGTAAAGCACGATATTACGTGTCGCCTCATCGATTACCTGCTGGGCTTCAGGGCTGCGCACAATACCTTTGGGCGTGTTCAGTTTTTCATTGAGCAGGAGTATCGGCCCGAGGATGCGGCGCAGGGTTCTAAAAAAAAGCCGGATAAACCATTTCACAATCATTCTACCTGTTATATCGAGTATCAAGGTTTGCCATTATAAAACAAAACGACGGGTGTCGGTTTAAATTTAGCCCTTCTCGACGGTTTTACGGGGTTTTACTCGACGCACCATGCCCTGTAGAATCCCCGCCTAATGAATGCTGAGCTGTTTCTGATTTTATTCCTCTCGCTGGTGATTGTTTACTGGCTGGATGCCATGCGGGTCAAGGAAATTGCCCGTTCAGCCTGTCAGCGTGCCTGTAGTGAGTCGGATGTGGTCTTTCTTGATGATACGGTGTTTCTTAGTCGGTTCCGCTTGCAGCGCAATGCAATGGGGCAGGTGGCCCTGTTCCGGCAATACCAGTTTGAATTTACCAGCGATGGTAGTAGTCGTTATCAGGGCAATGTGCAGATGCTTGGAAAACGGGTACAGTCACTTCACATGGATGTATTCAGGATCTGAATTTTTACTGTATTATGTCCCCTGTCAAAAGAATAATAAGAGTTGAATAGTCATGAGTCTGAACCCCAATAGTCTTTACATTTTATTACACGTCGTGGCCTCGGTGGTCTGGGTGGGTGGTATGGTGTTTGCCCATAAATGTTTACGCCCGGTGGCGGCAGACCTGCTCGAGCCGCCCCAGCGACTCACGCTCTGGGTGGGTGTATTTGCCAACTTCTTTCCGCTCGTATGGATCTCCGTCGTCCTTTTGCTAAGTACCGGCTTCACCATGGTATACAGTATCTGGGGCGGCATGGCTGAAGCCCCCCTGCATATCCATATCATGGCCGGTTTCGGTATCCTGATGATGCTGGTGTTTATGTATGTCTTTTTCAGCCCCTATAAAAAACTCAAGGCAGCAGTCCTGGCGCAGCAATGGCCGGCAGGTGCTGAGGCCCTGGCAAAGATCAGGCAGCTGGTCGGTTTTAATATTTTAGTCGGCCTGTTTGTACTGGTTGTTGCCAGTGCAGGGCGTTATTTAATTTAACAGGCTGAACACAACAGCCGGGATATCTTATGGATTTTAATGCATTAAACAGCCAGTTTGGCGAAGCAGGGCAGTTTGTTTTTGAGCTGGGTTCAGCAGGACAGCCACAGGTCAGGATACACAATGCGCAGGCAGAGGCCGTCATTGTATTGCAGGGTGCTCACCTCGTGCACTGGCAGCCAACAGGCGAACAGCCTGTGATCTGGTTATCAGAGGACGCGACATTTAAACCGGGTAAATCCATCCGCGGTGGTGTTCCCGTCTGCTGGCCCTGGTTCGGTCCCCATGAGTCAGATGCCTCATTTCCTGCCCATGGCTTTGCCCGTATGCAGCCCTGGACAGTGACTGAAACAGCCAGCAATGCAGACGGTAGTGGTGTCATCTGTTTTCGCCTGGCCGCTGATGCCAGCTGCGATACACAGTGGCCTTATGCCTCGCAACTGGAGATGCGCTTTACCATTGGCAAA
>Ga0224496_10001085_pt1 | contig 17463 bp, 19 predicted proteins | sample SF_Jul11_sed_USG_2_FD_168127 | JGI IMG/M metagenome (GOLD analysis project Ga0224496, IMG submission 168127) | Sediment microbial communities from San Francisco Bay, California, United States - SF_Jul11_sed_USGS_8_1 | ecosystem: Environmental > Aquatic > Marine > Sediment | place: USA...
ACACACAAAACATACAACATGCTCTTCATTAACTTTACCGCGTAAAAATATATGCAAAAGATTCTCACTATTAACAATCATTTCATGAAAATAATGCTTTCCATCTTCTACACCACGTGCTTTTTTAAACATATTTTCTATAGTAACTACATTAGCGCCCTGAAACATATCCGATGTTGCCGCTGCCAATAACTCTAAAACCTCATCAGGATGAGAATCAACAGTCTTAACGCCTAACAACATACCTGTACTCAAATCAACATAACCTGCCGCAACACACTCTGGTACAGAAGCTATGCTTTTTTGAAGTTCTTGCTCTAATTTACTAGCCATATTTATTTCTCCTAATGAGGGGGTTAAAATTATACGTAAGATGCTCTATCATTTTTTGAAGCCTTTACCACTTCATAAACACTTCTTTTTGAAAATTTCTTTACCACTTCATTTTCAAATGCTTCAAGGAACATTACCTGCTCTTCTGACTGAACCCATCGCGGCTCGACACCTCGAACAGTATCCAGTGCATCTATTGCACTGACACCTTCCCAGATAAGATAAGCGGCAAGAATTGTTCCTGTACGACCCAGCCCAGCCCGACAATGCGCAGCAACCACTTCATCCTGTTTAATTGCAATCTCAATCTGCTCACATATACTAATCGCCTGCTCTAAAGAAGGTGCACCCATATCAGTCACCGGTTCCCAAATAGAGCGAATTCCATATTTATTAAGTGTTTCTTCATCAAGTGAACGTGTTGTCAAACTTAACAAAACCGTTATGCCAACTTTCTGCAAAGCCATCAAATCATAATCAATATCATGAAAAACACCGGGTAAGGGTGTTCCTGCTAAGACACCTCGTTTTAGCCAGAGAAACCCCCTCGGGCCAAAACTGGAACTAACAACTTTTTTTGCGGCTGCAGGCAATGGAGGTGGCGGTGGAACATCGTCTGCAAGATCTTCTGGCGATGCATCTGGTGATGGAACATTACATGATCCTAATTTAACCCATTGTCTGGCAGGCACAGATTTTGGCGACTCAATAAAGCTTTCTGTTGATTGCACTTCCTGTATCTGCCCACCAGCTAATAAAGCTATATGACCTTTCAACCTCTTTGCCTGTTTTAGATTATGCAAAACAATTAAGATCGCTCGCCGCTCTGCTTCTTTGTTAATATAATCAAGCAAACTATTAGCTTCCTGATCATTAATACCTGTAGTAGGCTCATCCAGGCACAATAATCTTGTGCCACTTGCAGACATTCTAACTATGGCAAGATGTCGTTGTTCTGCAAGTGACAATGACATAACACTGTCGTCAAATCTTTCAATTAAATGGCCAATACCTGCATCTTCTAACAGACGCCTGGCAAGATCTTTTTGTTGCAACTGATCCAGATTGTTTCTTTCGGGCAAATTATGGACGACATTTTCAAACACACTTGACATCATCAACTTCGCACTTTGCGATACCAGTGCAGGCCTGTTTAGGCCATCAAGCGATTCACCCTGAAAGTAAACTTCCCCCCATGTTCTAAAAGAAGGATTCGCATCATTCAATCCAACCAATGAGCGTAATAGTGTTGACTTACCCGTGCCACTTGGACCCAGTAATGTCATCACACCTCTCTCTGGTACTGTCAAATTGACATCACTTAAAATAATCCTGTCGCCAAATGCGGCACCAAAGCCTATTACTTGCAAAATATCAGACATAGTTGAATCAATTTTACTCATCACTCATTCCTTCGGACGTCTAACGCCTTAATCCAGGATCCAGAACTGATAACAGCCCCAGCAATAAAACTTTTACATCCTGCCGTTGACGAGCATCAACTTCAAATACAGGCACTTTAATATTTAATTCCTGTAACCGTTTCTGGAATGTGTACAAGCCCGGGCGTGGCGACTCGTCCATTCGCGTAATACCAATAACAACACCGTTCTTTGCGATAAAGGGCTTAAATGCATCCAGAAAAAATTCCATATCTGCAATTGGATCTTCACGGCCATTATCAATCATAAGCACCAGACCAACACCGCCAATGGTCAGAATATCCCACATAAAACTAAATCGCTCCTGACCAGGCGTTCCATACAAGTGTACTTTTGCACCTTCATCAAGATTCAATATTCCATAATCCATAGCCACAGTTGTATTTGACTTACGCAGTGCAACTTCATCAGTTGCATTAGCTTCAGTTTTAACCACTGGAATATCACTTATTGATGCGATTGCAGTTGTTTTTCCGGCACCCACAGGGCCTGTAAAAATTATTTTATGTTCCATGGAATATCCGAATATTAGATACGAGCAATTTTGTTTAGTAACAAACCTAACAAAGCCTGATTACGATGAGGTTTAAGCGGTGGCTCTTCAGGAGCACGATTGACCGCCCTCACCAGGCCTGCACAACGTGCAGCCGAATAAAACTGATAAGCTTCTTCTTTTTCAATTCTCAAGAATCTATGAGCCAGTGCGATTGATGTTGGATGCGAAGATAACAATGCTGCTAAACGCATAGAATTCGGCGTAGAAGGAAGCCGCGTAAAATTGGGCCAGAACACCATTTCAACCACATCATCACGATAACAACCTTCCATCAAACGACCTTCAGATGCATAAAAACCTGCCGTCCACATTAACTCATCAATATTGCGGCCAACATAATTGGTATCGTGATTACGAAAGGACTTATCAAGTATTGTTATTTTGAATTTACTGGCATTAGCTTTACACAGCTCTTCAAGATTACCAGAAGAACAAAAATACTCACCTTCAGATGAGAGCACAACAATCTCTCCAAGAGCCCCTCCATCAATTTTTATATTTTGTGAATTAGAAATTGCACGCTTTATTGTGTTAATAAGATAACTAGCCGGAGAAAAAGTATCCGAGCCAGAATCTAGATCTTTATAATTATGCGCAGCCATCATGGACAACTCCTTGCTGATAAATGAAACATCAAATTCAATACACAATAAAATCTGGCTAACCTTTTAATAAATCAGCCATTAAAGTCAATCAAAGTATTTCAGACATGAATTTACATATCAGAAAATGTAAAAAACTCATGCATTCAATACGAAACAACAAGACAGTTGAAAATAAATTTGAGGAAGGTTGATATGTTAATCACTATTCAATGATTACATAAATAGATGTAACCTACGTTCCGGTAACCCCACTATCATATACTTTAAAGCACTTAGATTGGTAGCTTTGCGAACCTGACTTTCGTACAGGGGAGCCTTTATCACAACATATGTCTTAAATGGAGATTAGCATAATTACTTTGATATATTGCAAAGAATTTGCAATATAAAATTAATTTTTTAATAAAGACAAATCGAATTAATCTTATATATCGTTTTAATCGATTAATAACAGATCAAAAACCAACCATGTAAACAGCTTAACTTAGTTTTTAACTTTATTAATGACCAGACTCACTTTCTGATCTGCGATCACTTTTACCGCCATTTGCTCACCATATAGATCACCTGGATTCATTCCAGGTTGTCCAGACTTGGAAATAACAGCAGATATTTTTACCTGATCAAAATTAGATAACTTCATGGCAGGCATCATTGCCATCGCATCATTAAGTGTCACTGTTACAGGTAAAACACTGACAGAATGTTTTACTGCAGCAAGCGGCATGGGCGGCCCCTGCATAGCCTTGGCAAAAATAAATAACGTATCAGTTTCAGCAACCTTGTCTTTCAATGCATCTTCAAGCGAAACATCAACTGTAATTTCAGCTTTTAGCGTTGCTGCAGTTGTAACTGTTAAGTTTTTCTTAATTGACGCAATGCTGTCAGCACTTATATTCTGTTCCGCATTAGAAATCTGTTCACGTAACTGTATCTGAGAATCGATATCATTATTCAACATAGGTTCCAGCTTGTACCAGTAACTCAGGGCCTTCTTATAGTCACCCTGCGCATTGAATACCATCCCGGCCATCCATAAAGCCTGTAAATTATCCGGCTCAAGTTCAATTGCCTTTAAAATTGCCTTACTGGATTTATCTGATATGCGCTCACCTTCACTCATAATAACAACATCAGCGTAGCGCAATAACACACCCGCATTGTCACCCACCAGATCCAGTGTTTTTTGATATGCAAAAACCGCTTCATCATATTTCTGAATAGCAGCATAGGTCCTGCCCAGCATAAACCAGCCTTCGGCGTTATCCGGTTCATTTTCAAGACGTGCTCTCAGGCCGGTAATTGCTTCTTCCATAGACATATTCGGTGGCTGCGGCATATTAGAATCAGTTGTTTTAACACTACCGGTAACCGCATTAAACTCACCTAACTGGGAATATATGAGCGCAGCAGAACCAGGAATCACTAACAACAGAACAAGAGCAAGAGCCTTACCTGAACTTGCGGACACCATTGACTCTGATTTTACTTCGCCAATAGAAAGATCAAGTGCAAGATTATCTTCTAGCTCCTGTTTTGCCTGATCATAAACTGGCTGCGTTATAACCCCATTATCGAAATCCTGTTTAAGTTCTTTTAAACGTTCCCGCGCTATCAGTATATTCTGCTCATCAAAACTGTCTGCTTCCAGTTTATTTTCTTTCCACAAGACAGGAATAACAAACAACAAAGCCAGGACAACTAACAAACCCGTTACAACGAAAAATATAACCATAAAAAATTTTACTCTGAATTATTTATTAAGCAGATACAACTTAATTATCTAACAATGAATGAGCACGCTTTTTTTGCTGATCTGACAGCACAACTTCACTTTTACGCGTTTGTTTACGATAAAACACAACAACAATACTAAGTGCAATCAGAAACAGCACAACCGGACCATACCACAACAACAAGGTTGTTGTTTTAACAGGTGGCCGATATAAAACAAAATCACCATATCGAGTCACCATGAAATCAACAACATCTGAACGACTTGAGCCTTTATCAAGCATTTCAAATACCTGTTTACGCAAATCCTGAGCTAACTCAGCATTTGAATCGGCAAGATTCTGATTCTGACACACAAGACAACGCAACTCTGCTACCAGTGAATGATAGTCATCTTTCATTTGATCATTCGCAAACTCAAGAGACTCGATTTTTGCCTGTGCCGTATTGAGCATTAACATGGCCGACAGAAACATTAATGATAAATAATTTTTTTTGTTATTCACCCCTGCTCTCCCTGCAATTGTTTAATCATTGGCAATAAGGTTTCTTTTAACAACTGAGGATGAACAGGTCCAATATGCTTATGCCTGATGATACCTTTTTTATCAATAACAAATGTTTCTGGCGCACCATAAACACCCCAGTCAATAGCAACACGCCCATCTGCATCCACAGCATTCAATAAATAGGGATTACCAAGCTGCTGCAACCAGTTTTTAGCCAGATCATCTTTATCTTTGTAATTCAAACCAACAATGGGCACCGTACTTGTTCTGGACAGCGCAATTAGACTGTCATGCTCTGCACGACACTGATTACACCAGGTTGCCCAGACATTAAGCAACCATACCTGCCCCAGCATATCCTTTGGCGACATAGTTTCTTCAGGTGACAACAACCTTGGTAAAGTAAAATCCGGTGCAGGTTTACCAATAAATGGTGACGGCACTTCTCGTGGATTTAAATACAGACCAACGAATAAAAGACCAATTAAAATAAAAAAACCAATCGGAACAAGAAAACGAGACACTAGGCAGCTCCCACAGTTACTGCAGCAGATTGTTGCTCAGCTTTCACAGTCATTCGATAGCGGCGATCAGTTGCTGCGAGTAAACCACCAAATGCCATAAATAAAGCACCTAACCAGATCCAGCGAATGAATGGTTTATAATATAAACGCACACTCCAGGCACCTTTGTTATCCAGCGGTTCGCCTAGCGACACATAAAGATCACGGAACAGACCGGCATCAATTCCTGCTTCGGTCATTGGCATACCACCTGCATTATAAAGTCGTTTCTGCGTATGTAATCTTGCAATTTCCTTGCCCTGATATGTAGCAATAAAATCACCTTCTGAAGCACGATAATTAGGTCCTGTTTTTTCACTTACACCATTAAATAAAAACTGATAGTCACCCATGGAATAAGTTTGCCCCGAAACCAGTCGTACATCCTGTTCCTGACTGTAATAACTGGTCAATGTTACACCGGTAATAAAGACAGCCAATCCGATATGTGCGAACGTCATGCCATAAAAACCGCGTGGGATGCTCATTAATGCTAACGCTTTATCCCGTTTATCTTTAACACGATCATAAAGATTCTGCATACCGGTGAATGAAACCCAGAAGGCTAAAGTAACCCCGACCATGGCACCAAACATAACTTCATCCAGCATTAATACGGATACAACCACACCTAATGTCAGACTGGCGACAAATGTCATAATCACATGCTTACCAATACGGGATAGTGAATCCTGTTTCCAGCGAGCCATAACACCTATACCTACCAGGATCGCAATGGGAATGGTTATTGGCACAAAAACAGAATTGAAATACGGCGGTCCAACGGAAATTTTACCCAGACCTAATGCATCCAGTGCCAGTGGATATAACGTACCCAGCAACACCGAAGACGCAGCAATGACCAGCAAAACATTATTGATTAATAAACCGCCTTCACGGGACAAAATATTTAACCGGGTTGCACTGCGAATCTGTGGTGCACGCCATGAATACAATATCAACGAACCACCAACCACCACGGCTAAAAACATAAGAATAAATACACCACGCTCCGGATCGGTTGCAAAAGCATGTACCGAGGTTAAGACACCGGAACGTACCAGGAAGGTACCTAACAGGCTTAATGAAAATGCAAAGACTGCCAGCAATACCGTCCAGGCTTTAAAGACGCCACGTTTTTCCGTTGCCGCCAATGAATGAATCAACGCGGTACCCACTAACCAGGGCATAAAAGAGGCATTCTCAACCGGATCCCAGAACCACCAGCCGCCCCAGCCGAGTTCGTAATAAGCCCACCAGCTACCCAGTGCAATACCCAAGGTAAGAAACATCCAGGCGACATTCGTCCAGGGACGTGACCAACGCGCCCAGGCTGCATCGAGCCGACCACCTAACATAGCCGCAATGGCAAACGCAAACGCCACTGAAAAACCAACATATCCCATGTATAACATAGGGGGATGAATAATCAGACCAGGGTCCTGTAATAATGGATTCAGACTTCTTCCTTCAACAGGCGCAGGAAACACTCGATCAAAGGGATTAGACGTAATCAACAGGAATAATAAAAAACCAATGCTGGTCAGTCCCATGACTGCCAGCACCCGGGCTCGCATAATTTGCGGAATACTACGACTAAAAAAGCTGACCGCTGCCGTCCATAATGACAACATCCAGGCCCACAATAATAATGAACCTTCATGCCCTCCCCAGACAGCAGAAATACGATACATCAAGGGTAATTCTGTATTTGACTGCCGTGCAACATAAGAAACAGAAAAATCGTTAATGACAAACACCCAGGTGAGACATATAAAACTGATGGTTACAAACAGTGCATGACCTAATGCAGCTGGCTGTACCACAGCAACCCAGGCCGGATTACGTTTATGAACACCAATCAAGGGAATAAAGCCCTGAATAACTGCAAGGCATAAAGCCAGTATTAATGCAAAGTGACCAATCTCAGCAATCATTTCAAAGGTTTCCCATTATGTTCTGTCATCCCTGAATCTTTTAAAGTACTGGCAACTTCAGGCGGCATATAATTTTCATCATGCTTCGCTAACACCTGCTCAGCAATAAAAATACCACCCTGCATTTTACCCGTTGCCACTATGCCCTGACCTTCTCGAAACAAATCAGGCAAAATACCTTCATGCTGCACTGTAATTGTTTCAGCCGTGTCTGTGAGATCAAAATTTATTTTTAAACTATTTTCATCCCTTTTAACACTGCCCATAACAACCAGTCCACCGAGCCTGAAGTTGTGATCGACAGGTGCCTCACCGGCTTTTACCTGTTTAGGTCCGTAAAAATGATTAATATTTTCATTCAAGGCCATTAACGCCAGACCAATAGCAACCGCTACACCGGCAATTAATACAGCAACAAAACTCATACGTTTTTGACGTGGTGTCATAATACTTTCTCTTACCTTCTAACTATTTTGTTCTTTAGTTTGTCTTTCCTGCTGACGATATTTTGTACGCAGATCTTTAATAACCTGTTTCTTCGACATCATAGGCTTCAAAAAGATCATTAATAACACAAAAAATGTCAGCCCATAGGATGACCAGACATAAAATGCATAACCGCCCATATGAAAAAATTCTTCAAGACTCATTTGCAATTACCTCTTTGACCCAGCGGCTATTTTGCTCACGTAACAAAACCTCATTACGCGCGCGCATCAATACGGATGTAGCGTAATAAAATTTGAACGCCACAGCCATTAGTAACAACGGTATTAACATACTTATATGAATAGAGGGTTTATCAAACTTGGTGACTGTTGGCCCCTGATGCAACGTGCTCCACCATTCAACGGAATAATGAATAATAGGAATATTCACCACACCCACCAGCGCCAGTACCGCTCCTGCTCTTGCCGCATTACGCGGATCTTCAATCGAAGCCTGCAGGGCAATAAAACCAAGATATAAAAACAACAATATCAGCTCAGATGTTAAACGGGCATCCCACACCCACCAGGCACCCCACATAGGCTTACCCCATAAAGAGCCGGTTGCCAGTGCCAGAAACGTAAATGCAGCACCAATGGGGGCACTGGATGATGCCACCACATCCGCCAGTTTTATACGCCAGATGAGACCTATACCACCTGATATGGCCATCACCATATAAACAAACATCGACATCCAGGCACTGGGCACATGGATAAACATAATGCGATAACTTTCACCCTGCTGATAATCTGCAGGTGCCTCAATCAGACCATAATACAATCCACTGATCATAAATAATAAACAGGCCCAGCCTAACCAGGGAATCAGTTTTCCGGCCATCACATAGAAATTTTGTGGTGACGAGAATTTATGAACAATTGCAGGTAACTTCATAATTTTTATAATCCAAGCTGTCGATATGCGTTTACGTCTGTTCCACCAGGGAAGAACATATTTTGATTATTCCGGGCCTTCTCGGCAAACTGCTCCTGTGTTGCTCTACCACCTGCACCATACAGGCTACCTCCCACTTCAAGCCAAAGACAAAAAACGCCCTTGTTATGAATCAATGCCGGCGATTCATTATTCCGGGCATCCTTGCCCTCTACCCTTCGGGCCAAAGGCAAAAACGCCTTTGTTATGAATCGCTCCCGGCGATTCATTATTCCGGACATCCTTGCCCTCTACCCTTCGGGCCAAAGGCAAAAATCGCCTTTGTTATGAATCGCTCCCGGCGATTCATTCCAGACTAATGCGCAATGCGGCTGATGTCGCTACGGGTGCCAGGGTAATAGCCAACATCAGCATTGATGAAAGAATATAAATTTGCCCTGTAATCGCCATATCCGCCAGATGGGCATCAACCGCATTGGCAGAAAAAATCAACACCGGTATATATAAAGGTAAAACCAGCAACGATAACAGCATGCCGCCACGACGCAAGCTCACTGTTAAAGCCATACCAATCGCGCCAACCAGACTTAAAATAGGTGTGCCCAGCACCAGCGTTAACATCAGCGTCAGAATGCCATTTGTTGGCAAATACATGAATATGCCCAGTAATGGCGCCAATAATATCATTGGAAAACCGGTCACCAGCCAGTGACTGATAATTTTTGCCAGAACCAGCACCGACAATGGATGGGAACTTAACAAAATTTGCTCCAGTGTGCCGTCTTCATAATCAGCTCTGAACAAACTATCGAGAGACAACATAGATGCCAGCAAAGCCGCCACCCAGATGACACCCGGCGCCATGGTCATTAATAATGTTTTATCCGGCGTTGTTCCCAGTGGAAATAAAGCCACTACCAAAATAAAGAAAAACAACGGGTTCAACAACTCATTACGATGACGATAAGCGAGTTGTAAATCACGTTTAAGTAGTGCAATAAAAGCCCTGGATAAACTGGTTTCCATTAGTGAACCTCTTCCAGCACAGTGGAGGGTAAAACCAGTCGTTTCAATAGGCAGCCTTCAACCGTAATGGGTTGATGAGAAGTAATAATCAACATGCCACCATTTTGGACATGTTTTTTGAACACACTTTCCAGAAAAGCAATGGCAGCAACATCCAGTGACGTATAAGGTTCATCAAGAATCCATAACCTGGCCTTGCTCATTAATAACTGCGCCAATGCCACCCGGCGCTTCTGCCCTGCTGACAAATTAGAGCAGGGAACATCTTCAAAGCCGTACAGACCCAGCTGATATAAAGCGTCTTCAATGCCGTTTTCGCTTTTTGTACCAAATAACGAGGTAAACATGCACAGGTTTTCGACCGGTGTTAGCTCAAACTTAATACCGGGTTTATGCCCCAGGTACAATAGATCATGTGAATAACAGGCGTCGACATGCTCTATTCCAAGTCCATTCCATAACACATCACCGGATTCCGGCTGTGCAAGCCCCGCCAGTATGCGCAACAGGCTGGTTTTACCGCTACCGTTTTCACCTTCGACGCGTAAAATCTGACCTGATTCAAGCAATAGATTCAGGTCGGTAAACAATTCCCGATAACCACGTGTGCAAGCGATATTCTGAATTCTTAACCCGGGGGCGGATTCACTCATTAAATTACTGATCCCGTTACAATTTAGCGGGTGATTCTACCGTGATTTCAATATTTATAAACAATTCGAATCTGATAAAGAGTAATTAATTGCTCTAACTCAACCATTTTTGGCACTTAATAGCCTTTAAACCCCACTGTTTAATCACTCATACGGGTTAATTTCTACATTTAATTCAACAATATACTGTTTACGCCATCACATATCACAAGATCCAAACCCTTATATCTGTAATGACACTAAATCCTCAGCTGCGTAATCCATTTCTCCATCTATACTTACTTTTCATAACTCAACAATTCAGATAGTCACAACAAACATGCTTGAAAGACAACTACGTGCTCTCCTGTTAATGGCATTTATATTTCCATTAAACAGTCTGGCTGCCGAAGCCTTTGATTTGCCATTTTTGCAAAATCTGTTCAAAACCTATCAAAGACAACAGGCCTATGATTATGCCTCTCAATACTTGTCGCAAATGGAAGGCGATCCCTATTTTGACTATTTATATGGTGTTTCGGCCATTGATACAGGCCATGCCAGCCAGGGTGTTTTTGCTCTGGAACGGGTTTTGTTCGCCTTTCCTGAAGATCATGTGACACGACTGGAACTGGCCAGAGGCTATTTTATTCTCGAAGAATATGCCCGGGCACGACAGGAATTTGAAATTGTCCTGAAAATCAGCCCCCCTAAAGGTGTGCAGGACACAGCCCAGTTATTTATTGATAAAATCCGGCTACAGGAAGCACGTTATAAAACCACGTCCAGTGGTTACGTTGAACTTGCCATGGGTTCAGACAGCAACGTCAACAGTGGTGTCGATCAGAATGAGCTGACCATTATTACCACCCTGACCCCGGATAGCCTTGGGCAGGACGATACTTTCGCCAATCTGTCCGCCGCCTGGCAAATGACCCAGCCTGTCGCCCCCGGATGGCTGGTCAATGGCGCAATCACCGGATCACTGAGAAAAAACTCGGAATTAAGCCAATTTGATAATATCACCGCCACCCTGCAGGCGGGCATTACCCGGCTCGACCGGGACAGCCGTTACAAGGCAGAAGTCATCTCCCAGCAATACAATCTGGACGGCAATAGCTATCGTAAGCTAAATGGGCTCAATCTTGGCTGGCACTATGCCATCACGCAGAAGTCCAATTTGACCACATCAATTCAATACGCGGCACTCGATTATCCTGACCTGCCCGTTAAAAACTCAAACCTCACCGCTCTGGGCCTCAGTTACAGCCATACCTTTGCCAGTGCCCTGTCTCCGACCCTCTTTGCCGGCATTAATCTGGGAACAGAATCCGCCAAAGAGAACCTGACTGATGCCCTTTCCATCACTGAGCGTGATATCAGCGGCCTGCGAGCCGGTATTATGCTGAGCCTGAACGATAAAACCGCATTACAGCTATCCACAGCCATGCAAACCAGTGAATATGCCGACCGACACCCATTAAATTTAAGCGCTATTCGAGAAGATGATCACGTTTCTGCTGACCTTAATTTGCTATGGTTATTTAAACGGGACTGGCGTCTGGACGCCAAAGCCTCGTATTCTGATAACCAGTCAAATGTCGAAATTTTCAGGTACAACCGAACTCAGTTCAGCCTGAACCTTAATTATGCATTCTAACCAAAGAATGTAACTTGAAAGAGGTACGACATAATGAATACTTATACACACTCAGGCCAAGGCCAAAAATTAGCGATCTCAGTCAGTGTAGCGCTAGGGCTATTATTGTTGTTTACCCCTGTTCAGGCTGAAGTTATTAATAACAGCCACTGGCTGGTTAGATCTGGCGACACAGTGTATTCCATTGCACGTGCCATGTACCCCGGCGATACCAAGCAGCAGATCCGGTTCCGCCGTGAACTGGTTAAAGCCAATCCGCAGGCATTTGCTGGAAACTCAAGTTACATGAATGCAGGCAGCAAACTGGTATTACCCCAATTTGCCCAACAGAAACCCGAATCCCGCATCCCCCGTGTAGCTCAGAAAGCCATTACGCCTGACCCACAGGATATCATTGGTAAAGTGGTTATTAATATTGGTGACCTGCAGGCTTCAAACAGAAGCGCGACCCGCCGATTATCACGCCATTCCGAGATCCTCAGCGGTGATACATTAAAAACATCCAAAAATGCCCGTGCACAAATTCGCCTTAAGGATGGCGCCCTGATTGCCTTACAACCGGATACCGAATTTAAAATTGAACAATACAATTTTAATGGCCAGGAAGATGGCACCGAACGGGGTATTTATGAACTGATTAAAGGCGGTTTCAGAACCATCACCGGTTTGATCGGGCATCGCAATAAACAGAATTACAAAGTGCGCACCACAGTCGCCACCATTGGAATCCGCGGCACCCACTATGGCCTGATGTTATGTGAAGCCAGTAGCTGTGCAGCGAATAATCTTGCCGATGGCTTATACGGTGGCGTAGTTGACGGCAGTGTAGCTGTTAACAATGGTACGGGTGAACAACTGTTTAATAATGATCAGTATTTCCATGTCGCCTCAGCAGAGACAACCCCCATTGAAACACTGGTGCCACCACCGGTATTCGACGGTACTCTGGCACAAACCAGTACTTCGACCAGCACTGATGCACAACGCCTGGCCGAAAGTCAGGTTGGTGTACAAACACCCACCGTCTTGCTGGAAAGCTCCGCCACTGATCCACTTAGAGTATTGAACACCACTGACAACACCAATCAGACATTTGCTATAGCAACCCAGGGCCTGCAGGCACCGACAGGCGCTGGCACCCTGATCGCTTTCAATCACCTCAATTCAGCAGGTAACAATGGTGTGAGCAGTTTTATACGTGCTGGCGGTAATGATCAGATCTTACTTCGCCTGCCACCAAGCCAGGCCGCTGAAGTACCTTTTTCATTACACGAAGAAGCCGTTAACCCATCCGTACAGGGATTTAATACCCATGATTTACTGGTGTCATCGACTGCTCAACTGAATGACTTTGGCACCAATCAGGCTCTAAATGTCATCTGGGGCCGCTGGACAGGCGATTTCAGCGCAACGGAAGACAACGTTGCCCTGCAAACCAAAGACAATCTGCACTTTGTGTACAGTGAAAATCTGACGCCATTGGCCAACCTTGGCGGCCTAACCAGCACAACGTTATATTCTTCATTTGTTACAGGAAGCGGTGGCACCTTGCCGACTGACACTTCAGGTGGTGTCGGCACTCAGACCAGTACATTTAATATCACCATGAATTTTGCCTCATCACAGATGACGCAATATACCGTCACAGCACCGACCACCAACATGAACATAGCCACTATCAATGCGGGCGCCACCACCGCAATTCCTTTTTCACAACTGAATGGCTTTGCTATTAGTGATCTGGGAACTACCTGTGATGGCGGCGGCGCTTTATGTACCGGAAATGCCAGTGTGGCCTTCGTAGGAACAGGGGCCGAAGCAGTATTAACCAGTTACACACTTGCGTCACCTGATGGCGCTATTGCAGTCAGTGGTGCCGGTCTGGCATTAGCAGCAACTCCACCACAATAAAACCTGTCAGATCGCAAGAAACCCGCAAAACCCACACAAATCTGTGTGGGTTTTCGTTTTTCAGACACCCGGCACACCTCCCAATACATGAAATTCCCACCGTTTTAAGGTATCCTCCCCACCCCTGATCTGATTTGTGACAACATCATGGCCACTATAAACGATTTCACCGACACAGAAACCTGGACTGTCGAGTCGACCCTGAGAGAACGCTGGGGCAACGACAACGGCATTGAACTGCAATACGCTGAAGCGGATATTCGACTCAATCCCGGAGACCGTGAAGCAACCACCTGCCCGGCCGTGCTCTGGAACTACAAGGGCTGTAATTACATTATTTTCAAAACCGGCCAGCGAAAATACCGTTGTCAGTTTTTTTACCGTGGCTACCAGCAATACGGTACCGGTATCCATGAATATAACGACATAGGTGACTGTATTATTTCATTGCTGCAGGTACAGGCAGACCATGCCCGTGACAACAATATGGAAGAAGAAAAAGGCCCTCAACGGGTCAGGGGACAAGCCATAGAATAAGCTGAATTCTGGTGACCATAAATAAGCTTGATTTGAGGATCAGTCTAGCTTGCGTCATTATTCGGTACAAAATTTGGGATATTACCCAGAAAAAGAATAATTTATTGACCACACACGTGGATATTGAGGAGTTCAAATGAGCGCAAAAAATGCATTTTATGCACAATCCGGTGGTGTAACTGCCGTTATTAATGCTTCTGCCTGTGGCGTTATCGAAACAGCACGCAAGCATTCTGACAAGATTGCCAATGTTTATGCAGGCCGTAACGGTATTATCGGTGCATTAACTGAAGACCTGATCGACACCAGCCTGGAATCAGCTGATGACATTGCTGCGCTGAAACACACGCCTTCCGGCGGTTTTGGCTCCTGCCGTTTCAAACTGAAAAGCCTGGAAGACAACAAGGCCGAATACGAACGTCTGATCGAAGTATTCAAAGCCCATGATATTGGTTACTTCTTTTACAATGGTGGTGGCGACTCAGCCGATACCTGTTACAAAGTTTCCCAGTTATCTGAAAAAATGGGTTTCCCGGTACAGGCTATCCACGTACCTAAAACAGTTGATAACGATCTGCCGATCACTGATAACTGTCCCGGCTTCGGTTCTGTTGCCAAATACATTGCGGTTTCTGCCCTTGAAGCATCTTACGATGTTCGCTCCATGGCTAAAACATCAACCAAAATTTTCGTACTCGAAGTAATGGGCCGTCATGCCGGCTGGATTGCAGCCGCGGGTGGTCTGATTGAAGACGAAGGTATTCCTGTTGTTATTCTGTTCCCTGAAGTGGAGTTTGATAAAGACAAATTCATGGCGAATGTAAAAGCCAAAGTTGAAGAACACGGTTTCTGCACCATCGTAGTTTCAGAAGGCACACACTGGCCTGATGGCAAATTCCTTGCTGAACAGGGTACACGTGATTCATTCGGTCATGCCCAGTTAGGTGGCGCAGCACCGGTTGTTGCCAACATGATCAAGGAAGCACTGGGTTATAAATTCCACTGGGCAGTTGCTGACTACCTGCAACGTGCAGCACGTCATCTGGCCTCTGCATCTGATGTTGAACAGGCGTATGCGCTGGGCGCAAAAGCTGTTGAGTTTGCCGTTGCCGGCAACAATTCCATCATGCCGACCGTTGTACGTACTTCAAACAATCCATACAAATGGGAAATTGGTCAGGCACCTTTATCTGAAGTAGCAAACGTCGAAAAAATGATGCCTATGGAATTCATCACTGATGATGGTTTCGGCATTACTCAGGCCTGTAAAGATTATCTTTACCCGCTGATTCAGGGCGAGGCATACCCTCCCTATAAATCAAACGGTCTGCCTGACTATGTAACACTGAAGTTACAGTCAGTTGCTAAAAAACTGCCTAACTTCGATTTATAAAAAAAACAAAAAAGCCGGAAACATTCTTCCGGCTTTTTTTATTCCAGAAAAATATGACATTAGAAAAAGCACGCGAAATCATTAAAGACCATGTTTTCATTGCTGGTGGCTACAACCAGACAGCAACAAAAATGGTGCTGGGCGAATTGAACAAAGATGCTGGCCAACAAGCAGTTGATCAGATCATTCGAGAGTTCAAACTTGATGAACTCTGGGGATTTATGCCCGGCACCCATTTCGATAGCGTGTACAAATAAATTCAATTGAATTTATGCCATCCTGCCTGGACCGGGATTCAGTATTCTGACTGCGTCTCGACTTATACAGGAATGGCATAATTAAACAGGAGAAGGTAATGCGATTAATTCTTTTAGGTGGTCCTGGTGCCGGTAAAGGCACACAGGCAAATTACATTAAAAATAAATACAACATTCCACAGATTTCAACTGGCGATATGTTACGTGCTGCTGTAAAAGCAGGCACACCATTAGGCATAGAAGCTAAAAAAGTAATGGATGCCGGTGGTCTGGTCTCTGATGATATTATTCTTGGTCTGATCGAAGAACGTATCAAAGAAGATGATTGTAAAAATGGTTTCTTATTTGATGGCTTTCCACGCACCCTGCCACAGGCCGATGCACTGAAAGCAAAAGTAGAAGTCGATGGTGTTGTTGAAATTGATGTTGATGATGCCGAAATTATTAAACGCATGTCAGGACGTCGTGTTCACCCTGCATCTGGCCGCACTTACCATGTAGTTTTTAATCCGCCAAAAACAGAAGGCAAGGATGACGAAACAGGTGAAGACCTGATCCAGCGCGATGACGACAAAGAAGAAACGGTTAAAAAACGTCTTGATGTCTATCATGAGCAAACTGAACCATTGATCAATTATTATTCAACCTGGTCTACCTCTGCTGAAGCTGGTGCACCCAAATACATTAAGGTAAATGGTATTGGCAAAGTAGAAGAAATACGTGACCAGATATTTAATGCTTTGGGTTAATAATACAAGTGCAATAAAATATAATTACACTAAAAGGGCGATTAGATAATAATCGCCCTTTGTAATTTTAAATTAAAACAGCTCTGTGTGATCCAGGTCAGAGATGATTTTAATAAATCAGAATTATTGAAGTATAAACATCTAAATGGTGTACTCGAATAATACTTAGTCGTACTATTCGCATAGCCAAAAAGATGAAAAAGTAGAAAAAAGATTTGATGAAGGGATAATAC
>Ga0224496_10001086_pt1 | contig 17458 bp, 13 predicted proteins | sample SF_Jul11_sed_USG_2_FD_168127 | JGI IMG/M metagenome (GOLD analysis project Ga0224496, IMG submission 168127) | Sediment microbial communities from San Francisco Bay, California, United States - SF_Jul11_sed_USGS_8_1 | ecosystem: Environmental > Aquatic > Marine > Sediment | place: USA...
AAAACCATTTTACTCCTAAAGTTAAACTAGAATTCAAAAAGAAATTTGGGCAAACATTAATCAAAACTGGCTATGAAAAAGATATTAATTGGTGATTACATTAAATTTCTTCAATGCATACATTCACCTTTGGAAATCGTTATCGAAGCGAGGCCATTATGATATTTTACATTGCATCATATCCAAGAAGTGGTAATACTTGGGTCAGGGGTTTTATCGGATCTCAGTTTGGTCGTTTACCTGCTGCCGTTCATGGGCCTCGGCGAAATGGGAGACGTTTGGAAGAGTGGGTTCACTGGGCCTCAGTAGCGTATAATCTTCGAGTCACATACCCTATAACCGGTGAACTAGCTAGTATTCTTGATATTGATTTGCCTCAACATTGGTTTGCTGCTTATTGGTTCGAAGGTGAGAAGGACAATCCTCACTTTACCCTAGTTCCAGGATTTGAAACTGATCTAAGTGACGGGGTTCGTCAAAAATTATGCACTTCCCAAGAGAAGCTATTTTTCAAAACCCATTCTAGACCCTTTCCACATTACTTTCCTGGAGAATTTGTTATTCAGGTAGTGCGACATCCTGGGGCTAGTCTTTGGTCTTACTATAATTTTATGTGTGATATTCGTGGAAGTGACCTAACTTTGGATGACATTATTTTGGGTAAAGTAAATTTTGGACGCTGGGATGATTACCATTTAGCGTGGACCAAATCTTCAAAAATATTAGGTAGCAGATATCTCCAAGTAAAGTATGAAGATTTATTTGGGCAAGAATTGGCTTTTTGTCAGCGTCTCTCTGAATTTTTAGGATTACCGATCATAAATGATGTATTTAAATCATTCGAGGAGTCAAAAAAAATGCGCCCATTATTGGCTCGTGAAGGTAAGCCAACAGGTTGGCATTCGCACTATTCCCCAGTACAGTTAGATGCATTGTTTCAGGAGCATGGGAATTTGATGAAAATCTTAGGTTATGACCAATAAGATTATAGTCTTGGTATAAAATTTATTACAGGTTTTTATATTCTGGTCATCTACACTGAAAAGGATAATAGTGAATACACTCAACCTCCCTACAGTATTTCACATTACCCATCCAAAGGCAGGCTCTCAATGGGTTGCTCAGGTGTTGCGTGAATGTGCTCCTCATCGCTTTGTGGCTCCTCAGATTGATTCTGCTCAATTTTATGATTTCCCTATCCGTGTTGGTGGAATATATCCAGCCCTTTATTTAGGGTGGCGACAGTTCGAAGCTTTACGCAATTTCAATTTTTTTGATCCATTGCATTATGTAGTATTTTATAAATATATTGGCTTTTCTCGGTTGAGCATAATATGGCAAAATTGGAAAACATTCACGATAAATCACAGTCCACATATTAAATTTGTTGTAATCCGTGACCTCAGGGATATGTTTGTCTCTTTGTATTTCAGTTTGAAATACAGTCATCCTATTCTTACTGTAAACCATAAAATTCACCGCGATTACTTAAATAATTTTGATATGGATGCTGGCTTATTATATTTAATGAGAGAATTTGATCATCTAAAGACAATACAAATCAAATGGCAAAACAAAGATGCAAGGTTTTTTAAATACGAGGATTTGGTTGCTGACGAAGTGCAAGTCTTTCAGAGAATTATAGATTACTGTCAGATTGAAATAAATCCTGGTCAGTTAATAGATATCATCCTTCGCAACTCATTCAAAAGCGTGACTGGAAGAGATAAAGGCCAGGAAGTTGAAGACAGTCATCACCGCAAAGCCATAGTGGGTGATTGGCGTAATCATTTCTCCGACCACGTCAAGGCAGAGTTCAAGCGCCGTTTTGGGGATGTTTTGATTGCCACCGGTTATGAAAAAGACCTGAATTGGTAGTGACGGTGATTTGCTATTTGAGTGTGCCCCAATGATCGTTTGGCTTGCTTCCTACCCGCGTTCTGGCAATACATTGTTTATTAATGTCTGCCGCCATGTATTTGGTTTTGCCCCATATTCAATATATGAAACCACGCCTGTGTATTTGTCACCAGAAGAATTCGGGAAAGTTCATAAATCTCCCGAGCCTTATTTGGTAAAAACCCATGCAATTCCAAAAGATCAATTCCCCGCTATTTACATCGTTCGTGATGGCAGAGACGTTCTGGTTTCATATACTTGGAGGTTACTGGAAGACGAAGGTAAAATAAATGTGGTCGCAACCTCCCCTGTTTTTCTAAATTATCTTAGAAATATGATCGAAAATGACCGGAAATTTTCTGGTTGGGGACCAAACGTCTTATCTTGGATAAATAGATCTGAAAGACCAACAATTGTAAAATTTGAGGATTTAGTAAAGGACCCCGTAAATATTGTTGAACATGCTCTGATAAAAATGTCCTTTCGGCCTCAGCGAATACCAGGTGTGGGTCTCCCCCCTTTTGCTGTATTCCAATCAAAAAACCCTCACCTCTACCGCCAAGGCAAAATTGGCGCCTGGAAAACTGAAATGCCCCCAGACCTGCAGGAACTGTTCTGGCAGCATCATGGTCCCGTGATGCAAAAATTGGGTTACCCTCGCTAATTCCACGGACCGCTTGAGACAATCACAAGGCCTATGACCCCTCTAAACATACCCGTGAATTCCATCCCTGTCCTGCAAGCCCATATGGCTGCGCTGACCGTCAATTCTTTGGCCTCCATTTCTGCTCCGGAGTTCCAAGCGCAGCTCCACAACTTCCTCCAGCTTTCAGACCACACCGCTGAAGGGTTCGCCACTCCCGATAACCAGCGCCGCCAATCCCTGCAATTTTCTTGGGGCCACGACCACGATTTTGGCGATTTCTCGCTCCCGGGCGAAATGGGTACCCGGCACCTCTGGCTGCTCTCGCGCTGCCTCGATGCTTTCCAATCTCTCCCCAGCGACCTGAGCGGCGCGCGTGTCTTGGATGTTGGCTGCTGGACCGGTGGTGTCAGCTTGCTCGCTGCAAAAATGGGCGCCGAAGTCGTAGCCATCGATGAGGTTAAGAAATATGTCGATTGTCTTAACTTTCTTGCCGAGTCCTTTGGCCTGGCAAATTTAACCGCCCGCCATATGTCTTTATATGATTTGGCTGATCCCGCATATTATGATACATTTGACCATGTGCTCTTTTTCGGTGTTCTTTATCACCTCAGTGATCCAATCGTCGCCCTGCGTCACCTGTTCAATGTGCTCAAACCCAACGGGCGCCTCCATCTCGAAACCATGGCCCTAGACCATGACCAACCCCTGTGCCGCTACGAAGGTCCCGGCGTCACCCGCGGCCAAAGCGGCTGGAATTGGTTTGTGCCATCTCCTGCCGCACTGCAGCAAATGCTGCTCGACGTTGGCTTTCGGGAGCTGCAAATCGGTAACGGGTTGACCGCTTCGGTTACCCTGGAGGGAGATCCACTTGGCCCTGGCCGGGCATTCGGGGTTGGCGTAAAACAATCCCAGGTAGAGATCACCCGCGCCGGCCTGTCTAACCGCCATATCCGCTAGCCTATTTCGAAAGAGTCGCTTTCAATTATGCCTAACCCCGTTTTCATTACCGCTCGCTTTCGTACCGGCTCCACCTTGCTGTGGAATATCTTCCACAATCTGCCCCAGGTGGTTTCCTATTACGAGCCGCTGCACGAGCATTTACCCCAAATGATCAAGGCGGCTGTTCCCCCGCAGCCAAGGCATTTCAACGTGGATACCTATTTCCGGGAATACCCTCCAATCAAAGAATTCGCCCGCCACCATCATGCAGAACTTGGCGTGCATAATCTTCTTCTCCAGGCGGGTGATGACCAACCCCAACTGAAGGATTATCTGGATTACCTGCTGGCCTATGTGGCAGAACCAAAAATACCCGTTTTTCAGTTCAACCGCGTCGATTTTCGTCTCCCTTGGCTTAAAAAGCATTATCCCGAGGCAGCAATCATCCATCTTCACCGCTCTCCGCGCGACCAGTGGATGTCAACCATCACTTATTTCCCCGAGGACATCGAATCGAATGTGGATGCTGATCCGTACCTGTTGACCACCTGGGCGCGCGATCTATATTTGCATTTCCCGTTTTTAGCTGCGCCTTACCTTAAACACCTCTACCAACGCCATTACTATTTGTGGAAACTCAGCTTCCTTGCTGGCAGCCGCCAAGCCGATCTGTCCATATCTTATGAAGATATCCTAAACAACACAGAGCAGACCATCTCCCGCGTGCTTGAGGTCGCCGGCGTGGATACGGCCGCCAATTTGGAGAAAGCCACCTCGCTAATCGTTGAACGCCCGCTGGATACTTGGAAGCCCTACCAGACCGATGCTTGGTTTACTGCCCTGGAGCAGGAATGCGAAGCGCAGCTTACCGAGTTGAGGCTTAATCAGCATTTCGGTAAAAAGCCGCTTGCCAAGATCATTGCGGGCAGTCCCCGCTATCAAGAATGGTTAGCAGACCCTCAACCACACCGCTGGGCGGTTCGCAGCAGCCAATCCACCATTGTCAAGTTGGAGAATATCGCCACAGAAAAAGAACATGTCATCCAGGCTCTGGATATTGCCGTCGAAGAGCGGCTCAAGCTGTTCCGCGATTTGGAAAAACAGTCTGGAGTCCAGGAAGCTGTCCTGCAAGAGAAGGACAAATTGCTCACTGCCAAAGATGAGCTGATCGCCACTCAGCATGTCGCCTTGCAATCCAAGGATGATTTAATTGACAGCATTCAAGATCAATCCGCCGCCCAGGCTAGGGAACTGGCCGCTCAGGCAAAGGCAATCAAAACCCAAGCACAGGAATTGGTTGCCAAAGAAAACGTCATTCAAGCGCAGCACACCCAACTGCTCGCCAAAGAGGAGGTTATCCAAAGATATCTCTCCTCGCGCACCTACTGGTTGCTGAACAGCCCTTTCGGGCAATACAAGCTCTTTCGTTATTTGGTCACCCGCAGCGTAAATTTCCGTTCGATGTTCCTGCCCAAATTAGGCGTGCTGCACCAATATCCACCCAAACCAATGTCGCTGCCAAAGAAATACCGCAGCCCCTCCAGTATGCCGCCGGGGGATTGGCCGCAGATTTCGATCGTCACCCCGTCTTATAACCAAGCTGATTTTTTGGAGCGCACCGTCGAAAGTGTGCTCAACCAGAATTATGCCAACCTGCAGTATATCCTCCAGGATGGCGCTTCAACCGATGGCACAGCCGCTTTGCTGGACAACTACAAATCGGCCTTGGCTCACATTGAATCGCGGCAGGACGACGGGCAGGCACACGCGGTCAACCTGGGGTTCGCCAAAGCCACCGGCGAGATCATGGCCTACCTCAACTCTGACGACATCTTGCTGCCCGGCACGCTGCATTATGTTGCCGGCTACTTCGCCCGGCATCCCGCCGTGGATGTCGTCTATGGGCATCGTATCATCATCAACCAGGACGACGATGAGATCGGCCGCTGGGTTTTGCCCCCGCACCGCGCCAAAGTATTGTCCTGGGCGGATTATATCCCCCAAGAAACCCTGTTCTGGCGACGCCGCATCTGGGAAGCGGCTGGCGCTCAAATGGACGAATCCTTCAAGTTTGCGCTGGACTGGGACCTGCTCCTGCGCTTCCGGGAGGCCGGCGCCAATTTTGTCCGGCTTCCCCGTTTCCTCGGCGCCTTCCGCGTCCATTCAGACCAAAAGACCACCGCCCAGATCGACGACCTCGGCCAGCAGGAAATGGCCCGCCTCCGGGCGCGCTGCCATGGCCGCGAGGTCACTTGGCAAGAAATTAACACCCACATCAAACCCTACCTGCGCCGCTCTGTGTGGGTCCACAAAATGTATCGCTTGGGCTTGCTAAGGTATTAGTGACCGCCAACCTGCTCATGTCTGCGAAACCATCCCCCAACCGTACCCGACCGGTTTTTTATACACTGTTTGCCATCCTCATCGCCCTGTTTTTCGCGCGGCAGGCCTCCCCATTTTACCCTTTGGTATTCGTAAAGCTGTTGGGCAAAACCTCCATGTTTGCCACCGTAAACTTGCTCAGGATTATCATGGCGTTATTTTTCATCACCCTCATTTGGGTTACCCGTTGGTTAGACGCCCCTCCGGCAGGCTCCCCTCTTAGGCAGCCGGCCAACCCGGATGGTATTCCCCTCAAAGCGCTGCGCAGCTTTGTCGTTGGCGTTTTTTTGGCCGCTGCTGTTCTTATCACGGTGAATGCGGTTGTAAATCCCCGCGGGATATATGCCATAAAGTTGTTTTCTCCTTGGGCGCCCAATGCCCGCGCTATTAAGATCAATGCCTATCAAAACTTGCCTGCTTCCCCCGACTTGGTGATCTTGGGCTCATCGCGCGCCTTCACCATTTCCCCTCAATACATCAACGCCAAGTTGGGGCAGTCTGCCTACAATTGGTCGCTTGAGGGCGGAAAATTACAAGAGTTCCTCATCCAGACCAAATTTATGCTGCATCAGGCCCCAGAGGATGTCCCGGAGGTTTTGTTGATCGAAGTTTGGCCAGCTTCCGATGTGCTCAACGATTTTATCGTTTCTTCATCTCCCACCCAGCTGCTCCCTTTTATGCCGCCAAGCATGATGTTCAAAGCAGCTTTGCTGCCTATCCAAGAGCTTTTCAATGTTCACCAGTTCTCCGAATCGCTTTACGTCCTTCGCCAAAACCTAGTTGGTGGAGACCTTGCCCGGGGTTGGGAGTTTGATGCCATGGGCGGCGGCCAGCGCGATAAAATGATGTTCGATCAAGCCCTGTCTCGCGATATTCGGTCAATTGCCCCCCAGGCATTTTGCGAAACGCTCCAACCCGGCGGTGTTCAAATATTGCACCAAATGGTTGGTTTGGCAGACCAGCACGGCATCTCCCTTGTGTTTTTTTACTCTGCCCGCCACCCGTTGTACCATGCCGAGATCATCCGCACCCACCCAGCTTACCAACGGTGCCACCAAGAGCTTTTGGATTTTATGCACCAGCTTGCCGGCCAGTATCCTTATGTCTTTTTCTTAGACTATTCCCTTTTGGAAAATTTCAATGGGATCGCTACCGCCGACGGTTTCTACGACGGCCAGCATATGACCCAAATCAACAACAACTTGCTCATTGATGCCGCCACCGACAGCCTCCGCCAGGCATATGATCTCGCGATTTCCCGGCGGCAGGGTGATTGATCCTCTTCCATTAACTTGCTAATGCCTATCACCAGCTATGCCTTCTTCCTGCTTTTCCTACCGCTGAGTTTGCTGTTCTATTGGCGCGTTTTTAAAGACCCTGCCGCCAAATTATGGTTCTTGGCCGCAGCCAGTTATTTCTTCTTTGCCCTGGCTGGGCTGCAGTTCTTGCCGCTGCTGTTGGCTTTGTCGTCGTTCACCTATTGGGCGGCGATACGCCGTTATTATTCACTCGGTATTGTCTTCAACATCGCAGCTTTGGCGCTCTTTAAATATTGGAACTTTGGCGCTGCCAATATCAACGACCTGTTTTCCGCACTAGGGGTTCCTTTCCTGGTTCCTCTTCTCACCCTCGGTTTGCCGCTGGGCCTATCCTATTTTGTTTTCAAGCATATTGGCTATCTTATAGATGTGCGCAAAGCGCGCTGCCCCGCCTCCCAAGACTTGCTGGCTTTCCTCACCTTCTCCGCCTTCTTTCCTCAGATCAGCGCAGGGCCGATCAGCAGCTTCCAAGACACCGGTGTCCAGCTGCGCGCCTTGCCCCGCCGCCTGCCGCCCGGCCAAGCCTATACCGGCTTGGCGCACCTCAGCATCGGCCTCACCAAGAAGCTGCTCATCGCCGATTCGCTGCAAGCCATGCTCGGCTTTGAACAGTTCGCCCAGGTCGGCCAGTCTGCCGGGTTTGCCCTTGCCTGGATTTACGTCCTGGGTTTCGCCATGCAGCTCTACTTCGACTTCTCCGGTTATACCGATATTGTCCTCGGCGTCGCCCACCTCTTTGGCGTCACCCTGCCCCCCAATTTCGACAATCCCTATCTGGCCAGCAATCCCCGCCAGTTTTGGCAGCGCTGGCATATTTCACTCTCAACCTGGTTTCAGGTCTACCTGTTCGCGCCGCTCAGCCGCAGCCTGCTCGGCCGCTTTGGCCGCTCCCGCCGCCAAGCTGCCCAATATCTGGCCAACTTGCTCACCATGGGCTTGATTGGTTTGTGGCATGGCGCCGGCTGGGGTTTCGTACTCTGGGGTTTATACCACGGTCTCTTGCTCAACTTGCACGCCTGGGCTGTGCGCAAGAATTTCCGCTTCAAAAGCCAGCCTTTGTCTCACGCCGCCTTGCTGCTGGCCGTGCTGTTTGGCTGGGCCTTGTTCCTCAGCCCCAATTTTGTTTTTGCGAAGAATCTATTTTTAGATCTACTGGGTATGAATGGTTTGGGTTCAATCCCAGATGCCTCCTTCATATTCGCCAAACCCGTCTTCTTCACCTTCGTGGTCGCCTGGCTGGCTGCTTTTTCCGGTGTGGCCGAAGCCGCCGACCTGGCCCGCCGGTCTTCCCCCAAACTGGCCTTTGCATTTGGTATACTCTTGATTCTGGCGATCACATTTCTGGGCGGCGCCTCCGATTTTGCCTACATTCAATTCTAGACTGCCCGGAGAAATTGCCATAAAAAATGGTTTCTGGGTGCGCTTCCGCAAAATAAACGACGATCAATCAACGCAAGGTTGTACAAATAGTACCTAAACAGGCGCTCTCATAATAAATAGTTGGGTGTATACAATGGAAATGGAAGTTTGATTTAGGATGTTATTGTTTCTAAATATTTTCTTAGTCCTTGGATTTGCTTTGATTGCGAATTCGTTCTTTAAATTACAAAATAAGCCAGCCTTTTTTGTGAGCATTTATTTGTTGGCAAATGCAAATATCATTGTGGTCACCCAACTGGCAGGATTGTTTTATTTATTGTCTGCTGGGACTGTAACGCTTCTTCAATTTTTTTTCACTATAGCTGCTTGGGGGTATTGGATGGTTTCGGGACGACCTTCCTTGTTTTACCCATTTAAGTTTACCTGGAGAGTTTCTTGGCATAGGCATGTGTTGCGTTCCTTTAAAAAAATGCCGGATATATGGCTCATCGGGATTGCGGTTGGCTTGGTATATCTTCTGGGAGCTGTATTGATCTTAGTGGTGCGGCCAAACACGTATGATGGTTTGACATACCATATTTCTAGGGCCGGTTATTGGTTGCAAAATAAATCCTTTGCCCCATGGCCAACGCCTAACCTGAGACAAGTCATTTTTCCGATGAATGCAGAGATTGGGTTGCTCTGGACGATGTTGTTTTGGGGATCGGACCGGTTGGTAGGATTTGTGGAATGGCTGGCGGTTCCAATTACTTGCATCAATATTTATGGATTGGGTCGTTTATTGGGGGGGAATAGACAAGCTGCGCTATTTTCCTCCCTTATCTGGGCAACTTTTCCTCAGGTTGTCTTCCAGGCCACCTCAACTTTTAACGATCTAATTGTCAATGTCTTTTTTATCAGCATGGTCTATTTGTTATTTCTTGGGATGAAAACCAGAGAAACAGCCCCGGCAATTCTATCTGGCATATCCATGGGATTGGCCTTTGGCACCAAATCAACGGTATTATTATTGCTTCCCGGATTGGCGTGTGTATTGCTTTATTTCTATTTCGTAAATTCAAAGCCAGTTCGCTGGGTGCTTGTAAAATGGATCAAATCCAGTGTTTTGGCAGCTTTTTTACTGGGTGCATACGTTTATATTCAAAACCTGGTTGTTTTTCAACATATTTTTGGCTCTCACCATCTTTTTGAAACCCTATCAACAACTTCAGTCACTCGCTGGGAAATGCTCAAAGTAAATCTAGCCCGATATTTCTACCAATTAATTGATTTTTCCCCGCTTCCCGATATCATTGCAAATCCCCTTAACGCCATAAAAATCAATATATTATCCCCGATTTTCTCTTGGATTCAGGTATCCATCAGTGATTCTAGTTCTATTATTGAGGGTCATATATTTCCTGCCTTATCTCCAGCTGTTGTGGTAGAAGCCCGTGCATGGTTCGGCCCCTTAATTGTTTTGGTATGGATGCCGGCTTTGGTAAACCAAGTGGTGGGCTTTTTTAAGGAAAAAGATAATTACCGGATCGGATTAATCGCCCTAATAGCTTTTTTTTTGCTGACGTTGAGTGCCATTCAACCCTGGGATCCGTTTAAAGGCAGGTTTTTTTTGTTGGCAATTACCTTGGGTATGCCGCTTACGATTGGATTTGGAAAGCCGGGTATTTTCAGATGGGGGGCTGGGATTTTGGCTGTCTATGTGATGACAATGTCTGCATTATTTAATCCGCTAAAACCAGTTCTAGGCCCCGCGGCACTATGGAACCGAGATTTTGACGGGGGATACTTTGATGCTTGGCCAAACAATGATTCTATGATTCAGGCGGTAAACGCTTTGGTGCCCCCCGATGCTGTTCTGGCCACAATATTGGGTATCGATGATGTGGAATCTCCCTTATTTGGAGAACACTATACGCGTTTTTTGATCCCTTTATTTCCTTATCCCGAGAAGATAGATACGCAAATTCTGCTTTCATCCGGTATTGAATACGTGTTGGTAAAAGAAGGAGTAGTGCCTTTGCTGCAGCTTCACCCAAGTCTCTACTTAATTGCTGGAGAATCACGCTGGTCTCTTTACTACTATAATCAGGAGAAGGATTTTTTTTCAACGCCAATTGGAAGGAAATTATTATGCAATCATACATCCCCGCATAACAAACCCTTCTTGATGGTTGACAGCGAGCTTGTTTGCCAGGTGGGTTTAGGTGTAGACTTGTATATTCCTCGCAGTGTTCAGGGGCAAAATGACCAATATTTCACTTGGTTGGGGCAGGGATCAGGTCAAAGTCTGCAAGGTGTTTTATGGTCTTCGCACGATCAAGATGTGGAACTTCATTTTAGCGTGGAAATAAATCCTGCGGGCCTTGGTTCTTTTCTTGATGTTGAATTTAAACTAGAAGATGCAGCCGGGCTAATAACTTCAAACAATCGGGTGTTTGATCATCCCTCAGTGTTAGTGTTTTCTGTGAAGTTAAAGTCCGGGAGGAATGTCTTCAGTTTCAGTGTTGTTGGGCAGCAAAATGAGAGTTTATTGCCCAAGGGACTCCCTACCCAAAATTTGGTTCGTGTAAATCAGGTAATCATTTACCCGGTGTCCACTCAATGAACTCAGGTAATTAACCTAGTGAAAAAACCTGTGCCCAAGCCTCCCCTCGTTTCTATCGTCACCCCTTCTCTCAACCAGGGCGCCTTTATTGCCCAGGCGGTTGAGTCGGTCCTCTCCCAGGATTACGACGCTATCGAATATCTGGTTATGGATGGCGGCTCCACCGACGCCACCCTGGATATATTGCGTGGGTATGGTAATAAGCTCGATTGGGTTTCCGAGCCAGACTCAGGCCAGTCCGCGGCGATCAACACCGGCTGGCGCAAGTCCCGCGGCGAGGTCATCGCTTGGCTCAACGCCGACGACCGCCTGCTGCCCGGCGCGGTCAGCCGCGCCGTGGCCTTCTTGCAGGCCAACCCGCAGGTAGCCGCCGTTTACGGCGACTGCGACTACATTGACCCGCGCGGCGAGGTGCTGCAGCGCTATGCCGCCCGCCCCTTCGATTTCCTCGAATTCGTCCGCTCCGGAGAGAATTACATCCCCCAGCCGGCCACCTTTTTGCGCCGGTCCCTTTTGGATTCGGTCGGCTATCTGGATGAGCGCCTTGCATACATCATGGACTTCGACTACTGGCTGCGTCTCGCCTTGACCCACACCATCGCCTATCTCCCCGAACCATTTGCCCAACTGCGCATCCACACCGCCGCAAAGTCCCTGAGCAGCCTGGCGGATTTCGCCCCCGAGCTGGTTGCCGTGTACCAGCGCCTGTTTGCCTCGCCGTATTTGCCGGCGTCCGTCGGTGCTGTGCGCTCCCAGGCATTCGCCAATATCCACACCCGCGCCGCCCATTTGTCTTTCTGGTCGGGACGCACTGCCGCCGCCCGCCGCTATGCCCTCACGGCCTGGCGTTTTGGTCCGCTGCGGCCGCGCCTGGCCTTTATTCCCTATCTGTTGGGCCGCCCGGGTTTGGCCCTCGCCAAGCGCCTGCGTCCCAATCCCTACTTGCTCGGTTTGGCCGATGACTGAGCGCTCTCCGGCGGTCGTCGCCATCCTGTATGCTCCGCACCTGCACATCGGCGGGGTGGAGACCCATATCCTCTCCTTGCTGCGCCGCGTGGATAAAACTCGCTTTGGCTATCTCGTTATCGCATCTGCCTCGCCAGTTTTCACCAGCCAGGCGCAGGCCGCCGGCGCCGCTGTGCTGCCCTGGTCGCTTGCCCGCCCGTGGTCTCCCCGCGCCTTGTTTCGTCTCATCCGCCTGCTCAAGACCCACCAAGTCTCTCTGCTGCACATCCACAGCCCCACCGCCGCCCTCATCGGCCGCCTGGCCGCCTGGGTTGCCCGCATCCCTGCCGTCGTCACCGTCCACTTACCTCCCTGGGATTATGTCTCCCGCTCCTCTAGCTTGCCCGCCCGCTTCAAGCGCTGGCTATTCACCCGCCTGGATAAGTTCCTTAATTTCCGTTTCACCGGCAAGCTCATCTATGTCTCGGCGCGGGTCTTTGCCCAGGCCCTTTCCGCCCGTTTAACCCCTGCGCATATTTCCACCGTCATCCCTAACGGCATTGATCTTGATCTTTACCAAACCGCTGCCTCACCGGGAGATCTCCGCCAGCAGCTATCCGTTCCGGCAGATGCCTGCCTGCTGTGCTGTGTTGGCCGCCTCGAAGAGCAAAAAGGCATCGACATCCTGCTCGCCGCTCTGGCGGCCTTGCCCGCGGATTCGCCTCCCTGGCATCTCTGGCTGGTCGGCGACGGCTCGCAGCGCGCCGCATTGCAGGCCCAGGCTCACAGTCTGGGTTTGGATCGCCAAGTTTCCTTCCTCGGCTTCCGTGAGGACATCCCTCAATTGTTGCAGGCCAGCGACATCTTCGTGCTGCCCTCCCGCTTTGAGGCCATGCCAGTCTCTATCCTTGAGGCACTGGCCGCCGGCCTGCCCAGCATCGTCAGCGACGTCGGTGAAAATGCGCTCATCCTCGCCGAGGAGCAGGGCGGTCTGCTCGTCCCACCTGAGGATCCCGCGGCCTTGACCGCGGCTTTGCAGGCGCTGCTCAAAGATCCCGACCGCCGCCGGTATTTGGCCCAGGCCGCCCGGGGCAGGGCAGTGGCCTTCAGTGATGAGCACATGACCACCCGCACGCAGAATGCGTATAGCCAAGCATTGGGGGATGCCGCCGCCCGGCCGCTGCCCGCGGTGCTGTTTTGCCGCTCCAACCCCATCGCACCCGACCCACGCGTCGAGAAGCAGGCCCGCGCCTTGGCCGCCGCCGGCTATCCCGTCACCCTGCTAGGGTGGGACCGGGGCGCCGCGCTGCCCCCTTACGAAAAGCGCGGCAGCCTCGATCTTTTCCGCCTGGCCATCCCCTCAGCCTATGGCCGCGGCCCGCGCAACCTGCTGCCGCTGCTGCGTTGGCAGTTGGCCCTCTTCCGCTGGCTGGCCCGGCACCGCCGAAATTATGCCCTCATCCATGCTTGCGATTTTGACACCATATTGCCTGCCTTGCTAGCCGCCCGCCTGTGGCGCAAGCAGGTCATCTATGATATCTTCGATTTCTACGCCGATCATGTGCGCGGCCTGCCCGCCTGGCTGCGCCGCTTCGTACGCGCCGTGGACTACCGTGCCATCGCCCGTGCCGATGCCATCATCCTCCCCGATGAATCCCGCACCCGCCAGATCGCCGGCAGCAGCCCGCCGCGCACCGTCATTATCGTCAACTCCCCCGAAGACCACGCCGGTGCTTTGCCCGCCCAGCCCGATCCTGCGCCTGCCGCCCAGCTGCGCCTTGCCTATGTTGGTTTGCTGCTGCGTGAGCGCGGCCTGCTCACCCTGTTGGATGTGCTCAGCCATCATCCCGAATGGCATCTCGATCTGGCCGGCTTCGGCGGCGACCAAACCGCGATTTTAGCCCGGGCACACGGTCTGCCCAACGTCAGCTGGCATGGCCGCGTCTCCTACTCCCGCGCCATACAGCTCAACGCCCAGGCCGACGTGCTGCTCGCCCTGTATGACCCTGCCGTCCCCAACCACCGCTACGCCAGCCCCAACAAAATCTTCGAGGCCATGATGCTGGCCAAGCCGGTGATCGTCGCCCAAGATTCCAATATTGATGCCCTTATCGAGGAACAGGTCTGTGGTATAGTTGTCCCATATGGCTCGGCGGCCAGTTTAGCCGCCGCCTTGCAGCGTCTTGCAGAGGATCCCTCCTTGATTTCCCGCTTGGGTGCCAATGCCCGCCAAGCGTATTTGGCTTACTATAGTTGGGATTTGATGCAGGCCCGCTTGTTGGCCCTCTACCGCCAACTACATACCTAGCCATTGTTCGGGTTTTCCCTCAGCGCTTTTGCAGCACCCTTACCAATCTCATGAAGAAAATACTGCTCGTCGCCAATACCGATTGGTATCTTTATAACTTTCGTCTCTCCCTGGCCAAGGCTTTGCAGCAGCACGGCCATCAGGTCATCCTGGTTTCCCCGCCGGGCCGCTTTGTGGCCGCCCTGCAGGAGGCTGGCTTGGCTTGGCTGCCTTGGGAAGTCGGCCGCAAGTCCATCGCTCCTTGGGCCGAGCTGCCCGCAGTTTTTAGCCTGGCCCAAATCTACCGCCGCCAGCGCCCCGACATCGTCCATCATCACACCCTCAAACCCATCATTTACGGCACCCTGGCTGCCCGGCTGCTCAAACTGCCTGCGGTGATCAACTCGGTTGCCGGGTTGGGCTATGTTTTCTCGGCCGGGCAAACCAAGGCCCGCCTGCTGCGCCCGCTGACCCGCCGCTTTTTTAACCTGGCCGCCGCCCACCCGCGCTGTGAGTGGATCTTCGAGAACGCTGCCGACCGCCACGAACTTCTCAACCAATCCCTGCTTGTCCCGGCGCGTACCCACCTCATCCAGAGCGTCGGTGTGGATGTCGAGCGTTTTGCTCCCTCCCCCGAACCCCCAGATCCTCCGGTCGTCCTCTTTGCCGGGCGTATGCTCGCAGACAAGGGCGTCGGCGTGCTTGTCGAAGCCGTCCGCCTTTTGGGCGCATCCATCTCCGTACGTTTACAGTTAATTGGCGAATCCGATCCCGGCAACCCTTCCTCGATCAGTCCCGCGGCCTTGCGCGCCTGGCAGGCAGACGGCTTGGTGGAATGGCACGGCTTCCGCCCGGATATGCAGTCTGCCTATGCCGCCGCCCACATCGTCGCCCTGCCCACCGCCTACGGCGAGGGCGTCCCCACCGTGCTGCTTGAGGCCGCCGCCTGCGCCCGGCCCATCGTTGCCAGCGATACCCCCGGCTGCCGCGCCATTGTGCAGCCCGGGGTCAACGGCCTGCTCGTCCCGCCCAACGACCCTGCCGCCCTGGCTGCCGCCCTGCGCACCCTGCTGGCCGACCCGGCCCTGCGCCAGCACATGGGCGCTGCCGGCCGCCAGCTCGTCCTCGACAAGTTCACCAACACCCACGTCAACGCCCAAACCCTCGCCGTTTACCACAACCTATAATTCGCGCAGCAACTTTGCTGTTATCTCGGGGGGTAATTAAATACAACGCGCTGTTCGGCGGTCTGGAACCTTGCCGCGGTCCTTTTTGGGTATCCCCGTGAATAAATTGCCCTGGTCATCATGGTCCTGAAAATGGTATGGGTTTCAATAGATACGATGTTATCCCAGCAATTAATATCGCTAATGTTGTTGATAGCAATGTGCCAATTAATACATATTCTGCAAATTCCCTCTTTTCCAATTCTTTGAATCTTGTAACACTTTTCGCTGCAATGATAAAACCGATCGCCCCAAACTCTGATAGGAGGACAAGAATAAATATGAGCGTTCTTTCTAAGATCCCGATTATTCTTCCCGCATTGTATTCTTTCTGATCGATTTTACTCTCATTGCTTTTTTTAGGTAACTTGGGCGCCAAATCTAATTTATCGAAAATGTACCGGATCACAAGGTTCGTTTCACTTGTAGCTAACAGCAGCCCAAATACTATTATGAGGATCTTTTTCCATTCTAAACCGCTGATACTGTTTTGAGGAATTAGATAAAAAGAAACAGAATTTAGCAAACCAAGAACCTGTGGATTTGGTTTTGTGCCCAACCCAGGTGCAAAAATCACACCAAGGATAACCAGCAAGACGATCAAAAACAGCAATCTTAATTTATTTATTTTCTTTGTTTTTTTCTCTAATTTATAGTACAGAATGTTGGAGAGCAAAACAACACCAATAGCAAGATATATGTATTTATTGAACTCAAGAAAAATGAAACTAGCCAGTTGGATGGACAACATGATGAAAAAATTGTTTCTAGATATTTTTTCATCCTTTGCGGTTATTGCCAGTCTAGATGCCAAAAATAAATTCCCTAAAATATAAAAACCCACATTGGTTATCATTTTATAGCCTCCTATTTATCGTGTCCCTTGATTCTTGCAACAGATTGATTATTATTTCCAAATAACCCGATTTAATTGTTTTATAAACCGCTTGTTCAGATATTGCCAATTCCTGAGCTATTTCTTTTACTTGAAAATTATCCAATAGCCTTGATATTGTTTGAAGTCTTACCTTATTCCACTTCTTCATATTTTCAGATACAAGGTAAAGAGATTGTTGCAGCAACTCGAATTTGTCAGCTTCTTGACCAACTACGTTGATCAAATGGCGATTCTTTTTTAGCTCGTTTACGCCATCTCTTGCAAAATAAAATGCTGGACCATCCATTTCAGTTGCTTGTACTCGGTTTATAGGTTTGATTAATGTGCCAATGCCAAATGAAAATCTCATTCTCTCAGGATATATCGTCGTGAGTATATTTACACAATCTTTGAAAATATTATCCGCATTCATGAAAACTGCCTGTATTTCGTCCCCTATTAATGTATATGGAGACAATATACTTGAATTTATTTTGTTTAACTCTTTCATTTTCTTTAGCAGTCGGTCATCGAATTCTATTCTCTGAGGGATATTACGAGAGTTAATGAGATCACCAACCAATGCGATTACTTTGTCAACCATTTTTTCTCCTAACAACCACAATAGTTGAAAACAACAACGCCAACGAATATGGCTTAATCATCAACAAAACAACCAATAAGGTGGAAAACAAATAATTCAACCAATAAGGCTGAAAAAATAAAAAACAACCGTTTTGGTATAATTATACAGCATATAGACAAAATGTCAAAAATTGAGGGCAAGATTTATCCTTGCCCTCCTGTTTTCTCTCTAGGATTCCAGGCTTTAGCCAGCCGAAAACCACCCGGAACTGCACCTCGCTTCAATGTGCGTATTCTATCCCTGCTAGCCCTTTTTGCCGCTCCAACCGTCCTACCCATCTCCCCGCGCGGAGAGACCGCCGCCAGCC
>Ga0224496_10001087_pt1 | contig 17451 bp, 15 predicted proteins | sample SF_Jul11_sed_USG_2_FD_168127 | JGI IMG/M metagenome (GOLD analysis project Ga0224496, IMG submission 168127) | Sediment microbial communities from San Francisco Bay, California, United States - SF_Jul11_sed_USGS_8_1 | ecosystem: Environmental > Aquatic > Marine > Sediment | place: USA...
GCCTGTTGGTGCCTGGTCTCGGTGGCGGCCTCGCTTCTTTCCCAGTCGCGCGGGACGGTGCTGGCTCTGGTGATTTCCTTTGCGGTGCTCAATCTGCGGAACTTCAAGATGCTCATCGCCCTGGCGCTTCTCTGCTCCCTTTTTTTTGCCGCCAAACCGGTGCAGGAGCGGCTTTCCTCCTCTGCCGACCGTATCGGTCTCATCCTCTTTTCCACCGAGATCATCAAGGACCACCCCCTGGTGGGCACCGGTTTTTCCATCGATACCTTCCACAACCATGAACTCCTCGACTACGACATGTACAGGGCGCGGGTACCCGATAAATATATTGATCCCGCGCTGCCTTTCCTCTGGCCGCACAACATGCTCTTGAGCGTGGCGGTGCGTACCGGTATTCTAGGCTGCCTCCTGTATATCTTCCTGCATGGCGTGGTTGCCAGGACCGCCTGGCAACTCATGCGGCAGGGCGGTGATTTGTTCATTCGGAGCTGGGGACAGTGCTCGTTATCGCTTTGGTTGATGTTCGTGCTCAAGGGGATGGTGGAGCCTGCTTTCTTCCACAGCGGCGATGTGGTTTTCTACTCCATCTGCGCCATGGTAACCATCCTTTGGTGGCAGAACCAACGGATCTCTGCCGTGCCGCAGACGGATGCCGTGAGGGCATGAAACGGCTGTCGTTACGGTTTTTGGCGTGAGGCCGTGGGGGATGAGATGACAGGGTCGAACGACAAGCTCGCCATTGCCGTGCTCGCCAAGAGTTTTTGCCGGACCGGCGGCATGGAGCGCTACGCGGTTGAGGTGGTGCGTCGTCTGCTTGCCCGTGGCCATCGGGTGGACCTCTACGGTCGGGAGATGGATGCGGATCTGCTCCCCGGTGCCCGTTTTGTCGAGGTTTCCCGGCGCTTCGGTTTTTCAAGTGTCGCGAGTGCCCTGGCCTTTGCCCGGGAAGCGGCGCGGTTGCTGCGGGGGCGGCGGTACGATGTCGTGCATTCCCATGAGCGGGGCTACTGCCAGGACGTACTCACCGTGCACTGCTTTTCGCATCGTTGCGGGCTGCAGAAATACAGAGGCCTGCGCCGTATCGACCAGCTCTACCTGAGCCCGCGTAACGCCCTTTATCTGTGGCTGGAGCGTCGGCAGATGCGTTCTCCCTGGCTGGTGGCGGTCTCTGAGAGTATTCGGGACGATATCCGTTGCCACTATGGACGAGTTGAACAAGTGGCGGTGATTCCGCCCGGGGTTGATACCGAGTGGTTCCAACCTGCCTGGGTGGCGGAAAATCGTTTGCGGGCCCGGCAGGTTGTTGGCTGCACCAGCGAACGGGAAATGGTGGTGCTCTTCGTCGGCTCCGAGTTCCGGCGCAAGGGGTTGGATGGCTTGGTTGCCGCCATCGGTGACAATATGCGCCTGGTGGTAGTGGGCGCCGGCGAACGGCTTGACCATTACCGCCGTCTGGTACGGGAGGCGGGTCTTGGTGACCGGGTGCATTTTGCTGGCCTGGTAACGGACGTTCGCCAATACTATGCCGCGGCGGATGTTGTCGTCCTGCCGTCGTTGTCCGAGGCTTTTGGGATGAGCGTTCTCGAGGGGATGGCCTGCGGTATTCCGGCCATCGTTACTGCCAATGCCGGAGTTGCCGCGCTCATCGACCAAGGGCGGAACGGCCTGGTGGTCCAGAGCGCCACGGAACTCAAAGACGCGCTCGCCGCCGCCTGCGCGGCGGACCCTGACCGGCGGCGGCAAATGGGCGAGAGGGCCCGCCAGACCGCTCTCGATTACAGCTGGGACGCGGTGGCCCAGGCCTACGAAGAGCTTTTTTATCAGGTTGCCGCCAATAAGGATGCTGGTGGCCAGCCGCGCTGAGCGGCGCGTTGCCAAAACGGAAATATTATGGAGAAAATTTCAGCCTATATCATCGCCTATAACGAGGCGGACAAGATTCGGGCGGCGGTCAACAGCGTCCTGTGGGCCGACGAGGTGGTGGTGGTCGACTCCCACAGCGTCGACGGTACTGCCGATGTGGCCCGGGAGCTTGGCGCACGGGTGGTGCAGGTTGATTTCAAGGGCTTCGGCGACCTGCGTAACCAGGCCATGGCCGCCTGCCAGTACCCCTGGATTTTCAGTCTCGACTCCGACGAACGTTGCACCGCCGAGGCCCGGGACGAGATCCTGGCCATTGTCGGCTCCGCCGATCCCCGCGACGCCTACTATGTGCCGCGCCGGAACTTTTTTATGGGCCGCTGGATCAAGCACTCCGGCTATTATCCCGACTACCGGCAGCCGCAGCTCTTTCGCCAGGGTGCCTTGGTTTTTGCCCCCGATGCCGTGCACGAGCGCTACGAGCTGCGTTCCTCTTGGCCGGCCGGTTACCTGCGCCACGCCATCTGGCAGCAGCCCTTCAAGAATTTCGAAGAGATCATGCACAAGGCGAACCGCTACTCCTCGCTGGGGGCGGTCAAGCTGGCCGAAGCAGGCCGCCGGGCTGGCATGGGTACCGCCTTTGGCCACGCCCTGTGGGCCTTTGTGCAGCACTACCTCTTCAAGAGGGGCTTTCTCGATGGCTGGGCCGGTTTCATGATCGCCTTTGGCAATTTTGAGGGCACCCTCTACCGCTACGCCAAGCTCCACGAAACGCAGTCCAACTGGCAGCCGCCGGAGAGTCCGCCCCTCACCCGCGCCGGAAGAGGACAGGACGAAGGATGACAACCGTTTCCCTGGTGGTGACGACCTATAACTGGAAGGAGGCGCTCCGCCTGGTGCTGGCCAGCGCCTTGGTCCAGAGCCGGCTGCCCGACGAGATCATCGTTGCCGACGACGGTTCCCGGCCCGATACCGGCGAGCTGGTGGACGTCATGGCGGCCGGCTCACCGGTCCCCCTTATCCATTCCTGGCAGGAGGACCAGGGGTTCCGGGCCGCGATGGGCAGGAACCGGGCCATTGCCAGGGCCACGGGCGACTACATCGTTCTCATCGACGGCGACATGCTGCTGGAACCGCACTTCATCGCCGACCATCTCGCCGTGGCCCGGCCCGGCCGTTTCGTGCAGGGATCGCGGGTACTGCTTGCCGAGCAGCGGACCCGCCAGGTCCTTGCCGAGGGGGTAACCCGGATCGCGCCGCTGGCCAGCGGTATCGAAAACCGCAAGAACTGCATCCGCAGCCGCTGGCTTTCGGCCCTTTTTTCCCACGCCGGCCAGGGGTTGAACGGCATCAAGACCTGCAACTTCGCCTTCTGGAGGCGGGATGCCCTGGCGGTGAACGGTTTCAATGAAGAGTTCGTCGGCTGGGGCCGCGAGGACAGCGAGTTCGCTGCCCGGCTGCTCAACAACGGCATCCAACGGTACACCCTCAAGTTCATGGCCACCGCCTACCATCTCTTCCACCCGGTGCAACCCCGGGACAGGTTGCCGGCCAACGACGACCTGCTGGCAAGGGTGGTCAGCGAAAAAACGACCTGGTGCGCCCACGGCATCGGGCAATACCTCGGGGACGATCATGGATAGGTTGGTTCTCTTCTGTAAATCGTATGACAAGGATATGCTGCGGGCCCGGCGCATGGCGGAGAGTGTAGCGCTCTACAACGCCGACCGGTTGCCGCTCTACATGTCGGTGCCGGCCAAGGATCTGCGGGCCTTTCGGGAATGCTTCGGCTCCATCCCCTGTCACTTCATGACCGACGAGGAGGTGGTGGCCGCCAGCGCCCGGGTGAACGGCCCGTTGCCCGAGACCTTTTCCATGCACCTGATGCAGCAGCTCGTCAAGCTCGAGTTCTGGCGCACCGGGGTCTGCGAGAACTACCTGTGGCTTGATTCAGACGGCTATTTCATCCGAGAATTCCGTGAGGCCGATTTCTTTGCCGATGACGGTACCCTGCTTACGGTGATGAACGATGGCCGGGAGTTTCGTGAATACGCCGTCAAACACGGCAAACCGCAGCTGATCGAGGACTTCGAGCGTTCCTCTCGGAACAACCAGTCCATGTTCGACCGGGACGGGGAATGTTACGACTTCGGCCCCTGTCCGGTTCTCTGGTCCTGCCGGGTACTGGAGAGTTTCTACGTCGATTATCTTAAACTGCGGGGGCAGACGATTTTCGAGGTCCTGGAACACTACCATCCCGACAACGCCCTCTACGGGGAATACCTGCTATACAGCAAGGTCATTCCCATTAATCCCATTGAGCCTTTGTTCAAGGTCTTTCATTACAGCGATCAGTTTTCCGAGGCGCAGGCCATGGGGGAATGGGATTACACCTATGCGCGGCAGGGGTACTTCGGGGTGATCATCCAGTCCAACTGGGCGCGAGTGGAGACTCCGAAGGAAGGGCGTTGGCGGAAGCTTGCCAAGTTGTTTCGGTGGGGCGGGTGAGGGGGCAGGGGATGTTGTTTGCCGGGTGGCCAGTTTACCGGTAAAATCCCTTCTTGAGGCGGCGGAGCTGGAGCGAATAGACGATTTTTTTTAACGGGTTATTGGGAAATATGGTCCGGGCGAGTCGCATCCGGTTGTCAAACAGGTAGTTTAGGTCGGCTGCCGGGGCCGGCAGGGAATGCTGTCGCCGGACATACTCTTGCATGACATGTGTATTGCGTTCCCGCAGGTGGTAGAGTTTTACCTGGCCGGGATATTTTTTTTCCAGTTTCCTGCGGTTGGTGCGCATCAATTTTTTGACGAATTTTTTTTTGAGTTTCGAGAAGCTTTCGCTGCCCCGGTGATAGACGAAAACCTCCTCGACGACCATCATCGAAAGCCCCGCCGCCTTGGCGCGGAGCGAAAAATCCGTATCCTCGAAGTACCCTAGCCCGTAAGCCTCGTCCAGACCGCCGATGGTGTTGAAATCATTTTTCCTGATTGCCAGGCAATAGAAGTCCAACCGTTCCGAGGCATACGCGCTGTCTAGGGCGTGCCGACACCATTCTTCTCCTTCCTTGATGATCGCCGCTGGCGTTGTCGCCTCGGTGAAAATTTTCTGTTCGGTGCCGGCAGCATTGGTCACCGGTCCTACCAGTCCCCAGTCGGGATGGGACTCTTGAAGGTCGCAGAGTCTGGCGAGAGCGCCGGCTGGCACAACGGTATCGCTGTTGAGCAGGATCAGGATTTCGCCCCGGGCGATCTTGGCTCCGTCATTGGTGCCGCCGCCCCAGCCCCGGTTTTCGTTGTTGAGCAACAGTCTTAAATTGTCCCTTCCTTCGGCCATGGCGAGGAGCATTTCCGGGGTGCCGTCGCTGGAGGCGTTGTCGATCACCACGATTTCGAATTGATCGTTGTCCGGGGCTTCGAGCAGACTGTTCAGGCAGGGGCCGGTAGTGCTGTCGAAGTTGTTGTAACTGACGACGATGATACTGGCGCGGTAGGGCATGGCGGGGAACCTTTATCGAATTTTTGCCTGACCGCCACATTTGGTGGCGTCGGCAATTTGAAGTAACTGGCTGACAGCAGCGGCAATGGTGTACGGCGAATCGGTGTTGATGTCTGGCAGGCCTGTTGACTCCCAGCGGTCGATGAGTGTGGCGAGCGTTTTCTTAAGTCCTTCAATGTCGTCCGGCGCCACGGTGGTATGGCCGTTCGCCTGGAGGATCCTGTCCAGCTCCGAGCCGGAGGCCGCAATACCGAGAATCGGGCGTCGGGTGAAGAGATACTCGTACAACTTCGATGGGATGTACTGGTCGCAGACATATCCAGAGCCGTGGATCAGGAGCAGAAGGTCGCATCGCCGCATCGCCTCCATGACTTGCTGGCGGCCGGATTTGCCGGTTTCGGGATCGTATTCCAATCGACCGTGTTCGGCAACCGTGTCGGGCAAAGGGGAATCGTGGAGGGCTCGGCGTGAGGCCGGGTCGAGGTCGGCACCGTAGACGTCGAGGCGGAGCAGCTCACGCCAGCGGGGCGTTGCCGTCAGCAGCTCGTGGAGGGCGCGCATGACTGCGGCCAGGTTTCGTTCCTCGGACAGGGAGCCGAAGTGGCCGAGGTGGAGGGTGGGGCCGGGAACATAGGCCACGCTGCTTATCTCCGGGGCGGCGGCGCCGGGGCGTAGTACATGGGTGCTGCCGGCGAATGGATGCCGCTTTCTGGCACTGGCCAAGGCCTGTTCAGTGAAATAGATCACCGCGTCGGCATGGCGGCTCACCAGGCGTTCGATCCATCTTTTGAACCAGTAGTTCTGCCAGCGGGGAGACTTTTCGTCGTAGATAAGCGGATCGTGGATCTCCGCCAGCCAGGGGAGTCGGCAGAGTTTTTGGAGAAGAAAACCAACCAGATGGGTGCTGGGAGGGCCGGCGGTTGAATAAATCAGGGACGGCCGATGGCGGTGGACGATGGGCAGGCCACGTAGCGTCGCTCCGACGAACCACGACCATTGGCTGTCAAGATGGACGAAAATTTTTTCCAGAATGTAAAAGGGCAGGCAAATCAGGGTGAGGAGCGTTTTTAAAAACCGTTGCCCGGCCCGGCTGCCAACATGGAGGCGGATGATGTGACGCATCTCGAAAAGAAAACCGGATGGGGCAAGGGAAAGCATCCGGTAGTGGGGAAAACGGCGATCCTTGTTGCCGGTGGGGGCGCTGAGCACCACCGGCTCGATCCCAGAGGCCATCAGCTGCGGGAGGCGATCGGTGATGGTCTGACTCGCGGCGCGGCCGTCCATATTGAAGCAATGGGCAACGATCAGCCAGGTGTCGGTTTGGCCACGCGAGAGAGCCTGCTGTGTGTCGTTTTCTTCGGGCGAGTGAGCGAATGGTTCCATTACGGTTTGTAGAGGTAGAAGCAGGCCATGTCGCCGTCGTTGTTGTTGTTCAGACGGGCGGCCTTCCGGCGGAAGGCTCGGATTTCCGTGTTGCTGAACAGGGAGTCGGCTGGATTTTCTGCCCGTGAGCGCGGGGCGCGCAAGGGGATGTCGCGGCGGTATTGCTCGCTGCCCCAGAACTGGCCTTCATCGGAGTCGAAAACGACCGCTGCTGTTTTAAGACCCGCCTGCTCGGCAAGGAGTCGCATGCTTTCCAGCGAATGGAGAAAGAGGTGGCGGGGGGCGTCGAGATTGACCCAATCCTCGCGATAGTGTCGCCAGGCATAGGAAGAGGCCACCGGGATTCTGACCAGGGCGTGTCGGTCATGCTTCAGCAGGCGGGCAATTTCCTGGAGCGCCTGCAGGGGATGCGGCATGTGTTCGAAGGAGTGGTGGAGCATGATGCAGTCGAAGCGTCCGTCAAGCTGGGACAGCTCATTGTTGAGTACGGTTACCCCGTTTGGATAGAAAATGGATTCCGGAAGAAAGGGGTCGGCGCCGGTGAGGGCGGTGAAGCCGTCTTTGCGCATGCGAAGAAGGAGATGCCCGATGCCGCAGCCCACATCCAGCACTGATGAGTCGAGCCCAAGGCCAATGCGGCGGAACCAGCGGTAGTAATCGGGTGGCCGGTACACTGTCGCCAGCAGCCGTTGCATCAAATTGCCCCGTCCCAGGCCAGCTGCGGCCCGGTGCCTTTTGAGCAGCGCCTTGACCGGGTTGTCGGCTGTAACCGGCGGGGCCTGGTAGGAATAATAGTTTTCCGGATAGTAGCGGCTGAGGTCGGCGGGGACTTCGTTGATCTGCAGGCACTGGCATTGGCCGCATTGAAAATAGTCGAACCGTTCCCGCAGGCCGAACATCATTTCGCGGACGGAATAGGGAGTGTTTCCTGCGGAATTGTTGCAAATGCGGCAGAGGGGCATGGCGACCAGGCCTTGTCAGATGATTTGCAGGCTCGGAATGGCGGTGATGTAACGCCCTCCCCGGTCTTGGAATGGCTTGGTCCGACGGATAATTTCCGGGGCGAAGTTCCAGGCCAGGATGAGCAGATAGTCCGGCTGCTTCTCCAGCAATGCTTCTTGGCTCACAATGGGGATGTCGGTGCCGGGGTAGAGGAGGCCTTGCTTGTCTGGCGTGTCGTCGACGATGAAGGGGATGGCGTCGCAGTTCAGGCGGCAGAAGTTCAGGAAAACATTGCCCTTTGCTGAGGCGCCGAAGGCGGCCACTGTTTTGCCTTGGGCGTGGAGGTCGGCGAGGGTGTCGAGAAACTGGCGGCGAACGGTGTCGGCCTGAAGAGCCATTTTCTGGTAGGGGGCCAAGGAATGGAGCCCCTCCTCCTCTTCCCGGTTGAGGTAACGGTCGATGGTCTTCTGGTCGGAGGGAAGGGCGCGGTTGGCCTCTTTGGTCACCAGCAGGCGGAGAGTACCGCCATGGATTTCTGCGAATTCTTGAATGCCGCGAATGCGCATCCCGTGGCGGGCAAAGAGGTGGGTCAAGGGTTTGACCAGAAAGTACGACATGTGTTCGTGGTAGATGGTGTCGAATTGGTGCTGGCGGATCAGGTTGCGCATGTAGGGAAATTCGATGACCAAGATGCCGTCGTCGGCCAATATCTGCTGGACCGCAGCAACGAAACCATGGACATCGTCGACATGGGCGAAAACATTGGTGGCGGTTACCAGATCCACGGGCCCGACCGCAGCGCGTACCTGTTCGGCGGCTTCTTCGCCCCACAGCGCACAGACGGTCTCGATCCCGTCTTGTCGCGCCTCGGCACAGAGGTTTTCCGCCGGATCGACGCCGATGGTCCGATAACCAGCCTGGCGGAATTGCTTGAGCAGGCAGCCGTCATTGCTGGCGATGTCAAGGCAGGTGGGCTGGCGGTCGGAGGCAAGGAAGGGACGCAGGGTGGCGGCCATCTCCGCGCAATGGCTGCTGAAGGTGGATGAAACCGACGAGTGGTAGAGATAGTGTGAAAAGAGGTAGCTTGGGTCGACGACACCGCTCAACTGGGATTGGTAGCAGTTGGTGCAGAGCATCACCTCAAGGGGAAAGCGGGGTTCGGTGCCGTCGCCAGGGCGCCGGTAGTTGTTGGCCAACGGCATGTCGCCGAAATCAAAGTAAGATGTCAGGTCAGACGAGCCGCAGATACGGCATTCCGTTTTAGGGGTGTAATATTTCCGCGTCATTGTAACCCTTGTCATGCTTGTTGATGTTGCCGTTGTGCCGCATGGCGCAGTGGCGATACCCTTTTACCATCTCGCGGACTTTTCCGGAAGGCCTTGCGATCTTTTTGGCGCAACGGGGACGCGGGAACGGCAGGCGTCTGCGATTTTTTCAACCCTGGAGGGCCTCAGGCAGGTAGCGACCGGTCTTTATTGCATATTGTGAAGTGTGGTGTAGAGCCCGTTCTTTGTCAACAGAGACTGGTGTGTCCCTTCCTCGACAATGCGTCCCGCCTGCATGACGATGATGCGGTTGGCATTTTTGATCGTGGAGAGCCGGTGCGCGATGACAAAGGTGGTACGACCCTGCATGAGGTTGTCGAGCGCTTTTTGCACTTCCCGCTCCGACTCGGTGTCGAGTGCCGAGGTGGCTTCGTCGAGAATCAGGATCGGAGCGTTTTTGAGCAGGGCGCGGGCGATGGAGATCCGTTGGCGTTGCCCCCCTGACAAGCGGGATCCCGATTCACCTATAACCGTGTCGAACCCTTGCGGCAGGGCTTCGATGAATTCCAGCGCATGGGCTGCCTTGGCTGCGGCAATAACCTCATCGATCGGGCGATCCGGCTCTCCGTAGGCGATGTTGTTTCGAACCGTGTCGTTGAAGAGAATGGTCTGTTGGGTAACCAGGCCGATTTGTCCGCGCAGGGACTGGAGCGTTGCCTGGCGGATATCGTGGCCATCGATGAGAATTTGGCCGCCGCTGACTTCGTAAAAACGGGGGATTAGGTTGGCGAGGGTGGTTTTGCCGCCGCCACTTGGCCCGACCAGTGCCAGCACCTCGCCCGCTTTGACGGTCAGGTTGAGGTCCTGGATGACTTCGGTTTGGCCGTCGTAACTGAAAGCGACGTTTTTCAGTTCAATCTGTTTGGCAATGGGCGGGATGGCAATGGCATCGGGTGGGGAGTACGGCTCGGTTGGGTGTTCCAGAAGGCTAAAGACGCGGATGGCCGCGGCAATGCCCTGCTGGAGGGTGTTGTTGATACTGCTCACCTTCTTGATCGGCTCGTAGATCATGATCAGGGCGGTGAGGAAAGAGAAGAAGGTGCCAGGGGTAGCGGTGCCGTTCAGCACCTGCTTGCCGCCGTACCAGATGATGAGCGCGATTCCGATGCCGCCCAAAAGCTCCATGATCGGGTGCGCCAGGCTGCGTAATTGGATATCCCGTACCGTGATGCCGAAGAGTTTGTCTACAATGGCGGCGAAACGGTTGAACTCGTATTCTTCCTTGCTGAAGGCTTTGACGATGCGGTTGCCGCCGATGGCCTCGTGGAGAACCGTGGAAACATCGGCCATGGTCTGCTGTCCCTTGGTGCTCAGTTTTCGATATTTTCTCCCGAAGTGAACAATAGGGACAACGGCCATGGGGAGAAATATCATCGACATGAGCGCCAATTTCCAGTCTTGAAAGAAGATAACTCCGAGAAGGCCGATGATTTGGAAAAAATCTTTGAGTACCCCCACCAGGGTGGATGATACAGCCGATTGCAGAAGAATAACGTCGGAGGTGATGCGGGACATCAGCTCGCCGGTGGTGGTTTTACTGAAAAATGGCGCGGGAAGAAGTTGGACATGCTGGAGCATCCTTTTGCGGAGTTCCATGATGATGGTGTGGCCAACTCTTTCCATCATGTAGGAATAGCAGTAGTAAAAGAAGCCCTTGACCAGGAAAAGCAGAACCAGGGCGAGGGGCAACAGGTTCAGCATCAGATGGTCTTTGTTGAAAAAAATCTCATCAAGCAGGGGTTTGACCATGTAGGCCTGCCCGGCGCTCAGTCCGGCTACCGCCACCATGCTGACCATGGCGACGCCGAGTCTGCCGAAATGCGGCTTGACGAGGAGGAATGTTTTTTTCAGGGTCTCTTTTTCATGCATACAGGTATACTTTTGGGGGGGGCATGGGGGAAATTAATTTGCATCCGGTGGATCCTGTGGGGGCAATTTTACAGAGATTCCGTCCCGGATGGGGATTTTTTAACATGGTCGGCCGAAAGGAGGCAGAGGAGGGGCCGGTTCTTGGGGTAACAGGGAACGTCAGTGTCTGTTTATTTGGACAACGCTTTGGGGAAAAGATGATAATTCTCGATTTTTTAAAGTAAATGCTACTATTTGTCAAACCATTGTTGGTATTGGTCCTCTCGGATCAGTTCTGACGCGGTATACCGAAGGCGTGATCCATCAGTGCCAATTGTTTCGCGCCCTATTCTCTGTGGCATGGTGACGTCGGGAAAATTTGTTTTTTCTTTGACATCAAGTTGTTACGCTAGTACCTTGTAAGAGGTTGATCTGTCTCGCAGTTCTTGAGGCTTGGGCTTGTGTTGCGGCAGGATTTACACATTTCGTGTAATGAAGGGAGGGGGCGTGGCTGCAGCAAAGAAGTTTTTACTGAAGGAACGTCGCCGCTCGGCCAGGATAGAAGGTCGGGTGCCGGTGGGGCTGGCGTTGCGGCGTGGACGTCAGGGGCCTCTGGTCGCCGGGCCTTCTCCGGGAGAGATTCTCGACGTCTCTTCCTATGGCGCGGGTCTGTTGGTGGAGCAGATCCGGGTCGACAACTGCCATCTTTTCTATTCTCCGCAAGATAATCCCGCCTATATCCTTCATCTGGAGTTCGTGCCGGCGCCAGATGAGGAGCCGTTGTCCATTCCTGTCAGGCCTGTCCGTTTTGACCGATTTCTCGAAGACGAGGCCGCCGCCTGCAAGCCTTTTCAGATCGGTGTTGAGTTTATGCTCGAGTCCAACGATGAAAAGGTCCGCCTGCTCTATAAATTGGTGGCTGAACAGAGCGGCGTCAAAGGGTGGTGGCGAAAAATCGTAGAATCTATTCTGCCTTCCTGAAGATCCCGAATTTCTTCTTCCCTTTTGTCTGGCCGCATTCATCTCTCTCCGTCTTACAGTTGGTTTGAGTCGGCAATTCCCAGTGCATTGAATATCTGTTTTACTCCCTTGGCGCTGTTCAGCGTGTAAAGATGGATGCCGCAGACCCGGTGGTCGATGAGGTCGCGGACCTGTTCCGCTGCCCAATGAATGCCGACCCGTTCAACGGCTGCGTCATCGGTACAGCGCGCCACCGCTCGGAGAAGGGAGGCCGGAACGCGGGCGCCGGCGGCAAGGTCCGCCATCCGGATCATGCCGGCCCGGTTGGTGATCGGCAGGATGCCGGCGACGATGGGTACCCGGATGCCGGCCAGTTCGCATCGTTCGCAGAAATCGTAAAAATCACGGTTGTCGAAGAAGAGCTGGGTGACGATGTAATCGGCACCGGCGTCAACCTTTTCCTTGAGGTAATCTATTTCCTTGAGGCGGTTCGGGGTTTCCGGATGCCCTTCGGGGAATCCGGCCACGCCGATCCCCATCTGCGGGAATTCTTTTTTTATAAAGCGCACCAAGTCGGTTGCCAGGGCAAAGTCACCGGCAATGGGCGTATCGGCGGCCTGACCGCGGGGCGGGTCGCCGCGCAGGGCCAGGACGTCATTGATGTCGTTGGCCTGATAACGTTCCAGAAGCGCGCGGATTTCATCGCGGCCGGAGCCGACGCAGGTCAGGTGCGAGATGACCGGCAGCCCGGTTTCGCGGCGGATGCGGACCACCAGGTCATAGGTGCGGTCCTGGGTTGAACCGCCGGCCCCGTAGGTGACACTCACGTAGGAGGGTTTCAGGGGCAGCAGTTCCTTGATGGCGTCGGCCAGTTCCGCCCGAAGTGTTTCTGTTTTCGGGGGGAAAAATTCGAGGCTGCAGGAAGGACGGGAGGTGGTCAGAATGTCTTTAACACGCATGACGGTAATTTTTTCACGTTGCAAGGTTTAGGCGAACCACTTGGTGAGAGCCTCGCTGATCTGAAGCCCCTGTTTTTCGCCGGAGATGTTGAATTTGCTCTGCTGGCGGTAAACGCCGCCGCTTTTTTTGTAGCGACGGATGGTGGCCTTCTGGGGGCCGAATTCATTAGTTTTACGGTCCAGCTCCTGATAGAGAAAGACAATGGTACACCAGCTGCCGCGGCTCAGGATAACCTTGTCGACTTCCTTGACTAGCTGCGTTCCTTCCTCGTCTTGATAATTAATGGTAATGTCGTCGATGTTTTCAGCCATGTCCATCCTGTTCGGTAAGTGGTTGGCGGGGTGGAGAGAAGGTGGCCGGAGTGGTTCGCGGGTGGCGGGGCACTCTACACAACATAAAGACTCTCTCGCGTCGGAAAGGTGAGGATAATACCCGCTCGAAGCGCAACTGGCAAGCATGGATCAGTATGGGTGAGCGCCTGGGCAGGTGCGCCGGTCTTGTGATGCGGGAGGAGAGGGGCGGCTTCCCGACCGGGATAACCGCCGCGATGAACTGATGGGAAAAAGGCCTTGTTGCGTGTTATTTGAGTCTCGGTTAGTGGTTGCAGCATGCTCATGCCGCCAAGGATTCAGCAACTGAGTAATACCCTCCGCCAACGCCGGAGGGTATTGGCTGCAACCGGTTATGCCGTTGCAGCCACTCTGTTTTTGTGGAGTGAGCCTGATGCTGCGGCGGGTTGTCGCGAGTCCATCAATATTTGAAGTGGCGGATCAGTTCACATCCTTCGTCCATGCCGCTCATGGCGTCGATACCGATCTGCAGATGTTTTTCCGCCCATTGCTGGGTGACCAGCTCGTCGGACTCCTCGGTTTTGACTCCCTCCGGGGTCATGGGTACGTCGGAAACCAGCAACAGAGCGCCGCGGGGGATCTGATTGTAGTGACCGACCACGAAGAGGGTAGCGGTTTCCATGTCGATGGCAAGACAGGTCATCATTCTGAGCCGTTCGTGGAAGCGGGCGTCGTGCTCCCATACTCGACGGTTGGTGGTGTAGACTACCCCGGTTCGGTAATCACAGTTATGTTCGACGATTTTTTCCGAGACATATTTGTGTAGTTTAAAGGACGGCAGGGCCGGCACCGCCGGCGGGAAATAGTCATCGCTGGTACCCTCGCCGCGGATGGCGGCAATGGGCAGGATCAGGTGGCCGATTTCAGTGGAGTTTTTCAACCCGCCGCATTTGCCAAGGAAGAGAACCCCTGCCGGTTGGCGGGCGCTCAGCAGGTCCATGACGGTGGCGGCGTTGGGGGAGCCCATGCCGAAGTTGATGATGGTCAAGCCGTAGTTGTTGGTCGCCGCCTGCATGGGCCGGTCTTCACCGTGGATGTCACAGCCGAATATTTCCGCAAAGCGGGTGATGTAGTGCTGGAAATTGGTGAGCAGGATATAGTCGCCGAATTTGTCCAGCGGCATGCCGGTGTAACGGGGCAACCAGTTTTTGGCGATCTGCAGCTTGTCGAGCAGTCGGGGCGGCTCTCCGTGGGGGGGGAGATGCGGTTTCATGCGGTATTCTTCCATGGGCTTGGCTTTCCTGTCGTTAGGGAATGGCGCTTCCCCGCGCGTAGCGGGAAATTTTGATCAGTGATTCGTTCATGCTGTCAAGCCTGGTAATCAACAGTTCGATCAAGTAGGTCTTGATCTTATCCTTGATGGTTGGAGAAACTTCGGTAAAGAAGTTGTCGTCCATTCTGATTACCATCACCTTGCCGCAGGCTATGACGTTGCTGTGGCGAGGTTTTTTGGTGAAAAAGGACATCTCGCCGAAAATGGCGCCGGGCTTGAGTTCGGAGAGGGCAGGGGCATAGCCCTGTTTGGTGACCAGAAGCGAGCCTTTCAGCAGGAGATAGAGCGAGGTGTGACAGTCGCCTTCTTTGATGATCAGATCTCCGTCGTTGAAGCCCAAAACCGCGTGGTCAAGAGCGGCGAACTCCTTTTTTTCTTTGTCGGTGAAGTTGGCAAACAGCGCCATCTCGGCGATCATCTCATACAGTGGTGGCATGCGTTTCTCCGCTGGTGATGATGAAGAGGCCGCCGGGCGTCTGGCACGTGGTTTCCATTGTTGGCAGGCGTTGCCGGCGGGGTGAAGAATATCTGAACATTCTTTTTTTACACCGGAAAAGGATAAAGGCGAATTTTTTTGTGTCGGCCCTGGGTGGGGGCCGCCGCGGCGGTCACCCCGAGTCCTGGCCACCGTCGTCACGAGCTGAACAGCGGCAGCCGCCCGATTGTTTATGCTGCATCACCGCTGTGACTGCGGTGGCCTGATATATCCCCAGTCAATCAGTCGACCGTAGGCATGCCGGGCCTGGTCGCCCTGGCTGATGTTTCCCAGGTAGCGACGGTATTCCTGCGCCGCTTCGCTGCGGCGCTGCATGCCCTCCAGCGACAAGCCCTTGAAAAAAGCGGTGTTGGGGTTGCCCGGCAGCAGCCGTTCAGAGGCGGCAAAAGATTGGTAAGCCGCATCGTATTGTTTCTGGAGGATTTTAGCTATCCCCTGCAGGTGGTAGGATTGCGCCTCTTGGGGGTAGGCCTGGCGGGCCAGCTCGGCGTAGCGGGACGCCTCAGGGTAGTTCTCCATGGCCAGTTGGCATTTGGCCATCATCACCAGGCCGGCGTAGTCGGCCGGCGTTTGTTTCAGAGCTTTCTGGAAAAGGGTGCGGGCTGTCTCGTACTCTTTTTTGCCCATGGCCTCCTCGCCGTCCTGCAGAGCCTTGATGGCGTCTTTCATGGCCCTGAGTCTTGCGGTTTCGTCCAGGTAGCGCTCCTTGCTCAAGGGCAGACCGCTTGCCGACCGGTAAGTGGTGCGAGCCCGCTCTTCTGCGTCGCGGTATCGCTCGTCGCTCATCGGGTGGGTGGAGAACATCAGCTCAATCACATTGGGCTGATGCCTGGATAAGCTTTGCAGGATGGCCATCAGCCCGATCATGCCTTGCGGGTTGTAGCCGGCCCGCACCATGTACTCCATGCCCAGGGCATCGGCCTCCCGTTCGTTGTCGCGGCTGTAAGAGGCGAGCAGCAGGCCGGCGCCCAGCATGCCGAGTTTCTCGGTCAGGTCGCCAACCAGCGGCTTGCGTTGCCCTATGTAAGCGGTGGCGCCGGCCAGAAAGGCGTTGCCCAGCATGCCGGTGCTCATCTGGGCGGCGGTGTGGCGGGCGTTGACATGGCCCAGTTCATGGCCGAGGAGAGCCGCCAGTTCCGCTTCGTTTTCAAGAGCGAGCAGAATGCCGCGGGTGGCGGCGATGCTGCCGCCGGGAAAGGCGTAGGCATTGACATAAACGGCGTTGACGCCCCGAAACGAGTAGGGCATCTGCGGGCGGTGCGACCGGGCGGCAAGTTTTCCCCCAACCTGGCTGATGTAGGCGTTCAGTCGACTGTCCTGGATGGCGCCGTAATCCACCGAAAACTGGTGCGGTGAATTTTCCTTGTCGATGCGGATTTCCTGATCTTCGGAAACCAGCATCAGCTGCTGACGGCCAGTAACCGGGTTGACGGCACAGCCGGCCGCGAGGCTCGCGGTGGCAAGGGCGCTTAGGCGCAAGAACTGCCGGCGGGTCAGGCGGGCCGTGGGGAGGCGGCGTGAATTGTGCGGCATCCGGATCTCCTCGATAATGGAAATGGTGGATGGGGAAAAGGGGGTGGTACGGCGCCTTATCCTTCCTTCATCTTGGTAAATTCAGGGGGCAGATTTCGCAGAATGGCCTGCTCCAGATCATGGATTCCCAGCGGCTTCATGAGGAAATCCTTGATGCCGATTTCTTTGGCAAGTTCCTCGTTGATGGTTTCGCTGTAGCCGGTGGCGAGAATGATGGGGGTGTCGGGCCTGAGGGCGAGCATCTGCCTCGCCAGTGCCGAGCCGGTGAGGCCCGGCATGGTCTGATCAGTGATCACGAGATCAAACCGTTGCGGATCCTGGCGGAACAGGGTCAGGGCGTCGAGACCGCTGCTGAAGGCGGCGACTTCGCAGCCCAGTCGCTCCAGGGTCATCTTGCCCAGCCGGACGATGGTCTCTTCGTCATCGATGAACAGGACCCGGGCCGCAATCCGCAACAGCGGGGTTTCCCCCTCTTCCCTGGCTTCGATGCCGGTTTCCTGGATAATGACCGGCAGGTATACCGAAAAAACGCTGCCGTTGCCAGGGGTGCTTTCCGCGGTGATGCCGCCGTTATAGCTTTTTACCAGGCCGAGAACCGTTGGCAGCCCCAGCCCTGTCCCCTCGCCCGACTCCTTGGTGGTGAAGTAAGGGTCAAAGATGTGGCTCAAGGTTTCCTGGTCCATGCCGGTGCCGGTGTCGCGGACTGAAAGACGGATATAGGGGCCCGGCGACAGTTCCTGGCGGAGAGCGGCGAATCCCGTGCTCACCTCGGTTTCCTTGAGGGTCACTTCCATTATCCCACCCTTTTCGCGCATGGCGTGATAGGCGTTGGTGCAGAGATTCATCAGTATCTGGTGGATTTGCACCGGATCGGCCAGGATCGGCTGGCAGGAGGTGTCAATATCCTGTTTGATTTCAATGGTGGCGGGCAGGGTGCCGCGCAGCAGTTTTAATGCCTCCTTGATGATCGGCTGCAACTCAATGGGTTTGCGTTCCTTTTCCGTCTGTCGGCTGAAGGTGAGGAT
>Ga0224496_10001088_pt1 | contig 17443 bp, 15 predicted proteins | sample SF_Jul11_sed_USG_2_FD_168127 | JGI IMG/M metagenome (GOLD analysis project Ga0224496, IMG submission 168127) | Sediment microbial communities from San Francisco Bay, California, United States - SF_Jul11_sed_USGS_8_1 | ecosystem: Environmental > Aquatic > Marine > Sediment | place: USA...
GTACCGGCTGCCAGCATTGCGCCAGCCGGAATACGAATAAACGTATGAATGGCATCCCAGCCTGTATCAACACCTGGCGTTTTGTCTGCAAAAAACTCGACCACATACATTAGTCCGGCAGCACCAATTACCAATGGGTCTTCCAGAAACAATAACTCCGATGGCAGGTCAATATTGCCAGTCGAACCACCAATCCCAAGCACCAGCAATACCGCATATAAATTAATACCACTTGCCCAGGATGCACCCATCGCCAAAGCCAGTGTCGCCAATAAAGCTTCATAATTTTCCATCTTGCGTATACCTTTAAAGTTTAGGGTATTTTTGCCGCTGAAGACAATCAAGTGATTTGAATATACAGCAAGCAAATTGTACACTTGGAGATGAAAAATGCTTGCATTTTCAACAAAAATTTTTGGAGCTTACCGTGAATATTAGAAGGATACTTGGCTTGGGGGTTATACTAGTTGCGATACCTGTATTATCCGGTTGTTGGATGGCTGTTGCAGCTGGCGCTGGCGCATATGGGGGATACAAGATGAAAGAAAATGGATATACCACTCAAAACCCGATCACAAAAGAAAAAAGCAGCCAAAAGGAATCTGAATAATCTTTGGTTGATTTTTCAATAACCTAATGAAATGGTCCGATCTTTACTGGCATCGCATAACACCCCTGCATTTTATCCTGTGGCCATTAAGCCTATTATTCTCATTATTAATGGCGTTGAGAAGAATTTGTTACTGGTTGGATCTTTTTCCAAAAATCAGCCTACCAATACCCGTCATCTTAATTGACAGTATTACCGTTGAGGATAGCGGAAAAACACCGTTAGTTATCTGGCTGGTTAATTTTTTAAAATCACGCGGCCTGCGCCCCGGAATTATCAGCCAAGGATTTACCGACAACCCCGGTGAACCTGTCGCAGTAACGGTCATCAGCGACCCCGCTATCGTCGGTAGCAAATCCCTGCTACTGGCGCAACGTTGTGGCAAGGAATGTCCGATATGGGTCGGATATGATCGTATAGCGGTTGCTCATGCACTTCTGGCAGCGCACCCCGATTGCAATATACTGATTAATGATGACGGCCTGCAATATCATCGTTTAAAACGCGATATGGAAATTGTCGGCATAGATTTTAGTGAACAGAATTTTGGCAATGGCCTGATGCTGCCTGCCGGGCCTTTACGGGATAGCTTCAGGCGATTAGATAACGCCAATGCGATTGTTATGAATAGCGCAACAAAAAAACAGCTCAACATCAAAGGCCAAGCAAGCATCCATAATATGAGACTAATGAAAGATACTTTTTATAATCTCATGAATCCTGATTTTCGTGTTGGCCCATCTGCATTTTCAAATAAGCGCTTACATGCCATTTCAGATCTTGATAATGCGCAGTGGTTTTTTGATCATTTGAATTTTTTGAGATTATCTGTCAAATGTCACACATTCAAGAGAAATCACCGGTTTTTAAAACAGGACATACAAATACCAGATGCCGAAGCCATTCTAATGACTGAAGAAGATGCGATTCAATGCCACCCATTTGCCAAAGAAACCCTATGGGCATTACCTGTCGACATCGTGATTGATGTTCAGTTAAAAGAAGTGATTCTTAACAAAATAAGGGAGAAATTCAAGGTTATTGCGCCACTGAACACCCTGGCATGCCCATTATGCAAGAAGTCAATAAAATACCGAAAATCCGAAAATGATCTTATTTGTGAATCTGATCAACTGGCATTTCCTATCATTGATGGCATTCCTGTCATTCAGGAAGCCAGCGCGCGTAAATTATCTTAAAACGGCATGTTATTTATGAATACTTGAGGCACAAAACGATTTCTCTAGGGATGCTTTGGTATTTTAAACCTAAAATCCTCAGTTGACCGCTACAGAAATAAGTAATCTCATGAAAAGAAGACTCATATTTTTCACTATGACACGCACCTTTAAGGTGTGGAACGCACTGATGCTTATAGCACGCCGTTGTTTCTTTTTTACTGCGTTGCAATTCGTGGTACGCGTTATGATGTCTCTTTGCGCCTTGCCAAAAAGAAACAACAACGCACTCTAACACCACCCAACTGAGGACTTAGGTTGAAATTTAGACCCCATTAACTTTTCAATAAGTTATTGTAATAATTAAAATAATTCAACATTCATTGAGTGTGGACTAAAACACGCTTGTTGTCTGACTTAATAGGTTTGATCTTAATTTAGCAGCCAATTGATCAATAGTCGCGCCTTGTTCGCTATACACAGCAAAAAAGGTATATGTCCCACTGCCGATCCCGCTTGGCACCGGAAACGTTAAAACGGATTGCGAAGTTTCATTAATGGATACATTGGTTTTGAATGGTAAAGGTGTTAATCCAGAAACCGAGTTCAAAAATAAAAGGTCATTATTCGGCAATTGAACCGCCACCCACAAGTCCACAGCGCCCGATCGTGGGCCGGATAATTCATTCAGGCTTAATTGTATTGTCTGACCAGGGGAATAGACTGGCTCTAATCCACTAAACGCGATTTCCACAGTTTCAATGATCTGATATAGCGCACCCCCAAAACTCGCTAAATACACATTGCCTGATTCATCTTCGCCAAAACTAGTGATTGAATGCGGTGTTTCTAGCAGCATTGCGCTTTCCCACCCGGTATCCGTACGCCGCAGACCGCCCACTTGTCCGCTGCAAAAATCACCGAATAGATAAACGCCCTGCAAGGTCGGAAATGTCGCGCCGCGATAGACGTAACCACCAGTCACTGAGCAATTGCCTTCACTGTGACTGTATTCCAGCTGGGGTAAAATCAAGCCATTCCTATCGCAATTACTGTCATCAAGGCAATGAATCCCTTCCAGAATATTCCAACCATAATTTTCACCGCCTTTACTACTACTATCCTGTACATTTACTTCTTCGAATGAATCCTCTCCTACATCCGCAATATAGAGATCGCCCGTGGAACGGTCAAAACTGAAACGCCATGGGTTACGCAGGCCATAAGACCAGATTTCCGGCGGCACATTTTGTATGTTTACAAAAGGATTGTCTGTTGGTATCGCATAAGGGATGGCACCACTTTCCACGTCAATACGCAGCATTTTACCAAGCAATGAATCCGGCTTCTGACCGCTATTATCACTACCACCAATACCATCACTACCACCATCACCCATGCCAATATACAGCATGCCATCGGGACCAAATGCGAGTTGTCCACCGTTATGATTACTGAATGGTTGTTCAATTTCGAGCAGGATTTCTTCGCTACCAGGGTCTGCTTGATTTGTGCTCAGCAAGGCGAAACGCGAAATGATGGTATCGCCGCCGGTGTTGGTATAGTTGACATAAAAATGAAACTTGTTGGCACCATAACCTGGGGGAAATGCCACACTCAGCAGACCAGACTCACCACAGCATCGAATACGGTCGGTGATATCGAGAAATGGTACTGTTAGCAATGCGCCATTACTAAAAATACGAATTTTCCCGCTTTGCTCAACAATGAACAGACGTCCGCTATTATCACTTGCATGGGTGGCCAGGACTGGCCGTTCGATACCATCAATCACCTGATTAATTTGAATTTGCGGCCATTGTGAAAATGCCGTGTTGATATTGAGTAATATCAGAAGACCGATAAAATAAAAACTTCGCATAGCATAACCTCCACAAAATTTAAATTTGTTACGTGTAAACTCACATTTTGCGCCTTGAACTGACGAATTTATGGACAAACTGAACAGTTACTGCGATGTGATAAATAGTTACGTCGCGTCTACCCCTACCAGACTAGAGAAGCCGACCTTGTGGTCAGAAGAGGAAGGTCGTTGGATGTATGCTGTAACAATGGAAGCGAAAACACCGCAGGTCGTATTAGGACTTAGAGGGATCAAGGGCCAGCCATTGCCCAGCGAAGCGTGCCTTAACGGCCAACCACTTCCCGGATCGTTGAACCCACCAATACTAACTTGACGGCGTGCTAGTTGAATACGCATTTACATCAAGACTACATCATATTGTTCTTGGGTATAGGATTCTTCGACTTGCAGACTAATTGGTTTGGCAATAAAGTCTCCTAGTTGAGCTAAACTTTGGGATTCTTCGTCTAGAAGCAAATCTATGACAGGTTGCGAGGCAAGAATTCTGAATTCATTGGCATCAAACTGACGGGATTCCCGCAATAGTTCACGGAGTATCTCATAACAAATTGTTTGTGCAGTTCTAATCTCACCACGCCCCTGACAGGTGGGACAAGATTCACACAAGATTTGCGCAAGACTTTCACGGGTGCGTTTGCGAGTCATTTCAACTAACCCCAGGGTGGTAAAACCATTGACTGTCATGCGTGTTCGATCTCGCATTAATGCTTTCTTAAATTCCGTCAAAACAGCATTTTTGTGTTCTTCACTATCCATGTCGATAAAATCGATAATGATAATGCCACCTAGATTTCGCAAACGTAATTGACGCGCAATTACCTGCGCCGCTTCCAGGTTTGTCTTAAAAATTGTTTCGTCGAAATTACGCACGCCAATAAAACCACCCGTATTCACATCCATAGTAGTCAACGCTTCGGTTTGATCGATAATAAGATATCCACCAGATTTTAGATCTACCCGTTTTGCCAACGACTTCTCAATCTCGCCCTCAACGCCGTATAAATCAAATAATGGCCGTTCTCCTGCATAACGATCCAAACGTTCTACAATATTCGGCATAAAATTTTCAGCAAAATTCTTCAGTTTCTGAAAATTTTCACGAGAGTCCACCAGTATCCGTGTCGTGTCATCATTTACAACATCTCGTAATACCCGATGACTGAGATCCAAATCTTGATAAAGTAACGCTGGAGAAGCAATCGTTAATGATTTCTCCTGAATATCATGCCATAGCTTATGAAGATACCTGATATCTGCTTGTAAATCACGTTCCTCCGCTGCCTCAGCCATCGTACGGATAATATAACCACCTTTCTCATCAATAGGGATTACCTGTTGTAATTTTTCTCGCAATAATTCCCGTTCATCGCCATCTTCAATACGTAATGAAATACCAATATGTGATTCTTGTGGCAGATAGACCAGCATGCGTCCCGCTAAACTTATCTGAGTTGACAGTCTTGCACCTTTAGTACCAATCGCATCTTTAATGACTTGAACCAGTACATTGTTTCCTTCATAAAGTATTTTTTCAATGGGCTTGGCTGAATCACCACTTTGATTGGACTCCCAAATATCCGCCACATGTAAAAAAGCGGCACGTTCTAGACCAATGTTGATGAATGCCGATTGCATCCCTGGTAACACCCGACTGACACGACCACTATATATATCTCCAACAATGCCGCGACTGCTAGTACGTTCAATATGCAATTCTTGATTTACACCCTGCTCTATAATAGCCACACGGGTTTCTTGCGGTGTTGTATTGATTAATATTTCATTATCCATAGACAAGGGATTATTAATAACTTTGCTGACAACCTAACATCAGTGATCCGATGATCAGTATTGAATATTTCTCTATTACTAACACCATTTAGAGAAATAAAGTAACCCCTGATTCTTCCAAAACCTGCGCTGTTTCAAATAGTGGCAACCCCATGACACCACTATAACTGCCAGAAATCTCGACGATGAAAGCTGCAGCGATTCCCTGTATTGCATAAGCACCCGCCATGTCCAGTATTTTGCTGTCTGCAAGACAAGCACGGATTTCACGCCTACCAATTTCACGAAACCGTACCATGGTTGTAGAAAGACGAATTTGTATTTTATCCTGAACCACAACTGCTATCGCTGTCAGAACCTGGTGAGTATGCCCAGAAAGTGTTTCCAACATTTCCTCTGCATGCACAAGATCTCTTGGTTTGCCAAGAATGCATCCATCGATGGTAACGACTGTATCCGCTACCAACACAGGCATCAGTGGCAATCTGCGTTGCTTTAGGCGTATCCATCCTTGCTCAGCTTTAGTATGAACGATTCGATAAATATAGTCTGTCGGGGATTCATCAGGTAGCGGCGTTTCATCAATATCTGCTGGCCGAGACAGTGTTTCCCGCATCAGTAATATCTTATACTTTACACCTATTTGTTTCAGCAGCTCACGCCTGCGAAGACTACGTGAAGCAAGATAAATTTGGTTTTCCGATACAATCATTCTAGACGCCACCTTTCAATCACAATATATTGATTTTAATGTTATCTCATGGTTAAGGCAGCATGATAAAGACCTAATTTATGACCTAATCTGCAATATGCCACATTAAATTCGATGATACGGATGCCGTTTAATTATCGATGCGACGCGATACAACTGCTCAGCCAGCAATACACGCACCATTGCATGCGGCAACGTCATCGTTGATAATGCTAAGATTCCATTCGCATTCTTCTTGAAATCTTGATGCAACCCATCCGCACCACCAATAACAAATGCAATGTCTCTACCCTCTCTCATCCACTCAGTCACTACGTTGGCAAATTTGATGGTCGACCATTGCTTACCATGCTCATCCAATGCAATTGTACGACATCCTGGTGGAAATGCCGCACTAATACGAGCGCTTTCTAAAGATAATATTTGTTCAGTATTCTTACCAGTTCCACGTTTTTCAGGTTTTATGTCAATAAGTTCGACGGGTAATTCATAGGGCATACGTTTGATATATTCCGTGAATCCTGCTTCTACCCAATCTGGCATTCTGTTGCCAACAGCCAAGATAAATATCTTCATGACAATTACATGCCTAATTCGGCTGATAGCGATGTGTCGTATTCAAGGATAAATATGCTTAATAAGTTATTTATTACATTCGCTATTAATTTGCTGTAGCGCTAACTGTCTTGGCTTCATCCCACAATGCTTCCAAGTTATAATAATCACGTACAGTTGGTTGCATGATATGTACGATGGCATCACCCAAATCAACCAATACCCATTCTCCGCTTTGCTCACCTTCTTGGTTATATACTCGCCCACCGGCAGCTTTTATTTTTTCCTGCACATTATTTGCCAGTGCTCTTGTTTGGCGGCTGGAATCCGCGCTGGCAATGATAATATAGTCAAACAATGCCGTTATCCCGGAAACTTCCAAAACTTCTATATCATAAGCTTTGATTTCTTCCAGTGCAGCAACAACCGTTTTAATCAATTTGGTAGATTCCATTCTAATCCTGAATAGCAAAAGCAACATACTTGGGAAATTTGCAAGAAAAGTTCGGTATATTCCTGCAAAGTATTACAGAAAATATCATCTAAACGCGTCGATTCTTACTTCGGGAAGTATAAGTGATTTGTTTCAATATATTCAAGCACCGTGTCAGGCAGCAAATAGCGGATACTCTTCTTGTTTGCAATATTGGCGCGGATAGCTGTCGCAGAAATATCCAGCATGGTGGTGGTGACAGTCAAGACGAGTCCACTGGATGTACGCTTAAGCTCACTGACATGCGATGCCTGGCGATGTGTAACCTCTTGCGTTAATTCCTGTGGCAAGCCGATATTTTCCATTGTAGAAATATAACCAGGCCGACCAACAATCACGATATGACATAATTCGAATAATTCTCGCCAGCAATACCATTCAGCAAATTTCAAAAAAACATCCGTTCCCATCAAAAAACAAAGCGCAAAATTTTCCGCCAATTCATCTCTCAGCTCGCGTAACGTCTCCACACTACGGCTTTCACCTGAACGATGAATCTCTCGCTCATCCAGTATAAATTTTGCGTTGCCCTGAATTGCAGCGCGCAACATTGCGGCACGGTGATATTTTGAAGTACCCGGTGTTTGACGCAAACGGGGTGAACCTGAAGGAATAAAACATAATTTGCAAAGATCAACCACTTCGACAAGTTCTTCCGCTACCCGTAAATGTCCATAGTGGATCGGATCAAATGTGCCGCCATAAATACCGACCAGAGAAAAATCTGTTTTATCAGCCGCTAACATGAATTCACTCAATCAGAGAATGCAAAACAAACAATTTCTTATAAAATTCCAAAACAAATAATAAGTTCAAAATAAAGCCAAACGCATATCAGTTAAAACATTTGCCAAATGTGTCGTGAAACGCGCGGCGGAAGCACCATCGATTACCCGGTGATCATAAGACAGAGATAGCGGGAGCATGAGACGTGGAGTAAACTGGTTATCCCGATAAACTGGTTTCAAACTGGCACGTGAAACACCAAGAATAGCAACTTCTGGCGCATTGATAATCGGTGTAAAGCCAATACCACCAATGCCACCTAAACTAGAAATGGTAAAACTTGCGCCCTGCATGTCACCTGGCTTTAGCTTTCCTTCTCTGGCCAACACTGAAAGCTTATTCAGTTCTCTGGCAATATCAATAACCCCTTTTTGATCAATATCTTTTATGACGGGCACCATCAGACCGCTGGGTGTATCCACGGCAAAACCGATATGATAATAATTCTTGATAATTAAATTGGCTTCACTCTCATTCTGGTCTAACGAAGCATTGAATTCTGGAAAATTTTTCAATGCTGCGATCAGCGCCTTCATTAAAAAGGCTAACAAGGTGAGTTTGACATTATCTTTCTTTACAGATTCATTGGTTTCTTTTCGCAATGCTTCCAGATCCGTGATATCGGCTTCATCAAACTGAGTTACATGTGGAATCATGACCCAATTCCGGTGCAAATTTGCACCAGAAATTTGTTTTATACGGGATAATGGCTTTAACTCTATCGGACCAAATTTAGCAAAATTCACTTGTGGCCACGGCAATAAATTGAGCGCCGCGCCCATTCCAGGGCTACCTTGTGACTTTGATAATTCGGCCTTAACAAATGCTTGCACATCTTCTTTAAGGATACGCTGCTTAGGTCCACTACCAGTAATTAAGCTAAGGTTTACACCCAGTTCACGCGCAAATCTTCTGATAGAGGGACTGGCATGCGCCTTGGAAAAGGTTGCCTGATCAACCTGGACATTCCTTGTTGGTGAACGCGATTCGTTCATGGCAGTGGTTGCGGATGGACGCGCTTTCTCCTTAGTATCTGCTGTTGACTCAGATGCTGTTGAAACATCGGGAGCAGGAGATAACGGTGCCGCATCAGTGCTTTTTTCTTCATCTTGTATATCAGCGGCTTCCATTACCAGAATCTGATCACCTTCCGATACATTATCACCTGGCTTAACACTCATTTCCTTAATGAGGCCAGCATAAGGCGAAGGAATTTCAATCGTGGCCTTATCAGACTCCAATGACACTAGCGAATCTTCTTTCTTGACGGTATCGCCCGCTTTTACCAGCACTTCAATCACTGGCACGTCTTTAAAATCACCAATATCAGGGATTAATACTTGCTTAAGTTCTGCCACATACATTCCTTAGTTCATGTTTAATGCAAAAAATTGTGTTCAAGTAAATGTGATTGACTCTAATTTCCCTAAAAACTTCCATCGACATACTTTGAATAAATTCAATCAAAAAATACAATTAGATGATGTTTGTTATCATGTTATTTGTATTTTTCAGCGTCATCTTTTAACAAACCACGAAGAAGATCCCTCACCCACAAAATAGTATAGAGAATGATCGGTTAAATACCAGATATTTTATTTTTTACGATAACATTACCTGATTTATTATAGACGCTAATTAAGATCGGCTTTGCAGAAAATAAACGCCCGGTCAGACCAGCACATTTAATCGACGCTGAAAAAATCAGCGCCCAGACACATAGAGAATTTATCGAAACAGCTAATGCGCCTGCTCCCAATTTTCTCCCACACCCACCTCTAACAGCAACGGCACATCCAGCTCAATAACATTGCTCATCAAATCCGGAAGCCTGAGCTGTACTTTCGCAAGCTCGCCAGCAGGCACTTCCAGCACCAATTCATCATGTACCTGCATGATGAGCTTACTCTGCATTTTTTCTTGCAATAACCAATCACGCACAGCAATCATGGCGAGCTTGATAATATCAGCCGCCGTGCCTTGCATGGGCGCATTAATCGCGGCGCGTTCTGCGCCTTGTCTGCGATTGCCATTTGAACTATTGATTTCTGGCAACCATAATCTGCGGCCCAATACCGTTTCAACATAACCATTTATTTTTGCATTTTCCCGCGTACGCTGCATGTAATCCGCCACACCAGGATAACGCGCAAAGTAGCGATCCATATAAGCGCGCGCAGCACTGCGTGCTATCCCCAGTTGGCTTGCCAGACCGAATTCTGACATACCGTAAATCAATCCGAAATTAATAACTTTGGCATAACGGCGCTGTTCCTGATCGATCTTATCTAACGGCGTACCAAAAACTTCAGCGGCTGTAGCAGAATGAATATCCTCACCGGCGGCAAACGCTTTGAGCAACCCCGTATCCTGTGACAGATGCGCCATAATCCGTAATTCAATTTGCGAATAGTCTGCAGAAATGATGCTGTGCTCTGGCGGGGCAATAAATGCCTCCCGAACACGTCGTCCTTCTGCTGTACGCACAGGAATATTTTGCAAGTTTGGTTCGTTACTGGCAAGCCGTCCGGTTACTGCGACTGCTTGCGCATAATTGGTATGCACGCGACCCGTATTTGCATCAACCATGGTGGGTAATTTATCTGTGTATGTCGATTTAAGCTTGGCTAGGCCACGATAATCCAGTAGTATTTTTGGCAGCGGATAGTCCAAAGCCAACTGTTGCAATACATCTTCATTCGTTGACGGTGCACCTTTTGGTGTTTTCTTAATGACAGGCAATTTAAGCTGATGAAACAGGATTTCCTGAATCTGTTTAGGCGAATTTAGATTGAAGGATTGCCCGGCGATGTCAAATGCTGCTTGTTCCAGTTCCAGTAATTTTTTACCCAACGCTCGGCTTTGGCTTTTAAGCAATTCACTATCCAGTAACACCCCGTTTCGTTCCATTTCAAATAACACGTTCAACACCGGCATTTCGAGCTGACGATATACACCATTGAGACGGGGTTCACTTTCAATTTTCGGGTAAAGACATTGATGCAGTTGCAGCGTGATATCAGCGTCCTCTGCGGCATATTGCGTTGCCTGGGCGATATCCACCTGTTCAAATCCAATGCGGTTGACGCCCTTTCCGGTAATTTCATCATAGCTGATCGTTTTGACATCCAGATGACGCAATGCCAGGCTGTCCATGTTGTGAGGGCGATGAGACTCTAAAATATAGGATTGCAACAACGTATCATGCGCAATTCCATTCAGCTTAATTCCATGATTGGCAAGAATATGTTTGTCGTATTTAAGGTTCTGACCCAACTTTGATTTAGAAGCGTCTTCCAACCAGGGTTTGAGCTTTTTAAGGGCAGCATCTATTGCTAGTTGTTGTGGCGCATCCATGTAGTCGTGGTTAAGTGGCAAGTAAGCGGCGTGGCCGGCTTTAATGCAAAATGAAATGCCAACTAATTGCGCCTGCATTGCGTTCAAACTGGTGGTTTCGGTATCGATTGAAGCTAATGATGCAGTATCAAGTTGCACCAACCAGTTATCCAGTTCTGATTCAGTCAGTATCGTCTGGTAAGTTGCCAGATTGACGGCCATCTGAGAAACGGCATCCCCTGTCTGCTTAGCAACAACATTTGGCTCTTGCGACTCCCCTCCTAAACGCCGTTGCAATTCTCTCAAGGCGGTTGTCATATCCAGCCGTTGGTATAATTCCGCAAGTTTCTCCGTGTCTTGCGGTTTCAATTGTAAATCAGTCAAGTCCAACGGCAGCGTAACATCACATTTAATGGTAAGCAATTCACGCGCTGTGCCTAACCAATCTAATGCATTACGCAAATTATTTCCCACGGCACCTTTAATTTCATCGGCATGTACGATAAGGTTATCCAATGTCCCAAATTGCGTGAGCCACTTCACCGCAGTCTTGGGGCCTACCTTATCAACACCCGGAACGTTGTCACTCTTGTCACCGACTAAAGTAAGATAGTCAAGGATGCGTTCAGGCGGCACGCCAAATTTTGCGGTGACGCCCGCCTCATCCAGAATTTCACTATTCATGGTATTAATCAATGTAACTTTTTTATCGACCAATTGCGCGATATCTTTGTCACCCGTGGAAATAACGCATTTAATATTTTTATTCGTTGCCTGTCTTACCAACGTACCAATCACATCGTCCGCTTCAACACCATCGATAATAAGCATTGGCCATCCTATGGCCCGAATGCACGCATGCAATGGTTCAATCTGCGCAGACAGATCTGTCGGCATTGATGGGCGATTTGCTTTATAGGCCGGGTATAAATCATTGCGAAAAGTTTTGCCTTTTGCATCAAACACACACACGCTATAATCAGCATGGTAATCTTTTTGCAAGCGGCGTAACATATTCAGTACGCCGTGAATTGCGCCGGTCGGTTCGTTTTGCTGATTGCGCAAATCCGGCAACGCATGAAAAGCCCTATAAAGGTAGGATGAACCATCAACCAGCAACAATGTTTTCATTTAAACGTTTCCTATGAGCCCACAAAAAAAATTAGCCACCATTCTGTCTCCAGAAAAACCCTGGTCTGCAAAAGAATCATGGCGGTTATTTGGAATTATGGCAGAATTTGTGGAAGGAACGGAGCGACTTGATGCAATTCAACCAGCCGTTAGTATCTTTGGCAGTGCCCGTACAAACCAAGACCACCCACATTTTCAATTAGCCGAGCAAATTGCTAAGCAATTATCTGACGCTGGATTTTCGGTCATTTCCGGCGGCGGCCCTGGCATTATGGAGGCAGCTAACAAAGGCGCTTACTTTGGCAAGTCCCCCAGCGTTGGCCTCAATATCCAGCTACCGCAGGAGCAACATCATAACGAATATCAAGACATTAGTCAGATGTTCCGTCATTTTTTTGCGCGCAAATATATGTTTGTCAAATTTGCAACGGCATATGTCGTTTTACCTGGTGGATTTGGCACACTTGATGAAATCATGGAAGCGCTAACATTGGTACAAACTGGGAAGACCAGAAAAATGCCAATTATTCTAGTCTGCTCAGATTTCTGGCGCGGCCTTCTGGAATGGTTTCAACAGGTTTTAGTCACAGAAGGTTTTATCTCTTCGGAAGACATGGATCTTGTGCAAATCATCGATGAACCCAGTCAAATTGTAAATGCAATCTTTCAATATTATGAAACCAGTGGCTTTGAACCAACACCAGCAGAACGTGAAATTCAACTCAATCTGTAACCGATAGCGGTTATTTCAGATAAAATGCGCATACTGATCTGCCAGGAACCAAAATGCATCAAATAATTTTTACCCTAATGTTAAGTATTGCGCTGCCTATCATGGCACAATCTGATCAGCCTAAGGATTTGCAGCCACTTCCTGAGCTGTCTGAACCACCCCCACTCCCTGAACAGTCTGAACCACCACTTCCTGAACTGTCAGAACCACCACCACTCCCGCCCGATATTGAACTGGATCCCGAATTAGAACCTGAGATCACGATTATCAATCGAGGAGAAGATACGATTGAGGAACATCGTATTAATGGGGAGCTTTATATGATCAAAGTTATCCCGCGCATAGGTTTGCCCTATTACCTGGTTAGAAACCGTCGTGGTGGGGAGTTTTCACATCCGGGAGACGTTGGAAGTGACGTCAGCGCACCCATGTGGCGCATCCTGGAATTCTAATTTTTTGTAAAAAGCGGAATATTGAATTTATTACGCCAGTTTAGTTATATTTATTTTATCTGCCCTATTCCGCCTTATAACTCATGTCTGTTTTTACGTCTGTTTCCCAGATCCAACTTTCTGCCTGGCTAAAAAATTACGCACTCGGTAATTTAGTCGATTTACAGGGCATTTCCTCCGGCATTGAAAATACCAATTATTTTGTTACGACAACAAAAGGCAAATATGTGCTGACCTTGTTTGAAAAGCTGACCAAGGCAGAACTACCTTTCTATCTGAACCTAATGATGCACTTGTCGTTACACGGCATACCCTGTCCCAGGCCAATGCCAACTTTAGACAACAAACTGCTGGGCGAACTAAATGGCAAACCCGCAAGTATCGTAACTTGCCTTCCAGGTAAGTCTTTAGAACATCCAGCCGTTAATCATTGTGCAGAAGTCGGCACAATGCTAGCAAAAATTCATTTATCCGGCCAATCCTATACTGGCGCAATGAAAAATCCTCGTGGACTGACATGGTGGCAGGCTAAGATACCAGAAGTAACCTCATATATAACCAACGAGGAGCAGGAACTACTTGAAGAAGAGCTGTGTTTCCAGTCCACCAACAAAGTTGAAAAACTACCCCGTGGTGTGATTCATGCGGATCTATTTCGTGACAATATTTTATTTGACAAGGGTAATATTGGTGGTGTAATTGATTTTTATTTCGCCTGCAACGATTTATTATTGTACGATTTAGCGATTGTTGCCAATGATTGGTGTATTACTGAAAATGGAGCGTTGGATGAAACACGTACACTTACTTTACTAGCGGCATATCACCAGGTTCGCCCTTTAACGGCTGAAGAGCAACCTGCTTGGCCGACAATGCTGCGAGCGGGTGCATTGCGTTTCTGGTTGTCACGATTATATGATTACCATTTGCCACGCCCAGGCGAAATTACATACGCAAAAGATCCCACCCACTTTAAAGAAATTCTAAAAAATCATCTAGCAAATCAGGCTAGACTTTTGAATATCTGGATTTAACAGACTGATAAAAAATTGGAGACAAAAGAAATGGAAGTTCGACATGTTAAAGCAAGACAAGGTCTGCAATGGATTATGAGTGGATTCTATCTATTCCGCATGGCCCCAATGGTATGGATGTTATTATGTTTTACACTAATATTAATTGCCATGACGCTGGCAATTATTCCGTTATTAGGACAATTTATTTTCACTTTAATATCGCCGGTATTTCTTGCTGGTCTGATGTTGGGATGCAGAGAATTGGAAAAAGGTGAGAAGCTGGACATAGCCCATTTATTTGCCGGGTTTAAAAAAAATACTGCGCCATTAATCACAGTGGGAGGAATTTATTTGATTGGGCAGGTATTAATTGTCGGGATCGTGATGCTGATTGGCGGCACCGCTATGATGGAAATGCTGCTTCAGGGAAAAAGGGTGAATGAAAATGAGCTAATGGAAGTGGCTGATGATATGCTGAGCGCTACATTAGTTGCGCTGGCACTTTCTATCCCCCTGTTGATGGCAGCCTGGTTTTCCCCATTACTAGTTGCGTTCCATAATATGCCGCCAATACTTGCAATGAAAAAAAGCTTCTTTGCATGCCTGAAAAATATCCTGCCACTCCAGCTTTATGGCGTCATATTAATTATCCTAACAGTTATAGCAATAATCCCCTATGGTCTGGGCCTCATTGTCCTTATACCCATAATCTTTACGTCAATTTACGTCAGTTATAAGGACATCTTTCTGTCCGAACCATTAACCATCAAAAAAAGTCAAACTGTAGCCCCCGAGGATACGTCATGGTCCAGCACAGAAGAAGAAATCCCTACTGAAGGCGATATGGTCAAATGTGGCCAATGTGGTGTGCATATACTTCGAAATGAGGCCGTCAGCGCTGGAGACAAATACTTTTGCAGCGATGAACACCGTCAACAATTTCAATCATCATCTGAAAAAAAAGAAACAGAATAAGCTGTTTTTATTCAGAAAAATAGTGGTTTTTTATGAACAAAATCAAATTTATATCGCTTTTCTGGCAGCTGATTTATACTGATCTTGCAAAAAAACAGCACATAACGCAATATAAGAATCGACAAAACCCACCTTAATAACCTTATAGGAGAATTACTATCTCAAAAACATAATACTTTGCGCAATAGTTATAAAGTCACGAAACCATTTTCAAGGTCCTTTGTCCTAATTACCTTGGAGGCTGTCCTAAAATGATGACCGATACGAGAATAAATTTTCCTGGTCATTATCTTCGGACTTGCACTTAGCTTTCCAGAATGACCTAGTTAAATACTAATCAATTAACGTGGAGTGTATAAACATGTCTAAAAAATCAATTAAACCATTATCTCTTGCTGTAGGAACCGCGATTGTAGCCAGCTTGGCCGCCAGCAATGCGACAGCTGCAACAAATAGCAGCACGAATCCTTTTGCCATGAGTGAACTATCCAGTGGCTATATGCAAATGGTCGCTTATGGGGATAAAAAGGCTGAGGGCGAAAAAAGCCATGGCGATCATAAATATGACAAAGAAGGCAAATGCGGCGAGGGCAAGTGTGGCGATAAAAAAGAAATGAAGAAAAACATGGAAGGAAAATGTGGCGAAAAGAAATCTGAACAAGAAGGCAAGTGCGGCGAAGGTAAATGTGGTAGTGATAAATAAGTAAGTTTAGTATCCATGAGCAAAAAACGTCATCCTGTTCATGGTGCAGGCCTTGGTCTACGGCGAACTCTATTAAGTTCGCTCGATGACCAACCTGCCGAACAAGTGAACTTTTGGGAAATCGCCCCTGAAAACTGGATCGGTGTCGGTGGATATTATGGAAATAGATTTCGCCAATTCGCCGAACAGCACGCGCTTATTTGCCACGGGCTGTCACTTTCCATTGGTAGTCCCGCACCATTAGACGAAGCATTTTTACATAAACTGAAACGCTTCTTAAAAGATCATGATGTTTGCTATTACAGTGAACATCTCAGTTATTGCAGCGACGATGGCCACCTCTACGATCTGCTGCCGATTCCGTTTACAGAAGCGGCGGTTCACTATGTTGCAGGGCGAATCAAGCGTGTTCAAGATATTCTTGAACAACGCATCGCCATTGAAAACGTTTCTTACTATGCAGCACCTGGAAAAGAAATGGAAGAAATTGATTTTGTCAATGCGATCCTTGAAGAAGCAGACTGCGACTTATTACTGGATGTCAATAATATTTATGTTAACAGCGTTAATCACCAATATAACGCGGAAGAATACCTCAAGCGACTGCCAGCTGAAAGAATCGGTTATATCCATGTTGCGGGGCATTACAATGAAGCGGAAGACTTGATTATCGATACCCATGGTGCAAATGTTATCGATCCGGTCTGGGAATTACTGGACAAAACGTATCAATATTTTGGCGCGATCCCCACCCTGCTGGAACGTGACTTCAATATTCCACCGTTGGCTGAATTATTAACAGAAGTAGATACCATTCACACCTTGCAAACAAGGTGGAGAAAACAACGTGGCAATCACATACAACACGGCTAACCGTCCGGATTTTGTGTGCAAACAATATGCTTTTACTGCATATATCCGTGATCCAGAAAATAATCCGCGGCCTGATGACATTGAAGAACGGCGCCTAAAGATTTACCGTGAGCTGTTCTATAATAATGTAGAGGATTTTTTGACAAATGCTTATCCGGTGTTACGAAAAATCACATCAAACGCGCACTGGCATGCCGTAATTCAGGATTATTTC
>Ga0224496_10001089_pt1 | contig 17417 bp, 15 predicted proteins | sample SF_Jul11_sed_USG_2_FD_168127 | JGI IMG/M metagenome (GOLD analysis project Ga0224496, IMG submission 168127) | Sediment microbial communities from San Francisco Bay, California, United States - SF_Jul11_sed_USGS_8_1 | ecosystem: Environmental > Aquatic > Marine > Sediment | place: USA...
ACGATTCAGACGCAGGCGTAATTGCTCGGCCCAGTGTAAATAGTGTTGTGCCGGTGGATGATCTTCGGGTAACCAGAAAATGCGATCACGACGGACAAACTGGTTGAGCTGGTGTTCCTGTTCGCGGCCTATGCCGGCTGCATGAAATTGATCACTGTCGGTATCCTTGATATCGAGAAACAACGTCTGTAGCTCTGTGACGGTGAAGACATCGTGAAGAATGATATAACCCTGATTGCGCAGGGCGCTGATGATGCGGCTAAAAACATCATTGTTGTCTGTGTCTGGTGTGGATAGTAGTGAGGTCATACCGGCGGCAGTCGCTTGGACAAAAAGTCTTGCATCTTTATATATTAATTTCGAGTTGTGGAAAACATTTATTTGCTGATGAATGTTTTCAATTGATTAGCTGAAAGAGTCGGCGTCAGCTAATAATGGTCATTTGTTAGCAAGTTATTTGTTGTATTGCCTGGCCGCAGGTAATTTATTTAATTGAGAATGTGTCAGTTGTGCTATGTCAGATATCAAATGAAACAGGACATATGAAATCGGTCATAAACGTATAGTCTTTAAATCGTTGCAGGGAAGCTGTCATTGGAGCAGACCACATTTTCCTTAAGCTGTCAGATAAATGTTCTGAACAAATAAGGGTGGTCTGTCCCTGATTTTCCTGCTGACAGCTTATCTGCCATAGCCGGGCGGTGGTGGGAAAGCGCCAGGTTGGCCATAGTAGCCATTTGGTGCGCCATAAGCCGGTGGTGGGTAGCACCCTGAGCACCATAACCTGCTGGTGCATAGCCTCCACCGTGTGGATTGCCGTAACCATTACCATAACCCGCCGGTGCATAACCGCCATTATATGGATTGCCATAACCATGGCCGTAGCCATTTCCATTTCCGTATCCATTTCCTCGTCCGTTGCCGTAGCCATTGCCATTACCACGGCCGTTGCCGCTCATGCTAAAGCCAAAATTTCCCTGACCGCTACCATCGGATGAGCCGTAATTGTTATTGCCGCCGGAACCATTTCCCCAGGCGTAGACATTATTGATGCTGGCAAGTGCAATTGCTGCGCTGATAATGCTGAGTTTGATAGTTGTTTTCATTTGCTTTCCTTTGTGTTGGATAAATCGTCTGTGGTGCTTGTGTTCTTGGCCGAACGACAAATGCAGCAAGGTTTGATGGTATGACGATATCCGATACATCGGATCGTAAATCAGGAAGCCACTGAAGATGTTATGCGGTCAGGCTGTTGCCTGTTTGATTTCAGTGTAACAGGTATATAAAAAAAGATTCATAAAATTAACCAGATGAGGTGATGACAAATAAAAAGGTCTGGAGTCAACTAACAATGTCAGTCAGTTTCAACTGTCATTGACCTGTTTAGCTGGATGACTTCGACCCTTTGAGTACATTCATGGAGGAGGTTTAATTCTCGCTGGCCACCAGCATAGGATCAGGTTCTTCGGGTTGTCTGAGTTTGCTATCAAGCAGGAAGCAGGCGAAAGGAATGACGGAAGCAAACAGTACCAGGGTCCAGAACAGGACAGACCAGTTCTGTTTGTGGCTGACTAATAGTGAGACAGTGACATAGGTCAGCCAGAGTACGCCATGGGTCATGCCTACCTGCCAGACAATATCAAAATACCCAAACTGGTATTTTGCCGGCATGGCAATCAATAACAGGATGAGAAGTGAACTGCCTTCGATCAGGCTTAATTTTCTAAAAATATTCAACATAGTTATTTTCTCCTGAAACTCGGCGGTCAGGAAAATTATAGTTGATGATGAAATCTATTACCGGTCTCAATCTGTGATCTGTTTAAAAAGATACACATTAACGAACCACCCAAATGAGTCAATATCAGAACAAATTATTTTCAGTTTCTGACAGCCTGTCACTAATCTCATGTATTTAACCTGTTAAACTACTTTTTTTAGTCCTTCAGGAGCAACTATGGGAATTAAATTTTTATTATTAACTTTAACGCTATTGTTTTAATTATCAGCCTGTAAGGTGACCGGTATTAAAGGTGAAATTGGTAATGTAAAAGTTGAAGCAAGTGAAAAAAGTGATAAAAATGAGAAATCATCCGGCGTTTTCTGTCCTCCAGGACAGGCCAAAAAAGGAAATTGCTAGATTGAAGGATTCAATCTAAGGATTCAATCGGGTAGATTAAGCAAAGGGGTTGGAGTCAAGTGTTAATACTGGCAAGGGTGAAATGTCATCGCTTTCTTTTATTTGACTCCGCTCCTTTTAATTGAATAATAGGGGATAAGCCTCGTTTTTCATAAAAGGGATAATAGCGGTTTGTCACTGTTGTTGCTGTTTTTGCAGGTGTTACACTTATGGGGCATGCAGGAGGGCTGTATATCTTTTCTCATTTAAAATGGAGGCCAGTTATTATGCATAGCCAGGTGGCAAGTATCCTGAATCACTTATGGATTATCTCAGCGATCTTTCATGTGCCGGTAACAGGAGGCTAACAGTATGTTGGAAAATCACAAGGTAAAAGATATTTACGTAAAAATTGGTGATTACCCGAATATTTCGGAAGATATACCGATTGGTAATGCTTTCCATATGATGCATAACGTTCTGGGCGATGCTCATAAGTATCGCAGTATCCTGGTTCTGGATTCTGGCAAGCGTTTAAAAGGGTATTTATCTTTACGTGACCTGATACGTGCGGTCGGGCCTGATTATCTGCATAAAAAGCGCCCGGATGTAAAAGGTCATCAGCCATTCGATTTTGTTGGTCTGAATCAGGATCTGAGTGCGCTCTCGTTACTCTGGCAGGAAGGTTTTTCAGTTGAACAGCTTCAGAGTGAGGCCAAAAAGCCGGTAAGTGAGTATATGACCCTGATAGAAGATCAGGTCAAACTTGATGATCCGGTGGCAAAAGCACTTTACCTGATGCTGGTAAAAGATATCCTGATGATACCGGTTGTTGAAGATGGCATTGTCGTGGGTGTCATTCGTCTGGTCGACCTGTTTGAGTGTCTGGCCGAGAATGTTAAAAAAGTATGGGGTCCTGGACAGGAGTAGGAGAGGGTTATGTCAGAATCACCTGAAGATCAAAAAATAGAATTTACCATCAGTATTCCGGTGATTGATCTTAAGCGCATCATTTTTATTTCGCTTGGGTTATTTCTTTTCTTCTGGCTTTATTTAGCTGATCCTTTGCCTGATGCAGTCGATCCCATGGGTGAACGTTTTCCTTTATCGGCTGAGGGTAAGGCGGCAATCGCCCTGTTTTTGTTAGCGGGTACCTGGTGGGTGTTTGAGGTCGTGCCGATTGGTGTGACCAGCCTGGCAATCGGTGTGATACAGGCGCTGTTTTTAATTCGCCCGGCCAAGGAAGCTTTTAATGATTTTATGGATCCGTCGGTGCTGTTTATTTTTGGCTCACTGGTTATCGGTATGGTGTTTACCAAAGTCGGCCTGTCGCGACGTCTGTCGTACAAGATGTTAACTATCGTCGGTGAAAAAACCAGTATGATTTACCTGGGGTGTTTTTTTGTTACCGCAGTGTTGACACATTTTATGGCGCATACTGCTGTGGCTGCGACCATGTTTCCGATACTGATGGCCATTTATGCGTTGTACAGTGAAAGCGGTAAACCGACTAAATTTGGCAAGGGTCTGTTTATTGGAATGGCCTTTGTCGCCGGGGCTGGCAGCATGATTACCCTGCTCGGTGCGGCACGTGGTGCGGTCGCCATTGGATTCTTTAATGATATTGTGGAACGCAATGTTTCATTTTTTGAATTGAGTTATTACATGTTCCCGGTTGGCTGGATAATGGTGTTTCTGTGCTGGGTCATGATGATGATTATGTTTAAGCCAGAAAAGGCGGCGATTCCCGGTCTGCGTGAAAAAGCACAGCGCCTGTATAAAGAAGCGGGTCCGATAACCCGCGATGAAATTTTTGTTGGTCTTGTTGTGCTGGCCGTGATTGTTACTTTGTCTTTGAAGTCTTTCATTCCTGAAATGGCCTTCATTGATAAAACATCAGTGGTGCTGCTCTCAACGATTATCTTCTTTATGTTCAGAATTCTGACGATTAGTGAACTGGAACAGGTCCCATGGAATATCGTCTTGCTGTTTGCGGGTGCCATGAGTATTGGTTTCTGTTTATGGGAAACCGGTGCCGCCAAATGGCTGGCGATTAACTGGCTGGCTATGTTCAAGGAGGCTAACTGGTTTGTATTTGTACTCGGCATTGCATTTTTTATTATGGTTATGACCAATTTTATTATGAATGTGGCAGCGATTGCTATTTCCTTGCCCGTGGCTCTGGTTATAGCGCCCTATTTAGGTGTGGCTCCTGATGTCGTATTGTTTTCAGCGCTTATTGTTTCCGCCTGTCCGTTTCTGTTGCTGGTGGGTGCAGCACCTAATGCGATTGCGTATGACTCCAGGCAATTTTCAACTGGACAATTTTTTATGGCAGGTATACCCGCCAGTGCTGTATTAATGGCGGTGGTTGCTTTTGCTGTAGGTATAATCTGGCCTATGATGGGTATGCCCATTACTCTATGAAACGGGGACAGGTCGTTTTTAGATTTGTCTCTTTTTTTCAATGAGTAGTATTGAACACATCAGGTAATAGACGGGTTTTTTGTCCCGTTTTCTCATCTCGCTAGACGTTTTTAGAACAAAGGTTTATTAATACTCACATGAGTGTAAGGATTACATCATGTTCAGCATTGTTAAATATTGTTTAATCATTTTATATCTGTTCATCCCAACTGTGGTGGTTGCAGACAGGGATGACAACAGCGACGACAGTGCTTCGTTTTCTTTCTTTGATCTTGAACGGCGTAAAGATCAATATTCAAAAAGTCCCGGTTACGCGGTGTTTCCCTATCCCTACAGTCTGCCCGGCATCGGCTCGGGTCTGGGGCTGGTGGGCGGTAGCCTGAATATGGCGGATGGTTATACTGATGCCTACGTCATTCTGTTGGGCGGCGAAGTGAAAGGTGTGGCCGGTGGCATAGCGGATATTCATCTGGTTCCACAACGGCTGATTCTGGATCTGGGTTACAGTGACATCAGTAAAGTTCAGATCATGAATTTTAGCGGGCGAGGCATGGACACCGACAAGGATGATTTTCGTCTGCTCGATCTCAATGACACGGTGTATTACGGTGGGCGCGTGACGGCAACTTTTTTTGAGCGTCGTTTTGAAGTCTATGGTGGTCTGTATAAAGGTGAGTCACAGCTGGACAGCATTCGCGACAAGGATGGCAATATTATTGTTGCGGCACAGGGCGCGGTGCGGGAATCGGTTAAAAACATGCTGATCGGTGCGCGACTGGATTTAACCGATGATTATGCTGATCCACGTCGGGGTTTTCGCTTAAATATGACCCGTTATTCATCACCCACCAGTGATTCCGGGCCGGATTTTTATTTTATGGATTACAACATGAGTGTCTACCTGCCGGTGGGTCGCTACAGCACGCTGGCATTCAATGTGTTGCGCTCCGATGCCAGGGTAAAGCAGCCGGGGGAAACTGATTCCGTTGTGCTTCAGGCGGAGCAGGGTATCAACTGCACTGATCCCACGCTCACCGCGCAGGAACAGCAGTTCTGTCTCGAAGTGATTAACAATACCATTGCCCATAATACCTATGGCACGGCCACCTCGCTGGGCGGTTTCAGTTATCTGCGTTCCTATCCTCAGGGACGTTATAACGCTGCCCATACCCGGTTTTATGGCAGCGAGTTTCGCTGGAATCTTACTGATGAATTTACACCGTTTGATCTTTTTGTCATGAAAGATGTGCGCACAGCCATGCAGGTGGCATTCTTCCTTGAATTCGGCAGCACTGCCGATACTCGCAGTCACGTCGGCGATACCTGGCGTGAATCCTATGGTGTTGGCTTGCGCATGGTGACGGCATCCGGTGTGGTATTTCGTGCAGATTTTGCTTACGGTCATGAAGGCTTTGAACCGCAGATATTTATCGGTTATCCATGGGAGCTTTAAAACTCTGTTTGTAGAAATAAGCAGAAAGATTTACTATGAAATTACTGAGTGTTAATCATTTATTAATGATTGGACGATGTGGTAGTTGAGCTAGATCAGTCTGTACATAAAAAATATAAAGAATAATAAAAGCTGGCGTTTGTTTTGATAATTACAGGAGTAGTTTATGAAAATCGTTCAATCAATTCTGGCAGTTTCATTACTGGCGATAGCCACAGCATCAAATGCAGATAACCGCTTTTTTGCTGAAGCGGGCATTCATTTTGGTGGTGATAATCTGGTAACAGTTGCTTTTATTGGAGGAGGTAGCGAATCGATTAATGCAGGCGAGTTGTTATCTGGTTCGGTTGGTATGATATCCGATATCAGTGAAAGTCTTAAGCTCAGGGCGTCTATTGGTATTAAGTTTGATGCAATTTCAGCTGTTAATGGTGATATTAGTTTTACACGTTTTCCTCTGGAAGGCATGCTGTTTACTAATAATGCCGAAGGGTTCAATTTTGGTGCCGGCATCACGTATCATCTTGCACCGGAACTTGATGCAAGTGGTCCAGTACTGAGTGGTAATGTCCCTTTTGATGATGCACTGGGTTTTGTTGCAGAAGTAGATTATTTATTGAGTGAAAAAGCCTATCTTGGGTTTAAGCTAACATCAATAGACTATGAAATAGAAAATGCATTTCCCGGCACGCCGGCTGTTGATGGCAACAGTTTTGGTATCGTGATTGGAGTCAGTTTTTAAATCAGCAGCGGCAGAAAATTGACAGGCTCTTTTCCGGGTTACAATTTTACAGTGTGGTAGTTAAATTTCATTTGCCTGGTTAATTGTAATTTTGTTTAAACAGTTTCTGAATGTGTTTGATTTTTTCTATGTTGTCGATTAAGGCATTAACACAATCCTCATCAAGTGTGTCCCCCGCCATTTGTTTGAGGGTTTGAATGGCTTCGTCATTACTCCAGGCCTTTTTATACGGACGTGAACTGGTGAGCGCATCAAAGATATCCGCAACAGCGATAATGCGTGCCTCGAGTGGAATATCGCCATCTTTTATTCCAGACGGGTAGCCATTGCCATTAATGGTTTCGTGATGTGATTTAACAATGTTACGCAGCACATCGATATATTGAATATTCTTTAGTCCAAAGTTATCGAGAATCTCATTAATCATTTTATATCCTTTATGAGCATGAGTTTTCATAATGGCTGTTTCATGATCATCAAGTTTTCCTGGCTTGAGTAAAATATGATCAGGAATGGCGATTTTTCCTATGTCATGTAATGGCGAAAACATAAAGATATGTTCGATGTAATCATCATCAAGATTGTATTTGTCTGCCAGTGAGCTGGCGATAAGGCGGCTATAGCGTGACATGCGATCTAGGTGGCTGCCGGTTTCAGGGTCGCGTGCATGGGTGATGCTGCCGGTTGTTTTAACTGCAGCCGCTAACGTACTAATAGAAGAAAGTTCGTTTATGACAGTTAAGGAAATAATGTGGCCATAAATATCAATCTGTTGTAAAGCTTTTTCAGTGAATACATCTTTTTCATAGGAGTTGAAAAAGATAAAGCCAAAAAATTCACCGTTATTAAACATCGGTAATGTATAGCTGGCAGCATAGCCGCTACGACCGATTCGTCTGGTATGCTCACGTTGCCCATCTTCAAAGGTGAGCAGATTATTGATGACACGTGGTAAACCTTTTTCCAGTAGTTGTTTTAGTGAAGGTGCATTGTCGATCGAGGTTTGATAATTGGGTAGAGGGTTTTTATTATCACTGCTGTGTAAATAGGTTTTAAGAATTTTAGTATCAGGGTCATATATGGCAATAGAAATACGATCTATAAAGGGAAATGTTTTGCGAAGGGATTTGTGTGCGCTGATTATTTTTTCACGTAAGGGTGCATGCTTATTAAGATCTTCGAGAGTATCGCGATGTTCTGACATGGTTCACCTGGTAGATATCGTATATCATTAATTATAGTATGGTTTGAAAGGATGGTGTATGTCCAGCCAGGTAAGGTAGCTGGAATGCCAATCGTGACGGCCCATATAACAGAGATGACTAAGCCGCCTGTTTATATGTGCAGGTTATTGGTATGCAAAATTAATTTTCCTGTCAGGCTGTTAATTTCAATATGTTTCTCCTGGCACTGATAATGTAGAGCGATGAAATAAAAACAGGTAGGTTAGATGCTATTTAATTTTCTTTATGACATGTTCTTTTCGCGCTTCGATTAATTTAACTCAGCGTTTATTATCAGTTATTACCGATAAAGTAATATACTTCGAAGCGCGTTATACTTGTTTTATTCAAGATACCCAGGGGTTTTAATCATGTGCGGCATTTGCGGTGAATTTCGGTTTGATGGTCGTGCGCCTGATCTGGCGTTGACACATCGTATGATGGCCCGGCTGGAACGTCGCGGACCGGATCATGGTGGCAGTTTTTCCGATGGGCCGGTGGCGCTGGGACACAGGCGGCTGGCAATTATTGATTTGTCAGAGCATGCCAATCAGCCCATGGTGGATCAGGAGCTGGGTCTGGCACTGGTGTTTAATGGCACTATTTATAATTTCCCTGCACTGCGTTCTGAATTGCAGGATAAGGGTTATCATTTTTTTTCCAGCGGGGATTCTGAAGTTATTCTTAAAGCCTATGCGGAGTGGGGTGAGGCCTGTGTCGAGCGGTTACATGGTATGTTTGCCTTTGCTATCTGGGATATGCGTAAACAGAGTTTAATGTTAGGGCGCGATCGTATGGGTATTAAGCCGTTGTATTACACATTTAACGGCCAGCGTGTACGTTTTGCCTCGAATGTTCAGGCACTGCTTGCCTGCGGTGATATTGATACCTCGATTGATGCCATTGGTCTGCATCATCAATTGACGCTGCATGCGGTGATTCCCGCACCACACACAATATTAAACGGCGTAAAAAAAATACGTCCGGCACATACTTTATGCTTTAAGACAGATGGCAGTTGTCATGAGCAACAGTACTGGCATCTGAATGCGACACGGCCAGATAAAAAAATGGATGAGCAGGACTGGGTTAATGCTATTCATGACAGTCTGAAATCTGCCGTTGAAAAACGCAAAACCATTGCCGATGTGCCGGTAGGCGTGTTGCTTTCCGGTGGCCTTGATTCCTGTCTGCTGGTTGGTCTTTTGTCCGAGGCCGGTGTGGGTAATTTAAAAACCTTTACCGTTGGTTTTGAAGATCAGCCAGAAGAAAAGGGTAATGAATTCGAATTTTCTGATCAGGTGGTGGAAAAATTTGGCACAGAGCACCATAAGTTTTTTATTCGCAATGACAGGGTGCTGGATTATTTGCCCGACGCGGTGGATGTCATGGCTGAACCAATGGTGGGTCAGGATGCAGTGGCTTTTTATATGCTTTCTGAGCAGGTTTCGAAACACGTTAAAGTGGTACAGAGTGGTCAGGGTGCGGATGAAGTGTTTGCCGGTTATTTCTGGTACCCGCAAATGCATGAGGCCGAGGGTGAAGATGATGTGGATCGTTTTGCCTGCCGGTATTTCGATCGTGACCATGAAGAATATTTGCAAACCGTGGCACAACAGTATCAGGGCGATGATCACACCGGTAAATTCATTTCAAAATGTCTGGCCGAAGGCAATGCCGATGAGTATCTGGATAAGGTATTGCGTCTGGATGTGACCACACTGATCGTTGATGATCCGGTAAAGCGTGTTGATAATATGACCATGGCCTGGGGACTGGAGGCGCGTGTTCCCTTTCTTGATCATGAATTAGTTGAGCTCGCTGCCAGCATGCCACCGGAGATGAAATTACAAAGTCACGGCAAGCATGTTTTAAAAAAAATCGCCCGGGGGTTGATTCCAGATCCGGTAATTGATCGACCCAAAGCTTATTTTCCAGTGCCGGCGTTAAAATATGTGCGTGGCGAGTTTTTGCATTTCATGAAAGAAATTTTACACAGTGATGCGGCAAAACAACGCGGTCTGTTTCAACCGGCTTATGTAGAAAAGTTACTTGCCGAACCGGAAAAATATCATACCCGTTTACAGGGCAGTAAGTTGTGGCATCTGGCGCTGCTGGAAATGTGGTTGCAGCGTAATGTAGATGGCATTGGATGATAGCTGCGATTACTTCATTGCTGTGTTCCTTGTGATGCAGCATTGTTATTGTGAGGATGGTTTTGGCGATATGGCATGCCCGAGTGTATGTGCAAATATTAATAAGCACTAATACATTTATGCAGGGCTGTTCAGTTGTGAGCAGAAGACGTGCAATCTCTTGTCATAGATCAATCATCTTTCTTAATGCCCCTGTGGTTTATTGTCGATAACTTGAATACCTGTTATTTATAGGCCTAATTTATCGACGTATGTCTTTAAATAAAACAATTCCAGGTGTTTGAGGTGATTCCCCTTTGTTATTAATTCAGCTTCGTAATCTGATCTTATGTTTATGTGTGTGTTACGCAGGGCTGAGTTTTGCTAATGAAAAACCGAATGCGCCAAACGATATTCCAGGCGCTGTTAGTGTCACTGCAGAAGAAGTAATTAAACTTGTTTTTTCTAATCCCGATCTGGTCGTCATTGATTCACGAAAAAATACAGAGTACCTCAAGGGGCATATCGAAGGTTCTGTTAATATTTTAAATACCGAGTTGACAGCAGACGAACTGGCAAAATACCTGAAGGATAAAACGACGGCTGTTTTGTTTTACTGCAATGGTGTTCGTTGCATGCGCAGTTCTGATTCCGTTAGAAAAGCGCTGGACTGGGGATACAGTAATGTATTCTGGTTTCGAGGTGGCTGGGATGAATGGACCGATAAACGTTTTCCTGTTATTACCGGTAAGTAACAGTTAATGCGTATTGAGTCATTGTCTATAAAGATGGCAACGATAACGATTTTTTTTATGATCGGTATATTTGCTGTTGTTCTTTCATTGCTGGCAGGTGCTTATTTTAAACAGTCTGCACTGGACGCGCAGATGAATAGTTTGTCTCGCGTTATTGAAGTAGCAACTGATGAAATGTTCAAGGATGTCAGGGCCAATACCTTTGATCTGGGTATGCGTCTGGCCTATAGCCGTGAATTAATTGATGCCTTTGTCAGCGTCAAAGAAGCGGATGGCTATGCCCAGCTGGTTAACCTGCTGGATGATCCATTTATTAATGGCTTTGTTGGCTTTCAGAAAATTAATCTGGAAAAGATCAGGATTTATAATCTCAAGCTTGAATTTGTTGCAGAAAGCAACAGGGGTATTGTGCTTGCAGATAAAAATCTGGATCACCATCTGCGGCAGCAGATTTCAAAGCAGCATGGCATTGACCGTTTAAAAGCCATGGATGATTTATGGATGTCATCGAAGGGGCCTTTGTATTCTACACTGGTGCCGATTGGTGGCTTGCGTATTCTGGGTTATCTGGAAATTATTATTAATCCCGCCCATAATCTTCCCGAGATTGCAAAAATCACCAAAACACCGGTGAGTGTTTTTTCCAGTTCAGGTCATCCTGTTAATATTTCTGATCAGGCGATAAAAGAATTTCTTCCCGTTAAATATACTTTGTTAACCTCGGATGGTGAGCCTGCCTATCGCATTGTCGGTTATGAGAATGTTGATAAGTTAAATCAGGAAATGGGCACTACGCAAATCATAACCACGATTGGCTTTCTGGTTTTGACTGTGCTGGTGTTGTTGTTTGCTTTAAGGTTGTTTCATCGTTTTCTGTTCAGTCCGGTTAGCCAGATGATTGTTGATATGGAGCAGGTGGCCCATGGTAATCTGGATTTAACCGTCAATAAAAAAGGCCTAAAAGAGTTTTATATTCTGGCCGAAGCATTTAACCTGATGGCAGATCAGGTAAAAATGCGAACCAATGAATTACGTGATTCGCAGAATCGTTTGTTGCATCTTCTCGATCTGGATAACAGTGCTATTTTGTGTTTTGGTAACAAGAATGATGTTGTTTATTTTAATCAGGGTGCCAGTGATTTTTTTGGTTACTCAAATGATGAAATGAATGATCTGGAGTTTTCAGATCTGTTTGCTGATGATGTTGACTCCCTGTTGCAGCAGATGAGCGAGTCCAGTATTCAGGTTATATCAAAAGCACGGTTACAGTGTTATGCAAAAAACGGCAGTGCTTTTTACAGTGATGCCATTATGAACCGGCTGAGTGTAATGGGTGAATCGGGTTTTGCTGTGGTGCTGAATTCCATGCCCGTGAGTGAAAATGAAATCATTGAACAAAACCTGGAACAGGCTACTGCGCCGGATGAGCAGGGCATGAAAGAAGTCGAGCAGTCGTTAAAAAGAATACTGGAAATTGCCAGTAACAATCCCGGCCTGCTTCTAGGTGTTGAAGGTTCTGATTTGTTGCAGGCACAGCTCGTTGGATTGAATACGGCTAAAACCCGGTTACGGGAACAGGCGGTGAGTGTCATGCATTCTGCACTGGCCTGCTGGGAACATGATCTGGGTAGAAGTAAACTGGATCTGGCCGAGACGAGTAAAATATGGCCGGTGTATATTGATAAATCCACGCCGACGACGCGTACCATGGATAAATATTTACATATTGATAGCTGCCCCAAAAATCCCCGTTGTCAGCGTGTGGTGGATACCGCCGAATTTGTTTTAAAACAGCTGGGCGATCAGAGAACGTCCCATCAACAGAAGTTAGTTCATGCGTTACAGCTTTTTCGCCAGTCAATATCGGGCGTTTAGAAAGTCAGGATTTTCCCTTCCATGGTACGAGAAAATTTTCGGCTCTGCGCATTAAAAGATCAATGCTATACCCGATGATGCCAATCACAATAATGCCCATAATTACTACATCCGTTTGCTGAAACTTGGAAGCGGCAATAATCATTTTTCCAGCGCCTTTTTCGGCGGCGACTAATTCAGCTGCGACCACGGTACCCCAGCACACGCCCAGTGCAACACGGGCGCCGGTAAAAATTTCCGGTAGTGAGTTGGGAACGATGACATGCATTAAAATCTGTAATTTAGATGCACCGAGTGAATAAGCGGCATGCACTTTTGAAATGCTGACACCGGAAACACCGGCGCGAGCGGCGATAGTCATGATCCACAGCGCGGCGAGAAAGAGTAAACTTATTTTCCCTGTTTCCCAGATGCCGAACCAGATAATTACCAGCGGTATCAATGCCAGTGGTGGAATAGGGCGCATGAATTCAACAATCGGATCAAACCAGCCACGAAACCAGTTATTTAATCCCATGGCATAACCCAGTGGAATTCCGACAAGACAACCGAGTATAAAACCGGCCAGTACACGTAGCAGTGACCAGCCAATATTTTCCCAGAGGGTGACGTTCTGATAACCATTGGCGGCAATTTCAATGAAACGTTGCATGACTGCTTCTGGCGCAGGTAACCAGATAGGTTCCATTTGCCAGCCTTTGTCAGGTGTAAATGACAAACTGCCTTTTGCGGTCATACTGACTATGCCATCAGTGACTTTTACGGACTGGTTAGCTGTAATGGGTTCTCCATTAATGGCAATGATGCGATAGTTATTGTCTTTGCCGCCGTCATCGTTATTCTGTACCCGAATCAGACCGCTGCGCCAGGCGCTCACTTTCATGGCATCGTCTCTGGCAAAACCGGAAAGACTGTCAGTTTTAATAGCCGGCTTTTCTGATTTTTCACCGACCGGTTTTACGCGCACATAAACCGTGGCGTTATCAGTTTGTTGTTGTGCATTGATGGCGGTATATGAAAAAGATGTGTCGCCTGTAAACGGACCGGGAACATGAAGGGGCAATAAACCAGAGCCGGTAAATGCGCTCCAGATAATTAATAGCACCCCAATAGAAACGACAGAGGCAAAACGGTTAGGCGTGACCGTGCTTTCATCGCCGAAGGTTACTGTTTTGCGAGAGATATTATTCTGTTTTGCATGCCGACGTTGCACGGCAAAGTTATAAATTAGATAGGCCAGTATAAACAGTGTGATATAGAGAATCAGAATTAACATTTTTTAGCCTGTCCTGCCCATAATGTCTTCTTCCATTTCCCAGATCATGGACAGAATTTCTTCACGGGTTTGCGCAAAGTCCTTGTGTTTCTTTATGTTACGTAAATCAGCATCTGCGCCCATGTCGGCAAAGGGTAAATGATATTGTTTGTGAATACGTCCCGGTCTTGGTGCCATCACCAGAAGTCGTTTTCCAAGTAATAAAGCTTCTTCCACCGAGTGGGTAATGAGGATGATGGTCTTGCCGGTTTCTTTCCAGAGTTTCAGAATCAGTCCCTGCATTTTTTCCCGGGTTAATGCATCCAGTGCGCCCAGTGGTTCATCCATTAAAATGACATCGGGATCATTGGCAAGACAGCGTGCCAGTGCTACCCGTTGTTGCATGCCACCGGAAAGTTCATATACCTGTTTACTGCCAAAGCCATGCAGGCCGACAATTTCCAGCAGCTGATCGACATGCTGGTTGATTTCATTTGCTGGCAGACCTTTCATGGTCGGACCAAAGGCGATATTTTTGCGTACGTTCATCCATTCGAACAGCGCACCCTGTTGAAATACCATGCCACGTTCTGCATCCGGTCCTGTTACCGGGTGACGGTTGAGTATGACCTGGCCTTCTGTGGGTGCCAGAAATCCGGCGATGATGTTAAGCAGTGTGGTTTTGCCACAGCCGGAAGGCCCGAGTATGGACAGGAGTTCACCCTGCTGTAGAGTCAGTGATACATTTTTTAATGCTTCGATTGTGCTGCCATTGGGCAGGCTGAAGGTCATTGAAATATTATCAATCTGTAAGTGGCTATCTGTTATGTGTGAATCAGTCAAAACGCAACTCGTGTTTCCTTATTAAAAAATCATTTACATTTTTGCAGCGGCTTTTAGATAACTGCTATCAACGGCACTGTCATAACTATCAAGCGCTTCCGGGATAGTGCCCTGAGCGACAAAAAAATCGGCCACCTGTTTGAGAAATTTCTGCGTGCCACCGCCAAGCCATTTATTGCTGAGCTGTTCTTCTATGTCAGGAAATGAAAAACTGCGGATGATTTCTCGGGCACTGTCCTTGTTCATGCCGGCCGTTTTTGCAATTAGCGGTAACATTTTTTGCGCTTCATTTTTTGCATAGCGGGCATTCATATCGGCAGTGACTTTAAGAAATTTTGCCAGTAGTTCGGCATTTTCCTGTGCCCATTGGGTGGCAACGGTGGTGGCATCAAATACCTGAATACCCAGCTGTTCTTTTTCAGCGCCGGTGATGAGTATATTGCCATGCTGTTTCATGCGATTCAGTGCGCCACCCCAGCCACAGACCATATCCAGATTGCCAGTGGCAAATGCAGCAGCACCATCAGCGGGTGCCATATCAACAATTTTCATGGTCGAGGTATCGACACCTAAATGTTCCATCTGTTTGAGAAAACCGTAATGAGCCGCCGTGCCGATAGGGACACCCGCCTGTTTACCTTCGAGTTCTTTTGCATTATCTCGGGTGATTTCCAGTTCGGAACGCACTACGCAATTTACGTTATCTGAATAGGAAACAGCAATATCGACGATTTGCAAATCCTGTCCGGCGGATGTTGCCACCACGAAAGGAGGTATGCCCTGAGAGAAGGCTATTTGCACATCACCTGAGGCCATGGCGGCCGACATGGCGGTGCCCGCATCAAATGAAACCCATTTAACATTGACGCCAAGGGCTTCGTCGTAGATTTTTTGGGTCTGGGCATATTGATTGGGGGTTGGCCATTCGAGGAAGTAAGCGACTGTCAGGTCTTCTGCACCGGCGGATGGTGTGGGCAACAGCGAGCATGTAACGAGTGTGATGCTTGTATATGTGCTGTGCAGTAGGTTTTTTATCGACTTCATATCAGATTCTCTAACCTGTAGAGGCAAACAGTATAAACGATTGAGGCTGTGTCGTTTACCCCTGATGGGTGTGAAGTGCGATATTGGTGTCAGCAGTGATAATTTTTACCGTGATTTTGATCGTCTATTTGTTAGCAAGCAGCAGGAGCTCAATGATGGCCAGGGCATAGAGCCCTTATGTCGCATCAGTGCCGGTGTCATCTGTATTAAAAATGGTGCTCAGTATGGCGTAAAACAGCTGATGGAACAGGCTGATTGTCTACTTTATGAAGCAAAACATGCTGGCCGTACGACCATTCGTTATGCGCCCTGTGAGTAAAATTTGTCGTAGTTCATAAGAAAAAAATAGTAAAACACGCAGGTGTTTCATTCTCTCCTTATAGTGGCCTGTGCTTACCTCGGGTATCCCTGTTTTTTGATTGCCTGATGATATTTTTACGCATTAAATTTTAATAATTTTCTATAGCATGGCTGTATTGAACTGATTTTAAATATTTTTTTCAGGTATAACAAAATCAACGAAAATGAACGAACAAATTACTGGCCGTAAGCTTCCTGGTTGAATAAGAATGTAATGGGTAAAAAACAAAATGACAAAGACCATGCACCATTTTTATGGCTGGAGGGGAAAATGAAAAAAATAGCGTTACTTTTTTTTAGTATGATAATCAGCGTTACACTGCCGATGAGTGTTCTGGCGCAGAGTAAGGCGCTTGCCGATGTAAATGAATCCTGCGGTTATGAAGTTTTTACAGACTGTTCAGGGTGTCACTACGGTGTTGTTTCGCCCACATGGGAGCAAACAACCTATCTGACAGAAGGTGCCTGCGCTTTCTGCCCGGAAGTGGCCAGTTGTTCTTCAGCACCGCCTACTGAAACAGAACTGCTCGCTGATGCCCGCAGTACAACGAATGCCTATTTCGAAACCCTGTTCCGGAACTTTATGATGGCTATGAAAGGAACCGGAATGATGAATCCTGATGGCAGCATCAATAACCCGAATATATTTGCTGAAGTATTCCCGCGTTGTCCTGAACTGGCACCCGTTATAGCATCAGATTTTTCTCGACAGACCGGTTATCTGGTAAGACGTGTTACGGAACGTACCCGAAATGCACGCAATACCCCGGATGCCTGGGAGTTAGAGCAGCTTAATAAATTCGCGGATATGGCGGTTAATGGTGATGCACGAACTCAGTTTAATATCACCAAACCCGACGGCAGTATTTTACCGACCAAAGAATTTGAATCTTTCGATGTAGTGACGGAAGGAAAGGGTAAGGATGCCATGAGCTACTTCCGTTATATGCGTTCTATCACCATGCCGGGTATGCCCAATGAGCCACCCAATCTGCCTTGTCTGAAGTGCCATGGTACATTAGATCAGCTTGGCCCAGGAGTCGCAGAGGCCGTTCAGGCGGAATATCCTCATGATTTATCGATGGGATATAAGAAAGGCGATATCCGCGGTGCATGGACTATAAAAATACCTCTCGATATTAAGATTGGATCGAGGATGCATATGAATGGACGATAAGGACTAAAA
>Ga0224496_10001090_pt1 | contig 17415 bp, 19 predicted proteins | sample SF_Jul11_sed_USG_2_FD_168127 | JGI IMG/M metagenome (GOLD analysis project Ga0224496, IMG submission 168127) | Sediment microbial communities from San Francisco Bay, California, United States - SF_Jul11_sed_USGS_8_1 | ecosystem: Environmental > Aquatic > Marine > Sediment | place: USA...
ACGGATTCCGCTACCTTGCGGAATTCTTCTTCGTCCTCGGGCCTGTCCTTCTCGATGTCGACGGGGGCCGGCATCGTCAGCCGGATCAGTTGTTGCTCGAGCCGATCCTCAACCCGCAGCAACGTCGACGCGATGTCGAGGATGATGTGGTCATTCGCGACACCGCCCAGTTCAACGACGGACTTCAGGCGATCGATTTCACCGTCGATGTCGCCGCGCAGTTCGCCGAGCCCGAGCACGCCGAGCGTATCGCTGATCTTTTTCAGTAATTCGAGCTGCGGCACGAGCTCCGACGACTTGTTCATCCCCGTGCGAACGAAGATATCGAGCACGTCCTTGACGCGGCCGAGGTCCTCGCGAATCGCGGAACCAACGGTTTCCATGAGCTTTGCGCTTGGCGCCGACAATGCCTCGCGCGCGCTTTCGACCTGCTCATCCCCCGGCAGGAGTTCCGCCAGGTTGAAGGCCGCACGGATTTCGCTGATGCGTTCCCCGGCCTGCGACGAGCGTGCGACATAGTAGAGGAGGTTGTTCAGCAAATCGTCAATCGGGTGCCTCTCGTAGGCGAGCAGGCCCTCATCGATGACGTACTTGAGTTGCCGGTCAGCCTGACCGAGCAGGCGCTTCAGCGCCACGGACGTTTCGAGTCCGCCATTCTGCAAAGACTCGAGCACGCCGCCGACGACCCACCAGAGCTGGTACATGTCGTCACGCGTCGCCGAGTTTTCGAGCGCCGCCGCGACCATGGTCAGCGCTTCAAGATGACGTTTACTTTCGCCGCCTTTGATCCAGCCAAGCAGTGCCAGCTGGAATTTCGGGCGCAGTCTCTTCGCCACCACGACCGGGTCTTCGCCGGTGCCCTCGCGTGCGCTTGCCTTGTCCTTGGAACGCGTCGGCGAGAGGTTGAGCAGCAGCAACGTCCCTTCGGACAGCAGCGGCTGGCCGCGCGCCGCGCGCAAATCGTTGAGCATGGGCAACAGCACGAGCGCGATATCCCGGCCGCCGCCGAGAATGCGTTCGATGTAGATTGGCAGCTGCACCATCGAACGCGTGAGCGCGTCCAGTCCATCCTCGCGTCCCTTGCCGGATCGCAGGGCGGACAGGAACTTGCAGGTAAGCTCCATTTCCTCGACAAGCAAGGCGGCGCCGTAGGTTTCGGTGATGCGCAATGCGCCGACGGCCTGGTGTAACAACTCGCCGGCACGCGTGAGTGCGGCCGTCCCGCCGCGGCCATCAACGCAATCCTCGAGCGCCAGGTGCGCATTGCGAATGGTCTCCATGAGCTCGGTGCTGACAATCGCCAGCGCGCTGACAGCGCCTTGCGCGCTGTCGTCGCTAATCATGTGCTCATGAATGCCTGTATCGCCCGTCATCTGGTCGTCCGTGTTGCTCGCGAATGCAGCCCGGCGGGCCTTATCCTGCTTTCACCTGCGCAGGTGCCTGCGGTGGCGCCGCGTTGGATGATGTGCGCGTCAATGCGCTTGTTTGCATCATGTCTGCGGGCAGCGCGAATCCCTCGACAGTCTTCCTGAGCTGCGTCGCAAGTTCGGAGAGCTTTGCAATGGAAGCGGCCGTAGCGGACGTCGCCCTGCCCGTCTGGTCGCCGATTTCCCGCAGGCGCGTCGTGCGCCGCGTGACATCGGCCGCTGAACCGGCCTGCTGCCGGGCCGAGCTCGAAATGTTCTGCACGAGGCTCGCAATCTGGTTCGACACCTGCTCGATCTCATCGAGCGCGGCACCGGCGTTCTCAGCGAGCAGCGCACCGCCGACCACGTCGGTCGTGCTGCGTTCCATCGAGACAACGGCTTCATTGGTGTCGGCCTGGATCGTCCGAACCAGCACTTCGATCTGCTTGGTCGCGTTCGTCGAGCGCTCGGCGAGACGCTGCACTTCGTCGGCGACGACCGCGAACCCGCGTCCGGCTTCACCGGCCATCGATGCCTGGATCGATGCGTTCAACGCGAGGATGTTGGTTTGCTCCGCAATGTCGTTGATCAGTTCGACAATGTTGCCGATCTCCTGCGAGCTCTCACCCAGGCGCTTGATGCGCTTCGAGGTCTCCTGGATCGTCTCGCGAATCGCGTTCATGCCGTCAATGGTGCGGCGTACGGCCTCACCGCCCTTGTGCGCCACTTCCACCGAGTGGCGCGCCACGTCAGACGAGCGCTCCGCGTTGCCGGACACTTCTTCGATGGACGCGGCCATCGACACGATCGATTCCGTTGCCGCGTTGATTTCCTTTGCCTGGTTGTCGGCGGCCTTGGCGAGGTGCGCAGCCGTGTTTTCCGTTTGCTTGGTTGCCATGTCGACCATGAGTGCGGTCTCGTTGACCGTCGCAACAAGCTTGCGCAGCTCCTCGATGGCGAAATTGAAGGAATCGGCGATAGTGCCGGTGATGTCCTCGGTCACCGTGGCCTCGACCGTGAGGTCGCCGTCGGCGAGGCTGCCCATCTCATCGAGCAGGCGCAAAATGGCCTGCTGATTGCGCTCGTTCTGTTCCGCCTGTTCGCGCGCAGCTCGCTCGAATACAGCACTCCTGTTGTGAATTGCCTGCAGACCCAAAACCATCAGCAACGCGAGCGCCACCAGCCCGATCGGGATCCAGGGGGTATTGAGCGTGCCGGGCAGCATGCCGCCGTCGGTCGACCCGAAGGCAGACCCAAGCAACTGGTCGGCGCTCGCCGCCAATGCCGCCTGCACGGTGCCGAGGTCGCCGATCCGCCCAGCGGCGGTACCGAGCGCCGCCGACTGTTGTTCGAGACTTTCGATATTGGCCAGCAGGGGTACCAGCACCGCCTCGCGCGACTCGGCACTTAACGGCCTGATGTCGAGATCGGTCGGAGCACCGGCCAGTCCGTTCGCGACATTGCGCAGGAAGGTGACGTCGGCCGCAATCCGGTTCGCCGCATTTTCGCCACCGGACGGCAACGCCGCGGCAACCCGGCGAATACGATCCGCGCGCTGCTGGAACTCTTGCAGGATGGCCGTCGCACCGGACCGATCGAGCAAGCCGTTGGACCCGTCGAGAATGGTTTGCGCTTCCGTGCCGGCCCTGGCCGCTGCCGCAGTCACGGCCTCGACGTCGGCCCGCTTGGCGAGAATCGCGGATGCCTGCGATTCGAGCTGCTGCCAGTCCGCGGACCGGCCCAGCGCTGCGCCCCGCCGCAGCGCAGCGACTTTGCGGATACTCGCGTCCAACGCGTCGAACGCACTCTCTTCACCATCGATTGCACGGGCGGCTTGCGACGGTATTGCCTGTGACAGCGCGGCGAGCTCGGGCGCCGACGAACTCCCACCGGCGTTTGCCTGCAGGTAAATTAGCGCGGCGGCGAGAAGCAACAGCAACGCGGCCAGCCCGGCAATAATCTTGAATTTGGACGCTTCGTTAGTTTTTTTGGCCATAACTCTTCAGACCTTCTATTCCGCAGCTGCCTGCAGAAACATGTTGCTTTCGACCAGGTCGAATATGTTGAAAACGGGCCAGGACTCATTGCCCCGTCGGTAACTCCCGCTCAGGAAACGATCGCAGCGAACAATGGTCTCTGCGACATCGTTTGTGAATTCGTGATCCATGAAGCGACGGAAGCCAAGGACTTCGTCAACGACGAGGCCAGCCGGTACTTCGCGGTGGTTAACCGAGATCACGCGTGTGCTGCGGCGCAGTGTCGTTCTGCCGCTGCCGAGCAGCAGCTTGACATCGACGAGCGGCAGCAGGTGACCACGCAGGTTGGCGATGCCAAGCAGCCAGCGGTTCGCGCCCGGCACCCTGGTCACGGCATCGGGAAGCATCAACACCTCACGGACCTGCTCGCGGCTCGCAACGAACTGTTCCTCGCCGATGCGAAAACCGACGCCAACCCATTCGGCCGGGCCGGAGCCCGCGCCCTGGCCCGCGTGCACGGCACGACTGCGCCGCTCGATCTCCTTGAGCAACTCAAACGGTTGCTCGACCAACGCCGCAAGAGGAGCGGAGCCGCTCATCCTAGGCGGCCATCACCGAGTTGATCTTTGCCACCAGCTCTTTTTCGGCGACAGGTTTAACGAGATATTCGACCGCGCCCTGGCGCATGCCCCAGATCTTGTCGGTCTTCTGGTCCTTGGTGGTAATCATGATGACCGGGATCGATGCGGTCGCCGGATCCCTGGTCAGTCTGCGCGTTGCCTGGAACCCGTTCATGCCCGGCATGACGACATCCATGAGTATGCAATCCGGACGTGCTGTCAAAGCCTGCCGAATGCCCTCCTCACCGCTGTCGGCGACGAGCGTGTGGAAACCAGCCTTCTCCAGCATGCTCTGGAACAGGTGCAGCTCGGTCGGTGAATCATCAATGATGAGAACTACTGCCATCCTAAGAGTCCTTAATTGATCTGGTTGGAGATTGCGCCGAGCAGTTCGTCTTTCGTGAACGGCTTGGTGAGATACTGTTCCGATCCCACGATACGACCGCGCGCGCGATCGAACAGGCCGTCTTTCGACGACAGCATGATGACCGGCGTCTTCTTGAAGGTCTTGTTGTGCTTGATGAGCGAGCAGGTTTCATAGCCGTCCAGGCGCGGCATCATGATATCGACGAAGATCAGATCCGGCTGGTGATCCGCGATTTTCGAGAGCGCATCGAAACCGTCTATGGCCGTAAACACCTGGCACCCCTCCTTGGAGAGCAGCGTTTCGGCGGTTCGGCGAATGGTTTTACTGTCGTCTATTACAAGAATCTTGAGCCCATTTAAGGACCTGGACGCGTTACTGGACACCGAATTACCCCACGTTTAAAACCGACTTTTACCATATTGACATAACTCCCGCTACGACGCCCACCACGATGCTCAAAATCTCGTGAATTCGGGCGCTTACGCGCGATTTCGCTGTATAGTGGGCCGCCCCTGGACAGAACCACGGAATATCGGCGAGAGATGGCAGAAGAATCCCTGAAAATCGGCATCGTAATGGACCCGATTGACTCGATAACCCCCTACAAAGACTCGTCGCTTGCCATGTTGCTGGAAGCCGAGCGTCGCAACGCCGAAATTCACTACTTCGAGCAGAAGGATCTCAGGTTGCTGTCGGGCAAGGCGCTGGGACAGTCCACACTTTTGCATGTTCGGGACGAGAACGAGGACTGGTATGAGTTTGGCGACCGGCAGGAGGTCGAACTCGGTAGCCTGGATGCGATCCTGATGCGCAAGGATCCGCCGTTTGACATGGAATATGTCTATACGACCTACATTCTCGACCGTGCAGAGGACGACGGCGCGCTCATCGTCAACGCACCGCAGGCGCTGCGCAACATGAACGAAAAGGCTTACACGGCCTGGTTTCCGGAGTGCACCCCGACAACCCTGATTACCCGTTCGATGGACGAGATGAAGGCCTTCCTGGCCGAGCACGGTCACGTGGTGGCCAAACCGCTGGACGGCATGGGCGGCCGCTCGATCTTCGTCGTGCAGAAAGGCGACAAGAACGCCAACGTCATTTTCGAAACGCTGACCGACTACGGCAGGTACTTCGCGATGGCCCAGGTCTATGTTCCCGAAATCACGGCCGGTGACAAGCGTATCCTGCTCATTGAAGGCGAACCGGTTCCCTACGCCCTCGCGCGCATCCCGACCGGCGACGACAATCGCGGCAACATGGTGGCCGGCGCGGTTGCCCGGGGACAGGAGATGTCGAAACGTGACCACGAAATCTGCGCACGGGTCGGGCCGGCCCTGCGTGACGCCGGCGTGCTGTTCGCGGGCATCGATGTGATCGGCGACTACCTCACCGAGGTCAATGTCACGAGCCCGACAGGCATCCGCGAGCTCGACAAGCAGTTCGACCTGAATATTGCGGGCCGCTTGTTCGATGCCATCGAAAACAAGACGTAGATCCTTGTTTATGTAAACAAAATGACGGAACATTCGCGCGCATATGGCGAACCCAGTAGTCACCGTCGACCCCCTTGACGAGCTTCGGCTCATGGCACCCGTCGTGCCCGACCGGCTGCCCGCCATGCTGTTCCTGGCCGCTCTCGTCCACGGTATCCTCATCATCGGCGTCACCTTCAACGCGGCCCTGACCGACCCGTTTGCCGAGGCGATATCGCTGGAGGTCACGATTGTCGCGGCGCCGGATCAGCAGATCGATCGCCCCGACGAAGCGGCATACCTTGCGCAGGCCAGCCAGAAGGGTAGCGGCAATATCACCGACCAGATCCGGCCGTCCGCCGCCCTCGAGAGCGCCATTCCCGCCGACAACCAGGGTGCCGCGGACGGTAACGCGCTCGACGATGCCAGGGCCCACGACCGGTCGGCCGACGAGGTCATCGCCAGCGAGAATGCGAGCGACCGGCAGGTGCCGATCGATCCTCGCACCGATCCGCAGGCAGCGGACAGTGTCGCGATCGCGATGGAGGCAGGCAACGAACTCACCCTGCCCCTGCCCCAGGAAGACAAAGCGAGCTTTCTTCTGACGGATGACGATCCGCAACAACTCATTATTTCTGCCGACACGCGCGAGTCCGCTGCCGCGGCGTATCTCGACGCCTGGAAGCGCCGCATCGAGGCCGTGGGCGCCGCCTACCTCCCGGAACTCGGTCCGCTGGATAACCTGACCGGCAGCCCGACGCTGCTGGTACGCGTCAATGAAGACGGCGAATTGATCGACGCGACCGTGAGCCGGTCAAGCGGTTCCACCGTGCTGGATCTAGCTTCCGTCGATATCATCCAGCGCGCATCGCCGTTCGATGAGTTTCCCTCAGCGATGGCCGATGAGTACGATACGGTCGCTTTTGAGTACAAATTCCTGTTCACGGAGCAACTTGTACAAGGCGACTGATGGGCAGATACTGTCTGTATGCAAACGGACAGTTCGCTGACAAATCAACTACTTATCGCAATGCCGGGCATGCTGGACCCGAATTTCAGCACGACGGTTACCCTCATCTGTGAACATAACGACGAAGGTGCCCTCGGCATTATCATCAATCGACCAACGACCCTGAAGCTCGGCGGCCTGTTCGAGCAGCTTGCCGTTAGTGACCCCGACCCGGGCGCGGCCGGTCGCCCGGTGCTTGCGGGCGGGCCGGTTGGTATCGAGCGGGGCTTTGTCCTGCATGGGCCGGAGCACAGCTATGAGAACACGCTGGCGGTGTCCGACGACATCCGCCTGACGCTGTCGCGGGACATTATCGATGCGTTGGCCGCCGGTGCAGGTCCACACCGGACGCTCGTGGCGCTTGGCTATGCCGGCTGGGAAGCCGGGCAACTCGAAGAAGAAATGCTCGCAACTTCCTGGCTGAACGTTCCCGCGACCCCCGAAATCGTGTTCGACATCCCGTTTGCGGACCGCTGGGACTCGGCGGCACGGTCGCTGGGCATCGATATCGCCGTCATGTCACCGGACGCCGGACACGCCTGAATTGTCCCACCCCCGCACGATACTCGCGTTTGATTTCGGCCTGCGGCGCATCGGCGTCGCCGTGGGCCAGGACGTAACGGGCTCGGCAAGCCCGCTGGGTGTCATCAGGAACCGGGAATCCGGGATCGACCAGGACCGTATCGCCGCATTGATTGCCGAGTGGCGCCCGACGGTCCTCGTGGTCGGCATCCCGGCCCATGCCGATGGCTCACCGAGCACGATCCAGGGACCCATCGATGCCTTTATCGGGGCTCTCGGGGCCTACGGGCTGCCGATCGACACAGTGGACGAGCGACACACGTCGCTGGAGGCCGAAAGGGTTCTCAAGAATGCCCGCGCGGCCGGAACGCGCGGCCGAATCTCGAAAGAGATGATTGATAGCGCCGCGGCCGTATTTATCGCTGAAAGATATCTCGCCTCCCGGTAGAATTGCGCCCCGATGAACACAAGCAAACCCAGGGCAACGCTGGCCGACGAAGCCACGCTGCAGCTCGACGCAAGCGGTAACCTGCGACACCTCCTGACCCTCAAGGGTCTGGACAAGGCGTTACTCATCGACATCCTCGACGATGCCGAAGGCTACCTGACGGACCCAGGCAGTCTGCCGGCCCGCAGCCAGTCACTGGCCGGACGCACTGTCGCCAACCTGTTCTTCGAGGCCAGCACACGCACTCGCGCATCCTTTGACCTGGCGGGCAAACGCCTCGGTGCCGACGTACTCAATCTCGACGTCAATACGTCGTCGCGCAAGAAAGGCGAGAGCATTCTCGACATGATCTATACGCTGCAGGCAATGCACGTGGACATCATGGTCGTGCGCGATGCGAGCGATGGCGTGCCTGCCTACATCGCGCGGCACGTGCTGCCCCATGTCAGTATTCTCAATGCGGGCGAGTCGGACGTATCGCACCCCACGCAGGGGCTGCTCGACATGTTGACGATACGCCGGCACAAGGGTGGGTTCGAGAACCTGGTCGTCGCGATCGTGGGCGACATTCGCCATTCGCGTGTCGCCATGTCGGCAACACACGCCCTGACAACGCTCGGGGTCGGCGACCTGCGACTGATCTCGCCGCCGGTGCTCGCCCCGGACGAAGACAGGGTTCGGGGCGCCCGCATCCTCGACAATCTCCCGGAGGGACTCGCGGATGCCGATGTCGTCATGGCGTTACGCATCCAGCGCGAACGTATCGGCAACCTCGACGGCATCCCGGGAATTGACGAGTACTTTGCGAACTACGGTATCAGTCACGAGAGCATCAAGCACGCGAAACCCGATGCCATTGTCATGCATCCGGGTCCCATGAATCGCGGCATCGAAATAGAAGGCTCGCTCGCGGACGGACCGCGATCGGTGATTACCGAGCAGGTCACCAACGGGGTCGCCGTGCGCATGGCGGTCCTTGATCGCGTCGGCAAGACGATGGCGGCACGCCCCTAGACATGGCACTGACAGCCGCACAGGAAGAAGCACGGAAGAACCGGGACACTATCTTCGTGGAGGACGGCGAGGTCCTCTCCGTCGACGCGTTTCCCGGTGACCAGTTCATCATGCGCATTCGTGCACCCAGGTGTGCAGCGGCGGCCACGCCGGGCAGTTTTGTGCACATCACCTGCGATGCGTCGCTCCCGATGCGCAGACCATTGTCGATCATGCGCGTCGGCGACGACTGGATCGAGATTCTCTACAAGATCGTCGGTCACGGCCTGCGCCTGCTGGCGCAGAAATCGCCAGGCGATGTCGTCAGCGTGCTCGGTCCGATCGGCCAGGGTTTCCACATGTCGCCCGAGCGACCCAATACGCTGTTGATCGGCGGCGGCGTCGGCATCCCGCCGATGGTCTACATCGCGGACTGGCTGCGCCAGGATGCGCGCGACTGGTCGCCATTGGCCATTCTCGGTTCGGAGATTCCGTTTCCGTTCGAGCTGCGCCGGTCGGCACTGCCGGTTGCGGGCATACCTGGCGAGACATACGCCACGATGCCCTTGCTCGAGAACTGGGGAATTCCTGCCCGGCTCACGAGCCTGCAGGGCTACGCGGGTTGCCATGACGGCTACGTGACCGATCTTGCGGAGCAGTGGCTCAGTTCATTGCCGGCCGATGACTTCGCGAAGGTCGAGATCTTCGCATGCGGACCGACGCCCATGCTCAAGGCCGTCGCGGAACTCGCAGCGCGCCATGAGCTGCCCTGCCAGGTTTCACTTGAGGAGTACATGGCCTGCGCTGTTGGCGGCTGCGCCGGATGTGCCGTGAGGATCAGGACACCGGGTGGCGATGCGATGAAACGGGTCTGCGTCGATGGCCCGGTCTTCGACGCGGCCACGGTCGCCTGGTAAGTCGTCAGCCGCCGAAGTTGACCTTGGCCTCGAGATTCGACCGGGAGTCGGCGTGCGACATGGCCTCTTCGAGCGTAATCGTGCCGTCCTTGTAAAGCTGCAGCAGCGCCTCGTCGAAGTTCTGCATGCCAGCCTCTCCCGAGTCCTTGTGCGCTTCCTTGACGGCCGAAATATCGCCCTTCAGGATCAGCTCCTTGATGTGCGGCGTATTCAGCATGAGCTCGACGGCCGCAACGCGTTTGCCGTTGCGGGCCCGAACCAGGCGTTGCGACAGGATGGCCCGCAGGTAATGCGCCATATCCATGAAGACCTGTGAGTGCTGTTCCTGGGGAAACAGGTTGATGATGCGGTCGAGCGTTTCTGCCGCGTTGTTCGAGTGGACCGTCGCAAGCACCAGGTGGCCCGTGCCCGCCATGTCGAGCGCTGCCCGCATCGACTCGGTGTCACGAATCTCACCGATCAGGATGACGTCCGGCGCGGCACGCACGGCGCTCCTGAGCGCGCGCGCGTAGGATTTCGTATCCAGACCGACTTCACGCTGGTTGATGATCGATTGCTTGTTCGGGTGGAGAAACTCGATCGGATCCTCGATCGTGAGGATGTGTGACGACGTCTTCTCATTGCGATGATTGACCATCGCGGCCAGCGTCGTCGATTTGCCCGCGCCGGTCGCTCCCACCATCAGGATCAGGCCACGACGCAGCATGACGAGCTCTTTGAGCTGCACCGGCATGCCGAGCTCATCGAGTGTCGGCAGTTCGCTGGTGATATAGCGCAGCACCATCGCAACGTTGCCGCGCTGGTGGAAGACGTTCACGCGGAATCGCCCAAGTCCTTCTTCAGACAACGCGAAATCGATCTCGAGCTCACGGGTAAAATACTCCATCTGCTCGGCATCCATGAGCTCGAGTGCCGCCTGCTTGACCATCTTCGGCGTCATTTCGAGCTTGTTGACCGGCATGATCTTGCCTTCGATCTTGATCTTGGCAGGCGCAAAAGGCGCAAAGAACAGGTCCGACGCCTTCTTCTCGACCATCAGTTTGAATAGTGGTTTGACGTTCATCTGCGATTAGTTCCTTGCGCTCAGAAAGTCCGAGCCGTGTCCTCTTCCATGATGTGCAGGCTTTCGGACTGCTGGTCGGCAATCGAAGAATCGCGCTTGCTCTCGAGTTTGATACGCAGCCGCAGCTCGTTCTTGGAGTCGGCGTTGCGCATTGCCTCTTCGTAAGAAATGGCACTGGCCTCATACAGGGAGAACAGGGCCTGATCGAAGGTCTGCATACCGAGTCGCGTCGACTTGGACATGATTTCCTTGATCTGCCCGACTTCGCCTTTGAAGATGAGATCCTGGATGAGCGGCGTGTTCAGCAGGATTTCCATGGCTGCGACACGCCCTATCCCGCCCTCGCGCGGTATAAGCCGCTGCGAAACAAACGCCTTGGTGTTCAGCGACAGGTCCATCAGCAGCTGCTGGCGGCGTTCTTCAGGGAAGAAGTTGATGATGCGGTCCAGCGCCTGGTTCGCGCTGTTGGCGTGCAGGGTTGCCAGGCAGAGGTGGCCCGTTTCGGCGAACTGGATACCGTACTCCATGGTTTCCTTGTCACGAATCTCACCGATCAGAATGACATCCGGTGCCTGGCGCAGCGTGTTCTTCAACGCGGCATGCCATGATTCGGTATCGACGCCGACCTCGCGCTGGGTGATCACGCAGCCTTTATGTGGATGGACGTACTCGACCGGGTCCTCGATCGAGATGATGTGGCCGCGCGAATTTTCGTTCCGATGGCCGATCATGGCGGCAAGCGTTGTCGACTTACCGGAACCCGTACCGCCGACGATGATGCAAAGGCCGCGCTTGTTCATGACCACGTCTTTGAGGATCGGGGGCAGTTCGAGCTCTTCCAGCGTCGGGATTTCCGTCGTAATCGTACGCAGTACGGCGCCAACCATGCCTTGCTGGATAAACGCGCTGACGCGGAAACGACCGATGCCCTGCGGCGCGATGGCAAAATTGCTTTCCTTGGTCGCGTCAAATTCCTTGATCTGCTTGTCGTTCATGATGGCGCGCACCATCATCGTCGCCTGGTCGGCGGACAGCGGCGTATCCGTTGCCTTGTGGATCGTTCCGTCAACCTTGATCGCCGGCGGGAAACCAGCCGTCAAGAACAGGTCCGAGCCTTCGCGCTCGACCATCTTGCGCAACAGATTCTGGGTAAGTCGTACGGCTTGTTCGCGTTCCATGTTGTCTCGTCTCCCGTCAGGCAGCCCGCGCTGCCTGTTAGAAATTCTCCTTGTTGACGGCCCGGTAGCGCGCCTCTTCCTTGTTGATGAGGCCCTTGCTCATGAGCCCGGCAAGATTCTGGTCGAGTGTTTGCATGCCGGAGGCCTGGCCGGTCTGGATCGCCGAGTACATCTGGGCGATCTTGCCTTCGCGGATCAGGTTACGAATGGCGGGCGTGCCGATCATGATTTCATGCGCAGCGATGCGGCCACCACCGATCTTCTTCAGCAATGTCTGTGAAATAACAGCACGCAGCGATTCGGACAGCATGGCGCGGACCATTTCCTTCTCGGCGGCGGGGAAAACGTCGACGATGCGGTCAATGGTCTTGGACGCGGAGCTCGTGTGCAGCGTACCGAAAACCAGGTGACCGGTTTCCGCCGCGGTCAGCGCCAGGCGAATGGTCTCGAGGTCACGCAGCTCGCCGACGAGGATGATGTCGGGATCTTCACGCAGCGCGGACCGCAGGGCCTCGTTGAATCCCAGCGTGTCGCGATGCACTTCGCGCTGGTTGACCAGCGACTTCTTCGACTCGTGCACGAACTCGATTGGATCTTCGATCGTCAGGATATGGTCCGGTTTGTTCTCATTGATGTAGTCGACCATCGCGGCCAGCGTCGTGCTCTTACCGGAACCCGTTGGCCCGGTTACGAGCACGATCCCTCGCGGGTGCATCGAAACGTCCTTGAAAATCGACGGTGCGCCCAGATCATCGAGCGTCAGGATTTCGGAGGGAATGGTACGAAAGACGGCGGCGCTGCCACGGTTCTGGTTAAACGCGTTGACGCGAAATCGCGCCAGTTTCGGAATTTCAAAGGAAAAGTCGGTCTCGAGAAACTCTTCGTAGTCCTTGCGCTGCTTGTCATTCATGATGTCGTACACCATGCTATTGACGTCCTTGTGGGTCAGCGCCGGCATGTTGATACGCTTGATGTCACCGTCGACGCGAATCATGGGCGGCACCCCGCCGGACAGGTGCAGGTCAGAAGCGTTGTTCTTTACCGTGAACGACAATAGCTGGGCAACGTCGACGGCCATATATCTCCCTCTTCTTTGAGGCCCGGACTTACCATAACCCGGACCGATTAAGAGCCTAGTATAGCGAAGCAATCGGACTAAAACGTGATTGGAGTCACGGAAAACTTAAGCTTGCTCAGTGATTTGCTGCAATCGGCGGCAATCGATGCAGGCCGCGACCCGGCCTCCGTGCGCTTGCTCGCCGTGAGCAAAAAACAGCCCTTGGAGAAGATTCGCGAGGCTGCTGCCCATGGACAGCGCGATTTCGGCGAGAACTTCGTCCAGGAAGGTGTCGACAAGATCGAGTCCCTGGGCGACCTGGACCTGACCTGGCACTTTATCGGGCACCTGCAGAGCAATAAAACACGCGCGGTGGCCGAATACTTTGACTGGGTGCACACTATCGACAAACTCAAGACGGCACGGCGTCTTGCCGAGCAGCGGCCCGGAGGCCGGCCGCCGCTGAATATCTGCCTGCAGGTCAATGTCGATGACGAGGATTCCAAGTCCGGCGTTGCACCGGCCGACGTTCGGAACCTGGCGGCCGCCTGCGCCGACCTGCCGAATATCGCGCTTCGCGGCCTGATGTGCCTGCCGGCGATTCGCGAGGAATTCGAGGAGCAACGCAAGCCCTTTGCGGTCCTGCGCCAACTGGCGGAAGAGCTGCGGGCGGACGGCATCGATACGGATACCCTTTCGATGGGCATGACAGCAGACTTCCGGGCTGCGATTTTTGAAGGCGCGACGATTGTGCGTATCGGTACTGCACTGTTCGGCGCGCGCGACGCATAAGGCAGGGCCAGATGGACTACGGAAAAGTGGCATACGTTGGCGGCGGCAACATGACTCGGGCGCTCGCAGGCGGAATGCTTGCCGCCGGTTATGAACCGGCGCACATACTGATATCGGAACCGCTGGCCGAGCATCGTGACATCCTCGCCAGGGACTTGCCCGGCACCGTCATTCGCGAGGCCAACGAAGACGTCGTGCGCGAGGCGGAGTGCCTCGTGCTGGCGGTCAAACCCCAGATCCTCTGCCAGGTTTGCCGGCCGCTGGCGCCGCTCGTGCAAGAAACGCGGCCGCTCGTGATTTCGATCGCGGCCGGCGTGCGCAGCGGCGACATTGAGACCTGGCTGGGCGGGAACCTGCCGGTGGTCAGGGTGATGCCCAACCAGCCCGCCCTGCTGCGCCTCGGGATATCCGGCCTGTATGCCAACGAGCACACGAGCGAACATCAGCGGCGTGCCGCAACCAACATCATCTCCACGACCGGGCCGGTCGTGAGCCTGGCGACTGAGGCAGACATCGACACCGTCACGGCTGTCTCGGGTACGGGGCCGGCGTACTTTTACCTGCTCGTCGACATGCTCGTGAAAACCGCGGTCGATCTCGGTCTTTGCTACGACGACGCGCTGGCGCTGGTTCTCGAAACGGCACGCGGCGCGGGCGAGATGGCCGAACAGTCGGGGGAAACCATGGATTCGCTCATCGCGCGGGTTCGCTCGCCCGGTGGAACCACGGCGGCCGCGTTCGACTACCTGGATAGCACGGACTTCCGTGCTATCTTCGGTGCCGCCGTCGTCGCCGCGCGCGATCGTGCGGTGGATCTCGCCAACGACGCGCACACAGCAGGAAAGGACTGACCGATGCCGAGTAACGTAATTGACGCCCTGGTGTTCATCATCAATGCTGTCGCGCAGCTATACCTGTTCGTCCTGTTGCTGCGCCTGCTGCTACCCTGGCTCGGTGTGGATTTTCGCAATCCGATCTCGCAGGCAATCCTCAAGATTACCTCACCCGTAGTCGTGCCTTTGCGACGCATTATCCCGCCTGTAGGTCGTATTGACTCGGCAACCCTGCTCGTCGCGTTCATTATTCAATACCTGCTGATCCTCGCAATCCTCCTGCTGTACGGAAGAACGGCCGGTGTCCTTGCCATCGCCCTGACCACCGTCGTGGACCTCGTCCTGCTGACCTTGCGGCTGTTCGTATTCGCCATCATCATTCGTGTCATCCTGAGCTGGCTCGCGCCCGGCGGATACAACCCGGCGCTCGCGATCATCCACGCGTTGACAGACCGGGTGCTGTTACCTTTCCGCCGCATCCTCCCGCCGCTTGGCGGCCTGGACCTGTCTCCCCTGCTCGCGATCATCCTGATTACGGCGGTGACTATCGTTGTCGCGGGCTTCAAGCCATTGCCTTTCTGACGGCAGGAACGCCATAAATGGTCTATAGTGAAAAAAAAGAGGGGGTGGTTTCATGACTTTGGCAAGAACTCTGATCTCTTTTTCGTTGCTCGCGCTCAGCACGGCTTGCGGCGGACCCGGCGACTCGGCCTCCGTTCCTGAAGCGCAGCCCGCCGGCGCAACGTCAGCCGACATTGGCGACTTTATCGTGCACTTCAGCGCACAATCTACCGACCAGTTGCCGCCGGAGGTCGCTCGCGCATACAACATCGTGCGCAGCAAGAACCGGGCGATGCTCAATGTTTCAATTATCCGTAAAGCCGATAACTCGCCTGTCGCTGGCGAGGTTACCGTGCAGACCGTCAACCTTACCGGGCAGCTGAAGAGCGTCACGATGCGTAAGATCGAAGAGCCTGGCGATACCGTGGCGATTTACTACATCGGCGAAACACCGGTCGCCAATCGCGAAACACTGGTCTTCGACATCACGGTCTGGCCCGAAGGCGCCGCGCGATCGTCGGACGTCAGGTTCAAACGGGAATTTTTTACAGATTCGTAACTTCAAGGTGTCGGCAGCACGACGCGAGACGGGCCCGAACGGGTCCGTTCTTCGTTCTGGCCGACGACAACAAAAAAAGCTTAAAAAAAAGGCCTTTTTGCGCTTACGCAGCATAGAAAAAAGTGTTATCGTCGCTGCGCTTTCATAGCGGGCAATCGCTCGTTTCGTCTATTTCTAGGAGTTAGTTTTTCATGGCAGCGAACACCAATAAGCCACCGACCAAATCTGAAATTTACGCGAAGATCGTCGAAGATACGGGCCTGACGCGTAAAGACATTGCGGCCGTTTTCGAATCCCTTAACGGCCAGATCAAGAAGAACCTTGGCGGTCGTGGCGCCCCGGGCATGTTCTCCATCCCCGGTCTTCTGAAAATGCGGGTCGTGAAGAAGCCAGCTCGCAAAGCCCGCAAAGGTGTAAACCCGTTCACGGGTGAAGAGATGATGTTCAAGGCGAAGCCTGCAACCAAGGTTGTCAAGGTCTCTGCCCTGAAGGGTCTCAAAGACATGGTTTGATCGCAGCGTCGACCAAGCTGAAAAGGCCGGGCATTGCCCGGCCTTTTTTATGCGGTCACGAACTCCGTCACCGCGCTTCTGAGCTCGGCCAGCCGACCGTGAAAAAAGTGTTCGCCCTGCGGAATGATCAACAGCTCCGGACCGGGCGCAAGGCTGTTGAACCACTCGATCGTCTCTTCGATATCGACGAGTTCATCCTCGTCACCCTGCACGATCAGCCAGGGACATTCCGGCTGCGACTCCAGCCCGTTAGCGAATCGACTGATCGCCGGTGCCACGCTAACGAGTCCGTCGACGTGCGTAGCGACCGCCGCCTTGACCGCGATCGCGGCACCGAAAGAGAACCCGGCGAGCCACAACGGATAGGACCCGTGACGGGCTCGCATCCAGTCGATCGCCGCGAGCGCGTCGTCAAGCTCGCCAACGCCGGCATCGTATTCACCCTCGCTTTGTTCCGTTCCGCGAAAATTAAACCGCAGCGTCTCGTGGCCTGAGCGGACAAATGCCCGCGCCAGCGTGTGCACGACCTTGTTGTGCATCGTGCCGCCATGTTGCGGGTGAGGGTGGCAGATGACAGCACAACCCTCCAGTGCACCCTCACCGGGTCGCTCGAGAATGGCCTCGAGGCGACCGACCGGACCCTCGATAAACAGATTCTCGGACACTGGGTGTTGGCTCATTGTGAATTCCGGGGTGGATAGATTTGTGAATACTGCTGTAAAATTATGATCTTATGTAATGTAAGGTGGTGTTATGAGCGACAGCATGCAACGCACTGCACAATATTGTGCACATAAACGCCACGCGTTGCCTGCTGTTCCGGCGTTCGCCGCAGGGTTCGTCGTCCGCACCCGTACAGGATCCCGCTTATGCCCGAGATAACCGTTACCCACATCGCCCTGATGGCCATCATCGCGGGTCTGGGCGTGACTATCGGCTGGGTGTTACGCGGGAACCGGTCTGCACAGGAAAAAGCGGCCGTCAATGCAGGTTGGCAGGATCAGCTTGATGCGCAACGGCGCGAGGGAGACCGCCTGGTCGAGCAGAACAAGGGGCTGATGGAACAGGTCAGCCAGTTCCAGGCCTCGCACACCGACGCCAAAAACCGCGCCAAGGAATTGTCGGGC
>Ga0224496_10001091_pt1 | contig 17410 bp, 15 predicted proteins | sample SF_Jul11_sed_USG_2_FD_168127 | JGI IMG/M metagenome (GOLD analysis project Ga0224496, IMG submission 168127) | Sediment microbial communities from San Francisco Bay, California, United States - SF_Jul11_sed_USGS_8_1 | ecosystem: Environmental > Aquatic > Marine > Sediment | place: USA...
GGAAGAGCACGCGCGGCTGGTGCAAGGTGGCGAGGGCGAGACCCGCCCGCTGGCGCAGACCGGCCGGCAGGTGCTCGGGGCGCTCCGCTTCCGCCTCGGCGAGATCGAAGCGCTCGCGCACCGCGCACCAGCGCCGCTCCAGCGCGGCGCCTGCGAGGCCGTACAGGCCGCCGTAGAACTCGACGTTCTCGCGCAGCGTGAGCCCCTGGTAGAGGCTCACCTTCTGGCCCATGTAGCCAATGCGATCGCGCACGCGACGCGGCCGCGCGATCACGTCGACGCCGTCGACGACGACCTCGCCCTGGCTGGGCGTCAGCAGGCCGATCAGCATCTTGATCGTCGTGCTCTTGCCCGAGCCGTTTGCCCCGAGGAACGCGAAGAGCGAGCCCTGCGCCACGTCGATCGAGAGATCGTCGACGGCCGTGAAGGCGCCGAAGCGCTTCGTCAGGTGCTGGGCGCGGATCATGGACGGGCTCACCGGCGCGCCTCCTCGGCGACTCCCGCGCCGGCGTCGCCGCGCGCCAGCGCGAGCAGCGTGGACTGCATGTCGAGCGACAGCGTCTCGACCAGGCGCGCGCCGGGCAGGTCGAGCAGATCGCGCACCACGCGCTCGGCGCCGGGGCTGTGCGGCGCGGCGAGCTCGACGCGCACCCAGCCCGTGCCCGGCAGCGCCTCGCGCACGTATGCCAGCGCGCGCGCCGCGCGGGCCAGCGTGCGCGCGTCGTCGCCCCACACGCGGTACAGCTCGATCTCCATGGCCTCGCGCAGCGACTCGGGCGTGCCGCTCGCCACCACCCGTCCCGCGTCGAGGTAGACGAGGCGCTCGCAGCCGGCGGCCTCGTCGACGTAGCTCGTGCTCAGCAGCACCAGCGTGCCGCGTTCCAGCGCCAGCTCGAGCAGCTCCCAGATCTCGGCGCGCGCCACCACGTCGACTCCCGAGGTGGGCTCGTCCAGCACCAGCAGCGCCGGCTCGGGCAGCAGCGCGTTGATGATGGCGAGCTTCTGCTTCATGCCGCCCGAGAGCGCGCCGGCGGGGCGGTCGCGAAAGGAAGAGAGCGCGGTGCGCGCGAGCAGCGCGGCGGCCCGCGTCTCGAACGCGGGGCTCGGGATGCCGTGCAGGCGCGCCGTGAAGGAGAGGTTCTCGAAGACGGTCAGCTCGCGCTGCAGACCGAAGACCTGGGGCACGTAGCCGAGCTGTGCCTTCAGCCCGCGCACGTCGCCGCGCAAGTCGAAGTCGAGCACGCGCGCTTCGTCGGCCTGCACCTCGAGCAGGCCCGAGAGGGCGCGCAGGAGCGTCGTCTTGCCCGCGCCGTCGGGTCCGACCACGCCCACCCGGGCCGGGCCCTCGAGGCTGAGGTCGACGCGGTCGAGGGCTCGGCGCGTTCCGAAGCGCACGGTCAGACCGCGCAGCGCGATGCGGGGCGCGGGGGCGTCCGGACGCAGCGCGCCCGCCGATGTCACGGGGCGCGCTCCGCGGCGTTGCGGCGCGCGCTCGTCGCCGCGTCGTCTTCCGACAGATACACATTGCCTTCCGTGCCGGGCTGGAAGCGTTCGACCTCTTCCAGGATGCGGATCTTCGCGCGGTAGACCTGCCCGAGGCGATCGCTGCGCGTCTCGATCTTCTCCGGCGTGAAGCTGGCCTGGTCGGCCACGAAGCTCACCGCGCCCGGAACGCGCCGACCCGGCGCGCTGTCGAGATCGATCTCGACGCGCCGCCCGAGCCAGAAGCGGTCGACGTCGGCCACCGGCACGTAGATCTGCACGTACTTGTCGCGCGGGTCGAGCACCGCGAGCACGGCCGTGCCGGGCTGCGCCAGCTCTCCGGGCCAGAGCAGCTGGGTCTGCACGCGCGTCTCGACCGCCGGCGCGCGGATGTCGTGCTTCGCGCGCTGCACCAGGAGCTCGTCGAGCTGCGCTCGCTTGAGCTCGCGCTGCTGGCGCAGGACATCGAGCTGACGACGCGCCAGCTCGATGTTGCCGCTTCGGCCTCCGCGCGGCGCAGCAGCTGGCGAGCGCGCTGCAGCGCGCTGCGCGCCTGCTCGTCCCGCGCGCGCGCCTCGTCGATGCGCTGCGCCGAGCTGATACCCCCCTCGAGGAGCCCCTGCTCGCGCTCGTAGGTGCGGGCCGCGAGCTCCATCTCGGACTGCGCCTGAGCGAGCTCGGCGCGGCGCGCGTCGATCTCGCGGTGCAGCGTCCGTTCGGTGACCTCCACCTGCTGTGTCTGGCGCTCGACGTCGGCGTCGAGCACGGCGATCTCCTGACGCTGAGACGCGATGCGGGCCTCCACCTGCGTGGGATCGATGCGCGCGACCAGCGCGTCCGCGGGCACCCGGTCGCCCTCGCGGAAGGCGATCTCGATCACCCGCCCCGAGACTTCGCTGCGCAGCACGCGCTCCTCGCCCTCGACGAAGCCCGTGTAGTGAAGCACGCCGCCGTCGCTGCGCAGCCACAGCGTGAGTCCCGCCGCGGCAGCGGCGAGCAGCGCGATCGAGGCGAGGGTGATGCGGCGCCGCACGGCGTCAGCCTCGGGCCCGCGCTCGCGCCGTGAGTCCGGCGAGCGCCGCGAGAGAGAAAGCCGAGATGTGGCGCGCCACGTCGCGCGTGAATTCCGCCGGGTAGGTCGACTCCCCGCGCAGCACGAGGAGCGCGGGCCGGTGCGTTCGATGGAAGAAGATCTGGCCGACGATGCTCTCGATGCAGCGCTGCGTCTCCGCGGGCTGCAGCTCCGGCGCGAGGCGGCGCACGATGCGCTCCATCACCTCGCGCATCGGCGCGATGAAGCGATCCACGATCTCGGGGAGCACGTCCGTCGGATCGCAGAGCTCGCGCAGCATGAGCGTGGCGGGGATGTTGGGCGTGGCGAGCAGCGTCTCGAGCATGAATTCGATGCGCGAGCGCAGCAGTGCCTCGAGTGCCGCGCGGTCGAGGCCGTCCAGATCCGCGTCGCTCGGGTTGAGCCCGCGCGCGCCGAAGCCGCGCTCGACCGCGGCGAAGAGAGAGAGGGCGACCTCGCGGTAGAGCGCGTGCTTCGAGCCGAAGTGGTAGTTGGCCGAGGCCACGTTCGCGCCCGCCCGCTCCGCGATCTCGCGCAGCGTCGCGCCGCGGAAGCCCCGCTCCGCGAAGAGCTGGGCGGCGGCGGCGAGCAGCCGCTCGCGGGTTGCGTGGGGCTCGACGAGGCTCATGAACAAATGTTTAAAACAAGCGTTCACCTGCGTCAAGTGGCTCCGCTGCCATGCGGGGTGGTCGCATCGGCCGGCGAGCGCACTGAGTCGCCTGCGGATTCCGGGCGCTGCGCGCAGGGCGGGGTCCTTCCTGCGCACGGGTTGCGCGCCGGTGTGCTCGAGCTGCGCGCGCCCTGCCGGGCGCAGATGGATCGAGACACCGGCGCGGCGCTTCCCGGCACTCACCGAGCAGGTCGAATCCGTCCCAGAAGAGGCGCCCCATGCCGCGCAGCCGCAGCCGTTGCCTCGCCGTCGTTTCCGCGCCGCTCCTGGTGGGGATCGCCGCGCTTCGCGCCCTCTCGCCCTGCGACGCGGGGGCGCGCGACCCCGCACCCGCCGCAGCCGCACAGCGCGCGCTGCCCGCAGCGTGGACCGGGCTGCCGGATCCTGGAGCCGCCGCGTTCTTCAGCGAGATCCCGCTGCTCGCGCCGGCCCTGCGCGAAGCGCCGCCGCTGCGCGAGGCGCTGGCCGCCGAGCACGGCGGGGCGAGCGACGCGCAGGAGATGCTCCCGGTTCCGGAGCCCTCGACGCGCTGGATGCTCGGCCTGGGCCTCGCGGGGCTCGCCGTGTGCGGCCGGCGGCGCGCGCGCCCGGGCGCCTGAGCGGGCGCCGCCGCACTGCGCAGAGGCCGGCGAGCAGCGCCGCGCAGGCGGCGAGCGACGCGGCCGCCGGCGGCTCGGGTACGGCAATCAGGTCGGCGGCAGCGGCGGCGTCCAGCAGCCCGAAGCCCGCGTTGTCGTCCACGCCGGGCGCTTCGATGTCGAAGGCGCTCGCCTCCAGCGCTGCGCCCACGTCCGCGGCGGTCACGTCGCCGCCTCCGAGCTCGAGCAGCAGCGCCGCGATCGCGGCGGCGTGGGGAGCCGCGGCGGAGGTCCCGCAGAAGGTCGCGAAGCCCGGCGTCGCCGTGCTGACGCAGTCTGCCGCCGCGAAGTCGGGCTTCTGGCGCAGCTCGCCGCCCGTCGCGGAGAAGTCGCCCGGCGTCAGCGGCGTTCCGTCCGCGAGGAAGAAGACGCGGCGCGGCCCGTCCGAGCTGAAGCTCTCCACGGGCTCGCTGCCGTCGAACGCGCCGCCCGCACCCCCCGCCTGACTGGCGCGGACCGCGGCGATGCTGAACGCCTCGCGAGCCGCCGAGTGCCCGCCCGTCTGCCCCGCGGTGGCGCGCTCGAGCCGGCCGCGGTTGGCGTCGAGATGCAGGAAGCGCGCGGTCCCCCGGCTGCGCACCACGAGGAGCTCGCGATCCGTGTCGTCGCTGGATCTCGAGTCGATCAGCTCGAAGGGATCGTCGTTGCCGTTCTGGAGATTGGTCGAGGCGGCGACCACCTGGGAGCCGCCGGGCGAGAGCAGGTAGAGATCGTAGTCGTTGCCCGAGCTGCCCTGCGCGTCCGACCACTGCAGCGTGTACCAGAAGGGCGAGTCCTGCGTGATGCGGTTGCGCGTGGTGCCGCCGCCGAAATCGTGCGCGGGCTTGCGGCGGAAGCTGATGCCGCTGTCGACGAAATCACCCTCCCAGACGCCGGCGGTGCCCTTGGCCAGGCTGCCCCCGTTGCCCGCTGCCGAGAAGTAGAGCACGCCCGCGACGCTGACCGAATCCACGGCTTCCGCGAGATCGTCGTCCTGGAGGACCGCCTCGGTCGAGTAGAAGATGTCGTCCACGATGACGTCTGCGCCCGCCGCCGCGAGCGCGAGGATGTTCTCGGCGAACGCCGCCTGGCTGCCGAACGCCGTGGCGAAGAGCAGCTCCGCGCCCGGTGCGAGATCGTGGACGACCTCGAGCAGCGCCGTGCCTTCGCTTCCCGAGCCCGCCTGGCCGGGCAGGACGCTCACGGCCGGCAGATCTCCCGATGCCTGCACGGCGGCGAGGGAATCCACGCCGTCGGAGAGCACGCCCACGCGGATCCCCGCGCCGTCCACGCCGTGGGCGGCGCGCAGCGCGTCTGCCGCGTGTGCCACGTCGCCTTCCGAGGTGTCGAGCTTGTGCAGCTGCGCGCGCGCGGCCGGCTCGATGCTGCGCACGTCGGCGCGCTCCGCCAGGATCTCGATGGCTTCCGGCGGCAGCTGTGCGCGCAGGGCGCCGCGCGCGGGGAACGCGTTCACCACCCGGCCGCCCCAAGCCTCGATCTCGGCGCGCAGCTCGGCGCCGACCTCCGCGCGCAGATCGACGAGGGTGTGACCCTGCGCGTCCCAGTTCACGCCGGTGCGCAGTGACGCCACGCCGGGCGCGATCGCCTGGCCGCGGCGCATGCGCAGCGCGTGCAGCAGGCGCGAGTCGAGCTTGCGCTCGGCGGGCGTGCGCGCGGATTTCTCGGCTTGGAGCGCGCGAATCTGCTCGCGCGCCTCGGGCCCGGGCGTCCCCAGCTGCGCGGTCGACGTCCCCGGCAGCGCGCTCACCAGCCACCAGGCCCCGCACACGGCGAGCGCGCGGCGTCGCGCAGCGCGCCCAGCGGGCACCGCCCCAGCCGTGAAGCTTCTCTGGATGTGCCGGGGCCAGCTCGTCGTGCGCATGCAATCCGCTCGGATCGGCGGATCGCCAGGCCCGCCGGAGTGCGTTTTCTCGGCCCAGTCTCTCACAGCTCGCAGCGCTGCGTGGTAGTGTCTGTTGTGGTGGCCGTGGGGGTGACGGAGGGTCGCCATGCACCGTTCTGAGGTGCAGCTCATCGGACCGTGCGGGGACTGCGGCGCGGAGATCCGACTCGATGCCGAGCGCGCCTTCACCTTCGGGGCGCGCGGGGTGCTGTGCTGGGAGTGCGCGATCCGGCGCGGCGGGCGCTACGACGAGGCGCGCGACAGCTGGATCGAAGTGCCGCGCATCGACGATCTCGGCAATGCCTACGACTGATGCGCTGCGCGTCACACGTCGAGCGTGACCGTCGCCTCCCAGCCCCGGGCTGCCGGGGTGACGCGCAGCCCGTGAGCCGTGACCGCCTTGACGTCCGAGGCGGGTCGGTGGCGTCCTGCGTCCAGCGGCTCCCCGACCAGCTCCGCGCTCACGCGCACGCAGCGCGGCCCGGCTTCGACCTCGACGTGCGCCGCGCGCAGCAGCAGGCCCTCGGCGTCGCGCAGGTAGACCAGCTCGTTCAGGAAGCGCAGCAGCAGCAGCTCGCGATCCGGCTCCTCGAGCGCGATGCGGCGCCGCACGCGCGGGGCCACGTCTTCCGGGTTCTCGACGGTGGCGGCCAGCACGGCGTCGGCGGCGGCGCGAAACGTCTCGTCGAGCGAGTCGCCGCGCGCCACGAAGCTCAGGTCGCTGGTCACCGCATCGACGAACTCGTAGCCCGCGCTCCCACTCATCCCTTGACGTTGCCGACGGGTCGCAGGTGGGCGACGCGCTTCGAAAGGCCCGCGAGCTCGGCTGCCTCCGCCACTTCGTCCACGTTCTTGTAGGCCGGCCCCGCCTCCTCGGACACGACGCGCCGCGATGCGGCGCGCAGCAGGATGCCGCGCTTTCGCATGCGCTCCTCTACTTCGCTGCAACGCGCGAGCTTGCGGGCGTGGTGCCGGCTCATGGTGCGACCGCTGCCGTGCGCCGTGCTGAAGAAGGCAGCCGCTCCCGTCGCGACGCCTGCCAGCAGATAGGAGCCGGTCTCCATGCTGCCGCCGATGATCACGGGCTGTCCGGTCGCGCGGTACGCGGGCGGCAGGTCGGCGTGGCCGGGCGGCAGCGCCCGGGTGGCGCCCTTGCGGTGCACGAGCAGGGTGCGCGGGCCGCGCGCTGTGGCGATCTGCTCGAAGCGCGCCGTGTTGTGGGCGACGTCGTACACGGTGCGGATGCCCAGCGTCTCCGCGCTGCGCCCGAAGACGAGCGAGAAGACCTCGCGAATCCGCTGCAGAATCACCTGGCGGTTGGCGAAGGACATGTTTGCCGCGCAGCACATGGCGGCGAAGTAGTCGCGACCTTCCGCGGACTGGATCGGAGCGCAGGCGAGCTCGCGGTCGATCACCTCGAGGCCGAACTTCGCGGGCATCGCGCGCAGGAAGTCCTGGAGGTAGTCCGTCGCCACCTGGTGCCCGAAGCCGCGGCTCCCGCAGTGGAACATCAACACCACCTGCTCGGGCAGGTCGATGCCGAAGCTGCGCGCCAGCGCGGCGTCGAAGATGTCTTCCGGATGCACGACCTGGATCTCGAGGTAGTGATTCCCCGAGCCGAGCGTGCCGAGCTGCGTGCGCCCCCGCTTCACCGCGCGCTCGCTCACCGTGCGCGGATCCGCGCCCGGGAAGCAGCCCCGCGACTCCGTGTACTCGAGATCCTCGGGCGTCCCGTAGCCCGCGCGCACCGCCCAGGCGGCTCCGCCGCGCAGCACGTCCATGAAGTCCTGCTTCGAGCTGCGCACGAAGCCCTCGGATCCCACGCCCGCGGGCACGCGCGCCGCCAGTCCGTCGACCAGCTCGCGCAGGTGTGGCTTGACCTCGGGCCAGGTGAGATCGGTGCGCACCAGGCGCATGCCGCAGTTGATGTCGAAGCCGATGCCGCCGGGTGAGATCACGCCGCTGCGCGGGTCCATGGCCGCGACGCCGCCGATCGGGAAGCCGTAGCCCCAGTGCGCGTCCGGCATGCAGATGCTCGCGTCGACGATGCCCGGCAGCGTCGCCACGTTGGCCGCCTGCAGGAAGACCTGATCGTCCATCTCGGCCACGAGCTTCTCGCTGCCGTACACGCGCAGCGGCACGCGCATGTCCGCGCGGAAGCCCAGCGGTACCTCGAAGGTGGCGGGGCCGATCGCGCGCATCTCTCTGGGCGCCGGCATGAAGCGAACCTCTCAAGAGCGCACGCCGGCGCGCTGCGGCGCGGCGTCCGCTCAGCGGAGTCGCTGGGCTGTCTATGCCGCCTTTCTCCGGCGGCTTCGCGCGAGCCCCACGAGCAGCGCCGCGCCACTCGTCAGCAGCAGGATCTCGGACGGCTCGGGCACCACCTGGAACTCGCGCATCATCTCGTGATCTTCGTGCTCGAGAATGTGGCAATGATAGGGGAAGAGTCCCGTGTAGTCTTCGAAGCGCGCGATCACGCGCACCATCTCGTTGGGCGCCACCTGGACGGTGTCCTTCCAGCCGGCCTCGTGGGGCGCCGGGGGCACGGGAGAGCCGATGGGCACGATGCTGCCCGCCTGATCCTCGAAGAATTGCCGGTCCAGCACCTGGAACATGACCAGGTGCATGTGCATCGGGTGGGTCATGCCCGAGCGGTTGATGAAGCGCCAGACCTCGGTGCTGCCGAGCTCGGGGAACTCGGTGACGTCGTTCCAGCGCGAGCCGAGCACAGGGCCGTTGAGCCCGTCGGTGGAGACGACCTCCCACACGAAGGGGCTGCACGCGTCGCCCGCCGCCTTGAGCAGCTCGAACTCCCGCTGCCGGACGGCATCTCCCTCGAGCAGCGTCTCCAGCGGCCGCAGCGCCGCGGGCACCGGGCCCTGGAAGCCCGCCTCGCCCAGCACGTTGAACTTCATCACGTCGGGGAGCACACCGACGCCCGGCTCGCCCGGGTAGGGTGCCGGGGCGCTGTTCACCAGGTAGACCTCGCTGCCCGCCGCGTAGGGCTCGAAATCCACGACGACGTCCGCGCGCTCGCCGCCGCCGAGGGTGATTTCGCTGAGCGGCACCGGCGCCGGCAGCAGGCCGCCCTCCTGGCCGAGCACCTGGAAGGTGGCGGGGCTCGGGCACGGCGAGGTGTTCGAGCCCGGGCAGAACTGCAGCGTCAGCACCCGCGAGTTGCAGCCGTTGAGCAGGCGCAGGCGGTACTTGCCCTGCTTCACGTCGTGGTAGGGCCAGACCTTGCCGTTCACGAGCATCGTCTCGCCGAAGACGAGATCCTGCCACACGGCGGGATACTTGAAGGAGCCGTCGGGGTTGAAGCTGCGGTCCTGGATCGCGAGCGGAATCTCGTACTCACCCGACGGCAGCCCCAGCGCGTTCTCCACCGCGTCGCGGATCAGGAAGAACCCGGCCAGGCCCATGTACACGTTGAGCCGCGTGATGCCGAGCGCGTGGTCGTGGTACCAGATCGTCGAGGCCAGCTGGTGGTTCGGGTACGTGTACGTCACCTGGTTGCCCGGCGTGAAGGTGGCCTCGGGGTGGCCGTCCGAGTCGTCCGTGACGTGGGCGCCGTGCACGTGCACGACGGTCTTCGGGGTCTGGTCGTCCGCGCCGTGCGGGCAGGTGTCGACGGGCAGGTAGTGCTCCGTGCGCAGCGGCTTGTTGCCCCGGGACGTGTCGCGCAGATCGTTGATCCAGTTGACGGTGATGGTCTGGTCCGAGGTCGCCTCGAGGGTGGGGCCGGGGAAGGAGGCGCCCGAGGGTCCGTCGCCGTAGCCCCACACGGTGGTGGGGTTCGCGAGCTCGGAGTGGAGCTGCTGCTGCACTTCGCGCATGGCGATGTCGTAGGTCGCCACGCCGCCCGGCGTGCCCGAGATCGGCTGCGCCACCGCCGGCAGCGGCAGCGCGTCCACGAACGGCGTCGGGAGCACGGGGCAAGCCGTGGCGGCGCACAGCGTGGTCTCGCCCTGGAAGCTGCCGCCCGCCGCGCCGCAGGCGCTCGCCGTCAGCTCGTTGCAGGTGCCCACGGCGTCGGGAATGCAGCAGGCGCCGGTGGGCTGCGGACACAGATTCGGTGTGCAGCTCGTGCCCGAGCCCTGGTAGTCGCTCGGGGGCGTGCAGGCGCCGCCGGGATCCAGCACGACGGAGCAGCTGCCATCCGTGGCGCAGCAGGCGCCCGTGGCGGCCGCCACCGTGAAGTTGATCGTCAGCGCCGGCCGATTGGCGGCGGTGGTGTTCTCGCGGGTGTCGAAGCGGTCGACGGAACGCAGGTCGACCTCGTTGCCGATCAGGATCCAGCCGAAGTTGTTCGCGGGCGTGTTGAACCAGGCCTGCACGTCGGCTGCCATCGCCGCCGACGACCAGGTGTAGAAGTTGTTCTGGTTCGAGACGACGGTGCTGGCGCTCGCCACGGGCTCGAAGTCGGCGCCCGGGGAGGCCCACAGCGTGCTCGGCCAGAAGCGGTGGGTCCAGGTGGCGTCGTCCGTCGTCGCGCTCGCGCCTTGGCCTTCTTCGTTGAGTGCGTTGGATGTGCCCTCGCCCCAGTCGGCCAGCACGCGGTGCAGGAAGACCGTCTCGCTCTGGGTGCGCTCCCGCGACAGGAAGAGCCTGAGCGTGACGCTGTTGACCGTCGCGCCGGCCGGCAGTGCGCCGGCCACGTCGAAAGCGAGCAGGCCTCGGCGCAGCGTGGTTCCCAGCGTGCCGTTCGTCTTGCCCGCGAAGAGGTGCGCGCCGGCTCCGTTGCTGCGGCTGCCGTCCTCCGCGTAGATGGTGTTGTCCTGGCTCGCGCCGATGGTCACGACGTCCGCGGCGGAAAAGCTCGGTGCGATCGCGAGCAGGTAGACGGCGAGCGTGGCGAAGATGCGGGGGGCGGGCATGGTGATCTCCGTGGCTTTCGACAAACAGCAAGAAGCGAGCAGGCGCTCATCATAAACGATCTCGCTCTCGCCGAGGGTGTGATGTGCACGAAGTGCATCGATTCTGCGCGCAGCGGGCTGCGCTCCCGACGCCAGCCGGCGCCGCACAGCCTGGGACTTTTCTACACATGTTGCGTGCTCGTGACTCCAATCTGGGTCGATCTGCCACGCCTTGTGACAAGATGCTTGCCACGCAGCACCTCGCCGGGTCATCCTGCGCCGTCGCGGAGGTGCTGGTGATGCTGAGCGGTGCTGGACGAGGCGGGTCGGGTGGATGCTTCGTGCGTCGGCGTGGGTCGTTCGCGTTGCCGAGGCTCGCGGCGGCCGCGTGCAGCGTCGCCGCCCTGGCCGGCGGCGGCGTTGCCGATGCCGCCGCGGCGGAGATCGTGCGGCTGCCGGCGCTGCGCGACGCGACGCTGATCGAGAGCAGCACGGGTGCGTTCGCCAACGGCGCGGGCGCCGTCCTGTTTGCCGGACGCACTAGCCAGCCGCGTGACGCACGCCGGCGCGCGCTGCTCGCCTTCGACGTGGCCGCTGCGCTGCCGCCCCGCGTCGTCGTCACGAGCGCGACGCTGACGCTCGCGCTGTCGCCATCGAATCCGGATCCGGTCGAGATGCACCTGCACCGCGTGCTGGCCGACTGGGGCGAGGGCGCTTCCGCCGCGTCCGGTGGCAGCGGCGCTCCGGCGGCGCTCGGCGATGCGACCTGGCTGCACACCTTCTACGCCGACGCGTTCTGGGCCGACCCGGGCGGGGATTTCGCCGTGCCGGCGAGTGCGGCGGCGACGGTCGGCGAGGCGGGCGTCTACCGCTGGAACGCGACGCCGGAGCTGATCGCCGACGTGCAGGCCTGGCTCGACACGCCGTCGCAAGACTTCGGCTGGATCCTGATCGGTGACGAGAGCGCGCCCTCGACGGCGAAGCGCTTCTACTCGCGCGAGCACACGGACGCGAGCGCGCAGCCGATGCTCGAGGTCGAGTACGCGGCGCCCTGTGAGCTGCTCGCGCCCGATCACGGGGCGCGCGCAATCTGCCACGCGTACTGCGAGGCGCTCGACTGCGACGCGGGCGCGCCGAACGGCGCGCAGCGCGCCTGCGATCGGCTGGCGCGCGGATTCGCGCGGCGCAGCGGCGGCGCGCCGCCGCCCTGCGAGCGGGCGGGCGCCGCTGCCGACCGCGGCGACTGAGGCGCGGCTGCCCTGGCCGGCGCGCGCCGGCAGCGCGAAGCTCGCCGGCAGGCACGATGCGCACGATCCAGCTGACTCTCGTGTCGCAGGCCCTGCGCGAGGCCGGTCTGCGCGTTTGCGAGCGGGTGCGCGCCGCGGGAGGGCGCGCGCTCGCGGTGGGCGGCTGCGTCCGCGACGCGGCGCTCGGGCTGCCCTGCGCGGAGCTCGATCTCGAGGTGTTCGGGGTTGCGCCCGAACGCCTCGAGGAGATCCTCGCGCGCGATTTCGGGCTGGATCGGGTGGGTCGCGCGTTCTCGGTGCTCAAGCTGCGCGGCCTTCCCATCGACGTTTCGGTGGCCCGACGCGGGCAGGGCGAGGCGGCGGTGTGGGCTGCGGAGCTGACGCCCGAGCAGGCGGCCGCGCGGCGCGACTTCCGCATCAACGCCATCGCGTGTGATCCGCAGAGCGGCGAAGTGATCGATCCCTTCGACGGGCTCGGCGATCTCGCGCGCGGCGTGCTGCGCCACACCTCCGCTCGATTTGGCGAAGATCCGCTGCGCGTGCTGCGCGCCATGCAGCTCGCGGCGCGTTTCGATTTCGCCGTGGCGCCGGAGACCGTCGCGCTGTGTCGTGCGCTGCGGCCGCACGAGATTCCGCCGGAGCGGATCTTCGGCGAGTGGCGCAAGCTGGTGCTGCGCGGCGGTCGGCCCTCGCGCGGGCTCGCCTTCCTGCGTGACTGCGGCTGGGTGCAATACACGCCCGAGCTCGCGGCGCTGATCGGCTGCGCACAGGATCCGGCGTGGCACCCGGAAGGGGACGTGTGGGTGCACACGCTGCACTGCATGGATGCCTTTGCCTCCGAGCGCGTCGGCGACGAGCGCGAGGATCTGGTGGTGGGCCTCGCCGTGCTCTGCCACGACTTTGGCAAGCCCGAGACCACGCAGCGCGACGGCGGGCGCATCACCTCCGTGGGTCACGAGCGGCGCGGCGCGCTGCGCGCCCGCTCGTTCCTGGAGCGCATGACCGCGGAACACGCGCTGCTCGAGACCGTGCCGCCGCTGGTGGCCGCGCATCTCGTCCCCCTGCAGCTCTACACGGCGCGCGCCGGGGATGCGGCGGTGCGCCGCCTGGCGCGCCGCGTGGGCCGCATCGACCGCCTGGTGCGCGTGGCGCGCGCGGACCAGCGGGGTCGGCCGCCGCGCAGCGGCGACTTCGCGGCCGGCGCCTGGCTGCTCGAGCGGGCGCGCGCCCTCGAGGTCGAGGCGCGCGCGCCGCGCCCGCTGCTGCGGGGACGCCATCTGATCGCGCTCGGCCTGCCGCCGGGACCGGCATTCGGGCCCATTCTCGAGCGCTGCTATCGCGCCCAGCTGGACGGCGCGTTCTCGACCCTCGACGAGGGGCTGGCCTTCCTGCGGGCGGAGCTGGCGCGCCGAGCGCCGGCCGAGCGCTAGCGCGGCCGTGCCGGAGCGGTCGCACGGCGCTTGCCTGCGGCCGGCGATCCGCCGATAAGCGGGTCTTGATGCCGCGAAGAGGAGGGCGCCGCGTGCTGGAACGACCGAAGCTGGGAGAGCTGCTGCTCGGGGCTCGCGCGATCACCGAGGCCCAGCTGGAGGCGGCCCTCGCGGAGCAGCGCAGGTGCGGCAGCCCCCTCGGCGCGACGGTCGTGCGTATGGGATTTCTCGACGAGGAAACCCTCGTGCGCACCCTCGCGCGACAGCTCAAGCTGCCGCTCGCCTGGCTGCGCGGCAGGCGCGTGAAGCCCGAGGTGCTCGCGCTGGTGCCGGTCGAGCTCGCGACGCAGCAGCGCTGCATGCCCCTGGCGGCGCACGAGGAGGCGGGGGGGCGCGTGCTCTTTCTCGCCATGCAGGACCCCGCGGATCGCTCCGCCATCGACGAGGTGAGCGCTCGCGTCGGCTGCACGATCAAGCCGGTGCTGGTGGCGCCCCGCGAGCTCGACGAGGCGCTGGCGCGGCACTACCCGGGTGCGGCGGGCGGGCGAGCGCATCAGACGCTCGAGCTCGACGACGCGATCGAGCCCGGAGAGCCCGATTTCCTGATCCTCGATCGCGAGGCCCGGCTGGCCGGCTCCGACGCCACCCAGCGCTTCGACTTCCTTCGGGAGCCGGCTGCGCCGACCAGCCACGGGATCCTCTTTGCGCTCGAAGAGCTCGTCACGGCGCTCGTCGAGAAGGGCATGTTCCGCAAGGCGGACCTGATCGAGCGGCTCGGCGGGGTCGAGAGACGCTAGCCTGAGCGAGATGCCGAGCGCGGACGCCGCGCCGCGCTTTCACTCGGCGCTGCGCGCGCGCTGGTGGGCGGTCGCTCGGCGGCGCGCAGATCGCCGGCTACTCTCCGATGTCCACGCAAACCCGAATCCGGAGCTCGACCGATGCGACTGATCCGAATGGTGTCTTGTCTTGCCGCGCTCAGCGCGCTCTTGTGCGCGGCCGCCGTGGCCGACGAGCCGACCCGCGTGACCGTGTACAAGAGCGCGACGTGCGGCTGCTGCAAGGCCTGGGTACGGCATCTCGAGGCGAGTGGCTTCGACGTCGAAATGCACGACGTGGACGATCTGAAGCCGCTCAAGGCCGAGCACGGGGTGCCCTCACAGCTGGCCTCCTGCCACACGGCCCTGGTGGACGGCTACGTCATCGAGGGACACGTACCGGCCTCGGACATTGCCCGGCTCCTCGCGCAGCGACCGAAGGTCGTGGGCCTCAGCGTTCCCGGCATGCCGATCGGCTCTCCCGGCATGGAGGGGCCGAATCCGGAGCCGTATCGCGTGCTCGCGTTCGATGCGGAGGGGCGCACGGAGGTCTTTGCCTCCCACGAGCCGTAGGCGTGCCGCGGGCGTCGGCGCGGAGACGGGGCGGTGGACGTGATGTCTAGATAAAATCTTGACATTACATCTCATTCCTCGTACTCTGCTCCGGCGTGCGCCCGCTTCTCGCGGGTGCCCGGAGGACCTACCATCCCATGCCCCGCGCGCCCGCGAGCGACGCGCGAGCAGGAACCCGGAACGCGTATGCGGGCGGCGCCGTTCCCAACGAGCAGGCCAAAGGAGATCGAGATGAGCATGATTGGAGAGCGTGAGCCCGAGTGGTCCGCCACGGCCTACGTGAACGGCGAAGAGAAGAAGATCAGCAGCCGGGATTACGCCGGCAAGTGGCACGTCCTCTACTGGTACCCCCTCGACTTCACCTTCGTGTGCCCGACGGAGATCAAGGGATTCCAGGCGCACCTGGACGAATTCCGGAGCGATCGCATCGAGGTGATCGGCGTCAGCACCGACTCGTTCTTCAGCCACAAGGCGTGGTTCGCGGATCGCAAGACGTTCCCCGAGGCGATCACCCACCCGGTCGTCGCCGATACCAACCACGCGCTGAGCCGCGCGTTCCACGTGCTCAAGGAAGACTCCGGAATCGCCTACCGGGCCACGGTGGTGGTCGACGACAAGGGCGTGATCCGCTCCGCGAGCGTGAACGATCTGAGCGTCGGGCGGAATCCCGCCGAGGTGCTGCGCACGGTGCAGGCGTTCCAGAGCGGCGGTCTGTGCGGCGTGGACTGGAAGAAGGGCGACGCCTTCGTGGCCTAGGCGTCTTCCGCGCGCTCCTGAGCCGCCGGGCATCTCGGCCCCGCGCCGGTGCTGTGCGACGCGGGCGGCCCCCTCGCGCTGGACGCGGGCGGCCCGCCCTCGCGTCGCACGCGTTGACGCGGTGCGGGGTGGCGTGCCAGTCTGCATTGCTTTCCGGGTTTGCAGGGGGCTCGGGTCGCCATTCGGTGTCTGCGCGCCGCCTGCAGCAAGCGTGGAGGAGTGGCGAGATGGGAATGGTGCAAGAGTTCAAGGCCTTCGCCATGCGCGGCAACGTCGTGGACATGGCCGTCGGCATCGTGATCGGCTCGGCGTTCGGAAAGATCGTGAGCTCGTTCGTGAAGGACGTGCTGATGCCGCCCATCGGCATGCTGCTCGGCGGCGTCGACTTCTCGAGCTTCTCGCTCACGCTGAGCGAGAAGACCGCCGAGGCCGAGGCGGTGACGCTGAACTACGGCGTCTTCGTCAACACCGTGATCGACTTCCTGATCGTCGCCTTTGCCATCTTCCTGGTCGTGAAGGCGATGAACACGCTCAAGAAGAAGGAAGAGGCCGCACCCAGCGCGCCGCCGGCCCCCTCCAAGGAGCAGGTCCTGCTCACGGAGATCCGCGACGCGCTGCGCAGCCGCTGAGCCGCTACGCTCCAGCGCGTGCTGGGATCCGTCGAGTCGCTGTGGCGTTATCCGGTGCGCTCGATGCGCGGCGAGATGCTCGAGAGGGTCGAGGTCTCGCCGCGCGGCGTGGTGGGCGACCGCAGCTACTCGGTGGTGGATGCGCCGCGCAATCTGCGCGTGACGGTGGGGGATGCGCCGCGGCGCTGGATGCGCATGCTCGAGGCCGAGGCGCGCTTCGCCGGGGAGCCGCGGCTGCACAGCGCGCCGCCCCCGGTGCGCATCCGTTTCGACGACGGCGCCGAATGTGACAGCGACGATCCGGGCGCCGCGGCGTGGCTGAGCGAGAAGCTCGCCCAGCCCGTCGCGCTGTGGCGGGATCCTGACGCCGCCGGTGCCGCGCCCGCGGACGAGGCCGGCGGCGCCGCTGCTTCGGGCGCTGCCCCGCGGCACGCCTACGAGGCCGCGCCTCTTCACCTGATCACGACCGCCTCGCTGCGTGCGGCCGCGGCGCAGCAGCCGGATGCGCGCTTCGATCCGGTGCGCTTTCGCCCCAACATCGTCATCGACACCGGGAGTGCCGAGGGCTTCCTGGAGGACGGCTGGCTGGGCCGCACGCTCGCGCTCGGCGACGCGCTGCGCATCGAAGTGCACGAGCGCAGCGAGCGCTGTGTGATGACCACGCTCGGCCAGGGCGATCTGGCGCGCGACCCGCGCATCTTCCAGACCGTGGCGAGGGCCAACCAGCGCTGCTTCGGTGTCTACGCGCGCGTGCTCACACCGGGTCACCTGCGCCGCGGCGATTCCGTCACGCTGCTCTAGCCCGGCGGCCTCCGCCGCGGAGCCCCTCGGGAGGCCCAAACAGGGCCCACGCCGCCGACCCGACCGGCGTACAATGCTGCGCAGGAGGATCTTGTCATGAAGCCTCGCGACTTCATCGAAGGGCGCAGCCGGATCGCCCACGTGGATCTCAGCCGACGCAGCATCGCGTACCGACCCATTCCCGAGGCGTGGGCGCGCCAGTACATCGGCGCGCGCGGACTCGGCGTGCGCTATCTGCTCGAAGCCGGCCCCGCCGTGGAGCCTCTCTCGGGCGAGAATCCGCTCTGCTTCCTGACCGGCCCCCTCACGGGCAGCGAGGTGAGCATGAGCGGGCGCTGGGCGGCGGTGACCAAGTCGCCGCTGACCGGCACCGTGACCGACAGCCACCAGGGCGGATGGTCGGGCGCGCGCCTGCGCTGGGCCGGCCTCGACGGCATGGTCTTCACGGGTGCGGCGAGCGCGCCGCTCTACGCCTACGTGGAGGACGGGGAGCTCGAGCTGCGCGATGCCACGGAGATCTGGGGCGCCGGCATCCACCAGACCGTGCGCTTCTTCCAGG
>Ga0224496_10001092_pt1 | contig 17403 bp, 25 predicted proteins | sample SF_Jul11_sed_USG_2_FD_168127 | JGI IMG/M metagenome (GOLD analysis project Ga0224496, IMG submission 168127) | Sediment microbial communities from San Francisco Bay, California, United States - SF_Jul11_sed_USGS_8_1 | ecosystem: Environmental > Aquatic > Marine > Sediment | place: USA...
GAACCCCCGTATCTCGCTCAAGGACGACAAGGGCAAGGGGGTGAAGCTGCCCAAGACCGGTTCGCCGGCCCGTTACTCGCTGCCCGTCGGGACCATCATCACCGTTCAGGACGGCGATGCCATTGAGCCCGGCGCGGTGCTCGGCAAGATTCCCCGCGAAACCACCAAGACCAAGGACATCACCGGTGGTCTGCCCCGGGTCGCGGAGCTTTTCGAGGTGCGCAAGCCCAAGGAGTACGCGGTGATCACCGAGATCGACGGCCGGGTGAGTTTCGGCAAGGATCTCAAGGGCAAGAAGCGGGTGGTGGTGACGCCGGAGATCGGCGACGCCAAGGAGTACCTGATTCCCAAGGGCAAGCATGTCGCGGTCCATGAGGGTGACTACGTGAAGGCCGGCGAGGCGTTGATGGATGGCTCGCCCGATCCCAACGACATCCTCCGGGTCATGGGCGTCAAGGAGTTGGCCCGCTTTCTGGTCAACGAGATCCAGGAGGTTTACCGCCTCCAGGGTGTTAAGATCAACGACAAGCATATCGAGGTCATCGTTCGTCAGATGCTGCGCCGGGTGCAGATCACCGGCGTGGGCGACTCCACCTTCATGCTCGGTGAGCAGGTGGAATGGTGGCGTTTTGAAGAGGAAAACGAGAAGACCCTGAAGAGCGGCGGCCGGCCGGCAACCGCCGAGCCTCTGCTGCTCGGCGTTACCAAGGCATCGTTGTCCACGGACAGCTTTATTTCCGCCGCCTCCTTCCAGGAAACCACCAAGGTGCTCACCAATGCGGCCATGGCCGGGCGGGTGGATACCTTGAGCGGCCTGAAGGAGAACGTCATCATGGGTCGTCTGGTGCCGGCCGGCACCGGTCTTGAGCAGTATCGGGTCAAGGGAGACTGTTAGACCAAGTTTGTCCTTGACAAGCCATGCCCCTTTCGGGTATCTATTCCGTTTTCTCGGGTACCGCGCCTTCCAGCGCGCCGAAAACGATTGCTGAAATAACCAACGATTTTAGGAGTGACCATCAATGCCCACCATCAACCAACTGGTACGGCAAGGACGTAAAAAGATAGTCAAGCGGACCACCACCCCTCACTTGAAGGGATCGCCCCAGAAGCGTGGCGTTTGTGTTCGCGTCTATACGACAACCCCGAAGAAGCCCAACTCGGCCCTTCGTAAGGTTGCCCGTGTGCGGTTGACCAACGGCCTTGAGGTTACCTCGTATATTCCCGGTATCGGCCATAATCTGCAGGAGCATTCGGTGGTCCTGATCAGGGGTGGTCGTGTGAAGGACCTTCCCGGCGTTCGGTATCACATTGTCCGTGGTACCCTGGATACCCTTGGGGTTTCCGATCGTCGGCAGGGTCGTTCCAAGTACGGAGCCAAGCGGCCTAAATAAGGCTGTTACGTGTAATTAAGGAGTGGACTGAAGATGCCAAGACGTAAACTTGTGGCAAAACGGCCGGTTGAGCCGGATCCGCGTTACAACAGCGTGCTCGTGACCAAGTTCGTGAATGGTTTGATGGAGCGGGGCAAAAAGAGTGTTGCCCAGCGCATTTTTTATGATGCCATGGAGATCATCGAGCGCCAGATTACCGACGCCGATCCCATTGCTGTTTTCGAGAAGGCCATGGATCGGGTTCGTCCTCGCCTTGAGGTGAAGTCCCGCCGGGTTGGTGGTGCAACCTATCAGGTGCCCATCGAGGTTGCTCCCAACCGCCGCAATGCCTTGGCCATGCGCTGGTTGATCGGCTTTGCCCAGAAGCGTTCCGGTAAATCCATGGCGCAGAAGCTGGCTGGTGAGTTGAATGACGCCTACAACAACCGCGGTGCTGCGGTGAAGAAGCGTGAGGATACTCATAAGATGGCGGATGCCAATAAGGCTTTTGCCCATTATCGTTGGTAGGCTCTGCTCCCGACGGGTCAAATCCTTCGTTGACAAAAGTGTTCGGGTCGACTATAAGTCCTGCTTTTGTCGGCTCCGTCGATTGTTCACCCCGCGTGAATCTGGGAGGACCGTGTTGGTCGTAACCGAACTGCAACAAGAAAGTGGGTTCCATAGTGTCAACCAACGTCTCTCTTGCGCGGGTACGCAATATCGGTATCATGGCCCACATCGATGCGGGCAAGACAACCACCACGGAGCGGATACTTTTTTACACGGGCCGATCCTATAAGATCGGTGAGGTTCATGAGGGCACTGCCGTCATGGACTGGATGGAACAGGAGCAGGAGCGGGGGATCACCATCACCTCCGCCGCTACCACCTGCGAATGGGACAACCATAAAATCAATATCATCGACACTCCGGGGCATGTCGATTTCACCGCCGAGGTGGAACGTTGTCTCAGGGTGCTGGACGGGGTGGTCGCCGTGTTCTGCGCGGTGGCCGGAGTAGAGCCCCAGTCCGAAACGGTTTGGCGGCAGGCGGATCATTATCGGATTCCGCGTATCGCCTTCGTCAATAAGATGGACCGCATCGGGGCAGATTTCGACCGTTGTGTCCGGATGTTGGCGGAGCGATTGGCTGCCAACCCCCTGCCGATTCAGATCCCCGTCGGCAAGGAAGATAAGTTCCAGGGCGTGATCGACATCGTTGGCGAGCGGATGCTGCTCTTCGACGAAACGTCCCAGGGATCGCAAGTCATGGAAGAGCCGATTCCGGCAGAGTTCGTAGATCAGTTCACGGCTGCACGGATGAGCCTCGTCGAGAAGCTGGCCGACTTCGATGATGGGCTCATGGAAAAATTCCTAGAAGAACAACCTGTCAGTGCTGATGAGCTGTATGGCGCCATCAGGCTGGCAACCAACAGGCTTCAGGTTGTGCCGGTTCTCTGTGGCAGCGCCTTTAAGAATAAGGGCGTACAGCCGCTGTTAGATGCCGTGGTCACCTTTCTGCCATCGCCTCTGGATGTGCCGCCCGTGCAGGGCGTCAATGAAAGTGGTGAGGCCGAGGTCCGGAAAACCAGCGACAGTGAGAGGCTCAGCGCTCTTGCCTTCAAGCTGGTTTCCGATCCCTTTGTCGGCAGTCTCGCCTATGTCCGGGTTTATTCCGGGATGTTGCGGGTGGGTGACAAGGTTTACAACCCCGCCAAGAAGAAGCAGGAAAAGATTGGTCGACTCCTGAAGATGCACGCCAACAAGCGTGAGGAGGTTCAGGAGGTCGGTGCCGGCGATATCGCCGCGGTGGTTGGACCCAGGTTTACCACCACCGGCGATACCCTTTGCGAGAAGGGTGACTGGCTGCTCCTGGAGTCCATTGATTTTCCCGAGCCGGTGATCAGTATCGCCATTGAGCCCAAGGGCAAGGCGGACGAGGAGAAGCTCACCGAGAGTTTGGCCAAGATTGCCATGGAGGATCCGTCGTTCCGGGTCTCCACCAATCCGGATACCGGCCAGACGCTGATTTCTGGAATGGGCGAACTCCACCTGGAGATCATCGTTGATCGGCTGATCCGTGAGTTTAAGGTGGCGGCCAACGTCGGCAAGCCCCAGGTTGCCTATAAGGAGACCGTGGACGGTACTGCCAGGGCCGAGGGCAAGTTTCTGCACCCGGCCGGCGGCAAGCCCCAGTACGGGCACGTCTGGCTTGAGTTTTCTCCTCTGGCGCGGGGCGCCGGATTTGAGTTTGAAAGCCGGATTGATAAGGATTCCATTCCGGCCCAGTTTCTTCCGGCCATCCAGAAGGGCATCGAGGACAGTCTCGATTCCGGCGCGCTGCTTGGGTTCCCGGTGGTGGATGTCAAGGTTGCCCTGGTGGACGGGAGCTACCATGAGGAAGATTCCACCGAGCAGGCATTCGGCGTTGCCGCGATAATGGCCTTCCGAAAGGGTATGGCCGAAGCCGATCCGGTGTTGCTCGAGCCGATCATGGCCCTTGAGGTCACCGTCCCGGATGATTTTCTGGGCGAAGTGATCGGCGACTTGAACAGTAAGCGCGCCCATATTCTGGGCATGGAGAATCGGGTCGGCGGCTTGCAGGTCGTAAAGGCGCATGCGCCGCTTGCCGAGATGTTCGGTTACTCGACGGATTTACGTTCGGCCACGCAGGGGAGGGCGACCTTCACCATGCAGTTTGTCTCCTACGACAAGGTGCCGACGCATTTGGCAGAGAAGATCATCAATAGAGTAAGAGGATTACTATAGATCGAGTCCCCCCCTTAAGGGACCAGTGAGGAAGGAGCTATGGCTAAGGAGAAATTTCAACGCACCAAACCGCATGTCAACATCGGCACCATCGGTCACATCGACCATGGGAAGACCACTCTGACTTCCGCGATCACCCGGGTTCTGGCCACCAAGGGCTTTGCCAAGGATATCGCCTTCGACCAGATCGACAAGGCTCCGGAAGAGAAGGAGCGTGGCATCACCATCGCCACCGCCCATGTCGAGTACGAGTCTAATGCCCGTCATTACGCCCACGTTGACTGCCCGGGCCATGCTGACTACATCAAGAACATGATCACCGGTGCGGCGCAGATGGACGGCGCCATTCTGGTTGTCGGCGCCGACGACGGCCCGATGCCCCAGACCCGTGAGCATATCCTCCTGGCCCGTCAGGTTGGTGTTCCCGCCATCGTTGTATTCTTGAACAAGTGCGACATGGTGGACGACGAGGAACTCATCGAGCTGGTGGACATGGAGCTTCGCGAGCTGCTGAGCAAGTATGAGTTTCCTGGCGACGACACCCCGATCATTCAGGGCAGCGCGCTCAAGGCTCTTGAGAATCCCGACGACGAGGCAGCCGCCAAGTGTATCTGGGATCTGATGGAGGCGTGTGACTCCTTTATTCCCGAGCCGGAGCGCGATGTTGACAAGCCGTTTTTGATGCCGGTTGAGGATGTGTTCTCCATCTCCGGCCGGGGCACGGTTGCCACGGGTCGTGTGGAGCGTGGTGTTGTCAAGGTTGGTGAGGAGATCGAGATCATCGGTATCCGGAACACCCAGAAGACCACGGTTACCGGTGTTGAGATGTTTCGCAAGCTGCTCGACGAGGGTCGGGCGGGGGACAACATCGGCGTGCTGCTGCGCGGCACCAAGCGTGAGGATATCGAGCGCGGCCAGGTTCTTGCCAAGCCGGGTACGATTACCCCGCACACCAAGTTCAAGGCAGAGTGCTACATCCTGAGCAAGGAAGAGGGCGGGCGTCATACCCCATTCTTCAACGGCTATCGTCCGCAGTTTTACTTCCGGACCACTGACGTGACCGGCGTGGTAACGCTGGGCGAGGGAGTGGAGATGGTAATGCCCGGTGACAACGTCACCATCGAGGGCACCCTGATCACCCCCATCGCCATGGAGAAAGAACTCCGTTTCGCCATCCGCGAGGGCGGCCGGACGGTTGGTGCCGGCGTTATCAGTGAAATTATTGAATAAGGTTAGACGGCCATGATTTCGACTCAGAAAATTCGCATCAGACTCAAAGGGTATGATCACAAGCTGCTCGATCAGTCCACCCTTGAGATTGTGGAAACGGCGAAGCGCACAGGCGCCAGTGTGGCGGGGCCTATCCCCCTGCCGACCTCCATCAACAAGTACTGTGTCCTTCGTTCGCCGCATGTTGATAAGAAATCCCGGGAGCAGTTTGAGATGCGGACGCATCGCCGCCTGCTCGACATCCTGGAGCCGACCCAGCAGACCATCGACGCTCTGATGAAGTTGGAGTTGTCCGCGGGTGTCGATGTGGAGATCAAGCTGTAAGGACGGGGTTCCGGTCTAAGAAGAGCGGGCCGATTGACAGTGGTTTATCAGCAGATCGGTAATACGCCAAAGCAACAAGGAATTGGGTAACGAAGATGCCTCAGACAATGGGATTATTAGGAAAGAAGATTGGCATGACCCGTGTCTACACGGCCGAAGGACGGGCCGTCGGGGTTACCGTCATTGAAGCCGGCCCCTGTGTCGTGCTTCAGAAGAAGACGGTGGCCAAGGAAGGATACAACGCCATTCAGATCGGTTTCGGCAGCAAGAAGGATTCGCGCCTGAGCAAGCCGATGGCCGGGCATGTGAAAGCGGCCGGCAAGGGTGGTTTCTATCATATCAAGGAATTTCGGGTCGCCGATCCGGAGCAGTATGAGGTCGGTCAGGAGATTCAGGTTGCCGATCTGTTCAAGGTGGGTGATCTCATCGACATCAGCGGCAACGTGAAAGGCCGCGGCTTTCAGGGTGTCATGAAGCGCCACGGTTTCAAGGGCGGCAAGGCGACCCATGGCTCCATGTTTCATCGGGCTCCGGGTTCCATTGGTTGCAGTGCCTGGCCGAGCCGGGTTATCAAGGGACGGCGGATGCCCGGTCAGATGGGCAACAACTTGATCACCAAGAAAAACGCCATCGTGATGGATATTCGACCCGAGCAGAATGTGCTGTTGGTCAAGGGCCCCGTGCCGGGGTCTCCGGCCACGGTTCTGCAGCTTTTTTCCAAGTAACATGAGTCGGGATGACCAAGAGATTATCGTTTGGGGGGCCACTCTATGGCAGTAACAACAGTTTTAAATATAAAGAATGAAAAAATCGGCGAGGTCGAGTTGAACGACGCCGTTTTTGGAGTAGAGGTCAATCCTCATATTCTCCATGACGTGGTCCGGATGCAGCTTGCCAACCGGCGGCAGGGCACTGCCTGTACCAAGACCCGTACCGAGGTCGCCGGCAGCGGCAAGAAACCTTGGAAACAGAAGGGCACCGGTCGGGCACGTTCCGGCTCCAAACGCTCGCCTCTGTGGCGCGGCGGTGGTGTGGTATTCGGTCCCAAGCCCCGCGACTACAGCTACAAGCTGCCGAAGAAAGTGCGTCGCCTGGGGATCAAGATGGCTCTGAGCGCCAGGTTGAGCGAGGAAAACCTCATCGTGCTCGACGATTTTCAGCTGGACGAGATCAAGACCAAGAGTTTCGTCAGCGTTATGGATACGCTCAAGATTGACAACGCCTTGATCGTCACCGCAGGAGACAATGACACCTTGGTCCGTTCCTCGCGCAACGTGGTCGGGTACAAGGTGCTGCCTTCCGGTGGCCTGAATGTCTACGATATTCTCAACTTCAAACACCTGGTGCTGTTGCAGCCCTGTGTCGGAGAACTTGAAAAGAGGTTGCTGTCATGAGTGATGTCTACACAATTATCAAAAAACCATGCCTCACCGAGAAAGGTACCACCCTGCAGGAGATGAACAATCAGGTGGTGATGAAGGTGGATCCGCGGGCCAACAAGATCGAGATCAAGGCTGCCGTGGAGAAGCTTTTCAATGTCAAGGTCAGCAAGGTTCGGACGCTGAATATGACCGGCAAGCAGAAACGCATGGGCCGTCACGTGGGCAGGACTTCCGACTGGAAGAAGGCTGTTGTGACCCTTGTCGAGGGGCATTCCATTGACTTCCTCGAGGGAGTCTGAGCGATTAGCTCCGTCTGTACTTGTTAGATTTGCACAAAGCATAAGCGTTTTAAAAAGAAATCGGGGTTTGAGATGGCAATTAAGACCTATAAACCGACATCACCGGGAAGAAGAACGCTCGTTTCGATAGTCAATCCTGAATTGTCCAAGCAGGGGCCGGAGAAGAGTCTTCTCTGTACTCTTTCTAAATCGGGTGGTCGGAACAACAATGGCCGGGTAACGGCCAGGCATATCGGTGGCGGGCACAAGCGCAAGTACCGCGTGATTGATTTCAAGCGGAACAAGGAGAACATCCCGGCCCGCATCGCCACCATCGAGTACGATCCCAATCGTTCGGCCAACATCGCTCTCCTGCACTATGTGGATGGGGAAAAGCGTTACATCCTCGCTCCGCACGGGATCAAGGTTGGTGACGTGGTTGAGGCCGGTGAGGCGGTTGATATCAAGATCGGCAACTGTCTGCCCATGGGCAACATGCCGCTGGGCAGCATTATTCACAACGTCGAAATGCGTATCGGTAAGGGTGCGCAGATGGTTCGCAGTGCCGGGGTTTCCGCACAGCTGATGGCCAAGGAAGGCGACTATGTTCTGGTGAAGCTGCCTTCCGGCGAGGTTCGTCGTTTTCATCGTCTCTGCCGGGCCTGCATCGGTCAGATCGGCAACGGCGAGCATGAGAGCCAGAAGCTGGGCAAGGCCGGTCGTAATCGCTGGAAGGGTAAGCGTCCCTCGGTGCGTGGCGTGGCCATGAACCCCCACGACCATCCCATGGGCGGTGGTGAGGGTAAGAGTTCCGGTGGCCGGCATCCCTGTACGCCTTGGGGTATTCCGACTAAGGGGTACAAGACGCGCAAGCGCAAACCGTCCGATAAGGATATTGTTCGTAAACGGTCATAGCTAGGGGGTATTAACAGTGGCTCGTTCGGTAAAAAAAGGTCCGTTCATTGACGACCATCTGCTGAAGAAGGTCTTTGAGGTTAAGGAATCCGGTTCCCGGAAAGTGATCAAGACCTGGTCACGCCGTTCCGATATATCGCCCGATATGGTCGGGTTGACTTTTGCGGTCCATAACGGCAAGAAGTTTATCCCCGTGTTTGTCACGGAAAACATGGTGGGCCACAAGTTGGGTGAGTTCTCCCCGACTCGGACCTATTACGGCCACGCCGCCGATAAAAAAGGCAAGAAATAATCGGCGCCTGTAACCGGCCGCCGTTTTCGAGTTGAAAAGGAGTCGAAGAGACCATGGAAGCAAAGGCGATTGCCCGACAGATTCGGATCTCACCGCAGAAGGCGCGACTTGTTGCTGATTTGATCAGGGGCAAGGACGTGGAGACCGCACTCAATACCTTGCGTTTCATGCCCAAGAAGGCTGCGCGCATTCTGGAAAAGGTTGTCGAGTCAGCGGTGGCCAATGCCAGCCAGACCGAAGCCATTGATGTGGACACGCTCTACGTTAAGAAGATTTTTATCGATGGCGGTCCGATGCTCAAGCGTATCATGCCCCGGGCCCAGGGCCGGGCGTGCAGGATTTTGAAGCGTTCGAGCCACATTACCGTTGTCCTTGACGAGCAATAAACGTTAGAAAGTGGACCTGTATCCGGTTCCACTCTCCTCCGGAAGGTGGGTGGTGGTGCTGACAGGCTGCTGAAAAACGAAACGATTTAATATTTTATCTGTTTTGATGGAGGGAGATTTTGGGCCAGAAAGTCAATCCGATCGGTTTACGCCTTAACATCATTCGGACATGGGAATCGACTTGGTACGCCGGTCGGGACTATGCCAAACTCTTCCTGGAGGATCAGAAACTTCGGAAGTACGTGAAGCGTCGTCTGTACCATGCCGGGTTAGCCAAGATTCAGATCGCCCGTACCGGCGACAAGGTGCGCCTGAAGCTCTTCACCGCCCGCCCCGGTATTGTCATCGGCAAGAAGGGGGCTGAAATCGAGGCGCTGAAGGCTGACTTGGACAAGATGACCGGCCGTAATTGCGTCATTGACATTCAGGAAGTCCGTCGCCCAGAAGCCGATGCCCAACTGGTTGCCGAGAATATCGCCCAGCAGCTGGAGCGTCGTGTCGCTTTCCGTCGGGCGATGAAGAAGTCGGTAAATACGGCCTTGAAGTTCGGTGCAAAAGGGATTAAGATTGCCTGCTCCGGTCGCCTGGGCGGTGCTGAAATGGCTCGCCGCGAGTGGTACCACGAGGGCCGGGTTCCCCTGCACACCCTGCGGGCCGACGTTGACTACGGCCTGGCCGAGGCCAAGACCACCTTTGGCATCATCGGCGTTAAGGTATGGATATTTAAGGGAGAGGTTCTCGCCGACCGGGCGGAACTCGAATAACCAGGTGCCCCTGGCGGCCCCTGCTGTTTTTTTTTGAATTTAGGATCATCATCGCGAGGATGAGGGAAAGATATGCTCAGTCCAAAGAAGATAAAACATCGTAAGCAGTTCAAGGGTCGGATGACCGGAGCTGCCAAAGGTGGCTCTTCCATCGCTTTCGGCGAGTTTGCCTTGAAGGCGATGGAGTGTGGCAAGATGTCCGCCCAACAGATTGAGGCTGCCCGTATTGCCATCAACAGGAAGGTAAAGCGTGGCGGTAAGATGTGGATTCGGATCTTTCCCGACAAACCCATTACCAAGAAGCCGGCCGAAACTCGGATGGGAAAAGGCAAGGGCAGTCCCGAGTACTGGGTCGCCAAGATCCAGCCGGGCCGCATCCTGTATGAATTGTCTGGTGTTGAGGAAAGTCTGGCGATCCGCGCCCTGACCCTGGCCGCTGCTAAGCTTCCCTTTGCCACCAAGGTTATTACCAAGGATACGACGTTATGAAGATCAAGGATATTCGTGAGTTGAGCGACGAAGAACTCGCCGGCAAGGGACGGGATCTGGCGGAAGAGCTGTTCAAGCTCAAATTTCAGCACTCCATCCGCCCCCTGGAGAACCCCGCAAACTTGAGTGTTTTGCGCAAGGATATCGCCAAGGTGAAGACCGTCATGACCGAGCGGCGGAGCGCTCAATAATAAGAGCATATTACGGGACAACAGATGAGTAGCCAGACAAGCAAAATCCAGAAGACACGAGTTGGCGTGGTGGTCAGCAACAAAATGGACAAGAGCGTTGTGGTTCGCACCGAACGCATTATCCGTCACCCTCTCTACGGCAAGACCATGCGGCGGCACGTGAAGTACATGGCCGACGATCAGCTGAATGCCTGTGGCATCGGCGATAAGGTTTTGATCGAGGAGTGCCGGCCGCTGAGCAAGAACAAGCGGTGGCGGGTGCGTGAGATCGTGGAAAAGGCCGTTGTCATTTGATCCGTTCTCCCCACGTCTTTCTGTTGTTCAGGGCACGTCCGAAGCAAGTACTTGGCCAAGGTTTCGATGTGATCGCCGGTTGCACATGCGCCGTCCCCCACATCGCGCTTGGCCTTTTAAGATAATCAGCATACCGCTGGTCAGTAGGTGAAACAATGATACAGACTGAAACCGTACTCAATGTCGCGGATAACTCCGGCGGCAAAAAGGTCTTGTGCATCCGGGTGCTGGGTGGCACACGTCGTCGCTATGCCCGAGTTGGCGATATCATCGTCGTTACCGTCAAGGAAGCGATTCCCAATGCCAAGGTCAAGAAGGGCGACGTGATGAAGGCGGTTATCGTGCGGACCACCAAGGAGATTCGTCGGCTTGATGATACCTCTGTCCGTTTCGATGATAATTCGGCGGTATTGCTCTCCGGCAGCGGCGAGCCCGTTGGTACCCGTATTTTCGGGCCAGTTGCCAGGGAGTTGCGGCAGAAAGGTTTTATGAAGATTATCTCGTTGGCACCGGAGGTCCTGTAGCCTCGCGCCGTGCGGCGTTGAAATGGTTGGCAGGGAGATACCTTCTGCCTCCCCTCGTGCGGAGAGGGGAGGGTCGGATACTTTTGAAAGAGGCAGAAAGATGCAGCAGTGTGGACGCAATTATATCAAGGCCAATGACCAGGTTGAAGTAATCACCGGCAAGGATAAGGGCCGAGTGGGCAAGGTTCTTCGGGTCTTGCGGGGTACCGACCGGGTCGTGGTGGAGAAGATCAACATGATCAAGCGGCACACCAAGCCGAACATGATCAACCAGCAGGGCGGGATCATCGAAAAAGAGGCGCCGATTCACGTTTCCAACGTCAAGTTGATTTGTCCGAAATGTGCCAAGACGGTGCGCCCTGCCAAGAAGATATTGGACGATGGCACCAAGGTGCGGACTTGCAAGAAGTGTGGCGAAACTATCGAGCCGAAGGCATAAGGACGGAGCCGTAGGTTTTTGGAGGCAACAATGTCGGGTTTAATGGAATTTTATCAGAATGAGTGCGTACCCCAGCTCATGAAAGAGTTCGGCTACAAGAACATCATGGAAGTGCCGAAGCTCACCAAGATATCGCTCAACATGGGCCTTGGCGAGGCCGTGCAGAATTCGAAGATCGTTGAAAGCGCTTCGCAGGAAATGACCTTGCTTGCCGGCCAGAAGGCCGTGGTAACCAAGGCAAAAAAATCCATCGCGGGCTTCAAGCTTCGCGAGGGGATGCCCATTGGCTGCCGAGTCACCTTGCGTCAGGATCGGATGTTTGATTTTCTCTCGAAGTTGATCAACATTTCTCTGCCCCGGGTTCGTGACTTCCGTGGCGTCTCCCCCAAGGGGTTTGATGGCCGCGGGAACTACTCCATGGGGATCAAGGAACATATCGTTTTCCCCGAGATCGATTACGATAAAATCGATAAGATCAAGGGGTTGAATATCACCATCACCACCACCGCCAAAACTGATGAAGAGGGTCGTTTCCTCTTGAGGGCGCTTGGCATGCCCTTCAGGAAATAAGAGGCCAGGGAGGACGAGTTGGCTAAGAAATCGATTATTGCAAAGAGTATGCGTAAGCCCAAGTTCGCAGTTCGGGCTTACAATCGTTGTGGACTATGTGGCAGGCCCCGCGCCTTTTTGCGGAAGTTTGGCGTCTGCCGTATCTGCTTCCGGTCGTTGGCCTCCAAGGGCGAGGTCGCCGGTGTGACCAAGTCCAGTTGGTAAAATGCCGGTCGGCTCGGCCGAAGCGGGAAAAATATTCCGTCCCGGCGTCCCCTGTGTTTTTGACGGCAGTTCCAAAATCCGTATAAGGAGTCAAGAAAGATGTCGATGAGCGATCCTCTCGCAGACATGCTTACCAGAATCCGCAATGGTGCCATGGTGCGGTTCGAGAGCGTGGATATCCCGCACTCCAACCTCAAGGCGCATCTTGCCGAGGTTCTGAAGAAAGAAGGTTATATCAACGATTACCACGTCATCAAGGATGACAAGCAGGGTGTGCTGCGGGTGGATCTCAAATATGACCAGCACAATAACCGGGTCATCACCGGCCTGCGCCGGGTGAGCAAGCCCGGACGTCGGGTGTATGTGAAGACCGACGCGATTCCGAAGGTGATGAGTGGCCTTGGCATGGGCGTACTGTCCACATCCAAGGGTATTGTTTCGGATCGGGAGGCCCGCGCCCTCGGTGTCGGTGGTGAATATCTCTGCGAAGTCTGGTAAAAGGCTGAATCGCTGCCCCTCGTCCGGTTTGATCTGTTCCATGCACTTCCTTGCTTGCGGCTCGTACGCATGGCGGGAATGTCATGGGCATGATGACTCCGGCTATGAACAGGGCGCGACGGAAGCGTCAAACGACCATCTCGCACATTAGCAGCAAACGATTGGAGAAGACCATGTCCAGGATTGGCAAACAACCTATCCCTGTCCCGAAAGGGGTCAAGGTACAGATAGACGGCTCGTTTGTTAAGGTTACCGGTCCGAAGGGAAGCCTTGATAGAACCATCCGTCCCGAAATTGAACTGGTGGCAGACGGTGATGTTCTGCTGGTCAAGGCCAAGGATGATTCCGTCACCACCAACGCCTTCACCGGGTTGACCCGTTCCCTGGTCAACAACATGGTGGTCGGCGTCGATCAGGGGTTTCAGAAGAAACTCATCGTCGAGGGTGTCGGTTACCGCTCCGAGGTTGCCGGCAGCACGCTGACCCTCAACGTCGGCTACTCGAACCCGGTGAAGTTCGATCTTCCCGACGGCGTGAATGCCGCGGTGGAGAAGAACACCCTTATCACTCTTGAGTCCATCGATAAAGAGCTTTTGGGGTTGACCGCTGCCAGGATTCGCGAGGTCCGCAAGCCCGAACCTTACAAGGGCAAGGGTATCCGTTACGAAGGTGAGCACATCGTGCGCAAGGTTGGCAAGGCAGCCGGCAAAAAGTAATCCTGTATTTATAAACGTATAACGTATTGATAAGGCAAGACCATGGCGAAGACACATCCCAGTTTGATAGCTCGGCAGAAAAGGGTCAAACGGATCCGTAAGAAGATCACTGGCACTTCGGAGCGGCCGCGTCTGCGCGTTTTCAGAAGCGCGAAGCATATCTATGCCCAGATCATCGACGACGCAGCCGGACATACCCTGTTGTCCATGTCTTCGGTTGACAAGGCAATAGATGGTTCCGAGGTCAAGGGCAAGACGGCCCAGGCCCATCAGGTTGGCCTGATGTTGGCCGGCAAGGCCAAGGAGAAAGGGATTGTCTCGGTGGTCTTTGATCGTGGTGGCTATATTTACCACGGCCGTGTCAAAGCCCTGTCCGAGGGTGCCCGGGAAGGCGGCCTGGAATTTTAATTACTTTTGTAAGTACGGCTTCTCGTTGCTTCTCTCTGTCGGGCGGACTTCCCGCCGACGGTCCGATGGGACGGAAGCTTAAGTGAAAGATATTTTGGGGGTGTACCTTGTCTGATTTTAGAAATGCCAATGCAGCGGATGATCAGTTCATCGAGAAGATCGTCTACATCAACAGGGTTGCGAAGGTCGTCAAAGGCGGCCGTCGTTTCAGCTTCAGCGCCATCGTCGTGGTTGGCGACGGGAAGGGTAAGGTTGGCTATGGCTTGGGCAAGGCCAATCAGGTTCCCGAAGCAATCCGGAAAGGGATTGAAAAAGCGCGCAAGGATATGCAGCCCGTAGCCGTTGCCGGCACTACCATCCCCCACGAGGTGAAGGGAAAGTTCGGTGCTGGTCTGGTTATGCTCAAGCCTGCTTCCGAGGGTACCGGTGTTATCGCCGGTGGTGCTGTCCGGGCGGTGCTTGAGGCGGCCGGCGTGCATAATATCCTTACCAAATGTATCGGTTCCCATAATCCGCACAATCTGGTTAAGGCGACTCTGGCCGGCCTCCGCTCCCTGCGCAGTGTCGAGCATATCGCCGCCATCCGCGGCAAGTCGGTTGAAGAGATTATGGCATAGGGGCTGTTGCGGCCTCGTAACGCATGGAAGATGGAAGGAAGTGTCATGGCTGAGATCACAGTGACCTTGAAGAAAAGTATGATCGGAAGTACGCAAAAGATTCGCGCCACTCTGACCGGCATGGGTCTTACCAAGGTCAACAAGACCGTAACACGCAAAGATACACCGGAATTCAGGGGAATGCTCCGCAAGGTGCAGCACCTTGTCGTGGTGGAGGAATAAGAGCAATGTTGAACCTGAGCAATCTTTCGCCGGCTCCCGGCTCCAGAAAGCAGAAGAAGCGTATTGGTCGCGGTCCCGGTTCCGGACATGGCAAAACCGCCGGCAAGGGCCATAAGGGTGCCAAGGCCCGTTCGGGCGGTGGTGTCAAGATGGGCTTTGAGGGTGGCCAGATGCCGCTCCAGCGTCGGCTTCCCAAGCGTGGTTTTAACAACATTTTCAAGAAGCAGTACGCCATCGTCAATCTTCGTGACCTGGCCCGTTTTGAGGCTGGCTCCAAGGTCGATCGGCAGGCGCTTCTCGACGCTGGTTTGATTGGCGCCAAGGACACCTCGGTAAAACTCCTCGGTAACGGCGAGATTGACAAGGCCTTGACCATTGCGGTGGACAAGGTGAGCCGTTCCGCCCGCCAGAAGATTGAGGCGGCAAGCGGCGCCATCGAGGAATAAGCTGACATGGCGGGTGGAATTAAAAGCGCGGCCAATATTCCCGAGTTGCGCCGGCGGGTTGTTTTTACCCTGCTGATGCTGGCAGTGTATCGGATCGGTGTTCAGATCCCCACCCCCGGCATCAATGGTGAGGCGCTGGCCGCTTTTTTCGCCAAGAACTCCGGGACGCTGTTCGGCATGTTCAACATGTTCTCGGGCGGCGCTCTTGAGAAGTTTTCCATCTTTGCCCTGGGCATCATGCCCTATATCAGCGCCTCGATTATCTTCCAGCTGCTCACCGTGGTGATTCCGCAGCTGGAAGCGCTTTCCAAGGAAGGCGAGGCCGGGCGTCGCAAGATTACCCAGTATACCCGCTATGCCACCGTGGGGTTGAGTCTGGTGCAGGGGCTGTTCATCAGCATCGGCCTCGAGAGCATGGCCGCGCCGTCCGGCGGGGCCATGATCGTTATCGACCCGGGCTGGTCGTTTCGGTTGATGACCGTGCTTACCCTCACCTCCGGCACCGCCTTCATCATGTGGCTGGGGGAGCAGATGACCGAGCGCGGGGTCGGCAACGGTATCTCCCTGATCATCTTTGCCGGCATCGTTGCCCGCATGCCGTCGGCCATCGTCAATACCTTCAAGATGGTTTCGGCCGGTGAGCTGGCACTGATCTTTCTTCCCATTCTCCTGGCGTTCATGGGCGCGGTTATCGCCGTGATTATCTTTTTCGAGACTGCCCAGCGCCGGATCCCCATCCAGTATGCCAAGCGGGTGGTCGGCAACAAGATGTACGGCGGCCAGCATTCGCATCTGCCGCTCAAGGTGAATATGGCCGGCGTCATCCCGCCCATCTTCGCCTCCTCGATCATGATGTTCCCCGCCACCATCGGCGGCTTCATCCAGGTCGACTGGGTGAAGCAGGTCACCTCGCTGCTGAGCTGGGGCAGCCCCCTGCATACCCTGCTCTATGTGGTTTTCATCATCTTCTTCTGTTTCTTCTATACCGCCGTCACCTTTAATCCGGTGGATGTTGCCGATAATTTGAAGAAGAATGGCGGTTTCATCCCCGGGGTGCGTCCCGGCAAGAAAACAGCCGATTTCATCGACAAGATCATGATCCGCCTCACCGTGATCGGTGCGGTGTATGTGAGTGCCGTCTGTGTGTTGCCCACGGTGCTGATCAACAAGTTTAATGTTCCCTTCTTCTTTGGCGGCACTGCCCTGCTCATCGTGGTTGGGGTTGCCATCGATACCATGTCGCAGATCGAGTCACACTTGGTGATGCGGAATTACGAAGGCTTTATGAAAAGCGGTCGCGTTCGAGGGCGGCGTTAGAGGGTGCAAGGAGTTTCCACGGCATGGCCAGCGCTATTATTCTGAAGTCTCCGGCGGAACTTGCCATCATGCGGGAGGCCAACCAGATTGTCGCTGCCACTCTCCGAATGCTGGAAGAGAAAATCGCCCCTGGTCAGTCGACCATGCAGCTTGACAAGTGGGCCGAGGAGTTCGCCTCTGATTACGGTGCCGAGATGGCCTTCAAGGGCTACCGGGGATTTCCGGGCTCCCTTTGTGTTTCCCTGAACGATCAGGTTGTGCACGGCATCCCTTCCAAGAAGGTGATCGTCAAGGACGGAGACATCGTCAGTGTCGATTTTGGTGTCAAGTACAAGGGATATTACGGCGATTCCGCCGTTACCCTGGCGGTCGGCAATCTTTCCAGCCGGGTGCACAAGCTCCTCAAGGTAACTCGAGACTCCCTCTACAAGGGGATCGAGCAGGTGCGGGTCGGCAATCGGATCAATGATGTTTCGAAAGCTGTGCAGCAGCATGTCGAGGCGCATGGTTTTTCGGTGGTCCGGCAGTTTGTCGGCCACGGCATCGGCACCAGTCTGCATGAACCGCCGGAGATACCCAACTACAGTCGCCGGGAACAAACACCCCGGCTGTTGCCTGGAATGGTGCTGGCCATCGAACCGATGGTGAACATGGGCACCCATGAGGTGAAGGTCCTTGCGGACGGCTGGACGGTGGTTACCATGGATCGGGCTCCGTCGGCCCATTTCGAGCATTCCGTGGCGGTCACCGAGGATGGTC